>Ga0114930_10000403_pt1 | contig 45782 bp, 71 predicted proteins | sample AnhtaG_FD_87300 | JGI IMG/M metagenome (GOLD analysis project Ga0114930, IMG submission 87300) | Deep subsurface microbial communities from Anholt, Denmark to uncover new lineages of life (NeLLi) - Anholt_01485 metaG | ecosystem: Environmental > Aquatic > Marine > Oceanic > Sediment | place...
ACCCGCAATAATCCTCATTCCTTTTGTCTTTTGCACTTTCAAAATTGTGGAGGCGACCGGAGTCGAACCGGCGACCTCATCCCTGCCAAGGATGCGTTCTCCCAACTGAACTACGCCCCCAATCCTTTGTTTTATTGAGCTTTCCGACGATTTCAGGTCATTTTCCACCATTTTCAATTTAGTATCGTTTAGTATCGGGAAGTAACAATAAGCTACACGACATATATCACACTTTTTGCACACTTGCTGGATGGGGTCTCTGAAGACTGTCTAAACTATCCAGATTATACTAAAATCTTGGGTACAAGTCAAGATAATTCAAATCGTGAGGATTAGGTCGTCCAGAGAGAAAAATGCCTTAAAACGCAAATTTAAGCCCTATTCTTCAGGACTAACCTTTTTCTCAATCCTTGATTCCCCTACTTTCAAGAAGATACCAATAAGGGCAATAACTATCGTCTGAACCATCTCGGCAAGCTCAACCTTGTCGCTTAACCACGCTATTATTATCCCAAGAATTGTGCTTGCACAGACAAGGTAGGTTTTCTTACCCTGTAAAGCTTTCTTCACTTTCATAGAGAACACTCCCTTCAATACCTTCTTCAATATGAAGGTTATTATCTTTTCCTTTAGCCAATTCATAGTTTCACCGAAAGGTACAGCCCATTCATCCAGTACTTACTCCTGAAGTTATAGCTCACAGCCCACCCAAAGGTAATCGGTTCGCTAATCTTCATGCTAACTCCCGGAATTAAACTGAGCAAGTTAGGAATGTTTGCACTTAATCCTATCGCTGGGGTTGTTTCCTCAATTACTGTAAGAAAACCGACATCAAGATACAAAACCTCTCGATAACCGGCTACAGGTAGAAACAAACCATCCCAGAAAGAGTCAGTTTCTCCCCAGTCATACATAGATACTGCTCGGGGTCCGGCTGGAAGCAGAATTGGTTCTGCTAATGCTGAACCTACTAACAATCCAACCAAAAGAATCGCTACTAAAATCTTCTTCATCTAAATCACCTCCTCCTTTTTAGGTTTTCTTTTCATTCAATACATCCAAAAAACTGGCGATGGTTTCTTGGGGTCAATATCCCAATGCAAAAAGTCATCGCCTAATCCTATTCTTTTAATTCCTAATTCAACTAATGCTATTATGATTACTGCTCTCTGCCAACTACTCCGAATCGCATAATCTAACGCTTCGCATTTCTCGTCTTTATCATCACATTTATGCGAACTATTTAAAGCAACTGTTAAACCCTTTTCCTTTCTGTCTTCTTGGATTTTTTTATCGTATTCAAAACAATTACAAGCTCTGGTAATATCGGGTTTGAAACCGACAATACCAATTAAATCCTCATCAAGTTTTACAAGTTCATCACTTATATTCAATAATTGACAACAAGGACATCTGTAATCGCTTAAAGGTCTTAACATCTCTCTCGCATCCATTCCTTTCTTGCACATTATTTCTGTTCCCTTAGTCTACTTTCATATTTATTTAAGAATTCTCTTACTTTTCGAGTCATCTTAGTTTCGACCTCTAAAATTTGTTTACTTTTTTCTTCAGGGGATAAAATTTTTGATTCCCAAATACGAATTCTTTTTCTCCGCATAGCAGATAAATAAGCTCCTATACCTCGAAATCCTGTAGCAAATCGATACCCTGGATGTGCGATTTTATATTTCTCTGCCAATGGGTCATTTTTTTGCTTCTTCAATTCTTTTATTGTTGCTTCAGCCTGTAAACTTTTCTCATATAATTCATAAAATTCATTCAAGGCTTGACTTGCTGAACCGACAGGTTCTCTAACTACAAACCCACGAACTAATGGAACATCTGCAAGTGTTGATTTTGGTCCTTTTGGTGGAGAAACTATCCCTGTGCCTTTTAGAATTTGGTCAACAGTTTCTAATCCATACCTTCCCAAAGCTCCAAAATAACCTCGTACAAAATAATCAATCTTTGATGGTGAAACCTTTAAGCCTTTACCTATAATCTTTGAAATTTCAGTTGTATAGATACTATGTTGCATTTCAGGTAAAAGTCTTTTTAGTCCTGATGAAACTACTGGTCTGTCCAGAAAGAAACTATAATTAGTAATAGTCTCTAACGGAGCAAGAAATGCAGTAGGAATTACCCCCGGATTGATACCTCTACTTATAGAATCCCATAGATCCTTGAAAGCTTCAGGATTCTCATTATAAGTCCGTTCAAGAATCCGTTCTGGAACAGTTCCAAAGAGTAATCCTAAAGTAAATGGTTTAGGAATTCGCCATATTGTTTTCTCTGTGGGAATAATCCAGAATATATCCTTTTGCCATTGTGGAATTTCTTTATATCTTTCATCATCTTTATTAGCGAACCATAATAAAACTGATGGGAGAGTTATTCCTGCTAAAACTTTAAATAAGCTTCTAATAGGTTTATCTTTGAAACCTCGGGCTATTTTATCTAAATCTTGAACATTAGCATTCCAGAAAGCTATAATAGAATTTACAGCTCTTGTCTTTGCTCCTAATCTGCTAAAGTCAAGAGTTACCTGTCTTGCACTAATTCCTGCTTTTAACATTTTGCTTTTGAGTAGTAAATCTTTTGGGGTCTTTTCTGCCATCAAGAACCAACGCTTACCGCCACCAAGAACTAATCTATATTCTCCTATTCTTGTAGCTTCTTCTCCCAATTCGGCTAATATCCGAGCATTTTCCAAAGGATGTTTAACTACATTTTTTAATTTTTTAGACCAAGTAGCAATAAGGTCTCGAATATTCTTCTGTAAATATTCCCTATCAAGCGAAACCAACATTGAATGTTCTGCGCCACTAATTTTCCACTTCCAATATAACTCATCGTGTTTTACAACTGACCAAAGACCTCGTAATGTATCAAGCCCAGGGATAAATCCGCCTTTGGAATAACAGAAGGCAGTAAAGGCATCCCTAACTGGATTCCTTACTACAAATTCAGGAGATAGCGCTACTGCTCCCAATCGTAGCCACCTTGCTGGATAACTCAATAATTTAAGAAGTATATTCATTGATTCTCTGTCGGTTGAGGTCAAAGCATCATAAATATCAGGGTCAACTTGATAAAAAGTTCTTTTGCCTTTCTGCATAACTGTTATGATATTCCTTGCTGGTTTGAAGATTGATGGTCTAAAGATATTCACTACTTCTTTGGCCATATCATCAGGAATTTCTATGCCTTCTCGTTCTAATTCTTTAGCTAATTCTTTTATAGAAACCTCAGCTATCCGCGCCATTGTCGGTGGTAGCTTCTCAACATGTCTCCCTAAATCCTTAGGGTATCTTTGGGCTAACTTAACTAAAGCTAATCCTATTTGATTTCTTTCTGCGGCATCAATAATAGTGTATGTATTTTTAACGATTGATTCAGAAGGTCGAATTATCTCTCTTTCCGAACCTCTAATCTGCTTAAATATATTAGGGAGATTAACAACCCCTTTCCCTAACAATCCCTTTCGGCCTGCAATTTCCATAACTCGATAGAATGGAGCATAATACTTATTTAAACCTCTCATTTTGAAATAAGTTTCTGGACTAATCAATTCAGAATCCCTGGCATATTTCAGAAGCTTATTTTGATAATCATAGAGTTCTTTCGCCTTTTCCCGAAAGAAAGGATATTTTCTTCTTAGTTCTATCAATGTTCGTCGTGCATCGTCAGGACGAATTCCTGTTTTAATCCCTCTCCTTTTCAACTCTAAAGTTCTTCGAGCTACCAGAAAAGCGTCAAATTCATCTAAGGCTTTAGCTTCTCCAATTGGTCTATAAATATCAGATAAAGGACTCCCGGTCCAATTGAAGTTTGTATCGAAAGTCTTATAACGAAGGAAAGCATCTGCCTTACCGTGCCAACCTCGATGTGCGGTTGCTAATATAAATGGGTCATCCTGCTCAAAAACTTTAATCTTTTTCTTTTTAACTATATCTACATATTTTTTTAAAGGATAAAGTTCATCTATCGCTAAACTATAAAGTCGTTGTATACTTGGCATAGTAGCTTTTTCAGGAGTTGGGGATATATGAGATAGGATTCTGGCAGTTGCCGGTAACTTCAGCCATCTATCATAATCTTTTCGAGCATTTAACAAAACTTCTTCTACTTCTGGATAATTAGAAATAAAGTTATCAAAGTATTTAGAAAGTTCAGGTAATAATTTTGTAGCAGAATCAGGATCAGTAACATATAATCTTATGAATTCAGCGAAGCCTTCTTTTTTATTTCTATGTGATGTAGGAAAATCTTTTACAAGTGCCATTAACTCGCCAGAATATTTAGATAATTCTGGATTTAACTCATTCTGAATATGATGTCCAACTTCGTGGCAGGCTGTTTCAATATCCGTAGGAGCTTTGAGTCTAACTATTTTAGGTTTAACTTTATAAATTCCTTTTGCTCTATGCCGAAAATGTCCAATTCTTATAGGAAGGTCTAACTTTTCCGAAATCATTTTTGCTATCTCACTTCGTTTAACTTTGCTTACTTCTTTTGTTGGAATTGGTTCACGGGGTGGAATAGCAGTTATTGGAGGGGCTTTTTCGATTGCTGGTTCGGCAATTTTGGGTTTAACTTCTGGCGTAGGTTTAATTCTTTGGGGAGATTCCCAAATACTTGTTATGGGATTTCTTATTAAACCTTCTTCGGCTTCTATTTCTCCTGTTCCAGAATTAAATGATATATCACGAGGGTCAACTTTTACGCTTAAAATTTCTTTTCCATAACCTTTCGCCCCCATACTGCCAAACGCTGCTTTAGACTTGGCGTGGCTAAAGAAAGACATTTCTTCAAATCTGCCTTCTTTTAAAATCTTCTTTGCATTTTCTGTAGATGTGCCGTGATAAATTGTAATTGTAGCATCACCACGATTAAATTCTGCTTTGTAACCATTTTCCTTTAATTCATTTAGTATTTCTTTAGCTGCATCCCATCGTTGATGAAAATTTTCTGTTCCTTTTGGTATCGATCTATAAATAACTTCTGGCTTGGCCACTGGCACTTCAAACTTCGGCTTTGCTCCAAAGGGAAGTTCAGGCTGCCCGGGAGTTACTTTTGTTGGCTTGACTTTGGCCGGAACTTTCTCTTCTGGCCCAAATAGAGTCTTCTGGACTATTTCACTTGGCTTCTTCCCAAAGATAAGTTTCTTAGCTTTATCTGCAATCGGTCTACCATAAACTTCGGTTACTCTATTCATTCGAGCCATCTTCTCATTTTTAAATGCTTCAAGAAGGTCTTTCTCATTTTCTATTCCAAATTGAGGATATTCTTCACTAAAAGCACTGGCTAATTCATCTAAAGGTCGTCCACCTTTAGGTTCACCTTTTCGACAATGAATTGGAACGATTGTATTATATTCTTCTCTTAATGCACCGGGCATTCCCTTTTTATATGAAGCCGCACCGCCAAGTCTTCTAACTGCCTGATAAAAGGTTACTTCACCAGTAGGTTGTAATATTTCTTTCCTTTCTTTTGCCAAGAAATCTGTTGTTGCTTGCCGAACAGCATCTACATCGCTTATTTCAAAATCTGCTAAAGTTCCAGTTTTATGGGTAACAATTAACTCATCATCAATTACATAATCATCTCCTTCTTTAAGTGTATCAATAGCTTTTTCTTCTCTTTCAATTAACTCTCTTCCTAATTGAGTTTCAACATGAGATTTAATTTTAGCAAGTCCGCTTATAGAAACTACTTCTGGAATTTTAGCTTTAGCAATTGGTGCAGCTGGTTTTGTGATTGTTGGCTTAACTGTTGGTTTTATAACTTGACTTGGAACAATTTTCTCTAAAGCATTTTCCATTACTTGGGTTGCTCGTTCCGCAAGTGGCATTTTAATTTTAGCTCCTCTTGGAATTCTAATTCTTTCGCCCTTCAAAATCCGACAAAGATTCTTTCCTATGAATCCAGTTTTATCACCAATGTTGAGTATTGTTCCTTCACTAAAAAGTTGTTCTGGTGGTAAACCAGTAGTTCTCAATCTTACACGAACTGGCTCAATCGCCTTTTGAACTATCTGATGTTCTGCTTCTGTCATAGGACGAGTAAGAATACCTTTTGCAATTACTGGTGCAAATTCTAAAGCTAAAATGTCAGGTCTTGTATAAATATCACAGAGAAATCCTACAGTCTGTTTTCTGAATTTAACTTCTCTTTCTCTTAATGCTTTAAAAGGTTCTCGTTTAGCAATCAATCTCGGTATCAATGTAGGAATAATACCATCTACAAGCCAATCTGGTAATTTTTCTGCTTCAGGAATAAAATCCTCTGCCCCAAAGATTCTTTTTCTTGGAAGAGTCATAAAATATTCATACTTCTTGCCAATGAAAGGAAGCCATTCAGTTGTTTCTAAAGGATGAGTTATAGGTCGAGATAAACCCCCTGTCAATAATTCTAAATAAGGACTTCTAAATGCAGTTTTACCGATTTCTTTAATAGTAGGAACTATCTTTTCTGCGGTAGGTTTAATCTGTTTCAGGAAGGCTTTTGTTCGGGCAAATCTTTCGGGTTCGGAAGGAACAGGAATTGCTCCTCTTCGGATTAGTTCTGCGTTTATATCTTCTAAATTAAATCCAGTGGGCGAAACTTGAGATAGGGTTTCCCGTCGTTTTAATTCTTGCTCTATCTTTTCCAAAGTAAAATTTGGCATTCATTTCACTTCCCAAGTAATTCCTTTTGCATTTTAAGTAATTCTTCAACAGTATATTCTTCAATTGGTTTTTCTACTGGTGCTGGTAATGGTTCTCTCCCCGGTATGAATACTTTTGAAAGTTCTAAATATCGTTTTCTTGCAAGGTTAATATCAACTTCTTTTGTATATGGATCAGTAGCTTCCTTTACTGCCTGTTGCCAGATTTTCCAATCTACTGGCAATTCTTCTCCTACAGGTTTTTCAGGAGGAACATAAGTGCCAATTACTTTATGAAATTGTTTTTCTTTGCCTTTAAATGAAGTTGGAATTTCACCTGTATCTATAAAATTCTTTAAAAGTTTTTCTTTATAAGTTGATGGTGTTGCTGTTTCTATCGGTTTCCAAGTTAACCCAGGTAATCCTTTTAAAACTTCTTCAGGAGTAGCTGGTCGTGTTTCTCCCTCTGCGGTAGTTATCATCGGCTGATTTTTCCCCAACAACGCAGTGAACATTGCCTTTCTCAATTCCTCCTGTGCAATCTGTTTACCCACCATTCCCTGACCGACTGCCTGTCCAAAAGGTTGAAGGGTAGTCTGCCCGAAAGTTGGAGTGTGTGCTTTTTTGGTTCGTTGCATTAGACCAATCCAGTCGAGCTTGTTATTCATATTATCCCCCTTTCAACCAATCATATATTTTTTCACCAGCAAAATATCCTACTCCTGGTGCAAGTCCACTAAGAAGTGATTGCCACCATTTTGGTTTTTCTCCTGCTTGTGCGGTCTGGTATTCCATCATCCATTTAGTAAGGTCTTCTTTTAATTGTCTATCAAGTTCTGATTGCTCTCCTGTAAACTTCTGCTGTTGAAGTAATGTCTGCCAATTCACATCTGCCTGATATTGAGGCAAGGCAGCACCAAGAGCAATATCAGTATATCCTCTCTCTTTCGCCTTCAAACCTCCAGTCTGAATATCTCCCATAATATCTCCCATAACAGATGCGCCACCAGGGACTAATCCAAACTGACTGACCGACTGCTGGGCTATTTTCTTCATCGCCTTTTTCATTTCCTTATCGATAGCCTCGTTAAGATACTCTGCCTGCTTGGAAAAATAATCCTCTCCACCGAATTCAATTGGTTGATAACCATTTGGCATTTTATTTAACCCCCTTGTTTTATAAACTATCGAACTGCTTTCCATCCGATTGTGAAACTTGTATTTATGCTTACAAAGTTTATTGTAAATCCATCATTATTCATTGAAACATAAACTCCGCTAACTAACCAACTGGATGCAGTACCGTTAATTATACCTATACACTTATCTGATATAATATGAGACGCATTCTCGGTAGCAGCAGAAGTCCAAGAAATAGTCCTCATATCCCCATTATAATCCATCCAACCCATCCCAGCATAAACATCAACAGTAGAATGCTTACCAACCATAAACTCAACATATCTCGGCTTAAATCCAACTCCTGTTACGGAATAATTACCTGTGGCCGCTGGACAAGTGAAAGAGCCGATTTTGACCTTTATTCCTTCTTCAAGGGTTGCTATCCGTTTTTTAGATGTTCCCGAATCGTGATAGATATTTTCTATCTCGGAGTTCAATGGAGGACTATCGTGAACATACATTTTAGCTCCGAAACTGAAAAACCCTACAAAAAGTAGTAACAAAATTAGGCAAATTAAATTTAATCTTTTCATTTTTTCCCTTGACTTCTCCTTTCTAATATGCTATCTTAAAGTAGCTACTGGCGACACGATTTTTTTATGTAAATCTAAGGCAGTGAGTAGGGTAGAAACATTTAATCGTGTTTCCAGTAGCAACCCGAAAACTGCCTTTTTGATTTTGAGGAGGAAATTATGCCATTGCCAAAAGGACATATTCCTTGGAATAAGAATAGAATTAAAAGAATCTGCAAAGTTTGTAAAAAAGAATTTTTTGTTAATCTTTTCCGTGTTAAAGCAGGAAAAGATAAACATTGTTCTCGGAAATGTCTTGGTATCGCAAGAAAAAAGATGATAAATGGAAAGAAAAATCCAATGTATGATAAACATTATTCGAGAAAACCTTGGTCTAAATATTCTGATGATTTTCAAAATAAATGTGTTCAAAAATATCTTCAAGGAGAAAGCTCTATTAAAATTGCTTCTCAAGTAAATTGTTGTTATGCTCTTATTTTGAAATGGGTTAGAAAACGAAAAGGAGAAAAATTTATTCGTGGCAGTCCTAAAGACCCTCAACCATTTATTGATAAACTTACAGAGATTGAAAAAGCTTATATCACTGGCTTGATTGATGGAGAAGGTTCTATTTATATAAGTCTTCGTGCTCACCCAAATGGAAACCGAATTTATTGTTTTTATGTATCTGTTGTAAATACATATAAAGAAATAATTGAATATTTGAAAAATAAACTTAATGGAAGTATACAATATAGAAAAGCAAGAGATATTAAAAATAAAGACCTTTGGAGATGGGCTATAGGAGGAGTGGGAACAATAAAAATTATTGAAGCACTTTTTCCTTATTTCATTATTAAAAAAGAACAGGCAAAGATTATTTTGCAATTTCATAAAGAACAGTTTAGTTCTTCGAAACGCAAATTCGAGCTTTGGCAGAAAATGCGATTCCTTAATAAAAAAGGGAAATAAAAATTTCATATCTATTTTCTCCTATCTTTAGGGTTCAGACCAACCTGGTGATTTTTGGAAACCCGCATCGATGCGATAAAGTTCAAATGGTTCATTCTCACCGCTATTAGAAATTCTAAACTTGAAGAACTTCGCCCGTGCGGTCGCTGGGATGTGGCGTTCGTCAGGCACTATCCCAATCTTTGACGGAGGTTCACAGGCAGAACCGCATAACCAGATGTCGTAACTTTCTACGGATTCGTTCAAATTCATTATGTACTCAAGTTTCAAAGGATATGCCCCTACTCTTTTACAAACAGTCCAAATCTTCCTCAATGTCTTATCTTTATATGGAATCCCCAAATCATAATCTTTTGACTGCCAGTAAGAATTTATCGGTTGCAAGTCATCTGAATATCCTATATCCTGTTCGTAAAGCCAACTACCATTTGCTGTCGTTGTTGAACTTCCAGTATAAAACTTCTCATTATAGATAATCGCCGAACTTGCCTTAATATCATTTTTAGTCCAAGCACCATCTTTATTGAGAACTAAATCAATATCGTTTACATCCGAACCTGAAGTCATAGCGAATAGATGGTATCTGTCATCGTAAACTACTGAAGCAGGACTTGAACCTGAAAATGCACCAGCCCACCAGTAAACAGATACATCATCAATGACAGGAGTTTTACTGCCATCAGTAGTATTTAGAGTAGCCTTCCATTGAACGAAACGATTAACTACTGCAGGAATTAAACCACCGGGAACGACATCATACCAACTTGTGCCATCAATCGCACCTGACCAAGTAGAAGAACGAACTTGATAACTTATTGTCTGATTATTTAGAATAGAATTTACTGTGAAATTTCCCCAGAAAGTTATCGCAGTCCCACAATCGTGAACTTGTGAAATAAAACTACCAGTTGGAGATGTGTAATACTCAATTTTTACATCATAAACTATTGGATTTATTGCACCATCATTTGAAGTTAAAACTATGTCATATTGAATTTTATCGCCAACAGATAAATTTATTTCATCTCCGTTTGTTACTGTTACCCAACTACTCCAACCAGTACCTGAATATTTTCTTACTTTGAGAATATAATTTTGCCCTGAAAGATGAGACTCATAAAATTTACCAAAAAGAGAACCCGAATCTATAGTTTTCTCTTGGGAACGAAAATGTCCAGTTGTCCATTTTTCTCTCCAAGATTGAAGTTCACAAATTCTGTAATAGTAATAACCATCCGTGTTACAAGGACTAACCCAACGAATTCGAAGTTTAGATACATTCTCCAATGATAACCCATCCCAAGTTTCTGTCCAAGCAGACCTCCACGCATCTCTATAATCTTTTTTGGGAGCATAACACTTTAATGTCGTACTACTATAAGTAACCCAAGCTCCATTATAATATTCTAAATATACAGTCATATCACCACCAGTAACAAGTTTATAATCTGATGGGTGATAAGCCCAAAGATTTATAGATAGTTTCCTTATAAATTCTGCACCGTCAAGCGTAACAGTATAATATTGAGTTCCTATATCTGGACCTCGGTAATAAGCATAAGTGTTTACATCATCATCGACTCCTTTTGAATTGTCAGAAAAGCCCAATGCGGGTCGTGTTCGACAAATATTACTTGTATCATCAATCCTTGTGTTTAGTTTTATCTCATTACTACTCGTATCGATATTATCTTTTATAAGCCCAGCACCAAAATGAGCAGTAGTCGTTTCTTCCCAAGTAGTCGATGGCAATGCTAATCTTAAAGTTCCTAAAACTGTTGTCGTATCTATATTTGTAGAAGTTCCTTCAAAAAAGTTAGTTTCCAACCAAGAATAAGAAGAAGCAAAAGTTGCCTGTTTCAAATCCTCAATAGTATTCTCAATCTTATCGCCAACAGGAATTACTGCTACTCCATTAGTAGCGTAGACATTATCTTTTCCAAGAAAGAGTTGAACCGTATATCCTTTAAGTCTGAAGTTCTGAATAGACCGATAATTAATACAGCCGACTTCTGAAGAGAGATTTACAAGAGAGGGAACAAAATAGACATCTTCTTCAGTACTGACTTGCACTCCGATAACCTTCCAAACTGAATTAGTCTTATAGACAATAACTGAACCCTGCAACTTTCCTAATCCTGTTATCTCTCCTTCGCCAGGGATATAAACCCAATCCCAAGTAGTATCATCTGCTAAATCAGAATAATAAAGTCTGTTTGGATAACCAACTGGATAACCAACCCAGAGTCTATATCCTTCTTCAATTATGAATCTTCCTCTGGGAACTGTTGTAACAGCAGCGCAAGAGTCATAGGCAGTAAACTTTTGGGCCCAAGTAGAACCATCTACGCAATAGGCAGAATCTCCTATATTAGCCCAGTTGACATCATAGGTTGTAGACATTCCAGATTTAACAGAAACAAAAGTCCCTGCATCATCTGAACCCCAAATAGTTCCGCTTGAAACCGCCCACATATATTCAGAGGCATCGGATTTTTTCAACCTATGTAAACTTGTGATTGGGTAATCGAAAAGAGAGGTCGGAGTTGAATACCAGTAAATCGTAACATTGTTAACTACTGGAGTTTGACTGCCTGTTGAGGTTAAAGTAGAAATCCATTGAGCATAACGATTGACTGGAGCAGTGATATTATTTCCAGAAACGACATTATACCAAGTAGCACTTGCTAATCCGCCTGAATAAGAGGAAGTCCTGACTGCGTAGGTTATCGTCTGTCCATTGAGAGTATCATTCGCTTCTAATCTTCCCCATTGAAATACATCGGTACAGTCGTAAGATTGAGAAGTTAAACTACTTGGTACTTTTCCATTTATTGTTACATCGTAAACTACTGGTGTTGCATTACCACTTGCATTTAAAACTGACTTCCATTGAACATATCGATTTAAGGTAACCGAGGGAGTAGTATTATTCGTTACTGCTATCCAACCAGTAGGACTGGACATATCACTACTGGAAGAAGTTTGAATATACCAATCAATCGTTTGTTCGTTTAAATCTTGTGTTGCTTCAAATGTTCCCCACGCTGTTGGTATTGCCCCTAAATCGCCTATTTGAGAAATTAAATTAGAAGAAGATTGATAATGTTGCTCGTAGATTTTAAATAAAGTATCTACGCCTGTAAAATGAGAAGTTCCATAATAAAGATTTCCGTTTGCATAAGTTGGGTCAGTTTCATCAACGCCCCAACGGTGCTGGTTGCTCTCGTCGTCAAACAGACCCCATGCAAAATAAATCCAATATCTTGTATTTGCTATTAAATTTGTATCTGTTATATTTGCTATTTCCCAATCATAACTTGTTCCAACATCAGAAGCAGATATGGTAGTATTTGCTAATGTATCTCCAGGGGAATTATTATTATCCGCTTTTAGATAGACTTTCAAAGATTCAGGAGGCGAGCCAACCTTTTTAATATAAACCTCAATCTTTGTGCAGATACAATCTATAGAGGGTTTAAAAGATTGTGCCACGGTTTTCAACATATTGGTTCTATGGTTATCACAACCAGTTGTATATTCTTGTTGCACCGCCTCTGTCGTTAATGCAACCCTAAATGTCCCACTTGTTGTTGAAGTATCTATATTTACCAAAGTTCCAGAAGCAAAATCGGAAGCAGAAGTTTGAGTCCAATAGGAAGTCTCTAAGCAGAAAGTATCTACTACTGTCGTTGTATCTATGTTTACGAGAGTTCCTGCATTAAAATCTGATGTAGTTGATTGAAGCCAAGAGTTTGAAGTCGTGCCTGTGGAGTTTGCTTTGGTATAACCTTTCCTTTTCGATATACCTTGCTCGATTTCGTCGATGTAAATGTTTAGAGAATCCGTGCATTCGTTGTCGGCGAGTTTCCAAGACTGGACATCTGAATTCAGACCTCCGCTAAAATCCTCGATACGAAGCCAGTGAAGTTCGCCTTGTGCAAAGACTAAACTCGGGATAAGAAGTAAAAGAAATAGTATTAGTCTTATCTTCTTCATAAATCTCCTACGGGGGATTGAGACCGACCCCGCCTCTCGGTTTGATATACGAAACTTTGCCCTTCACAATAATCTCTGGTTCTGCTTTCATAAATGCTAAACCTTCTTTCCACATAACCCATAACCTATCCCACGACGCAAATTCTCGGTCTTCCGCTTTAGCCCGCAACACGCAAAAATCCTTAATGTAGTCCCAACATTTCTGCGATAGTTCAGGTATCTGGGAATCACTTGTGAAATCTACAAGAGGAAGACAGGAGTAAACTATCCATACGCCATTTGCAGATAGCCACGAAGCCGAGGGTGAAGGCACGAAGCCAAGAGTTCCGCCCGGACCCACATAAAACTTTGTCGGAGTTCCGCTTGTTTGCCCTCGCCAATTACTCAAATCCCTGTCCATCTCACGAGGCATAGTAGGTTCTAATGCCTTCTTACTTGTGCTTGTTCCTGCATAGATACTAAATATCGCAAGGACTTCAGTATTAGGAATAATAGTCGCCAAGCTTTGCTCGATTGTATCTGCGTTCATCAGGGAAGCGATGTTATTCGTCTGCTTTTGTAAACAATCTGTTCGCCGAGCAATTTCTCTCTGCCCTTCTGAAGCCCAACCGCGCATCATTGCTTTTGTAAAATGACCAGGGAAGACTGGATCCTTCAAATCAATTTTTGCTTGAGTGATAATATCGCCTACATTCTCCACGATTACCTCCTTACTGAATCAATTTCTTAACTACAAATAAAACCGTAACCGTTAGGAATCCCCCTCCAAGACTTACAACCATTAGCCAAAGAAGAGCCCTTTGTAAACTCTTTCGCCACGAGGTATTCTCTGCCACTTCCTTTTTTAAGGGAGTAAATTTTTCAGTAATGCAAAGGTGTAGACTATTCAGATTTTCCCATATCTTACTTACAGTGGCAGAAATTCCATTATCTATCCTCTCTTTAATATGTTGAATATCTTTTCCTATTTCTGCCATCTTAATCTCAACCTTGTCCTGCCTATCTTCTACCTTTTGAACCTTTTCTTCCAACTCAGGCATTTTTATTCCTCCTATTCAAGAATCAGAATTTGCGATTGAACCTTCGGTGCTTCTGGCGGTGCTCCTGTCGTAACAATATAATCCGCCCCAATATCCCAATGAACCCTTGTGTCTTTATCATAATCATCTGTAAATGTCGCCGATAAATCTACACCAGTTTGATAGCAAGGAGAAGCATTATCAGTTATATGAAAATCATCTCCTGCCTCATCCACATATAATGGGTCTCCTTCTTGACTATTAGCATCTTGGCTTGATGCTGTTTGCCAATCGGATAAGGCAGAACAATTTGTTGCACCCCAAACTCCAGTATAAGTCCCAGCATCTTTGAACCAATCATTATAATCAGATACAAGTCCTGTCTGCGAATTAGCCTGAATATTTATTTGAGATGGACTATTATTGTGACTGATATTATTCTTAACAGTTGCATAACTTGAAGTAGCCTGAAGATAAATGCCAGTCAAAGTGCATCCATAAATAACATTGTTATATATCTCCAGATATCTTGCATTATGGACATTTATTCCTACCAATGTGTTATAGATAATATTATTTATTATCTTGATATAGGCATTTATTGCAGAAGCATTATAACTTGAAATTCCAATGTTGCCATCGTGAACTATACATCTCTGAATTGTTATATAAGTCGCACCAACTTCCCATTGAATATCTGCCCCGCCTGCATCTCGTTTTGCTTCAAAATCCTGAATTGTAATATAGCTTTTGACCTGTATCCCCAAACAGCGATTTCTCGTATCTTCCCCATCCACTATCGGTCTTGTTGCCCCATCTCCGCTATCATTTTCTACATCGCCATCGTAGATTATCCTATTATCATCATCAGTTCCTGCGTAAGTATCTATATCAACCTGTTCTGCATAAGTTCCTGCTGCCACGTGAATAGTTATAGGCGTTCCGCTGGCAGGATTAGCATTGTCAGCGGCGTGTTGAATGGTCAACCAAGCGTCGGCCCAACTCGTTCCACCATTGCCATCGTTGCCTGATTTTCTGACATATTTATGTTGTTCTGCCGCTTCAATATGGCATACAATCAAAAAAAGTAATGAAATAACAAGAAGCCACTTTTTCATTTCGGCACTGCCTTTTCCTTTCCGTAGAGTTCATTTTTTATTTCAAGAATGCTTCCCTGATTGTTATGACCCACGCATTTACCATCTCGATAAATTGGCAACCATTGTCTTATTGTATCAACTCTCTTATTTAAGGATTCGCTCTGGTGAACGTGCCTTGTAACATTCATAATTTTATTATCACTGTTTTTTGTCTCTGCCGAATACTCCTGAATGGTAATCTGTTGGTAATCGGGTTGTTGCCTGATTTGTTCCAGCAATTTCTCTTCTGGTGTCGGTTCTGGGAAAGGCGGACCTTGTGCTAATACAAAATATGTGGTAAATGTCAATAGCAAAGTCAGAACCAAGCAAAAAATCTTTTTCATAAATTCCTCCTAATCTTTTGAAATTATCCCTCTTAATGTCAATATCTTCACCGGACCGGATACAGAAGTCGGAACTAAATATAGACCATAATTAGCAGGAACAGTATAATCACTGACCGCCCCAGTTGTCCAGGTTGTTGAAGAAACTGTTACATCTCCACTCCATATATCAGTCCCTGCATTATGAGGAGAAGCGTATGCTCTCTGCTCTATCATTCCTATAAAATTAGTTCCTCCTGTTGTTATCATAGTAATTGTGGTAATAGTAACAGCAAAACTTCTAATAGGGGATATGAGAACAGCATCTGTCCCAAGCCAAGTCGGAGTAGTAATAACAACAGCCCAATCATAAACATCAATCAATTTATTTCCATTTGAAGTTACCTGTCCAGATGAGGATAGACTGCCGACCGTGGCATTCCCATCACTATCTATTGAGGCGACTTCTATATTATTCTCATCCATAAATGTAACCTTACTATAAGGGTCATCAATCATATTAAAAACGAAACTATCAAAAACATCATTAAAACCGCATTTGAAGTTTCCGGCAGGATCATAGAAACCAATAAGACCCATCGTCGAAGCAAAAAGTTTAAGAGTCTGCGTGCCGTATGGCTTTATAATCAAATCTTCACCAACTGGCGAAGTTATAGTGGATACTATTATTTGAGGAACTGTTAAATTCCCTGACATCGTATCGCCAGCTTTGTCAACATAATTTAAGTCATCCAGAGTATCAAGTGCCTTCTGGACATCTGTGTCGGAAGTGGAAAGGTTTACATCAAAATTGGAAGTGTTGGCTCTAACCTGCGAGGCTCTTGTCTTGATAGGCCAGACTGGGGCGAGAGCAATGGAAGGAAGGAATAAAATAAGAAATAAACTTAAAATAATCTTTCTCATTCTTCAACCTCTAACTTTATCGTGAAGGCTTCGTTTCTACTTGCTTCAGAAATTACACAAGTATAAATTCCCACTACTGCCAAATGCACCTGCTCAACAAGAGACCCTGCCATTTTTTCACTTTCGTAAATGGGCATACCATCACTATCGTTAATAGTAAGAATAAAAGTAGTACTTGCAGTAGTAAACTTGCAACGAACTGTTGTTAAAGTTCCTTGGATATAAGGAGCATTACCACTATAAGCATTACCGACAGTTGCACCAGGAATTTTAACAGGGTCAGTTATTTTCATATTAAAGCCCTTGAATAATAGCCGAAAGAGTATCCATAGTATTCTTGACCTCTACGGAATTTGTGTTAAGACTTTTCAATAGAGAAGTAAGAGTTTCCTTCAACCGAGATTTTGCGAGGGCAATCTTCTTCTCATTCTCTTTTTTCTCTTTCTCAACACTTGCTTTCATCTCCACAATTTCTTCCCTCATCTTCCCAATCTCTGCAATGTTCTTGTTATGTAACTCGTTGACTTCTGCATTTCTTTTTTCAATCTTATCGAGTTCTGTTTGAGTTCTCTCTTTGACTCTGTTAAGTCCACTTGCAATCTTATTTCTCTCCCCTTCCAAATTCTCTATCTCTTTAAGAACTATCCGCTTACGGTCTTTGTGCGTTCGGATGTCCCTGATAATACTGCCTTTCTCTTGTCCTAAATTACTAATCTGCATTTCAAGAGATTGCCTCCGAGCAATTAGTTTGTCTGTTCCAACACTCATAGTTTCACCTCCATTATTCCATTTCTATAACTCTGACATTTACTGGAACATTCGTGCCAGTTGTAAGTCCATAAATCGGGCCAACATAGCCCTCGAAAAACAACTCTTCACCTGTTTTGAGAGGATACGCATTTGTTGTTGAATAAGCCACGCTAAAAGCCCCAGAAGTTATAAGAACTGTATAACCACCATAGTTTTTAATCCTTGCACCAGTTGTCCTATTTCCATTCTGAGCAACAATCTGACTAACAGTAGAAGTGGAAACATCAACCGAAGTATTCTTAAACTTCCAAGAAATGCCAGTAAACTCACCCGCCCAAAGCAGAACTGCCCCTGCGAGAAGCAAGATAACTATACAAAGAGTAAACCTCTTTTTCATAGTTGCCTCCTTATTCAGTTTTTTTACTTATTGAATATACCTAAGAAAAATCCACCAGTTTGTTGCACCACCGACAAGGCCACCAGCTTTGACCCCTATACAGTCATTAGCAGCGTCCATCCCTGTATAAGTTGCTGCTCCGTCTATTACTCCTGCAACCCCACCATCTATCGTCAGTGTTCCTGTGTCAACTGCTTTGATGTAATACATTATCCCTTTATTGGTCTCTGCATTCGGAAGGGTAACGGTAAGGTCTTTATAGCTACTGTTAATAGCTACATACCCAGCCTGCTCGGCAGTCAAAGTAAAGGCTACTGTAGTGGTAATAAGTTCATAGTTCTCAATAAAACCTTCCGCTACAGTCAGCTTCCCTGAAACAGTAGCATCATCGCCAACTGCCAAATCGCCACTCATTGTAAGGTCTGCAACTTTCAAACTGTCGCTACCGATGTTGTAAACATCAGTAACACCGGGAAGTAAATGTCCTGAAGAATCTACTCTCCAGGGCCCAATGTCCCAGTAATCGGTGATTAGCGCTCCCACTCTCATACTGACTAAACCTAAAGTTAAAACAATAACGAAAATAGCCAGTAAAATCGGAATTCGTAAAGTTAGAAACTTTCTCATTTCTTGTTTACCTCCTTTTTTTTGGTCTTCCTGCTTTCTTCTTCTTGACTTCAGGAAGAACTTCTGTCTCTTCTTCTGCAACCTTTACCCCGAGAATCTTACTAATCTCGCTTTTAGATTCCTCAAAGGTAAATTCTTTCAAGCCATCTGTCGGATCTCTATGGACATTGATTATTGTGCATCCCTCATCATTCTGAAGTTTCTCTGCAAGTTCCTGATCTTTAGTTGCAAAATTGTCGGACATAACATCACCCCCTAAAAAGTTTCTGGAATTTCTCAACAGCTTTCTGCGTTCCAGCAGAAGCCTGTAAATCTTCCTGCCATTGACGACAACGTTTACAAAGCTTTTGAGTTCCGCGTTTCTCTAATGGAACACCTGCCTCGCCACAATGGTCGCAAGTGCCTCTGATGTTTGGGATAGACATATCTCCACCTCACTGGTCGAGGCAGACTTATTAAAGTCCACCCCGACCAATTAAAACCAAGATTACGCTGAAATCTCACAATTACAGCCTACCCAGAATCTCCAGTTGTCAATCTTCAAACCAAAACGAACCCAAATGTTTGCTTTGAAGGCTTTGGTGTCTTCATCCTGGAAGTAGTCTAAAATGGTGTCTTCCCTGTCCATCGCAATCAAACCCTTATGAGCACAGCCTAAGAACCAAGCCTCAGTGTCCGTAAGGTAAGCATTCCACACAACCAAGTTGACAATGTTCCGAAAAACATTTGTCGTGTTAGTGCTTACATACGGCTCTTTCTCGGACTTCAGAATCTCCTCAGCAGTAAACTTTAAGCTCGCTGGAACTAAGAGAGTATCAGGAATAATTGAAACTGGTAAATCTCTTTCATTCCTGTTATTCGTTACTGTCATAAGTTCGTAGGCAGTCCTCAGGTTTGCTGCTGACAGAGCCGCTGCTGCTATGGAGTTGTAGTATGTTCCGCCTCCCTTTGAACTTCTCTTGGCACCAACAGGCGTGAACAAACACTTCCCGTCATAGATAAGGTTTCCTGAAGGGTCAGTAAACCCAGCAACGGAAGCATTGAACATAGGATCTCCAAGAGTATACGCACCTTTGTTGAAGACATCCGCATAGAAAGCTTCCTTTGTTGCCTGAACTGCTTCGCCCCAAGTTCCAGCTGTGTCTTTCAGTATATTCTCGATGTAACTCTTAGGGAAGTCATCTACTGTCTGTTTGCTGAACTTGATACCATCGGTGAAGGTGTCGTTCTTGCCATACACAGGATAGCCTTCCATCGGGTCTCTATACTGGATTGACTGCATCTCAGGAGTCTTCTGAAGCTTACCCATCCCAACTCCTGAAACCGATGCCTCATAGGCTGCTTTCGATTCCTTCTTCCTGAAAATCTTATCGTGAACGGAAGGAAGCGGGTCATACGATTCATAATACCAATCGTATAGCTTCTCCGTTATTGCGTGAGTGTAAGCTGTTCGTATTGCCATTCCTTATTCACCTCCTTAAAAATTAGCAGGTTTTATCAAACACCTGCTCCATCAGTCTGAACCAATAGTGGACTAAAGCAAACTAATATCGAATTGGTGTCGCCATCTTCTGGTAAACCAACGACCAAAAGAGCCAAGTTGGTGCTAGTGGCTGATAAATCTACCGTTTGCATATATGTCGTAGCCACTAATGTATTAACATTACAACCTTCACCGCATCTTGCCTGGGCAGCTGGTGTTACTGTTGGAGCATACAAAGGAACTCTGAAAACAACATGCAGGTTCGCTGCTGCCACAATTACTGGAAGTTTACTTATACCAATTGCACCTGAAGTCCAGTATCCACTGGTAAGGTCAGTTCCTTTAAGTGAACGAGGAGCCATTGCCCAACCAAACAAGCATGTGTGGTTACTCGGTGCCATAGTTACATGTCCAACGTTGTCCAGATACACAAAAGATGCTCCATTGGGATGGAACTTCTGAGTAGCGGCAACAGGATGCTCGATGGCGAAATAATTCCCTATAACCGGTCCATATCTAACTTCACTCATTTATGTTCACCTCCTTTTATTTCTTCTCTCTATCCTTCTTTCCTTGCTCCCTGCGTGCCTTGATTGCTCGCAATTGCTCAACCGAAACATGCTTATCCTCTGCCTCTTTCTTCTCCGCTTCACTTGGAACTTTCTTTCCTTTTGGCGGAGAAACGCCAGGGGTTTCAATCTTCGGCGCACTGGGACCGGGTGTCCTTTTGGGTTGCTTCGGCTTAACTCCTAACTTGCCCTCTCGGGTAAGTTGTCCAAGAGTCATATCGTAAACGCTATTCGATATTACTTCAGGGTTGCCAACAAGAGATTCAGGCGGAATTTCACGAAGCTTGGAACGAAGAAGAGATTCGGCTTTTGGTTCAAAATCAACCTGCCCCTTCAATCTGCCTATCTGTGCTTCGATGACATTTTGAGAAGCCATCATCGGACCGACAATCCTTGCCACACTGCGAGTAACTCGATTACCAATTGCATTGGTGAGTTTTTTAATCTCCGCATTTGTAAGTGGCACATCTGAATCTTCTCTTTCCTTTAAAAAAGTTTCCAAGTCGTCTGCCTCCTCTTGTTTCCCCTGTCCTTCAAGTTCTCGGACTTTGTCTTGAAGTCTTGCCTCAACTTCCCTTAACTTCCGTTCGTATTCCTTAGCACGATTTTTGTAAGGAACACCATCCTCATCTACCTCTACTTCCGGTTTTACGCCTCCCGGAGATGGCGATGTTTCTTCTTCAGGAGGCGTTGTCTCCTCCTCTGAAATTTCTTCTTCAGTTTTTACAACTTCTTCCCCTGTAATAGGGTCTACCACTTTCTCTGTCTCCTTCATCTTGCTCCTCCTGTTACGCCTCTTACCCTCAGCGATGGGAGTAAGGAGGGCGAAATTAAAAAACCCGATTGGACTGATGGCTTTCAACAGAGTCATCAATCCTTTCGGGTCTTTCACCTCCGCCAGACCCGAGTCGCAGCGGAGGATTTAGCGTTACTACCTATTTTATTTTCAAAGTGAAAACTTTCTTTTAGGTTTCGCTTTGTTTTGCTTTTCGATTAACTTCTGCAATTTTTCTTTCTCTTTTAATGCTTCGTTAACGCCTTTGGTGTAAGATTTCTCAATATCTCTAATCTCTCCTAAAACTTTTATCTCTCTGGCTATTGATTTAACTTCTGCAAGTTCCCTGTCAGTAGAAATATCTTTATTTATTCCCAAGAGAATACTATCTCTATATCTTTTTAATGCTTCTATTCTGTCATTTATAATCTTGGTTGCTTCTTTCCACGGCCCAAAGTTTGATAAACCCTCTAATCTCTTTGCACTTCTGATTATCTCGTTACACTGCTCCAACTTCTTCTGGTGGTCCGGCTCCTGTAATCCCTTCACCTGCACCTCCTGGTGGGGTTGGCGTTGGCGGAGTCGCACCTGCTACCGGTGGTGTTCCTCCAATGCCTAACACTTGGAAAAGCATTTGAAACCGCTTTTCAATTTCGCCTCTTGCCTCTTCCGATATTCCCTGCATTCTCTCTTTGACAAGTTCCCTTAATGCCTGTTTTATCATTTTCAGTTTTTCTTTCTCTGCTTGTTCTGGGTCAAGAATAATATCTGAACTAATCTGTAAACCAGTCTTATCAATCAACTCTCTAATTAAAGCCCACTTTCTTTCAGGGTCTTGAACAACTTCTGGCTGTTGCAATAAAAGACCAGCAATTTCTTTAAACTTCGCTTCTTCAACCATCTCGTTCATTCCTGTCGTTGAACATCGCAATCCAAACTCCATTCCTTTAATCTTTAATTCCTGTCTTGTTAAGGGATTAAATTTATACTTATCTCCTGTCAATTCCCTGATTACTGTTCCTTCTCCCTCTTCTTCCTCATCGTTAAACCCAAACTCATAGTAAAGAGATAAAATTTGATAAGCAAGTTCGGCAAAGGATGGGTCAAGACAATCTATGTAATCGCTAATCCCGATGTCCTGTTGCTGAAGTAAAGCGAGTGTCTTTGTTGCCGGCGCTCTCGGGTCAGTCGCCGATTCTTTCCCTGTGGCTGATGTAGTAATCTTTGTCGTCAATTCTCCCATCCTTTCCAACATCTGCTCTTCAGCAATTAAATCTGTAATCGGCGCTCCCTGAATTCTTACCTGCTCAAAATCATCTGGATGTTCCAGCCAATAGACTATTCCTTTAGCAAGTTCTAAACGACTTTCTTCTACATCAGCACCTTTCCGCCCTTTGAAAAATGGAATATTCGCTATCGTTCCCCTGTCAATTCTCTGGTTGTGTGCGGCGTTAGCGTATAAGTTTATATCCCAAAGTTTCTCGGCAAATCCCTCGCCATCAAATCCATCTCCCTCATCAATCCTGAAAGGAATGAAGAAATCTCTACCATGCCAAAATCCGTAATTCTCGCAACGCAAGAGATATGTTACATTCTCGTCTTTTATAATAGTTATCAGCAACGCTTCTTCTTTCTTCTTGCAATCGTCAACATCGTATTTGTAAATAGCCTTGACACATTCAAATCGTTTCTTCGTATAATCAGGATTTTTCTTTTCTTTATCGTCTTTCTCTCCGCCTAATTTTTCTTTTAACGCCTCTAAAGACTCTCCGCCATTATCCTCTCCGTATTCTCCCGACTCATACCTTGCGACAATCTCATACCAACTCTGCCAGAACCTCTGTCCTTTTACTTTCGCTTTCTCCGGGTCAATAATATCTTTGTGAATTATAAAATCCCTGCGGTCAATTATGTCTACCCTAACTCCTCTAAATTTATAATCCTCATACTCAACAGGAATTTCAATTCCTGCATCTGAATCTTCTTCTAAATCTTTCTTATAACCCCGATATTCCTCTGGTGTCATTCCACCTTCTTTCGCCGATGGAAAATCTTCTTTAAAATCCATCAAAGCATTATCGCCTTTATAAATTTTTACATCCTTGATAATTTCTTTCTCCTCATCCCAGTATGGATGGGCTATCGCTGTTCCGTGTTTAGCAACTTTCTTGACAAGCCGACGGATTGTTCGCTTTAGTTTTATTTCTGTTCTCATAAGAAAATCAATAACCGTTTCAACGCGAGGAGCAAGTTTATTCTGTTCTTCAGTCCCCGGCTTGGCAACCATCATCTTGCCACGACCAAGAAACTGCTTCATCCATCGAGCTACTCCTCCGCTAACTGCTATCCGAATCATCGGGTGATTGATATTAGAACATCCGTTCCACGGTTCCGTCTTCTCTGGTAAATCCCCTGCGGCGAGTTTATCGTAACCGTTGATAGTTTCTTCTAAATCAGGATTGCTGTCAATCGCTTCGTCAAGGTCTTCGATAATGTTATCCAGAATATCTTTCTTGTCCTCTTCATCAAGTTTGAGTTTCTTTTCTTTGAGTAACTTTAACTGGGGCATTTCTACTCCTTCGTGAATAATAAATCTCTTTCTTCTGTTCCAAATGTAAAACCGCTACCTTCAAATTTGTATCCAAATTCCTTTGCTACTTTCGCTAAAGCATTGTCCAGTTTCTCGTCGAAGTCATTGTAAATGATTTTTAATTCTTTCAATTCTTTCTTTACCTTTGGCATATTATCTCCTTCGCTTCCTTGCCTTTTTACCTGTCGGTTTCCATTCTCCTCCCTCAATACCGTGAAGGAGTCTCATCGCACTTTTTGCTTTAGCAACACTTCCGCAGGTTTGTTTCTTTGACCATTTACCACCCTTTTTATGAAGAATCGTTTTCCCTTTGCGTTTGTAGGGCATTATCTCTTCCTCCTCTTAATCATGCGTTCCTCCGGGAAGAAAAATGTTTCTGCCTACTCTCAATATCGAAGATTTCTTTTGGGATTGCTTAGTATTCGCCATAACTGTATTCAACGCTTCTATCAAAAGGTCTAAACATTGCTCTCTTGTCTTTCTCTCTTTAAACTTCTGTAACTCCTCAACCTTTGGACCTGCGATAATCATTCCTCCTGTCTTCTTGGAAACTCCGACGATAAACCAAATATCAACATCGCTGACAGGTAAACCTGCTAAAGGCTTAACAGTTTCTTGGTCTTTCCCGTTGCCTTTGTCTTTCTCTGGTTCGGTCATCTGAATACCCCCTCATTATCCTTCAAAACTTGATATAATCCGTTTCCTAATCTGGTAATAGTTTCTTCGTCTAATTTATTTGAATTATAAGCTTGGTTAATGCAATGTAAAATCTCGTGAATAACTATTTCCTCTATTTTCTCTTGATTTCTTCTTATCCCGCCACTATCGAAATATGATATTCGTATTTCCAATACATCGTGGTCTGTCTGCCCTATAGAATCTGAAATTTCTTTAAATTTATAATTCTTGATTACTTTGTAAGTGAATCCACCGACTTTAAGTTTTGATGGTATTTTCATCTCAATACCCTGCCTTAGAAAATCGTTTCTGTTCTGGAGTCTGTGCTGGTTTCACTATCTTTACCTTCGGTACTACATAACGAGGACTACTCATCAACCAATAATATAAGAGTTTAGGAAAGCACTGATGTTTCTCTTCTGGCTTCTCAACAGGGTCTTTGGTTTCTGCGGATCTACCAACCCTATCTCCGATAACCCAATGCTCAAGTGCGTAGATGTGATTGTAGCAGTGATTTAGAACATGCCAACGAGGATGGATTTTAATAGTACCGTCCTCTCTCTTCTCGTACTTCAAATGCTCGTTCAACTGCTTCCTGGCTGTCTCTTCAAACTTCTTGAAGAGTTTTAACTGAGGTCCAAAGACAATCTTTCTCTTGGCATACTCTTGGGCTACTGTCAATTGACTGTTCGGGTACTTGTGCGCATACCACCAGGGGTCAAGTATCCTCTCCTGTATCTTCCCATCAATCTTCAAGTCAACCTCTATGTGTTTGATTATCTTGGCTATGTCGTCAAAGTCAAGAGAACAGGACTTCATCTTGTGAAATGGTTCGTTAGGCCATTCGTGGATAGTGAACTTATGCCCTTGATAGTTGACTGCTCCCCAACTTATAGCCGGAGGTCTTGCGTCGTGAGGGTCAAGTATCATGTAGTAGGAGTACAGGTCGCGAGGAAGTTCATCGATGCCGTGAACAGTCCTGTCAAATATCTTATGGACCCGGCCATAGAACTTCTGAGGTCTACCGTGAAGTCTTGCCTCTCTCTCATCAGGATCGTATTCCGCCGCCTTGTCCATTATGTCCTCATGCTTCCTTTGTCCTCTAATTCCGTGTTCAATACAATTCTCTTCTGCATCACCATAGTAAACGACTATCTTCTTCTTGTCTTCCCGGGGAACTATGTCATCAAACACCCAGGCAGAAGCCGAGAGAGGAGCAAAGCCGATGAAGATAAATCTATTAGTCCTCATTCTTGCTACCGTAGACTTATAAATCCAGTCCAGAGGTTCTTCATCAAGAATAGCCCAGTCAAGATCCACGCTTTCAAACTCCTTCGCCTTCTGGTCGTAAGTCATAATGTCAAAGTAGCAGCCATTCTTAAAATTCCAAACGCTTTCAAAGTTCCTACCGGCCTTCCTGGACTTGTAAGTACCTTTGATAAGCCACTTCTGAAGCTCCGGGACTATCTTCTCCTCAACAGTAGTCCCATCGCTTATAATTCTTCCCTTGGAAGGTCGCTTAAAGTTCTTAAAGAACGGAGTATTAAACCATTCGTTGGTCGGTCCATATATCATATTGCCGACAAAGTTAACCTCTAAAGCCGACTTGCCAAAGTCATTAGCGGCGGAGAGAATAACAGTATTGGTCTCTGGTTTTACTATCTTGATTACATTCTCTTGACCGCCATTGGGTACAAAGTATTTAAGCCCCTCTTCAGAATAAAGCCTTAATACTTCCAGTTTAAGGGTCTTCTCTTCTTCATCAAGAGCCTTCAGATTTGCCTTAACTGTCTCCGAGTCGAGTTTATCCGTCTGTAAATGACCTGAGGTTTGCATATTAGCCTCTTAAAGTTAGATTGCCGACCTTTGACACCTGCCCTTCTGTCAAGACCCGTGCCAAAAACTTTTCAAGTGTCCAGTTCAAAAAACCAACTCCGAAAAACTGCCAAATATGACTAAATCGTGTTACACCTTTCTTCAGAATAACCCTTACTAATTGAAAATATTCTCCCACCAATGTACATATAATTAATATTATGTTAACTTTTCTCATCTGCCTTATCCTTCTGTAACTGCTTACCCTTACGAGATATGACCCCTTGGGCCTGTTTCAATATCTTCCGTTGCTCCTGGATATCCAAAAGCCTCTGGTCTATCTCCGGCATACTCAGGCCCACGCGTTCGGTTACATCGCCAACCAGTAGTAACGCCTTGTCTATTACCGTTGCTATCGAAATGAATAAACTGGAGGCGGCGGTCTTCTGTAATTTCCTATCAGTAATGAAATTAAACATCCGATTTGCCTGATTCCAAAGCTTTTGTGCCATTTTCCTTTTTTCTATGTCCCTTAACTGTCCTAAGTTATCTATCTCATGCTGAATCTTATTTACCGCATTCTTACCAAGACTAACTCTATTAGATATAGTTCTAACACTATATCCTTGAGCAGTTAAGATCTTAACTCTTTCTCTTACTTCATCTGGAATTTGCTTATTACCTTTTCTCTTCATTTAAACCATCTCCTATAATAATCTCTGGTACTAATAAATATATAAATCTTATAGTAAGTAATAATATAAATATAGTAAGTAGGTTTACGAACCACATGTCCATACTCCATAAAATAAAAAAGCCGGGTTATCTATGTCTTTAGTAAAAGATAGACAACCCGGCCAATTATTTACTTGACGATTTAGCAAGTCTATGGTAGAATTAAAACGCCCAGTAGACATAGCGATCACCTTTGCTATAAGTTTACTGGGCTTTCTTTAACTTGTCAATAAGAAAAATGTAACCCCCTTTACATTTTCCTTCTACTTTTTTTAAGTATATCTCTAATTCTCTGACGACTAATCTTAAAATAGATAGATAACTGTTTGTAAGAAAATCCCTTTTCCTTTAGTTTCACAATCCAAGTATTTCTTTCAGTTCTAAGCTTTAAGGTTTTAGTTTCCGCTTCCTGATGTTCTTTAATTAGTTCTTCTACTTTGGGGTCTAATTCGTCCATTTGCCTCCCCTGGATTAAAAATCATCCTAACAAATCTTATCTCTTCTTCTCTCTTCTTAACATCTGCATCAAGAATTACAGTTAAAAGGCTCTCCAGTTGTTTAATTCTGTGATTGGTCAATAAACCGCAGATAATAAACCCAAAGATAGCGCCTCCAGATAAACAACCTAAAATTAACCAAATCATTTTTTCACTCCTTTCTTAACTTTCCTATAAATAGTAACAGGTTTAACTTCTTCTAAAAATTTGTTTACATCTTTTGGAGTTAATAAAATCCCTACTCTCTCAGTTTGATTAACATATAATAAAAAATCAAATTTATACTCTCTGAAACTTATTAAAGTAACTATTGTTCCTTTTGGATACATCCTATCATAATTTTTCTTAAATCTATATTGTTTACCTAAATCAGTATTAAGAGTTATCTTCAATCTATTCCTCCTTTTATAAAGTCCATCAATATATTTATTACAGCCCTGATTTACTTCCACCATTCGTTCAAATAAGCCTTTAGGCCATCCTGCTCCATATAACTTATTCTTTTTCTTCAACCCAATCCTCTCTTATAATATTTCTTAATCTGCCCTGGCAACTCTTTCCAATACATCATATCAGGATAACCTCGCTTCTTCATTGCTTTAGTAGAGTAATAAAAATCACGATAAAAGCCTTGCACTCGCAAAGGGTTAGCGAAATAAGAAGGCAGATAATCTCCTATAAACTTTTGTCTTTGCCAATACCGTTTTTTCTTATATTCAAGGAGTTCATAATTCCCAATATATCGTATCGGTTTTCTTGCTAATATTTCTTTAGCGGTTTCGTAAAGATAAGGAGGAACTAATAGAATTTGAGGATTTATAACATTAACTTCTTTTTTCAATCCAATCCTCCCCTTTTTTCTTTCTCCTTATCTTGAAAGAACACGCCTATTGCCAACGCACTCCACAAGTCCCTTTTGACTCCGTATAATATCCCCGGATTCTTTCTCGTTCCTGGCATACCAAGTCTATCTATTAAAGCCTGTCTTATATTCGTATCCTTAGCCCGCATAGAATTACAGAAGTGCATTTTAATTTGACTACGATAAACTCTGGTAAAGAATCCTGGCCAAGCCTCGCAAAATCTGCCTATCCAAAATATCGTCTCGAAAATAGTTTTTCCTACTGCCATCCCAAAACATTGAGGCATCTCTATTACTAAAACTGTATCAAGTGTTATAGGTATACTTTTTAGTTGCCCTAACAATTCTTCATTTTTCAATATGCTCATATCTGTTATTTTCTCCCCTGTCCAGATTACAGATGCCGATTGTTCGCTTCCTGGATCTACTGCCCATACTGATTTTATCATTTCAACGCCTCCCCGGTTACTTTATCAACCGCTTTCTCCATCTCTTCCTCTGTTGCCTTAATCTTTTTCTTTTCCAGATACTCATTAAGATTTAATTTATAATCAGGATGTTGCATTGATAAAGTCAACCATTCTCCTACTGCTTCTTCTAATTTAGTCATTTCGGAAATTCTCTCCTCAGTTTTCCCTTCCAGACTTTTTGTAGATTACCCTTCATAAAGACAGGAATTTTATATTTATCTGCCTGTGTCAAAATATTCTGTATCCATTCCGTTTTGGGTTGACATTTCTGACTTCCTGGCCCGGTCATTGCTCCAATAATAATCCATTTTATTCGCCTTAATACTGAATCTATAATATATCTTGGTTCTGGTAATTCAATATCGCCCAATAATGGCTCAAAAGAAATATATTTCAAATGTTGCATATCCAAATTCCATTGGTCAAATATATTCTTTGCTTCTTGACTATTGGTAATCGTAACTCCTAACCAACAGTTCCCGGTCATAATAAACTCAAAATATCTTTTCGGATTTTTGGTAAGAAACTGAAAAGTATGTTGAGGACAAAATTGAGCTATATCCAAAACATTTTGAACATTGTATTTAGGCATCCATTCGGCAAACAAATCTGTCATTGAACCGACAAATATTCTCGATGGCTTTTTGAGTTTTAATGGCTCTTGTAGTCGTTCATCATAATTAGTTATCTGCTCATAAGGAATTTCAGGATGGAATCTCTTTCTTATTCTTCTACCATAACAATACCAACAGCCATTTTTACAACCTACAACCGGATTCCAAGTATAATCACACCAACCGATAGAATTATTTGGACCGTTCACTTCTTCCCCCAACAATCCGGGCAGAACCACTTCTTGCCCTTGCGTTGCCAACCGTTTGCCTTGAGTTCTTCAGTCAAATATCTCTTTGAACCAAAAAGATAACGAACTGGAACATCGCTATTTTTTTCAAAGAAAAGAACCTTGCAGTTATTACACCTTCCTTGATATGCGTTCCTTCTCTCAATCATTTCTTTGCCTCTTTTCTCCCCTCTGCAAGTTCCATATCTATCATCAGCTTCTTTATTTGTTCTTTGCCCCAAGAGGTTCTTTCTTCAAGTTTTTTCAGTAATTCAATCCATAATTTTTTATAATCAGTCATCTACTTCCCCTCCTTCACCCGTATCGGTTTAGCAGATGCGATGGCTTTGGCTATTAGCAATGGTCTTGAGGTATCAAAACTAAATCTCTCCAATTCCTTTGCTAATTTCTTCACATCAATCTCCACATCCGCAAACCTGACAAATCCTGCGTCAAGGATGGCCTGGACAAGTCTTATTACTTTTTTCTTTGTCCATATTTCACTGGCATACATGCTTCTATATTTACCATCAGTTGTCATTAGAGAAAACCCTTGAGAAGTTTCTTCTTTTATCATTGCTTTCGTAACTATTTTCTCTAACTCTCTCTTTGCTTCCATCATCCCTCCTCTATATTTCCTGTTCCATTACATCTTTCGCAGTCTTGCTTAACTTGTGGTCTACCTTTACAAGCACAGTGATTAAGGATAGCTTGGACAAGACTATCACAACATATTTCTAACTCCACGCCTGTTCCATTACAGTCTGGACATTCGCTCATTGTTTCCTTCTTCTTCTCCAACTCTTTAATTTTTTTCTTAATCTTATCTTTACACCAGTCAAACCCTTCCGCATCTCCGCCAAATGAAATCCATAAGGTTGCTACTGCTTCAATTATTTCTTTATCTCCCATATTATCTCTCCTTTTCTATCTTTTCTATTTCAAATTCATTAACGGGAAGTTCTTGATGATTCAACAATTCCTGTAAATAATTTCTTACTTCTTCTTCACTTGGTTCTTTTTCCAAATAAGCCATATGTAAATAAGTTGATAGTTTGATATTAAAATCGCTCATTTCTCCTCCAATTCAGTTTTTTAAGGACAAAAGGAATTCGTATACTTCTTCCAGGCAACTCTGACTCCAAATAGTATCCGGGGCAGGCTCAAAGACATACTGTCTCCATTTACCATACCAGTAAATCTTTCCCAGTATTGATTTGTCGTATGCTTGAGAATTGTCGGCAAGGATATGCACAGACAAAACTCCATAAACTTTTGTCTTTGGCTTTTCCTTTATCACTTCAAATTTAAGATGGGTCATTTGGGTCTCCTTAAATCTTTACAAAATCAACTGTTTCTGAATAATAACCATTAGACTCGCCATACCACCTAATTGTTACAAATCCTTTAGCCGTAGCAAGTTTGTAAAAAGTCCAAGTAAAACTATCTTGATATTCTGGAATCTTTACCCCTTTTGGGTTAAAATCTTGTTCGTGTATTACTTCCTCTGCTTGAATAATTGGAGACCCTATTAAATCATTCAAATCACCAATAATTTCTTCAATAGTTACTGATTCACAGCAATCTGATTCGTGATAAAGTTTATACTTTTCTCCATTAGCCAATGTAAAAATCAATTCTTCATTATCGAGATTTTCAATCTTCGATAAAGTCTCTCCAAGTAAATCTTCAAATTCTTTTTTCATTTCCTCTCCTCTCATTATCCGGCTCAAAGCTAAAACAGCAAAACTTACCTTCTTTTTCCCTCTCTGGATTACGATGTTGGCAATATCCTTTTTTATTGAACCTGCAACCGGTTCTGGTGCAGGGGCGTTTTTTCATTGGTATCGTTTCACCCCAAAAATTTCATCAAGATAACGCCTAACACAATCCCTATCCCAACTACAAATATAACTTCCTGTAACCGAAGGTCACGGACCGGTACATAGATTTCTGTGCCACCAACAGGGGCTTTCCCCTGTTTTATTGTTATAGCATGTTCATACTTTTTCTTTGTCATTTTGCCTCCTCAAATACATCTTTCAAAAATCTCAATAATTTTCTGGCATCTTTTTTAGAATAATAAACCCAAGTAACTCCTTTCATTTCTCTATTATGTTCTCTTGATTTTAAACAAAGCGGATGCTTATATCCTACTGTCCAATAAAATGCTCTGTTGCCTTCTTCCCATTTTTTATCTTTCATTTCTTCCTCCTCACTCCAATAGGCTTTCTAATGTATGCACCATATTCTCCGCTGATGAGATGATTTCTTTGTTGCCTTTGGCTTTATAACATTTATCCCAAGAAGAACCTTCGTTCCTACAATTATTACCTGAACGATATAACGGACATTTGGGGCAAGTAAAGATGCCGCTATAATCTTGACATAGGGGGCAACGAGGATTATCAAAATAAGCGATTATTGGCTGAATCTCTCCCAGCTTTTTGTCGTCAATCCACCATTCGCCCCAACCTTTTACAATCTCAATCCCCAGCTCATCCGCCAACTTCAACCGAGAGACATTGTCTCTCCAATGGATAATGCTTTCTTTTATGGCTTTGACTTCTTCGGGAGTCCAATCGTGTTTGATTTTTTTGGCAGGAAATCTTATGGCTATTAATTTACACTCTTCTCTTTCTTCTACTTCTTCTATCTTTACTATGCCCATCGTTGGCTTGTCATCTTCGAGCAAGGCATCAATAGTTTCTTTTAAAAAATACCTAAGCTTGAAACCATCTACCATGTCGTCTTCAGGATTGAGTGTTGGCTCAGTTAAATTTTTCAAGGTTTCTTTAAGTTTTTCCCTGTCCATTTTTGCCTCCTTGTTTTTCTCTGATTTCTCTCTTTAATCGTTCGGCATCTTCGTGGATTTGTTTCAATTCCTGTTTGGTCAATTCAGGCTTTTTCGCTGGTAAATCATCCTTAAATCTATCCTCAGGTATACTGAAAACAGGTTTTTTGTATTTCCGCCAGTCTTTCCAGTTATTGAACCAGGTCTTGCCATCTTGAATATACCCCTTTACTGCCACTCTTTCGCTTTGCAAATAGTTTTCCAATGCTTTATTGATGTCTTCCCAGTCCTCTTCTGTCTTAACAGAGGCATTGAAGTGCCTCAGTGCTTCTTTCTTCCCCACTCTTTCTGGGTATTTAGCCCATATTACTTCAAACTTGGCGGTGGGAGAGGCAGAGTCAAAGAGAAGTGGCTTTGTTTTCCCCTCAGACTCCCCTTTCCTTTTCTTATCCTTATCCTTATCCTTATCCTTATCCTTAAGGGTTTGGCAACCCTTAACTAACCCTTTCATAACCCTTTGCAATAAACCATATTTTTTAAGAAGTTTGATAACGGATTTGTGAGGATTTGCCTCTTTGCTTAAATATCCATATTGAAATTCTATAAACTTTACTATCCATAATTTATCTCTATCTAATTCTTCAATCCGTTCTGTAAAATCCTTTAAAATTTCATTAGTTATTTGTTCACCTATACAAAAACTTGCCAATTCATAATCTATTTTCCAAATACCAGCTACATCGCAACGGTCTAATATAAATAACCAAAAAAGTTTAGATTTTAAAGGAAGTTTCCTAAACCAATTATCTTCCCACTTATCGCTTGCAGTAAATCTTTTAGCCATAAGGCCTCTTATAAATCAGCGGAACCGGACTGAGCAGATTTTTCCTTTACCCCATTTTCTTCCTTCACTTTTCCCTTTACCTTATGTTCTTTCCTTTCCTGCTCAGCTCGACGGTTTCGCTTTTTGATAATTAGACTGTAAGGATAATATAGTTCTTCTCTTTTAGGTTTTGCCATCATTAGCCTTTATTCATACTCTTTATTATCGCTGGACGAGTCCACTGTCTTTGAAATTGTTTCCATTGTTTTGTATGTTGATTGTTATATTCATCTCGATATAACATAGCAAAAGGCAATGTACCTATTTCCCAAGCTTTTCTTAATCTTGTTTCTGCCTTAACCAATATGTCATTAGAATAGCCAATTAGAACATAACAACGAATCTGATCTTGCCTGAAATATCTTTTTAACCTATTAACCGCCTTTTTTAATGGCTTGTCTGCTCCCGGATAATCATAACTTAACCATATCTGGTAAATAGATAAACCTCTTAATCTCTCTACAATGCCATCTGTAATTCTCGATGCCTCTAATCCGCCAGAGAAATCAATCCTCTTTTGTTTGGATAACATTTGAAATACTTTGTCTATATGAGATTCTGAGGCTGCCAAGAGATTATTGTCTTGAATAATATTCCCTGGGACTATTGGTAACTCTCTCAATTTGCCCTCTCTTTTAGGCACAAAACAGAACCAACAATTGTGGGGACAACCTCTTGTGGTAATAGTTACTCCTTTTTTAAGATACATTCCTGCCACAAAATCACCACCAGGATCGCCAAGGGCCGGGCCGCCAACCTTTACTCTTTTAGTATTAGTTTGCCAAGCTTCAGCCAATTTATGACCTCGCTTTATCGCCCAAGTGAATGTAACTGATATGTGAACTTCATCGTATTTAGGAGTAAATAAATCTGGTTCATTGAAGTAAGTATCCGATGACAACGGACACATATTAGTCTTTGTGGCAAATACTCGGGCTATTCGCATCCTCACCCCTCAAATGGTAAACTTGGAGTGATGTTCTTTATTCTATTGGCGGCCATGGTGCAATATTTTTCTTTAATATCAATACCAATGAATCCTCTGTTCAATTTCTTTGCTACCACTCCGACAGTCCCTGCCCCTGCAAATGGATCTAATACTATCCCCGAGGTCCACCCGGCATTACAACCGCAATCTGTCCAGCCGATGGTTTCTCTGGTAGTGCTTAATGATTCTGTGTAAATATTCGTTAAGGGCCTCGAGGTAGTGGGCTTCCCTCCTGATTTTAGAACTCCACCGTCTAATCTCTTTTGGTCTACCTCGCCGCCCTGAGGATCTCCAACAATCCTGTCTATTATCCTCACCCTCGCCTTCCCACACTTCTTACATACCGATTGCGGACATCCTGCTAATATCATCGGGCTTACTAACTTCTCTGGGAATGTGGCAAAGTGGGCTTCCGGGAATGGTTGAGTGGGGATTTTCCAAACATCGCTTTTCTCCTTGACTTCTTTATCAAAATATGGTATATTTATAGTATGAAAAAAGTCTGTAAAATTAGAGGATGTAGAAAATTTGTTGTTTGCCGTTTTCTTTGCAGTAGTCATTATCATAGATTTCTTAGATATGGCATTACTGAAGATATACGCAGAGCAAAGCATACTCTCAATGAAAAATACTTTAGCAAAATTACTCATCATTCTGCTTATATCTTGGGTTTGCTCCTTAGTGATGGTTGCATTATGAAACGAGGAAAAAGTTATACAATCAGATTTGCTTCTAAAGATTTGGAGTTGGTTGATTATATCAAAAGACAATGGCAATCCACTCATCCAATTCATCAAGATAAAAAATGGGATGTCTACAATTTTAGTGTTTATAGCAAAAAACTGGCTCTTAATCTTATTCAACGAGGTATCTCTATTAGAAAAACTTTCACTGCGGAATATCCACCTATTCCTACCAAATTCAATGCCGATTTCATTAGAGGACTGTTTGACGGTGATGGTTGCGTATGGGTTGCCAGCAACGGAAATAAGATTAGGTTGCATTGGTCTGGCACTCAACAACTTTTGTCTAAAATTTCTCATATCCTCGCTCAATTCTGTAATATCCGCATTATCATTCCCAAAAGGCATAGTAAAAGAACTATCTACGAGCTTATTTACTATGACCGAAACGAAATTAGAAAAATCTTCAAATTCCTTTACCCCAAGAATTGCTGTATGTTCCTCAATCGCAAGTATAGGAAAATCGTTGACTTCTTCAACGCTTAGGTAATCTCCCGGGTTCTTGCCTGAAGGATGTAGAGGAATAAAAACTCTTTCAGCAGTATCTTTTGTACTAACAGAAGGTCTGCCGTCTTTCATCGTAAATTTAGCAACAGGACATTTTTTGTGTCTTTCTATACCTGATGGAGTATAAGGCACTCTCACCGCATCCAAATCAAACCAATAGTCTAATGCTCGCCAAAAGGAATACTTAATCTTGCCAGTACCTTTACAACGCTTGCACTCTCCTATTTTATCTCTATGATACCTTGCTCTCGGACTGCCCATTTCTTCGGCCATCTCTTCTTCAATCTTGGTTTCTTTCTCTTTTTCTATCTTTCCCGTTCCTTTACAATTAGGACAATCTCTCCATTCCCAATCAATGTTTTCCTTTGGGTCTTTTGCCTTTCGGTCTGCCATTAAACCAGTCTTGATATTGTAATAATAAATTGGATTATTATTCTTCGTAAGCATAAACACTGGCTCATAACCATTAGCAAATCTATCCTTTACGCTTGAAGGCATATGATTAGGTTTGTTCCAGATAATTGTATTTCTTAATATCCAACCCTGATTATCTATCATTTTGAAGATTAGGCGGAAGTTTTGGAGATTTAGGGATTTATCAGGAGTGTCATATTTTTTATACGAGGCTTGTGCGTTGGCTGCCGAATCCCTATTGCCAGAGCGCCAAGAACTTTCTGACCAATTAACTTCATCTGCTCGTTGCCGAGCACCGTGTGCGTGGTAACTATCCCCTTGATTCCAAAACATAATCCCATCTTTCCTTAATACTCTTTTTAATTCTGCTGTTACCTGCAACAAATGGCTAATATACAAATCCAATGTCGGCTCTAATCCTAACTGACCATACCAAGCTCCGCATTTGGAACAAAAGTTACTTTTTTGAGGTCGTCCTTCTAATCCATAATTTTTAGTCATAGCATCTTTCCATCTGCCAACATTACTTTCTTTTAATGGACGACCGCCTGGAGCAGGTTTTATATGCTCTATCCAATTATGCTCGCAATCCTTATCCCCATCCCAAATAGTCTTAGTATCCTCTCCATAATCCCTTAAACCCCAATATGGCGGACTGGTAATGATAGTATTAACAGATTCATCATCCAAGGACTTTAAGATTTCTAATATATGACCCTGATAAATCTTTATATCCGGTTCTTCGTAGTAGGGTTTTAGAACGGTAAATCCTCCTCTTTCTCCCCTTCGCCTTCCACCGGTGGTTCTTTCTGAAGTGGCGGTTCCTCTTCCTTCCCAAAAGTCTTTTCTATCTTCTCTTTGGTTTCCTTGACTTCCTTCCCTGGCTCTTGCTCTTCCAGATAAAGATATTGAGTTATCTTGGAAACAAACCCTTTTCTATAATCATCCCATTTTACCCGGACTCTAACTCGTAACTCTTGGTCTATCCAATTTGAGGGTTCTATAACCGGTTCGCCTTCGCAAGGTTGGTTCAATACTTTCAATACATGCTTATTCCTTCCTTTCATCTTCTCGTGAAAGACAATGTGGTCCCAAATAGCACTACCTTTATATTCGCCCTGTGTAATCCGAAATCCAACATTTACCATATTATTCCCACTTTTAGCCTGAGTTTCCTTTGCCTTCTCCACAATCACAAAGTAAATATCCTCTGGGATATTGGAGAACTCACCTGACTCTGCTTGGACACCTTTAAAGTTTTCCTTAAACATTTTTCCCTACCTCCTTAACTCTTCAATTTGTAAATTCAACGACCTAATATGTGTTGCGAATGTATCTCTGTGCATTTCCAATTCCTTTATCTTCTCTTCCTTCTCATCCTTAATATCCGAATGGTCTAATAAATATAATAAGGCTTTCTTAAACACCTCAAGTTTTTCGCGTTGGTTCTCGGAAAAACTTGTCCTAAATAAAGAATCGCTTTCTAACCAAGGGTCAAATTTTATTATTCCTTTAGGATAAATACATATCCTTCCAGAGTGGTCGGGGCAATTAAAAATACAGAACATATATCTTTCTTCTCTGGTCAATTCCCTCAAAATATCATCCGCTTCCTTATCCCAACCCTTTACATTCTCAATCCTCTCTTTTATCTCTTGATACTTTGACATTGTGGCCTCCTCCTTCACATAATTTACTAATGAATCTCTTCCTTCATAACTACAAGAACATTTTATTATATAAGGACAGTTAGAGTCGCCAGTTAAACCAGTTACTATTGCTTTATGGCAAGATGGGTCGTCTTTGCTTTTTGTTCTATCCCCAACTTGAAACATTTTTACCTCCTCTACCTTTACAAACATTCCTTGAGGATAAGTGCAAGTAGTGCAAAATCCCAATCTATTTTTAAGTGCAACATCGCCAACTCTATCTATGCGAATAATTTCATAGAATTCTCCGACCTTTGGGAACGAAAATAGTCTTTGGTCTACGCACTTTATTCTATTCCCTACTTCAAATGTTTCTACAAATCTTCCCTCTTTCCACCAACTCTTATATCCTTTATCACACTCAACTTCAAATGTTGAAAATCCCCCTTCTGGACTGTATCCCAAAAGAGTATAAATTTTTCCAAAGGTCAAGCGTTCATCACTGCAAGTAGCATTTACACATCTTATCTTACCTCCGATTTCAAACATTCTTTCCTCCTTTACCAATTCAAAATGAGAAGAAAGCCAAGCTGTTCCTTCATCATTATTTAATCCTACATAAATGCCTTTAACTACAGAAATCGTATAAATATTTCCCTTTATAGGTCTTACTCCTTTTCCTGTATAATACTCACATTCTGAATCAATACACCTAACTTTATTTCCGGCTTCAAACATTGGGAACATTTTTCTTCCCCTCCTTTTTGGTTTTAGATTTTTCTTCCTTTGGCTTTTCCTTTTCTTCTTTCTGTATCTGGCGACTGACTAAAGTTTCTATATCCTGTATTACAACTTGCTTTATCATTTTCAAGCCCTTCTCCAAATGCTCAACAGGAAGCCCCTCAACCGCTTTCCAAGAACCAGTAAGGAAGACCTGTTTTAAGCATTCGACTTTACATAACTGGTCAAAGCGTGTTCTATTATCCCATCTCTTCAATAACTCATTCTTAATCTCTTCCAGGGCAATCTCTTTTTTCTTCTGTCTTTCCCAACCAGAGCCATTGCTATCAAACAATGCTTCGCTGGTTCGGGTTGTATCTACTGCCAAATGTTTACCGCCAATATTCAAAAAGTTAATATGAGGCAGAAAATTCTCAAAGACCGCATTGTCAAAATACTTACCATTGATTTTATCGGCTCTATCCTTCAGAACATAAGTCCGATACATCAATTCCATTTCAATCTCTGATTTAGTATTTGGTGGTCTAACCTTCATCCTTTCAATCTCAAGCAAGAGAGAAGGTTCATAGCCCAATTCGGTTTCTACCCTCATTTTAGTGCCAGTCTTTACTAACTCCTTCTTGCCTTCTTCATTTTCGGAAAGGTCGTATTCCCAACCAGCGCGACCGCAAAGGATAATATGGAGTTTGGAGTTAAGGTATACATCAGTAAATCTTCTCCATTCAGTCTTAACGGGTAACCAATGTTGAAATAGCATCCGGTTAATCTTTTTCTTCGTCATATAAGCCTGTTGTAGTTCAGTCCAGAAATGGCTTATACTATCTATGATAAGAATAGAACACTTCTGCTCTGCTTCCTGGACAATCCTCAATAGGTCAGAAAAGGCCCTCGTTTTAGCAGTGATAAGTTGGATTTTGGCTTGGTCGAAACGAGGGATGGAATAATCCGATCCGTTCTCGGTATCAAGAAAAGCAACAGGTTTTTTACTTTTCAAATGCTTATGAAGTCCAACCGCCATCTCCGTTGCCAAATAAGTTTTACCCGTTCCACTGAATCCTAAAATTCCACATTTCAAAAACGCCGAAGTGTTCTCCGCCTTCCTCAACAATCCTGTTTCTTTCGTCGCTGTAACCATTTCAGTTACCTCCTTTTTCTCTTTCTCTGTTTTGGTTTTCTGGTCTTACTTCTCTTTCTTTTCTTTTTCCTCTTTTTCCTTTCCCTTAACTCGTCTATTGTATTGTCAATCCTGTTAATACTACCTTCAAGTTTTTCTCTGTCCATTGTCACCTGCTGGTCAACATTATTTACTATTCCAGCAAGACCCAATAATCTATCGCTAATATTGGCTAAATCCATATCTATTCTTATTTGAAAAATCATTTTTTGAATATTTATAAACTTCCTTCTAATCTTCAAACACGCCATAACAGTCAAATAGCCGATTGCGAATGCGAAAACCAAAAGAACTAATCCCATAACTTCCTCCTTTATTATTTTAATAATTCTTCAGTCATAGCAACTAATCCTAACCCTAAAAAAAAGATGCTAAGACCTAAAAGAAGCCAACTACTACGAGCCGCATAATACCAAGTTACAATTCCGACAACGCCTACAGAGAAAATAGCCAGTCCCATTAAGCCCTCCTTAACTTAATAATCAACCTCTCCCACCAAATACCTATCGCAGTCTTGAGACGTTGCCAGGGAGAGATTTTTCTGACTGGATTTACATATTGAGTCTTGAAAGGTTGAATTGGAGCAACATCAGAAACCAAATAGCGAACACCATTCCTGATAAAAGTTCCCAACCAATTCTGTCTAAATCTTTTTCCCATTTTTATTCTCCTTTATTAAGTTCTTCGTAATAATAAATGCTTTCAATATCACGAATGAGAATAATCTTGAAGATTTTATATTTGTCCTCTACAGCTCTTTCCAATTCGACCTTAATAAGTTTCTTTGTTACTTCAATGAGTTTGCCATAGGTAGCTTCCCTTGTATATCCGCAATAAATTCCTACTTTCTTGCCAAGTAAAGGTTCAATATCCTCTTTGGTAAATTCTGCAAATAAAGTGCTAACCAAACATACTACTAATAGGATGGCTAATAAAATTTTTTTCATACTCATTTCTTCCTCCCCGAATTAGAATGCTCTAACTTCACTTTCTCCCCAGGTGTCAAAGCCAAAAGATATATGGAGCATTTTCCGTAGTCGACATTAAACAATTCGCAGTCTACTCCTTCGCATTCGGCGTTAGGTTTCAATGGAGCTTTCTCTCCGTAATCTCTTGTCCAACTACTAAACTTCAATGGACAAAACATTTATTTCTCCTTTAACAATCCGCCAGAAGTTTTACCATATCGTTTCTTGTAAATTCCTATCTTTCCTTTAAGCGTGATAAAAACTTCAAACCTTGCTCCATAACCTTCAAGCAAAGCACCGATTGCTTCGGCTACTTTCAAAGCGATTGTGTGTTTTTTCTCTTGCCAATCAGAATCTTTTTTCATTTTTTCTCCTTGCTTTCGTCTATTTTTTTTGTTCCTATTTTTTCAGTTAGATAAATAATTTCATTAGCAAGAGAACTTATCAATGCCTTGACATCTTTTATATTTAACTCTCCACAGATTGTTTCACTTATTTTTGTTGAGTTAAAAATTTTGGGATTTTCTTCTTTAATCCTAAAAATAAGTATAAAGGAAAGATTCTCTTTTTCCATTTCTTTTAATCTTTGTTTAATTTTCTCTTTCATTTCTTATTTCCTTTCAGTACTGACGCTGACTTATCGGAAGGCTGACTGAGGGACTTAATGTTTATAGCTTTGGATTTCCCATTCAAAGGTGAGTAGCCAGCGCCAGTTGAGTTTTGACGGTTGATTGGTAGCTGGTTACTACAACAGCGTCTGGAGTCGAACCAGCCTAACCAAGAAACCCGGTTATCCACTATCAGGCTACCATGCCACAATCAACCGAAATTTTTGGGCTTGGCATTTACTCCCCAAAGCTCATACAGAGAATGGAGGCACTTTTCAGAGTATTGATTTTGCTCTTGTTACCAAGCCCGATATTTTGAGGCTAACTGGCAGGATTTGAACCTATCTTGCTGCAAATATTATGCAGTTCCTTTGCGGGAGCGTTTCACAGAACGCCACAGTTAGCCATATTTCAAAGACCCTTCAAACCAACCTTGTGCCTGATATAATACTTTCGGTTTATTTTCGGTATCTTCCCGTCGGTATCAAAAAGTCTGGTTAGGGTATTCTTCATAACTTTAGTACACCAATCAGAGCAATAAGGATAACGCCGACTATTCACTTTCACTAACTTGCGACAATTCGGATTTTTGCATTTCTTCTTCATTTAATCGTATTGGGTACTCCTTTAATGAAAAAGGCGATGCAGTAAGTTCAGAAATAAACCTACCATCGCCTCTCGCCTGGATCCTTTCTTCCTGTTTACTAACCTTTTGTCCATTAAGTTCCTTCCTTACTACCTTCTGCCATGCTTCCTTCTCCCTTTTCGATAGTGGGATGTTGCCCCTCATCCTCTCCTCCTACCTTTAAGGATTTAACAATCTTTGCCTTATCAAATCTCATTACTTTTCTAACCTTAACATCAGGTTTTAAAATACCTAATTTTATCCATAAATAGACAGTGCTTCTGCTGATTTGTAGCATGTTGCAGACTTCTCGAACTGTGAGGAATTCGGTAGAATTTGGCATTTTATTTTCTCGGTAAAAGTTCAGGAGTTAATCTTTTATGATGTCCATTCCATTGTTTATTAGCCAATTCAAGCATTCGTTCCACAAGTCTATCAAGAGTCTCTAAGAAATCTTTTGAAACTTGCCTGTTGTGTTCCCGGGCCCAATCCTTAACTGCCTTTGATTTGATATATCGCATTATTCTCTCCTTGTTGCTTCCCATCGAATTTTCCATTGGTTAAATTTAGCAAGATTGTTTACATCAAGAAGTGCTTCAGGATGAGGATCAAAACAGGAATCCAATTTTTCCATAATGTAGGAAGGTGCCTTCTCCAATATCCCATTACCATTCTCCATCAGGATTGCGAATACTACTGCCTGATACAATTTAGATTTTGTTGTTTCTTCCATTTTCTGCCTCCTTTCTTTATCCTGTTATTGCTTTATGCCATCTCTTTATTTTCTTTAACCAAAGTTTTTGAGCATAATTACAGTATTGACAATTTTTTTCTTTATTCTTTTCTTTACAATCTTTACATTTCATTTTTCTTTCCCTTCTTCAAAAGTTCCTTCATCTGCTCGATGATTCTTCCTACCATTTGGGTTTCCTCAATTACCTTAATCTGTAGTCTCAAGGCTTCATCGTTTAACTTTTCTTGTTCTGGAGATTGGTAGCGTGCCATTATGATTCACCTCCTAAGTTAAGTTCAGTTTGTCCCTTCTGTCCGTTTGGAATGAAATATATAATTGTCCGGGCTTTGAGGTTATGCCTTATCTTCTCTTCTTCGGTAGGCTGTCTTCTGGCTATTTTTCCTTCTGCTATGAGGAATCGGGCAAGACGAGGTGCGGAGATACAAAACTGTTGACTAAAATATAAAACCAAATCAAAATTAAATACTTCCTTGCGTTCTTTTATAAATTCGTAGACGAGGGCTTTTTTGTCCATTGATTTTGTGCTTGACTTTCAGATTTTTCTGTGGTTAAATAGAAAGGCGGTCTGGGCAACCCACGCCTCTTGTGAGAGGGCGAAGTATCAAACCGCCTTTTAATTTCCGATAAAAATGATACTTCCTTGCTGGGCTGCACTTGTAGGTCAAAAGTTTTCTCCTTAATGGGTCTTTTGGGTGTCCAAAGGAACTATCACTTTCTGATATATGGTATCATATTTTAAGATATTTTGTCAAGAAAAATCGAATCTTATTTTTTGAGATTGACGCTGTGAGGGTAAAGAATGCCGATTGGCAACCAAATCTTAAAAAAGAGAAATATCTTGAAATTGAAGCAAAAAGAACTTGCTGAAAAAGTAGGCGTTAGACAAAATCAATTATCTGGAATTGAAACGGGCAGGATAAAAAGAATTCCTGAAACACTTCTGAGAAAATTTGCTAAAGCACTCCAAGAAGATGTAAGTTATTTTTATGAAGAAGAACCGAAAGCAATCCTTCCCACAACCCAAAACCTACCACTAATTTTAATTCAACTCCACATCGAACCCAAGCACATCGAGATAGTCGAGAAGGCAATAAAAAGATTGGTAAAGGAATTTCATAAGGAGAAGTCTAAAAAAGGAGGTGGGAATGTTAAAAAAAATTTTGGTCGTTCTACTGATTTCAATGATTCAGATTAGTTTAATGAGTTGTAAAGGACCGGAAGGAGAAAAAGGAGACACTGGAGAACAGGGAAACCCAGGAGGAACAATTACAGAATTTACTGGTTATATCCCTGGAGATGGAAGTTTGGGGACTGTTAGTATTGGAAGCAGTTCTCTTCCTACTAACACTACTGTTACAGTTTATTATGCTATCCCAGAGTTCCCTACTGTTTGGATTGAATTAGGACACCCGCAAGTAGATGATGGGTTTTTATTATATCCTTGGTGTGCTGTGTCTTATGGGTATGCTGGAGTAGCTTTTTATAATTGTTCAACAAGTTGGTTATATAAAATTATTGTCTTTGTCCCAACATCTTCTTCTTTAGGCTTTGTAAGACCATTTGATTTTTTATTTGGTTATTAAAAATGTCCCCAACAGTCTAAACCTCAAAAAAGTTATTAGACTTATCCACAAGCGAAATTTGGTAGTGTTTAATTGGTTATTTCCTAAAAAGCGGTCTTTCAATATGAGAGTTATCCACAGGTTATCCACAAGTAAAGCCAAGTTATCCACTACAGCAAGTACCAGCAAGTATCAGAGAACTCCTAAATCGTATAATTTCGTATAAGCAAAAGTCCATATTACTACTACTACTATTCTATATTCTATTAAAGTCAAAGTCTATTACTAATACTATATTACTATATTATATATTATATTATTATATTACTATGTGGGGAATAAAATGAGTCCGACAGTCTACAAACGAGGAAATATCTGGTGGCTTCAATGGGTCGAGGATGGGAAGCAACATCGGGAATCGGCTCATACTTCCAACAGAAGAGTAGCCCAAACTTTTTTAGGAGAGAAACTTTATAGGTTAAGTAAGAAGAAGGCAGGACTGCTGAAGGATAAGAACTTCAAAGAGTTCGTAAAAGAGTATTTGGAATACAGCAAGACGAATAAATCTCCCAGTAGTTATGAAACTGATAAACGAATACTGTATAAATTTACAGTCCTCTTCAAGACAAGAAACCTTTCCGAAGTTACCACGCCTAAATTAGAGAAGTATAAGACTATCAGGATAAATCAGGGAGTTACAAAGTCAACAATCAACAGAGAACTGACAGTATTGAAACATACATTGAATAAGGCAGTAGAATGGAATTATCTGGAAGATAGTCCTGGAAGGTTTGTAAGGAAATTCAGGTATGAAAAAACATCTATCAAGGTAAGGTCTTTGTCTAATGAGGATATAGCCAAACTACTGAATGCCCTTGGGTCCGAAACTCACAAGCCAGAAGCAATGAGGCAAACTATCAGAAATATAATCCTAATGGCTACTAATACCGGTATGAGATTATCAGAAGTACTAACTGCTAAATGGGAAGATGTGAACTTGAAGGAGAAATTGATTGAAACTAAGACTATTAAAGGTGGGAGATTAAGAACAAGGAGAATACCCCTGAACAGGTGCAGTTATAATATTATAACAGTATCACGCAGGGTCGGAGAGTATATCTTTAGTCCTAAAAAGAAACCAATTACCCGGGATTATGTTACTCATACATTTCTGAAACTGGTTAGGAAAACTGGGATCGCCCCAGCCTGTTTCAATGACCTTCGGCATACCTTCGCTTCCCATCTGGGAGAGGCCGGAGCTGATGAGAGGACTATCGCGGAACTTCTCGGTCATACATCTACAAGGACTACTTGGATTTATACCCATTTAGGTAGGGAACATTTGAGGAAGGCAGTAGAGAAGTTAGATTTACCTAATCACAAAATTAGCACAATCTCAAATCACTATTGATTTCAAAGGGTTTTTCTACAAATACCCAATCCTGCCAAGGATGCGTTCTCCCAACTGAACTACGCCCCCAATTATGCTTACTTTATTGAGCTTTCTATTTAAGTTTCTTAATACCCTGGGAAATCTTCTTTTTCAACGAGGAAGAGGCAGTCT
>Ga0114930_10000405_pt1 | contig 45738 bp, 42 predicted proteins | sample AnhtaG_FD_87300 | JGI IMG/M metagenome (GOLD analysis project Ga0114930, IMG submission 87300) | Deep subsurface microbial communities from Anholt, Denmark to uncover new lineages of life (NeLLi) - Anholt_01485 metaG | ecosystem: Environmental > Aquatic > Marine > Oceanic > Sediment | place...
CCACAGCATCGATAGCTCCCTGATCACCCATTGGGACCCCAGGGCCTGCTGGGGGGCGGTGGCACTAAACATGGCCATCTCCCAGCTAATCTATGAGGGCAAGGATGCACTTCTTGATAGGGTCGTAGGCAAAGTTGAGCAGCCTGAGGTCAGGGAGGCGGTGGCCAAAGTAGCCGGGATACAGATGGAGGATATAGTTCCATCGGGCTTCGTCCTGGACACCCTTCAAGCGGCCCTTTGGTGTTTTCTGAATACCACTTCCTTCGAGGATGCCCTGGTGACTGCGGTGAATCTGGGAGGCGATACCGACACCATCGGGGCGGTATGTGGCTCTCTGGCCGGAGCCCGCTACGGGCTGGAAGGGATACCGATGAGGTGGCAGCAGCCGCTTGCGGGCCGGTTGGAGATAATCGAACTGGCGGAAAGGATATATGAGCTGGAGCAGGTGTGAAGCGCCTCAGGCATTTAGAAGGTCGTGGGGCTTGACAATTGTGGATTTCTGTGCTAGGATACACTCGACTACGATAATCTTGTAAGTTATCTGCTTCGAGGTGGGGATAGTGGTGGTCTTGGGGTATTACACTCAAACTTGACTGGTGCTGTCAGCGCCACGTTCTCTTTGTAGAGTCCACTCAACTAGCCGACTCTCCGCAAGTCGTTGGCCAATGTGTTCATTGTGGCCTGTTGGGCCATCTTTATGATACAGCTGCCCCAGAGATACGGCAGTCATGGGAGCTTCCGCGACAGCAGTGGTTGGCGGGGGAAGAATATGTAGACCTCTGGCTGGATAAGGACTCCAAACTGATTGTCCGCATGAGGATGCAAGACTCGTTCCCAGCTACTGGGTATCTGGAAGCATATTCTTTCGACGTCACTATGGATTACGACTACGATGCGGAGATAAAGATAGAGGCTCCTATAGGCATCATGCCTTGACAACCTGACCAATTCACCAATACAGTACAGGATGCAGGCCAACACTGTAGCTAGTGGCTGCCATTGTTGGCCTCATTCCATTATGATGAAGAAACTAAGTCTAATCATTCTAGTGGCTCTACTTATGGTGGCCGGACTTGTCTTCGTGCCGCCTTTTCTATGTAATTGGATAAGCCTGATGTCCGCTGACTGGGGATTTCACCTTGAGGGGGTGGCGTCTAGCAATGGCTCGGTTGGTTTCGAATTCAATCGCAATGTGTTCAGTGTGGATGTTGAAACAGGCGAGACTGTAGCAGAGATAGGGCCACGGCTGACAGCGCTGATGAAGGAGGATGGGCTTGCGGTAGAGTGCGAATTGTATGACGGCAACTCTTACTACTTTATCGTGAGAGGTGTGGGGCAGCCAGCAACCAGGGGAGAAGTTCTTGGCATAGCTAGGGGCCACTGCGGACCGCTTCAAGATGACCAGATGTTGGTTGAAGGAACGGTCAGGAGTTTGTACAGGCAGCTTAACGACAATTATCGGTTTGGAGTCACACATTTTACTACTGATGAGTTTCGCGAGGAAGCCTTAGACGCAATGGCGTCGATGGCAGCAAGCGGTGAGCAACTCAGCATAGAAAGCGTGAAAGACCTGACAGTGGACTGCTACCAGGCTACTGTTTGTTTGGGCCTGATGCGCACGATAGGCACAGAGCAGCAGCCTGTAGATACATGCTTGTCGCTGACCCGGCCTTCACCCTGCTGGTCATGGCTAGTCTCAGGCGGGATTATCCGCTAGCATACCGCTGGAAATAGCGGCCCTTCGGTGCGAAATTACCGCTTCAGCTCGCTGAGCCTTTGGGCAAAGCGAATCAGGTCATCGCGAAGGATGACCCCGATAACCCTACCCTCCCGGACTACGGTCATCTGCTCTACATTCTCCTCACCCATTCCGTCAAGTATATTTATGGTATCATCGCCGGGACGCACCGTATTAAGCTTTTCCACTGGGGTCATCGCCTGCCCCGCGGTTGTGATGTCCCAGTATTCCCGGCGTATCTGCTTTACCTGGTTCAGGCTCAGTAGCCCTTCCACCGTCTCGCCGTCACCAACCAAGAAGTATTGCCTTGGGCTGGTAAGGAGTTGTCCTTGAACCAGTTCACTGATGCTGATGTTGCGCCGTACCCAGGGAAGGTCGCGGGTCATCACATCTTGGGCGGTGAACCCCTGGAGGGACTCGCGCAGCGTTGTTTGGCGATAGGTCGTCCTCACGGCGCTGTTGAGGAACCAGCCGAGGAATATGAACCACAGTCCATTAACCCAGCCACCTCTTAAGAAAAAGAGCATAAAAATGCCACCGAGGATAAACAAGTATGAAACCCCATATCCAGACAGGGTGGCAATTCGCGTCGCCCGCATATAATCTCCAGTGACCAGCCAGACGATGGAGCGCAGCACCCGCCCACCATCCAGGGGGAAGCCCGGTATCATGTTGAACACGGCGAGGACAGCGTTAATGTAGGCAAGCCACAATGTAAAGGTTGCCACATACTCGTTGAAGCCGCTGCTTAGCCAGTAAATTCCGTAGAATATACCGGCGAGTACCAGGCTTGAGAGTGGGCCGGCGGAGGCCATTTTTAGCTCGGTGGTGGCGCGTGTTGCCTCCTTTCCTATGTGAGCGACGCCACCGAAAATGAATAGGGTGATGCTCTTTACCGGGATGCCGCTTCTAATGCTCACCACGCTATGCGCCAGCTCATGGGTTAGCACTGAGGCGAAGAAGATAATGCTGGTCGCTATCGCAATGCCCCATCGAATTAGTGAAGGCCAGTCTTGAGGGAGGATGTATAAGGAGAGCATCACCGTTACAAAGATGAAGATGAGAAACCAGCTATAATCCAGCCGTAAAGGGATGCCAAATATCTTGCCCAGTTGAATTGACCTACCCATCTTTGCCCTTATCCCTTCTCTTTAGTCCATTTCCACATTACATCAATAATGAAACAGAGTCAATCGGGTTAGCATTTTTTGAACAGTAGCCTCGACAGCGAACAGGGGATTCTTGTAGATGAGGGACTAGGTCGAAAAAGTCGAAAAACCGAGGAGCTTATAGGCCAGTTTGGCGGCGAGGAAGGCGCAGGATGAGGGCCCCTCCCTGGGACAAAGCTCCACCAAATCGAAGCCCACAATGTGCTTTTCCCGTGCCACAACTCGCAATATCCGCAACACCTCGTACCAGCTCAGGCCCCCAGGCTCCGGGGTGCCCACCGCCGACATGATCGATGGGTCGAGGACATCCAGGTCGATGGTTATATAGACCTCTTCGGAGAGGGCGGAGACAATCGCCTTCTCATCTAGAGGGAGGCCCTCAGCGAAGAAGGGCTGCATCTGATTCAGTGCCAGGAAACGGTGCTCCTCCAGGCTCAGGCTGCGAATACCTACCTGAACGATGGGGCAGCACTCCAGCACCCTTCTCATCACACAGGCATGGCTATATCTTGAGTCCTCATACTCATCGCGGAGATCGGCGTGGGCATCGAGCTGGAGTACCGAGAGACGGTCGAATTTCTCTTTAAAGGCTCTAACCACACCCAGGGTCAGGGAGTGTTCCCCGCCGAGCATCACCACAAACTTCTCTTTTCGAGCTAGGTCGTTTGCTACTTTGTAGACGCGCTCAACTGTCTCTTCTGGGCCCTTCATGGAAGGCTTGAGCTCGGGCAGGGTGTGAATGCCCACAAGGTAGCTCTCCCGGTCCAGCTCCTGGTCGTAAAGCTCCAGGTATTGGGAGGCATCGATGATGGCCATTGGGCCATCCCTGGAGCCGCTTCGCCAGTCGGTGGTGCTATCGTAGGGGATGGGAAGTACAACTACTTTCGATGCTTCGAAGTCGGAGTATTGGGCGGTAAGGGCAGCGAAGTTTCGAGGGTGATAAAAAGGTTCGTGGTTCATAGGATGGTGAGCTCCCTTCCCAGGAGGAAAGAGGGCTTCTTTCTATTCTTAATTGTATTGGCAGCCCTTTGGCTAAGGGCGCTTACCATAATGGGAAGGGCGATGGTGGCATCGGAGTTTACGATAACTGTGGTCGCATCGGGTGCGATCTTACGCCAAGAGCGGGCCTCATCAAAGGTACAGCCACTCAGCCCCCCCCACTGTGGAGAGTCGGTAGTGATTTGGATCGCATATTCGTGCCCTCTAAGTTTCTTATCGAAAATATGGCCGCAAAGTTCCGCCTGCTGGATGAAATTCTTCGGCGTGCCACCGCCGATAAAGATCACCCCGGTCGAGGAGGCGGCGCAGGCGATCTGGATCGTCTCCACAACGTCCCTAATCATGTCGAAGAATAGGTGATGTCCCCGTTTCACCAGAGCTGCGGCCAGCGCCGTGCCAAAGACGCTATCCGCTGGGGCCGGACAGTAGATGGGGAGGTTAGCTTTGGCCGCTGCTGTCAGAATGCCGTCCTCCTTCTCTTGGCTCGATAGCTCTTTGCCCAATGCAAAGAAATACTCCCTGGTAGTGAGGGCCAGGTCGTGCTCCACTCCGCAGGAAAAGTTGATGACAAACTCCTCCGTTTTATCGAATTCCTCCTCTGATAGGAATATATCGTGAATGCGATAGATTTTTGAGCTGGCCAGCTCACGGTCATCGGCACGGTGACTACCATGCCAATGAGATCGACCCAGGGTCTCGTGGAGGTCGTGAAATAGATTGGCGCCGGTGGAGACCAGACAGTCGATGAGGCGGTTTTCGATGAGGTAGACCATAAGCTGGCGCATCCCCGCCGGGATCATCGCTCCAGCTAGTCCGAAGAAGATTGTGACCTCCCCCTCCAGCATCTGCGACCATATCTCGACGCCGCGTGCCAGATTCCTCGCCTGGAAGGAGGCCCCGGCCATCCGTTGCACCAGCTCGGAGACCGAGCATTCTTGAGATATGGGGAAGGGGGTGATCGGCTTTTCCATTTTTACGCTCCTCCCCTTTGATAAGAGGGAGCTCAGATTGCTTTCGATTCCACGGTTTCAATATGGGAATGTTCCAAGCCTCTATTGAGAAGGCAGCATTTTACCTCGGCTAATTCAAACCTGGCTTGGAGGTCCCGGGCCACCTGCTCGGAGTCGAAGTCCTTGCAGGAGAAGACATCGATATTGACATAACGTTTTTCGGGGAAGGTGTGAATGCTGATATGGCTCTCAGCGATAAGCACAAAGCCCGATATCCCCCAATCCTCCGGTTTTGAGCCTATGTACCTGAATACATAGGGAGATGCTACCTTAGTCATTCCAATTTGAGACGGGTAATCGTCCAGGAGTTGATAGATAAGCTCTTTGTCCTCCAGAATCCTGGGATTGGCCCCAAAACCATCGATAATCAGGTGCATATCACACCCCCTTTCTTTTTGACAAAATAAAACCACTCCCCTTCAGCCCTGGCCAGTCAGGAACTGAGGAGACTGGAGTTTTATCGATTGTCAAGACCTAAAACTTAGCCGGTAGCCTATCGCCTGGCTGCACTGCTCTCAAGGAGCTTACCTTCATACCACCTATCCAGGTCCTCTCTTCGGATGCGATAGGCTTTACCGATCTTTGCCGCGGGAAGCTTCCGGTCGCGGCACCACCTTTGAATGGTGGGCTTACTAACTTTCAGGATTCTGGTCATCTCTTCCACGGACAATAATTCATCCTCATCCACAAAGAACCAGTCCCCCTCACAAGCGCCAATAGCGCAACCTTCTTTTGGCGGATAATAGCACACTTTTGTGCACAATGCAATACTTTTACTTCAAAAGCTCCCTTTTTGAGGTCATCTGGTGGAGAGCAGGGTTCGCCTCAGTTCGAATAAGGCGTGATAGGTGGCGCGGCGCTTCACCTCATGGCGCAGCGGGGGGTAAATGCCAAAAACGAGCCTTTTCTCTCTACCATCGTCGATGGCGATGTGGGCCGTGCCGATAGGCTTGTCCTCAACCGGGGTCGGGCCGGCGACCCCGGTTATGCCGACCCCGATGTCGGCACCCAGCCTTAGGCGTGCTACCTCCGCCATATCCCCCGCAACCTCGGGGCTGACGGCGCCATGGGTGGCGATGAGCATGGCGTCAACGCCGTAGGAGATCTTGGCCTCATTGGTATAGGCCACAAGCCCCCCCTTAAAATAGTTGGAGCTCCCGGGAACGTCGGTTATGGTATTGGCCAGTAGTCCCCCAGTGCACGATTCCATAGTCGCCAGAGTAAGCCCCTTTTCGACAAGGAGCGTGCCGACCACGCTCTCCAGGGTTTCATCGTCGTGGCCCCAGGTGCTCTCGCCGAGAATGGAGCCCATGTCATCTTCCCTTCGGGCGATCATCTCCTCGGCCTCCTCTTTGCTCCCCGCCTTGGCGGTAAGGCGCAGGTGGATGCCATCTGGCTTGGCGTAGACGGCCAGGGTGGGATTGGTTGAGGACAGGAAGGGGCTCACCATCTCATCAACCGCTGATTCCGCCATGAGTAGGGTCTTGATTGTGCGCGAAAGGATGATCTCATGGCCAAGCCTCTCCCGCAGCCGGCCCGAGACCTCCTTCTCCCACATGCGCTGCATCTCTGAGGGCGGTCCCGGAATGGCGATGAGGAGCTTGCCTCCCCGCTCCACCCACCAGCCGGGGGCGGTGCCCCTGGGGTTCGGGATGGCCTTGGCTGAGGGGATGATAGTCGCCTGCTTAATATTGCTCTCGGGCATGGGGAAGCTGCGAACGGAGAAGAACTCCCTGAGCCCTCGCTCAAGCTCGGGGTCAACCCTTAATTCCTCCTCCATCATTTCGGCAATGCCCTCCCTGGTGAGGTCGTCCTCGGTGGGGCCCAGGCCCCCTGTGGTGAGGACTAGCTCGGAGCGATTCCAGGCCCGCTCCAGGCAGTCCCTCAACCGCCCCAGGTTATCGCCCACCTGGGTGACCCAGAGAAGATCGATGCCCAGTTCCGGAAGCTTGGACGCGAGGTACGAGGCGTTGGTGTCGGTTATCTGCCCAAGAAGTATTTCTGTTCCGACCGAGATAATCTCTGCTTTCATCCTAGTCCTCAAACAATAGCCTGGCGCCATAGATGTCGCCGTTGGTGATTTGCCCCCACTTGCTTACCCGCCAGTCAACCCAGACAACGATGTCTCCGCTTATCGCTGGACTGGCCTGAGGAGCCAGATTGGTGCAGATAGCAAATTCTTCTACTCTACTCAGGTTGTAGCCATAGATATCGTAATCGCCATTGCGCTTGTCCTTCCAGACAACAATGTCCCCTGAGATGGCAGGAAACTGCTGGGGAGCTGGGTCGGTGCAGATGGGGAACTCGGTCTCGGTGGCCAGATTGTAACCATAGATATCCTCATTACCATTGCGCCAGTCCCGCCACACTACGGTGTCCCCTGAGATTGCCGGATCCCATTGCTGGTCGGGGTCGGTGCAGATGGGGAACTCAGTCCCGGTGGCCAGGTTGTAGCCGTAGATGTCATTGTTGCCGTTGCGCAAGTCTATCCACACCACTGTTTCCCCAGAGACGGCCGGAAACGTCTGCGGAGAAGGGTCAGTACAGATAGGGAACTCGGTATCGGTGGCCATGTCATAGCCATATATATCGAAGTTGCCGTTGCGCTCGTCGGCCCAGACCGCGATGTCCCCTGAGATAGCCGGCATCCACTGGTCGGCTGGGTCGGTGCAGACAGGGAATTCGGTCCTGGCGGTAACATTGTAACTGTAGATGTCATTGTTACCGTTGCGCAAGTCTATCCACACAACTATTTCCCCTGAGACGGAGGTAAATGTCTGCGGAGAAGGGTCGGTGGAAACGGCGAATTCGGTACCATTGGCTAGGCTGTAGCCGTAGACATCCCAGTTGCCGTTGCGCGGGTCATCCCATACCACGATGTCCCCCGAGATAGCAGGACTGGCCTGATCGGATGGGTTAATGGAGATGGCAAACTCCTCAGCCACATAAGGCGTTGGTATCACTGGCGGACAGCAGCTTGCTGTCGCCAGAGCCATCGCTATAATAAGGAACAGCAGAGATGCCTTGCACCCTCGTCTGTTCATTTCTCACCCCTTATGTGATTACTGGCTTTTGCATTGTTTCCAGGGCGACCTCGGCAGCCCTCTTCCCGGAGAGGAGCATGCCGCCGAAGATAGCCCCCATCCTCGGCGATCCAAAAACGGCATTGGCCGCCATGCCGGCAACTATCAAGCCAGGATAGACCTCTCTGGTGTTCTCCACTATCTCCTTCTCACCCACCTCGGCCCACATCGACTTTTCCCCTATTACCTCTCCTGTTCTGGTTTTCAGCCTGGCACCGAGCTTCCTGGCTACTACTCGACAAACCTCGCAATCATGCCCGGTGGCATCTATCACCATCTTTGATCTTATGGCCAGGGGGTCTACGTGTAATTTCGCCAGTGAAGTAGCACTCCAATTCAGCACCAGGCCGGTTATCCTATCGTCCTCCCTGATCATGACATCCTCAACGCTCATCAGATTAAATATCCTCGCTCCCGACTTTATCGATTTTGAACAAATAGTTGAGATCGTCTCCAAAGAATCTGCCACATAATAGCCCTCTTGATATTCCATCGTTCGGACTTCAAACTCGTCCAATATCCGCTTCCCCTCTTCTTGGACCACGATGCGATTAAACATCATGCCTCCACCGGGCATGCCGCCGCCAACCCTCAAACTCCTCTCAAATACCGCTGTCTTAACCCCCTCTTTTGCCAGATAGTAAGCGGCGGTCATGCCTGACGGTCCGGCACCAGCTATAGCGATGTCCACCTCCATGGCCTCTAGAAAGTCTTTCATAAAGCTTTCAGTTATCGCTTTAGATATTGTTATTTCGTCGATTTTCATATTCTCCTCCTAGATTTATTCCTAATAACCAGGAACTAGCATATATCGGGCGAGGTGCCCAGATAGCTGGCCACCAGTTGCAGGGCGCAATAGTCGCCGCACATGCTACAGGCATCCCCTGAAGTGGCAAGTGTGGCATGCACCTGGCGGGCTCTTACCGGGTCCAGGCATAGCCTGACCTGTTCCTCCCAATCAAGCTTCTTTCGGGCCAGGGACATATTCCTATCCCATTCCGAGGCGCCCTTGACACCGTTAACGATATCCGCGGCGTGGCCCGCGATGCGGGAGGCGATGACCCCTTGCTTGACATCATCCGGGCCGGGCAGGCCGAGGTGCTCCGAGGGGGTCACATAGCACAGGAAATCTGCGCCGGCAACTGCGGCGATGGCTCCGCCGATGGCGCCCGTGATATGGTCGTAGCCGGCAGCGATGTCGGTGACCAGCGGCCCCAGGACATAGAATGGGGCCCCTTTGCACAGGCTTTTCTGCAGTTGAACATTGGCGGTAATCTGATCCAGGGGCACATGGCCCGGCCCCTCCACCATCACCTGGACCCCGGCATCCCAGGCGCGCTCCACCAGTTCCCCAAGGATGAGCAGCTCCTCCACCTGAGCTCTATCGGTGGCATCAGCGATGCTACCGGGACGCAGCCCATCGCCCAAACTCAGGGTTACATCGAATTTCCGGGCGATCTCTAGCAAGCGGTCGTACTGCTCGTATAGAGGGTTCTCCTGGTCATTATGCAGGATCCAGCCCAGGAGGAAGGCACCGCCTCGAGAGACGATATCGGTCACCCTCCGTTGACGCTTCAGTCGTTCGATCGCCGCGCGAGTGACCCCGCAGTGAACCGTCACAAACTCAACCCCTTCTTCGGCCTGTGCTTCGATCACCCCAAAGAGGTCGTCGGCGGTCATCGCTACGATAGACCCTCTCCTCTCGATAGCCTCGATGGCCGCCTGGTAGATGGGCACAGTTCCCAGTGGTATGGGGCTTTCTTTGAGGATGGCTCGGCGTATGGCGCTGATGTCGCCACCTGTGCTCAAGTCCATTACCGTGTCTGCCTTATAATCGATGGCAACCCTCAGCTTCTCAAGCTCGCTCTCCATATCGCCGAAGTCTGTGGAGGTGCCAATATTGGCGTTGACCTTCACCCTTAGCCCCTTGCCTATGCCACAGTATTGGCTCAGCTCATGATTGACATTAGCCGGGATTACTATCGTCCCCTGGGCCAAACCCTGCTGAATGAACTCAGGAGCCACTCCTTCCTCTTCGGCGACGAGTTCCATCTCCGGGGATATTATTCCGCTTCTGGCCAATTCTAATTGTGTCATCTCACCCTCCTCTTTTCGAACTAGTTGCCAGCTCCAGTAAAATCTCTACCAGCTTTCGGGCTTCATTCCTTTTCAGTGCCGCTAAAAATCAAAAAAACCAAGAGCCTAGGTTGCGGTTCCAGACCCTTGGTCTTATTGGCTCCCGCTTCCCTACGCTCGCATTATCGAGATCAGGTTCGAGGGGTTATCCGCCTTGTCGGATTCTCAGCCTCTGAGCTCCCCCGCGGTGCATAGATAATACTACACAATGTCAACAAATGCAATAGCGGAACACGCTTCGATTGACTTAGCTAGGTGGCTATGCTATTATCCTTTGAAAAGCAAGGTGGATCGGTGTTTGAGAAGGCAGATTATCATAGCTATCCTGGTTGGTGCTGCTGCCGGGATGCTCGCTGGGCTTACGGGTGTGGGTGGTGGGGTGTTCCTGGTGCCGCTCTTAGTAGGGGTTTTGGCTGTGGCCCAGCATCAGGCCCATGGCACATCCCTTGCCGTGATCTTCCCCATCGCCCTCGTCGGCGCCATTACCTATGCCATCCATGGGCATATTCCGGGGGATATGGACTGGGTGCTCATCCTGGGGCTGGCTTTGGGGGGCTTGGTAGGGGTGGTTTTAGGGGCCACATTGATGAGGAGGGTGCCGGCAAAGCAGCTCAGGTGGATATTTGGCGCCTTCTCGGTGTTCGTCGGGATCTATATGATCATCGCCTAGTTGGAGAATCTAAGAATGGGCATCGCTATTGGGATTGGGCTTGCGGCTGGATTACTTGCCGGGATGCTGGGCATTGGTGGCGGGGTGATCCTGATTCCAGGCATGGTTCTTTTGATGGGGGTCGAGCAGCAGCATACAGTGCAGGCGGTCTCCCTGGCGGTGATCACATTAATAGCCCTAGTGGGTATGATCGCCCACTACCGCCAGGGGAATGTCAGGCTCAGGGTGGCGCTTTGGATCATACCGGCTGCGGTCATCTTTAGCTTTGTCGGGGGCACGCTGGCGGATATGCTGGACGCTTCACTCTTGCGCCAGATCGTTGGCGGCGTGATCGTTATCATTGGGCTTCTTATGGTGACCAGAGGTTGGCGTGGTAGACAGAGGTTAGAGTCATGAGCGCATTAAGCGAGCTCTACACGGAGATGGCCCTCTGTGAGGAATGTGAGCTCTCAGGGAATCGCACCAGGGTAGTGCCCGGCGAGGGTTCTGAGGATGCGGACATCCTGTTCATTGGCGAGGCCCCAGGCTTCTATGAGGATCAACAAGGGCGTCCCTTTGTCGGGCCGGCGGGCCATTTACTCGATGAGCTGCTACGTTCCATTGGGCTCAGGCGTGATGATGTCTATATCGCAAATATAGTTAAGTGCCGCCCGGCAGCAAATCGCGACCCACTACCCCAAGAGGTGGTGGCTTGCCGGAGGTGGCTCGACCATCAGATAGAGCTAATTCAGCCAAAGGTAATCGTTACTCTGGGCCGCTACTCCCTGGCCCGGTTCTTCCCCGGCGAATCCATAGGGAAGGTCCACGGCACGGCGCGGAAAAAGGAGGGGATAACCTACTTCTGTATGTATCACCCGGCCGCGGCGCTGCACCAGCAGAGCCTGCGCAAGACCATCGAGGAGGATATGCTTAAGATCCCTTCTCTCCTGGCTCAAGCAGCCGAAGTTGAGGAGGGGGAGCCTAAACCGCAGCAGTTATCAATGTTCTAGGGAAAGACGATGGCAAAAGCGAAACGAAAGGGGACATCACCGGAGAGGCCTTCCCGTATGCGGCGCCTTCTCCTCTCCAGCACGGTGAGATGGCTGTTGCTTTTAGTCATCTTTCTGGTGGTGCTGTTTGCGCTGATAGAGGTGTTTAACGTCCCCGCCGGTGACGCCCTTATCGACACTTTTGGGGCCGGCAATTCACTCATCTTGGCGGCGTTAGTGGTAGTCGGCTGGATAATGTGGCGAGGGCGAATTCCCCGCTTCCTTCGAAGGTGGAACCGATTGCTGGGTGCCATCGCCTTTTCTGCCGCTATTTTCGGAGTTCTCGCCTTTTTTGCGTTGGGGGGAAACCTGGGTATGGCCATTATCGGCACGCCCAACGCCCTCGGTGCCCTGAGGCTTGTTGGCATAGGTGTCGTCGCTTTGCTTCTGGTGGCGCCGCGAGGAAGTTGGCGCCTTCTTTCGAGCTCGGCCTCGGCTGTGGTAAGACTGTATCAACGCTATCCCCTCCATGGTTATCTGGGACGCGCTGCGCTCTGGCCTCGGGAATTTTATCAGCGGCATCCCCTGCACCCGATTCTCATCTCATGGTTGCGCCGACCCCCCAAGCCTGTCGAGGCGCCTCTGCAAACATTGGAGCCTGAAGTTCCTAAAATGGTTGAGCCCGAAGTAATGCCTATACCTCCGCAGCCATTGACAGCGGAAACACCTCCACCTGTTGCCGAGCAAATGGTCGAAACAGTCGTAAAGGGCGGAAAATGGCAATTGCCCTCGATAGGCCTTCTCGATAGAACCCCTGAGATCGAGCCCGTTCAAGTGGACACGGAGCGGGGATCGAGGCTCATCGAGGAAGCCCTGGCAAGCTATGGTGTTGAGGCCAGGGTGGTCCAGGTGAATGTAGGACCCGCCGTTACCCAGTATGGCGTTGAGCCTGGCTGGGATCGCAAATACAAGGAGATAAAGGAGAAGGACAGGGATGGCAATATCAGGGTGAGGCTTGAGGAGGTGTCGAAGACCAGGGTCAAGGTAGAGCGGATAACCTCCCTGGCCAACGACCTTACTTTGGCCCTTGCTGCCCACTCGATAAAGATCGAAGCCCCGGTCCCCGGGAAGTCCATAGTGGGGATCGAGGTGCCCAATTCGGTAGCCGGCGTGGTCAGCCTGAGGAGCATCACTGAGAGCGCCGCCTTCCACAAGCTCAAGGCCAAGACCAAGCTTCCCCTGGCTCTAGGCAAGGGGGTCTCTGGGGAGAGCGTGGTTGCCGATCTCTCCAAGATGCCTCACCTGCTCATTGCCGGGGCCACGGGGAGCGGCAAGAGCGTTTGCATAAAAGCGATAATCGCCAACTTACTGCTTCATACCACCCCGGATGAGGTATGCCTTCTTCTGATCGATCCGAAAAGGGTGGAGCTGGTAGCCTTCAACATTGTGCCCCACCTGGTTTCCCCGGTGATCGTTGATCGGGAGAGGGCGGTGGGCACATTGAAGTGGCTGAACAAGGAGATGGACCATCGATATGAGAAGCTGGCCTCGGTAGGGGGGCGCGACATAGAATCTTACAATAAGAATCCCAGAGTTAGTGAGCCGCTGCCATACCTTGTGCTCATCATCGATGAGCTTGCCGACCTGATGGCCGCCGCCCCGGATGAGGTGGAGCGCCACATCTGCCGCTTAGCCCAGCTAGCCAGAGCTACCGGAATTCATCTCATCGTGGCAACCCAGCGCCCCTCGGTGGATGTGGTTACCGGCCTGATTAAGGCCAATTTCCCGGCTCGCATCAGCTTTGCCGTGACCTCTCAGGTGGACTCGCGCACCATCCTTGACTCGGGCGGTGCCGAAAAACTCTTAGGTCGAGGCGATATGCTCTTTTTGCCCCCCGACGCCGCCAAGCCAAAGCGTCTCCAGGGGAGCTTCGTTTCCGATGCCGAGATTGAGAGGCTGGTGAGCTTTTGGATTAGTCAACGCCCTCAGGATATCCATGTGCCGCAACTGGTTGAAGAGTTTGCCCAGGCAGTCTCCGCTGCCCCGACAGAAGATCCCCTTCTTGAGAAAGCCAAGCGGCTTGCCCAAGAGCATAGCCGCATTTCCACATCCTTTCTGCAACGGCGATTGGGCATCGGCTATCCCAGAGCGGCCCGGCTCATGGACCTCTTGGAAGAGCAAGGTATTATCGCTTCCGGGGAGCTGGGGAAGTCTCGAGAGGTGCTCCATGAGTAATGAAGGGAGGTTGAGGTTAAATTGCTGAGAGAATTTTTCGAAAGGATTACCGGTCGGCGCAGGGAGAAGGAGGAGGGTGTCGGTCTTGCTCTACTCGAGAATTGTCTCTATTGTGACATGGACCTGTCCTCCTCCGAGCTCTATCAGCGATATCACCTTTGCCCCGGGTGTGGATTTCATTATGTGCTCCCCGCCTACGAGCGGATCGACCTTCTGGCCGACGAAGGAAGCTTCATAGAGATAAACCGCTCCCTGGCAGCTCTTGACCCCCTTTCCTTCTCAGGGGAGGCCTCCTACAGAAGGCGGGTCTTTGACACCCAGAAGAGGACCGGGCTCACCGAGGCGGTGGTTACCGGGGTTTGCCAGATCGAGGGCACCCTTACCGTCATCGTGGTGCTGGACTTCGGCTTTTTGGGTGGGAGCATGGGTTGCGTTGTCGGGGAGAAGGTAGCTCTTGCCTTTGAACATGCCCTTAAGAAGAAGCTGCCATTGGTGACTGTGGTTTCCAGCGGCGGCGCCCGCGTGCAAGAGGGCGTGCTTTCTCTTATGCAGATGGCCAAGACAGCGGCTGCGGCACAACAGCTCCACGCCGCTGGCCTTCCCTTCATCTCCATTTTAACCAACCCCACCACTGGGGAGGTCTATGCTAGCTTTGCCAACCTGGCCGACATCGTTATCGCCGAGCCCAATGCTCTTATCGGCTTCGCCTCCTTGCGAGTGGTGGAGCAGACCGAGGGCCGAGAGCTTCCCAAAGATGCCCACACTGCTGAGTCTCACCTGAAGCATGGCATGATCGATTGTGTGGTGGAACGGACCAAGCTTCGGGAACTCCTGGCCATCCTCCTCGACCTGCTCTCTTCTCAATACCGTTTAACCCTGAGGAGGAGGCTTGGCCCCTATCCACCGATAACGCCCCGACGCGAGTCGGCATGGCAGAGCGTTCAATTGGCACGCCACCAGGAGCGCCCCACCTCCCTGGATTATATCGCCAGGATCACCTCAAGCTTTGTCGAGCTCCACGGCGACCGCTGCTATGGCGATGACCAGGCTGTTGTCTGTGGCTTGGCCGACATCGGTGGTGAGGGGGTGGTGCTTATAGCGCAGGAGCGAAGCCACAATAGCGGCAAAGCCTATCCTGAGGGCTTCCGTAAAGCGCAGCGGGCGATGAACCTAGCAGCTAAATTCAGGCTGCCACTCATCACCTTTATCGATACCCCAGGCGCTTACCCCGGGCTTGAGGCTGAGGAAAGGGGGGTGGGGAGTGCTATTGCCTACTGCCTGGCGATGATGTCTGACCTGCCGACACCGATAATTTCCGTGGTCATTGGCGAAGGGGGAAGCGAGGGGGCGCTGGCTTTGGGGGTTGCCGACCGCATACTTATGATGGAGAATGCCATCTTCTCTGTAATCCCTCCGGAGAGGGCTGCCGCCCTGATCTATCGAGACGCAAGCCGGGCAGATGAGATCGCCCCCGCCTTGAGGCTCACTGCTGAGGACTGTATGGAGCTCGGCGTGGTGGATGCTCTGGTGCCTGAACCAAAGGGCGGTGCCCATGTCGACCCCGATGAGGCAGCGCGCCAGCTCAAGAAGTTCCTGTTAAATGAGCTGGTCGCAATTCAAGGGGTCTCTGCTGGCCGGCTGGTCAAGGCTCGCTATGATAAGTTTCGAAGGATGGGGCGCTATAGCTCCCGTATCAGCGTGGCTCTATCTAAGGAAAGAGAACAGATCCAAGATTACATGTCCCGGCTATTGGAGGAGCTTAAGGAGTATATGCCCTCAAGGGCAGAGGAGATTCCCCTGCACGATGAGCCGGGGGGACCCTCAGAGGAATAAAAGCCGACCCCCTTGAATTCATGTCTTTCTCCCGTTGAGTTTCTGCTTTATGGCGTTTAAAGGAGGGCTTCAGAATGGAAGGGCTACTAAAAGGGATCAGGGTTCTAGACCTGGGCCACTTTATCGCTTGTCCCTATTGTGGATTGCTCCTGGCTGCTATGGGGGCTGAGGTGATTCAGGTGAAGAGACCGGGGGAGGAGCAAGAGGCATTCCTCCCCTTTAAAGTCGACCCGTGGCAATATTTTTCGGTGATCTACGGCGCTAATAAGAAAGGGATCACCTTGAACCTGATGCATGAAAAAGGTAGGGAGATATTCAAAGAGCTGGTGAGGAAGAGCGATGTCGTGCTGGAGAATTTCAGTGTTGAGGCAGCAAAGGCACTGGGACTTAGGTATGAGATGCTGAAGGAGGCCAATCCCCAGGTCATCTTGGTGGCAATCACCGGGTTTGGTCAGTATGGGCCTTATGCCCATCGGCTCGCCTTTGATGGCATTGGCCAAGCGATGTCGGGGGGGATGCGGGCAACCGGCTTCTCCGGCGATCCCCCGCTCCGATCTGGGGTGAACTTTGTGGACTATGGAACCGCCCTTTACGCTGCCATGGGCACCCTGGCCGCCCTCTACCATCGGGAGAGGACGGGAAAGGGACAGATGGTCGATGTGTCCTTAATGGATACTGCGGTTTCCTTCCGCGGAGCTGCCTTCGCCCTTTACCAGCTATTCGATTGGATTGCGCCCCGATTGGGCAATAGAAGCCCCTTCAGTATATACGATAGCTTTAAGGCCAAAGACGGGTGGGTGTTTCTGGCCGTTGTTGGCAATAGGCTTTGGCGCAGGTTCGCTAAGGTGGTGGGTAGGGAGGAGTTGATTAGTGACCCCCGGTTTGCCAATGACGCTACCCGCTACGAAAACATCGATCTCCTATACTTAATAGTCAGCGAGTGTGTAGAGGGTAAAACGGTTGACGATGTAATTTCCCTCATGGAGCAGGCCCAAATACCGTGCGGCCGCGTTCATGATGTCCCCGAAGTACTTGCTGACCCCCACATTAGAGCTCGAGACATGATTGTAGACATTGATTACCCGGGATTGGGCCAGGTTCCGTTGGCTGGATTCCCGATAAAGTTCTCGGAAACGCCGGGCAATATAGCGACCCGGGGCCCCTTACTGGGAGAGCACAACGAAGAGGTTTACTGCGGCCTCCTGGGCTTTAGTAGCGAAAAGCTAGCCGAGCTACAGGAGGAGGAGGTTATCTGAATTCACTCCGCCAGATAACCTTTTCCGCATTGCTCTCAGCACACTGGCCACTTTATTACGGCTTGGTGCCGATGACCAGTGACATGCGGAAAGCGGGAGGGGGAAGGGTCTTTACCGAGGGATCGACGAAGCCCACCTCTTCCATCCAGGCTACCACCTCCTCGCCGCTCCGAGACTGGCCTTCGCCGGTGTGCACCAGCATGTTCAGGGAGAACAGGGCAGCGGAGGTAGGGGAGGTACCATCAGCGTCGATCAAATTCTCCTGAACCACAACCAGCCCACCGCTCACCAAGGAGTCGTAGGCTTTGCGCAATAGTAGCTTGCAGTTATCCGGCCCCATGGAGTGAAATACGGCCGACAGCAGCACCACATCGTTGTCCTGACCGAAGTCGTCCTCAAAGTAATTGCCCACCCGGGTGGAGACGCGATCCTCCAGGCCAAAGCTAGCTATCACTTCCTTGGCGATCTCTATTGCGTAGGGCAGATCGAAAACGATGGCCCTGAGAGTGGGATAATTCTTCACCAGGAAGATGGAATATGTGCCCGGCCCGCCGCCGGCATCGAAGAGCTGATGACGACCTGAGATGTCGAGATTATCTGCCAGTGCCTGGCCAGTGAGCATCGCCCTGTTGTGCATGCCCAGGATAAAGCTGCGGAGGGCTTCCGGCGCTCGCTCGTGGTCCCCTCTTAAGATTACCGCCTGGTTGGTACGCACCGCCTCCTCCAGCCGCATCCAACCATGCATGGTGTCCTCCCCATGGGCTATCATGTCACCCATATAGGTGGTCTTGCCCCGGATGAGCAAATCGAGGGCCTCTGGCGAGTTGCGGTAGAGGTCGCCCTCCTTGTGGAGGAACCTCAAGGCCACACAGGCGTTCAATAGCAGGGTCAGGGAACGCGGGTGTGATTGGCAGCGCTCGGCTATCTCCGACACGGAAAGCTGGCCGTCACCGATAATGGTGAACACGTCCAAGCGGGTGGCTGTCATAAGAACCCGAGCTGGCTGCCACCCCTGCATCGCCCTAAAGATAGGGTTGTCTCGACTAACGCTTTGTTGAGCATTTTCTGCCATCTCAAGCCTCTGTAAGTATTAGCTAACGATCACCGGGTTTCATCGGTGGTCATGACTTTACCATAGAGGCGACTTCAGGTCAACTGGGTCGGCGGGATCGGGAGTTAATCGATAGGCACCGCCCTCAAAATGTCTATGGATAAAGGCAGAATAATTGATATCTTCATCGACTTCGTTTTAGGCGCTTGAGGACCGCATCCCGATATACCCGGGCCAGGCTCTTGCCGTGCTTGGGCATCCGCTCCCGCTCCTTCCGCCGGCGCTTGTCTCGCCGCTCCTGCTTCGTTTCCTTGTTCACTCCATATCCCTTCTAAGTTCGATGATGCGGTCGCGAAGCAGTGCTGCCTTCTCGAACTCCAGGTTTCTGGCCGCCGTCTTCATCTGCGATTCCAGGTCCTTGATCAGGCGCAGCATCTCATCCTTGGGCATCGGGGCCACGGTATAGGGGGCGCGCGTCTCGGCCACCACCCTCACTCTGTCGGTGATGTCTTTGATCGCCTTCTTGATTCCCTGCGGCGTGATATTATGCTTCTGGTTATAGGCCGTCTGAATATTGCGCCGCCGTAAAACCTCATCGATGGCCGCCTTCATCGAGCTGGTCATGGTATCGGCGTACATGATGACATGCCCATCGATATGGCGGGCGGCGCGGCCCATGGTCTGGATCAGCGAGTCGCGCGACCTCAAAAAGCCTTCCTTGTCGGCGTCGAGGATAGCAACAAGGCTTACCTCGGGAAGGTCAAGCCCCTCACGAAGCAAGTTGATGCCGACCACTACATCGTAGACGCCGAGCCTCAGGTCGCGCAATATCTCCACCCGCTCCAGGGTGTCGATCTCGGAGTGGAGGTAATGGGTCTTTACCCCCATCTCCTTCAGGTAATCGGCGAGCTGCTCCGCCATTCTCTTGGTCAGGGTGGTAACCAGGCAGCGCTCCCCCCGCGCAACGCGCACCCTTATCTGCTCCATGAGGTCGTCGATCTGCCCCTTTGTCGGCTTGACTTCGACTGAAGGCTCGAGGAGCCCGGTGGGCCTGATCAACTGCTCCGCTATCCGTTCGCTGTGCTCGTATTCATAGGGGCCGGGAGTTGCCGAGACATAGATGGCCTGGTTGATATGATCCTCGAACTCTGAGAAGTTGAGGGGGCGATTGTCTAGCGCCGAGGGCAGGCGAAAGCCGTACCCCACCAGGGTCTCCTTTCGCGAGCGGTCGCCGTGATACATCCCTCGCACCTGGGGCAGGGTCATGTGCGACTCATCGACAAACAGCAGGAAGTCTTCGGGGAAGTAGTCGAGGAGCGTCCACGGCGGGCTGCCCGGGGCACGCCGCGAGAGATGGCGGGAGTAGTTCTCGACCCCGGTGCAATAGCCGGCCTCGCGCAGCATCTCGATGTCGTAGTTGGTTCTGGCCTCAAGCCTGGCCGCCTCAAGGGGCTTCCCCTGCCCCTCGAGCTCTCTAAGCCTGAACTCAAGCTCTATTTTTATATCCTCGATGGCCGCTATCAGCTTGTCCTGGGAGGTTACAAAGTGCTTCGCCGGGTAGATGTCTATAGAGTCCCGCTCCACCAGAAGCTCGCCGGTCAGTGGGTCGACCTCAACGATGCGCTCGATCTCATCCCCCCAGAACTCGACCCTGACCGCCACCTCCTCATAGGAGGGATGGATCTCCAGCGTATCGCCCCTGATTCGGAATCGGCCCCTGGTGAAGTCGATGTCGTTTCTTTCGTACTGCATGTCAACTAGTTGGCGGACGATGCGGTCTCTATTTCTTCTTTCGCCTTTGGCCAGGGTCACCACGAAGGCGTGGTATTCCTCAGGGGAGCCGAGGCCATAGATACAGGAGACCGAGGCCACTATTATGACGTCCTTTCTGGCGAAAAGCGCCCTCGTTGAGGCGTGGCGCAGCTTGTCGATCTCCTCGTTGATGTCGACCTCCTTCTCGATATAGGTGTCGGTGCGAGGGATATAGGCCTCCGGCTGGTAGTAGTCGTAATAGCTAACGAAGTATTCCACGGAGTTATCGGGGAAGAACTCCCTGAGCTCGGAGGCGAGCTGTGCTGCCAGTGTTTTGTTGTGGGACATGACCAGCGTGGGCCGCTGCACCCTCTCGACGATATTGGCCATGGTGAAGGTCTTGCCGCTGCCGGTGACGCCGAGGAGCGTCTGGTGCCTATAGCCGCGCTCCAGCCCATCGACAAGCTTGTCTACGGCCTGGGGCTGATCCCCGGTAGGTCGAAAGTCGGACACGATCTTAAAGGGTGGCATTTTTCGTTCTTGCTCCGGCACAACTCAAAGGGCTCACACTATTATTTTAGCTGTGGCGGGTTCTAAAGGCAACTGCTATTTCCTGAAGGTGGAAAAGGTGGTGCGCATCATGGCCCATAGCCCTCTCCTCCTTTCCCCATCCGTTAAAAGGAGGGCCAGAGCAAGGACAATGTAGAGGCCGGCAAAGCCCCAGCGCACCTCGGTCATGGGCAGGGCGAGCTGGATGATGAACAGGACGAAGAGGACGGAGGCCCCTCTGAGCGAGAGGCGCATGCGGGAGAGCAGGACTATGGCGAAGGCCGACTGGGCGCCGGTGAGCAGCACCTCCTCCACCTGGCGCATATCCAGGGGCAGGGAGCCGATGTCGCCCAGGGATATGCAGTAGGCAATGGGCAGCGTCCCGATGAGCAATGTCCACTGGTTGACCTTGGCCGAGATGAGCATCCCCAGGGCGGCGGTGGCGTTCCCTCTCAGGGTGAAGATGGCGGCAATAAGTATCTCCGGCGCTTCGGAGGCCAATGGGGCCACCCACTGCACCAGGATGAACTCGTCGATGCCGGCGCTTTGCCCCGTTTGTATCAGCCCCTCGGCGAAGGGCTCAGCGGAGGCCAGGATGATCGCCGCCGGGAATATGAAAAGGGATGCGGTGACCAGCCGACTCCATCGCCGTGGCAGGGCAGCGATGGCCGACGACGGGCCGATAAGCTCAGGCTCCACTTTCTCCCCCCGGGAGCTGGTCCAGATATAGAGGCCGAAGAGCGAGATCAGGATCGCGCTATCCACGAGCGAGATTGTGCCCTTGATGGGGATGATGAAGGAGTAGATTGTGGCTAGGACCAGAAACGAGAGCTCGACAGCCTGCCCCTTTCCTACCGTCACTGCCCTTTGCTTCCTTCTCATCCAGAAGAGGAACGCTACCAGCGGCCAGCCGATGCCGATAAGCAGGCGGTTGGCGCCCGTCATATTGGCAGCGGCGTAGCCGGCGTACTCGGGGTCGATGGCTGCCATCCAGGCGAAATAGAGGTCGACGGCGTATTCGGGGAGGACGGCGACGAGCGCCAGGAAGGCCAGGACCAGCGCCTGTGATATCTCCTTCTGAGCCGCCTCGGCAGCCCATGTAAGGAGGAAGGCGCCGCCGACGATGGCGATGCCGAACACGACTGCGGCGAAGAGGGGGTCAAGCTCGATGCCCGAAAGCCTGAGGACGATGGCCGGCATGCCGACCAGGGCTGCGATAGCGATCCAGAGCCAGTTCCTCATCTTAGATCAGGCGCTGGCCCCCCGCAGGTCTGAAATCTGAGACAATCTTAAACGGTGGCATGGCGGTGTTGCTAACCCCTTAAGAGCGGGATGTTCGAAAGCGTTTAAGAACTGCTCTAGCTTCAGGGTCGCTCATTAAGTCACGTGCTAAATCCTCTAAGCCTGGGAACTTGGATAAGTAGAGGATACCATATATCAGTATTCCATAAACGATGTAAGGCATATTTAACATATATGAAAAGCCTATAATATCATTATAGTAGAAGGGCCGTTCTATAAAATCGTCAAAATTATCAAAATAGGTTTTGACTTTCTGACTATTTGGGTTTAAAGGATTACACCACTCTGCAGGAGTTGTTACGAAAATACATGCACATACCCGAGGCCGCACTTCATATATCGAACATATGTCATTACTTAAAAATGGACAAGCAATGTTCAGATCTGTATAAAACTCAGTTTCGCGTGCAAGAGCTTGTTGGCTTTCCCGACTTAATTCGGAAGCCAATGTTTCGTATGCAAGTTGCTCTATTCTCTTGAGTAAATCTTGATTCTTCTCCACTTGTGCCCACCATCTTGGATATGCTTGAAGGAACGCTATAAGTACGCTTTCATTTTGGTAAAGGTAATATACGATAGCCTCACATTCCTGTAGAGATGCTGAAATGTACTCCGTACAACAGTACGAGCAACCCTTATGGCACGAAATAGTTTCGCCGTTCTCTTTGGCTATCTTGATGTGCTGCTGTTCTGCTTCTTTAAATATTAATTGTTTATGCTCTATGTAACGAACACAGAAATCCTGTCGTTGACGTCCAATCGTGCCTTTGTAGGCAATCTCCTTATTCAACCTGAAAAGGTCTATTATTTTCTCACTCTCAGGAGGATGTTGTGATGCAGCACCACAACATCTCTTATACTTTTTACCACTTCCACAAGGGCAAGGATCGTTGCGTCCTACTTTCTTATCCAGTCCTCACCCCCTTACTCCTCCGTGCCCACCTCTTCGGCGAGGCCGATGCGCTCCACCTTGAGCTGGACATAGTTCACCCTGCCTGTGTCGATGAGGTCGCGCAGCTTCTCCTCGTCCTTGCTCAGCCGCCCTTTACCCGACTTCACCTCTATGAAGTCCACCCCCTCATCATACTTGATGCCGACAAAGTCGATGGGCTCCCCCAGGTAGAACAGCCGGTCGTACTGCGTCAGCTCGAAGGTGGCCATCAGCTCGTTGAGCTTACCCGTCCGCTTGCTCAGGCTTCCCGTTATCGACTGCACCAGGTCATGGGGCAGGCCCCGCAGCGTGTCCTGTATCTCCCGCACCGATGTCTGGGACGCCAGTGCAAAAAGGAGCTTCTGCTCCAGGCCCTCCATGTCTATCCTCCTCGGCCTGAGGGCCAGTATGGCGATGACCGCAACCAGCGCCACGACCACTATGCCGAAAATCACATAGACAAAGGTCTCCATGATAACCCCCTTACTCCTCGCCCCATACCTTGACCTGCCCCTCCCCCAGAGTATAGCACGGGCCGGAGCCGGCCGGCTCCTTGGACGAAAATCGCCAACTGAGCGCCCGCAGCACGCGGCGATTGGTCGCTGCCAAAACCCCCAGGTCAGCCATCTTCTCGAACGATTTGCCAATAAATCCAGGCATCCGATAGAACCGCGAATACAAACGAACCAGAAACTCGAAGCGCCCTCGAAGCGCCCTTAGCTGCGCCGCCGATACGCTCTCCTGCCGGAGCACGCTATCCTCGTAGTAGGTATCGATTTGCTTATCGGTGAGAAAGCCTTCCTTCTTGCATAGCTCGTAGGCCTTGGTCCCGGGATAGGGGTAGAAGATGGAGACATGAAATACCGTGGGCCTGACCCTGGCGTTGAGCTTGATGGTGTCCAAGATCTGGGGCCTCGTCTCATAAGGGAGGCCGATCATATTGTAGCTCAGGGTCTTGATCCCGGCCTCATCGCAAAAGGCGAAGGCGTCGATCATGCGCTGGTTGCTCACATGACGGTCGAGGACCTTGCGGCGGATATAGTCGCTGCCGCTCTCCAGCCCGAAGCGCATCAGGGAGCATCCCGCCGCCTTGGCCATCTGGGCCACATCGCGATCCATCAGGTTGGGGTGGCAATTCATCTCGAAGGGAAGCTTAATCCTCCTCCGATACTCCCGGGTGAAGTCCTCGAACCATTGCTTGTTCAGAGGCAGAAGGTCGTCGTGGAAGACGTTATACTCCACCTGGGGGAAGTTTCGGACTACTGTCTCCACCTCTTCCAGCAGGTTCTCCACGCTGCGAAATCTGATATACTTGTTGCCACCGTATAACTGCTTCATGGCGTGATTGCAGCAGTAGTTACAATTGTAGGGGCAACCGCGACTGGCCATGAAGGCGCCCCGCTTCATGAAGCCCAGATCGAAGCTATCCTTATAGGGGAAGACCTCCCGATCGAGGAAGGGGAGTGAGTCCAGGTCGGCAATAAGCGGTCTTACCGGGTTCCGGTGCACCTGGCCGTCCTTTTTAACCCACAGATTGGGTATATTTGTGATGTCCTTGCCTTCTTCCAGGCCCTGGCAGAGGTCGAGAAGCGCATCCTCACCCTCGCCGATGCAGACGGCATCGATGCTCTCGACAGCGATCACTTCCTCAGGGCTCAGGGTGGCGTGAACCCCGCCACAGATGGTGACCGCCTGGGAGTGGCGCTTGGTCAGCGAGGATAGCGGGGCAACATGGGGGAATATGTTCGTCATTACGGAAAAGGCCACAACATCGGGGCGATTCTCTTCAAGGAAGTTGACATATTCCTCTTCGGCCACATCGCCCATTAGGTGGAAGAACTGGCATTCATGTCCGCCTTGTCTCAGATAGGCGGTGAGCGAAGCGATGCCTATATGGAAGGGCCCCATTATCGTGTAGCTGGGGTCGATATGAACGAAGGCAACTTTCATGTTAGCTCCTCTCTAAATCTTTCGCCCGTAGACGATAAACTCGAAGGCGAAACGGTTAAATAGCCAGGGCATAGCTTGTCCCATGCGCTCCCATAGTCGGGCGATCGGTGCCGGGGTGCCGGGAGGGGCGTGGGTCAGGGTTGCGACTTGAAGCTGGGAAAGACCCTCTCTGCCCAGGATGCTCATCACCTCTTGGGCCGAGATGGCTTCCTCGTGGGGTGTGGGGTATCCCAATCCGCCGGGCAGAACCAATCTGGGCAGGCGAGAGAGCATGTATTTGCTGGGTTCGGCAACGATGATATGCCCTCCCCGCTTCACCACCCTGGACATAGCGCCAAGGGGCTCGGCTATGGGGTGAGAGTGATGGACAGAGCCCTTGGAGAAGACCACATCGACGGCCTCGGCGCTAAAAGGGAGATGACGGGCATCGCCACAGACGCAGTTCCTGGCTCCGAACTGTCTCAGGTCTTCCAGTGAATCGTGCACCAGATCGAGATTAACTATAAAGGCCCCCTCCTGCTCCAGGGGCAGCGACACCAGGCGGTCATTCCCACTGCCCACGTAAAGCAGGCTCTTACCCTTAACCGTGCCAACCCTTGCCTTGATAAACTGGCAAAGACCTCTGGCCCCCTTTTCCGCATAGGAAGAGAATATCTCCGCCGCCCTGGAATCCTTATAGATCACCTCTTTGCCCCAATTGTAGAGCTGGTGTTCCCACATAAAGCGGTCGACCTCCGGGTTGTCCGGGTTCGGCAAATCCCCTTCCCGAAGCATCTGAGCCTTCAGCTTATCCATGTAGACGTTCTTCTGCTCAAGAGTGGCCGCGAGATGGGCGGGCAACATCTGTGGTATGCCGTTGACGACGGGATAGCTGGCGGAACAGGCGGAGCAGGCCAGGACATTATCGGAGAGAAGCACTAGATTTGCTACCCCACACTCCGGGCAGGCTAAAAGCTCAAGCAGATCGCTGTTCAAGTTCTCTCTCCATATTAACGGGCGGCGAAGTATTGCAGCGCTAGCCTGACCCTCTCCTCGACGGTTAGCTCTGGGGAAACGGGGAGGGTGGCCACGGCCGAGGCAGCCTCAGCCGAACTGTAGCCCAGGCCGGTCAGCGCCGCGATCACCTCAGCATCCCCCTCAGCTATCGGCGCGCCAACCCGGAAACCCTCCAGCTTCCCCTTCAGCTCCAGAGCGAGGCGGCTTGCCATCTTGTTGCCCACGCCGGGCACATGGGACAGGAGATCGATGTTTCCGGTGGCAATGGCCATGGCAAGCTGACTGGGATTTATTGCCGACAGCATGGCCAGGGCCACCTTTGGCCCGACACCACTGACGCCGATGAGCATACGAAACAGCTCTAGCTCCTCGGTGGAGGCGAAGCCATAAAGCGCGATATTGTCCTCCCTGAGGTGGAGGTGGGTATAGAGATGGACCTCCTCACCGATGGCTCCCAGCGAATCCCGGGTAGAGGAAGACATGTGAACCTCAAGGCTTACCCCACCCACCTTGATAACGGCCCCATCGGCGCTCCGGGATTCCAGTGTTCCCTCAATACCAGCAATCATGATCTATTTACTATTTGCTACCATCCTAGAGAGGCGTCTCTCCTGGATGTGACATATCGCCACTGCCAGGGCATCGGCAGCATCTGACGGCTCCGGGGGGGAGGCAAGACCGAGCTGGATCCTCACCATCTCCTGGACCTGGCCCTTGCCGCTGTGGCCATAGTTGGTCACCGCCAGCTTCACCTGATTTGGGGTGTAGGGATGGACCGGGATGCCCTTTTCCACCATAGCGATCAGGGCCACCCCCATCGCCTGCCCCACCGCCAAGGCCGAGCGAGCGTTCTTGGCCACAAAGGGCTCTTCGATGGCCCCTTCCGACGGCTGATAGCGGGCGATGACGTCGGTGAGCCCCAGGTATAAGCTGTGAAGGCGCTCGACTAACGGTGCATTGGGTGCGGTTAAAGCGCCGCAATCCACTAAAGCGATTTCGCCATCCTCCTCATCGACCACACCGTAGCCCATGATCTGCGTGCCTGGATCGATGCCTAAGATTCGCATTTTTCACTCGCTCTCTGAAATGGTTAGGCTCCCCGGTCCATTGGCTATTTGTTGTGCCTCGCCGCTTTATCTTAGGTCCTACTATCCCTGACTACGATACTTTTCCATGGCCTCATCGGGGAAGTCGGCATTGGTGAAAACGCGCTGCACGTCATCGAGCTCCTCCAGCTTATCCAGGAGCCTCATGGTATGAAGCGCTGCCTTTTCATCGAGCATCAACACGCTCTTGGGCACCATCAATACCTCGGCGGAGATGGGAGCCAGACTTCTGTCCTCCAACGCCCTTCTCAGCCCCTCCAGGTCCTCAGGCTTGGTGTGGATCTCCAGTGAACCATCGATAACTTTGATATCTTCAGCGCCAGCATCGATAACATATAAAGCCAGTTCCTCATCATCCACCGCCTCTACAGTAATCACCCCTTTGGGCTCGAAAAGCCAGGTTACGCAACCGCTCTCTCCCAGGCTGCCGCCGCCCCTGGAGAGCACGTTGCGGATATCCGAGGTAGTGCGATTTCGATTGTCAGTCATCGCCTCAAGCAGGATGGCGGCCCCTCCGGGGCCGTAGCCTTCGTAAATGGCTTCGGCCACGCTTGCCCCTTCAATCTCACCGGCGCCTCGCTTTATCGCCCGCTCAATGCCATCCAGGGGCATATTGTTATCGCGCGCTTTCTGCACCGCCAGGCGGAGGCGGAAATTGGCCTCGGGGTTAGCGCCGCCCTGGCGCACCGCAGCTACAATCTCTCGGCTCAGCTTGGTGAAAAGCTGCCCTCGCCTGGTGTCTGCCACCCCCTTCTGGCGCTTGATCTGGGACCATTTGGAGTGACCTGACATTTGTCTCCTCCCAACTGAGCGCTGCCCTCGAATTGTATCACCTTGCTTCCTTCAGGTCAAAATCCTATTCAGGGCTTTTAGTCCAGGTATTGACCATGCTGGGAAAGATGGCTATAATCTATAAGCAAGACGCGTGCTAGGAAGGTGGTGCTAAATTGGCGAACCAATTGGGCAAGAGATACTTCTGCGAAAAGTGCAACTCCGAATTTATTGTTACCAAAGGAGGCGAGGGCAGTCTCACTTGCTGTGGTCAGCCGATGACCCTTAAGAAATAGGCCTATTGGCCGCCTGCAGTTCAAAATCAAGGAGGGATGGCGAATGCCGAATCAATTAGGTAAAAGGTTCCGCTGTGAGGTATGTGGTAGCGAAGTATTGTGCGTTAAGGCTGGGGAAGGCACTGTTGTTTGTGACAGTCAGGAGATGACGCTTCAGCAGCCCAGGCCACTACCCTCTTCGGACTAAGGATAACCGCAAGATTTGGGTTAAGACTCATACTCTATACGATTTAAAAAAGGCAAGGCACCTCGCTTTCGATGGGGAGGTGCCTTTTTTCAATGAAATGCTGTCACCACAGCCCCGACTTGACCAACAATAACCCAAGAACTAAACTACAGACATAAGGCTGATGAAGGGAGGGTTACTAGCATGGACTGGGGGATGAGAAACCGCATGGCGCAACTAATCCAGTCTGACGGCCGTTGTCTGTTCTTGCCAATAGACCATGGATATTTTCAAGGGCCAACGAGGAAATTAGAGAAACCGGGCCAAACTATAGAGCCGCTTCTCCCCTATTGTGACGCCCTATTTGTTACCAGGGGCGTATTGCGCTCATCGCTAGACCCGGGCAATGCTAGGCCGATCATTCTCAGGGTGTCTGGAGGCACCAGCATGGTCGGCAAGGACCTGGCCCATGAAGGGATCACCACCTCCATGGAGGAGGCCATCCGCCTCAATGTGGCTGCGGTAGGCATCTCTATCTTTGTCGGCACCGACTATGAGCACGATTCGCTGCTCAATCTGGCCAAGCTGGTTGATGAGGGGGAGAAATACGGCATTCCGGTAATGGCGGTTACCGCCGTAGGCAAGGAGCTGGAGAAGCGAGACGCCCGCTACCTTGCTCTGTGCAGTCGCATCGCCGCCGAACTGGGGGCGCGTGTGGTAAAGACCTACTGGTGTGAGGATTTTGACAAGGTTACAAATGGTTGCCCGGTTCCTGTGGTTATGGCCGGCGGGCCCCAGGTGGACACCGAGCTTGAGGTCTTCCAGTTTGTTCACGACGGCATTCAAAAAGGCGCTGTAGGCGTGAACCTGGGAAGGAACGTGTGGCAGAACGACTTCCCGGTGGCCATGATCAAGGCCTTACGCGCCATCATCCACGAAAACGCCACTCCAAAAGAGGCCCAGGGTATATACGATAGCGTGAAGAGCGGAAAATAAAAGAGACGGATTATACGAACCGGGATGTAAAACTCAACTGCATCGGTATGGGAGGGGTAGATAACGGTGATTGTAGTCACTGGTGCAACAGGACACATAGGTAATGTACTTGTTCGAGAGCTGCTGTCAAGGGGCGATGCAATACGGGTATTGATACCTGCCTCTGAGGATACCACACCCCTAGAAGGGTTGGAGGTGGAGAGGGTGGAAGGTGATATTCTCGATCTTGATTCGCTGCTGGAGGCTTTCAAAGGGGCTGATGTGGTGTTCCATCTGGCTGGAGTAGTGTCGATCTTGCCGGGAAAGTGGAACCTATTATATCAGGTCAATGTAGTGGGAACACGGAATGTGGTGGAAGCGTGCCTAAAGTCCGGTGTTCGGCGGTTAGTCTACACCAGTTCTATCCATGCGTTAGCGCCGCCTCCTCCTGGCATGGTCATCGATGAAACCCTTCCCTTTGACCCTGATATGTCGATGGGGGACTATGATAGGTCCAAGGCACAAGCCACTCTGGAAGTGCTCAAGGCCGTAGAGCAAGGACTTGACGCAGTAATAGTCTGCCCCACAGGTGTGATTGGCCCCTATGACTTTAAGGTTTCTGAGATGGGACAGCTTTTCCTAGATTTTATCAAGGGGAGACTCAAGGCCTACATAGAGGGAGCCTACGACTTTGTAGATGTTCGTGATGTAGCAATAGGTCATATTCTTGCTTGCGAGAAGGGGCGCACTGGAGAAAATTACATCCTATCGGGCGAACGAATCACCGTAGTTGATCTACTGTCGGTTCTGGAAGAGATAACTGGAGTGAGAGCACCTCGCTCTAAAATGCCCATTGGGATAGCCCAGATAGCGGCCATATTTACGCCTCTATATCATAGGCTGACAAGGACCAAACCACTTTTTACCAAATACTCTATTCACACGCTTACTAGTGAGTCCTTTGTAAATCACGAGAAGTCTCGCCGTGAATTAGGTTACTCGCCTCGCCCCATTAGAGAATCTATAGTTGATAGCATACGCTGGTTTCAGGAACACGGTAGGCTGTAGTCCATCCTAAACAGAAGGGAGGAGAAGACATGGTTTGGTATGCTTATCTGGCTTACTTCTTGGCTGGCGTTTTTCTAGCCAATGGGGTGCCCCACTTCGTGCACGGCATATCGGGGAAGAGGTTTCAGAGCCCCTTCGCCTCGCCTCCCGGTGTCGGCGAATCGTCGCCGCTGGTGAACGTAATCTGGGGGCTAGTAAACTTCGGCATTGGCTTAGAGCTCATCCTCGGGGTGGGTGATTTCACCCTTTTCCTCCGTCACACTGTCCTGATGGCCGGTCTGGGCGCTGCTATCACTGCCCTAGCGCTATCGTGGTACTTTGGCCGGGTGCGCCAGGGCACATAAGAGCAGACCGCCAGGTTTAGCGGGATAGCGCTTGCCCTTTAGGGTTCTCTGGAGCTAGGTCTTGAGGCAACGGTGCTGCACTGCCGCCTGGGCTGCGGCTTCGGGAAGCGTATCGGGCGAAGTCTGAGTTCGTCTATACGGATGTTAGACGAAGTTGCTTCCATTACAGCCAAAACGCTGAGCGTAATGGAAGCAATGGCCAATAGAAGTGTTTAACAGGGAGGAACAACAAATGGCACAGTGTAAAATGTGTGGACGAAAGGGTCTTCTCCTTTCAGTAAGTGCAAACGGCCTCTGCAAGTCCTGTGAGCCAATCGCTGTGATGGACGTCCAGCAGCGGGGACGGATCATCAGCGACTGTATGAAACTGGTCGCTAAATCCAAAAACATGAAAACACGACTATCACGCTGTGACATTCTGGTAGAACATGCTCAGTCTCTGCTAGAGTATGAGCATAAAGGAATTCCAACAATCAGTCCTTTACCGTCACAGCTTCTGACAGAGTACACTGCTATGCGCGATCAAATTGTTTTGGAAGGTGTTACAGCAGAGGTCGAAGAGGCGTTAGCTAAGGCGGAGATTGCAGCCATACCTCGCACAAGTATTAACGAGGCCAACAAAGCACTACTCAAAATAAGGGAAGGTAGACAGGAACTCCGTGAGCAGGCAAAACTAGATCAACTAGAGGCTCGTGTTCGGCGCTTTTCACACGAAACGCAACTCAATGCCTACTTAGAAGCAGCGCGCAAGGCTGAATTTAAGGGACAAAAAAAGAAAGCTTTAGGCCAATATCAAGAGGCACTGTACTTCCTTCGCAGTGATGAGATAGAGGACTCACTGCAGGCGGGAAAAATTGGTGAGATTGAAGCAAAGATCTCACAGCTTTTAGATTAAATACTGGTGATGCCAGCCCACGAAGAGTAACGTCAGCTAACACGCTGTGTGCAGTTCACTTTACATGACAGCGTGCGGGTGGAGGAGGTATGAACCATGCCTAAAGCACGCAAAACTTGGCGAGAGAAATTGGAACAGGGATCGCCGAAAATTGTCGATGTTACGCCGAAGATGGCCGGAAGATTCGGAACTAAAATCGGAGACAAGATGCTTATTCCCAAGCCCCTGGACGTTGATGCCTTAATACGCCGGGTGCCAGAAGGAAAGCTGGCCACTATAGAGCAGATCAGGGGGCGGCTGACAAAGGATTTTCATACCGATTCCACCTGTCCGCTGACCACGGGCATCTTTATTCGCATCGCCGCTGAGGCAGCGGAGGAGGACATGATCCGCGGAAGAGAACAGATAACGCCCTACTGGCGGGTGATCAAGGCCGATGGCAGCTTGAACCCAAAATTCCCCGGCGGCATCGAAGCGCAAGCGGCCCGTCTCAGACAGGAAGGGCATAGCATTGAAATGGGCAAGGGGAGAAAGCCGCCCAGAGTCAAGGACTTCGACAGATCGTTGCACCGGCTGTGACTGTGAAGTATGCGATTTGGGATATTCCTTAGTGGGAATGGAAGAATGCCACCACATGTTGATTAAATCGAAGCACACTGAAGAGACGGAAAACCATGCCGGACAAGAACTTGGCACCAGTATGTGGGCTATTTTGTGGAGCCTGCGAATACTTTGGCATGCAATGCCAAGGGTGTTGGTATCAGCAAGGCAAGCCCTTCTGGACAGCTCAAATGAAAATAGAAGTTTGTCCATTGTACGATTGTTGCATCAACGAGAAACAAATGGAGCATTGCGGTCTATGTGATGAATTTCCATGCGAGACATTTACCGAGTTACGTGACCCTTCCCTAAGTGAAGAAGAAGCAAAGGAAGCCCTTCTTGCACGACAGAATGAACTTATAAGAAGAAAGGAAATCGGGACCGAAAAGTGGCTTGAGGAGAAGGAGGCTTGAATGTTATACGGGGTTTTGGGCGCAGGGTCGTTTCGCTCCCTTATATAGGACAAGAATGATCGCTTGGATCAACTTTGCCGTGATGCTACTTTCGGCTTTGCTTTGTCTGTACTTCTATGTAAAAAGTGCCGGTCCAGCTGCTTTGGAGCGGAAGATCGGCGAAAGCGCTCACCGTAAGTGTACTCGATTCAGAATTATCGCATCGATCTTTATGATAGTCGCCGCCATCAACTATGTAATCTACTTTTTCTACCCGCTGCCACTACCTCTTCCTCGAACCTTCCCTTGGGATTGGTGGATTTCGGCTTTGATAGCAACTTCGATCGCAATCCCAGGAGGCTATTTGTGGTTTAGAGGTATGAAAGATGCAGGACAAGAGACTATTTTAGTGAAGAAGGAGCACACCCTGTATGGCGGCATATACAGGAAAATCAGGCACCCTCAAGCGGCTGGTGAGATAACATTCTGGTGGGTGATTGCCTTCTTCTTGAATTCTCCTTTTCTGGCCTTATTCTCATTCATCTGGATACCGATTTTTTATATAATGTGCTGGGCAGAGGAAAAAGATCTCGTTATTCGATACGGACAGGAATATCTGGAGTACAAGAGCAATACTGGCTGTATTGTCCCAAAATCATGGCAAAAGAAATGAAACATTTCCCTAGATTATCTTTGGCATCCTCGGTTATACTGGGAACGTCAGGGGGGTAGAACTAGATGCGCGTTGCAATGTACTACAACAATAACGATGTGCGGGTGGAGGCGATGCCGACCCCGCACATCGGCCCCGGAGAGCTCCTGGTGCGGGTCATGGCCAGCGGCATCTGCGGCAGCGATGTCATGGAGTGGTATCGCATCGACAAGGCACCCCTGGTGCTGGGTCATGAGATCGCCGGCGAGGTCGTTGCAGTAGGGGAGGGGGTAGGGGAGTTCAAAAAAGGCGATCGGGTTACAGCGGCCCACCATGTCCCGTGTAACACATGCTACTATTGCCTGAGCGGCCATCACACTGTGTGCGATACCCTGCGCCAGACGAGCTTCGACCCCGGCGGCTTTGCCGAGTACGTTCGATTGCCGGCGATCAACGTCGACCGCGGTGTATTTCTGCTGCCTGACGATGTATCTTTTGCGGAGGCTACCTTCACCGAGCCGGTGGCCTGCGTGCTGCGTGGGCAAAGAATGGCGCGCCTCGAGCCGGGCCAGAGCGTGCTCGTTATCGGCAGCGGCATTGCCGGTCTGCTTCATGTGCAACTGGCCCACGCGCTGGGGGCCGGTCGAGTGGTGGCCACTGACATTATCGACTACCGGCTAGAGGCGGCACGAAGATTTGGGGCCGACGCCTCCATCAATGCCGAAGAGGATGTGCCGTCTCGACTGCGCCAGTTAAACGATGGTCGTCTCGCCGACCTGGTGATAGTGTGTACCGGGGCCGCGTCGGCTCAGGCCCAGGCGCTGGAGTCGGTGGAGCGTGGGGGCACCGTTCTCTTCTTCGCCCCGACAGGGCCGGGGGTCACCGTTCCCATCTCGGTGAACGACCTCTTTTTCCGCAACGACATAACGCTGACCACGTCCTATGCTGGCAGCCCCGCCGACTATAAGGTGGCCCTGGAACTGATCCGCGCTGGCACTGTGCGTGTGCGCGAGATGATCACCCACCGGCTGAGCCTGGCCGAGGCCGGCCTCGGCTTCCAACTGGTTGCCCAGGCGCAGGATTCCATCAAGGTAATCATCGAGCCCCAGAGGTAGGGGGGTATATGGTCAGTCCCGTGGTTTTTCATCGCAGAGGCTATAGCACGCAGTTGCACTTAATATTTCGATAGTTCATGCCAAGCCTGTCCCAAATTTCCAGGGTTTCCTTGCAAAGCGCGATATCAGTGTAGGTATGCTTTTCTTCCAAGTATTGCATAAGCTTGAGATACATGCGATATCTTGTGTTAAATGCAATTCTTCTGCCCCAGTTCGATTTCTCAGAGAGATAATCCACCCATGACCTGTCAGTGGCTTGATTTATCGTGCTCTGGAGTCCCCTTAAAGAACCAAGCGTGATCCTTGAAGGGACAAATTCGGAGAAGATGTTATCCACTAGCTCCGTGTAGCTCTCCTCCCAATTCAACACCGGCACCATCGGGTCGATGCGAATCCTCACGTCGTAACCTGCGCGCGAGAGCTTGCTTGCAGCCTCTATGCGCTCTGCCACTGTAGGGGCGCCCTTTTCAAATCTCTTCGCCACAGCATCGGCGTTCAGGCTAAAGCTGATTATGGCGTTGCTTTGGCGGTCGTCTTCAAGCAGGTGTTCGATGTTTTTGGATTTTGTCACAAAAAGCACCTTATGCCCATTTTGACCCTGGAAAAGCGATAGTATGAACTTGGAGAAGGGGTTGCCGTTTTTCTCCCACATTAAAGAGTCGGCAAGCTCGCCTGTATTTAGCACCTCCTCACACCCATTCGCATTCTCCAAAAAGCTTCGTACATGCTGCCCTATCCTCTCATAATCCTTGACATAAGGCTTGGATTTCTGGGGCCTGAACCTCAGCGTGCCCTTTAGATAGCACCAGGCGCAATCGAATGGGCAGCCGGTGGCCCACTTTAGCTCGAGAAAGTGGGGGCAGACCACATCTGTTGACCTGGTGGGGATAGGGGTCTTTTCAAACCTGGTTATGATTGAGCCATCCCCGACTCGCTTTACCAGTGTCCTTCTTGAGCCGTCGAGCAACGGATAGTTCCAAGTAATAACTTTTGGATTCACCGTTTTTTCCTTGTTTTGTATTTCTTATGGATGGATTGAAGGACGCTTTATAGGCTTGTAGCCCATTTCGCCGGCTACAAATCTCGTCTTACTCCAAACATCGCGCATTATCTTTATTCCTACATCTTTATCGCTAGTAAAAATTACATGATATAACGGCTTGTGCCCATATGAATATAATGGTCCATAAGATTCAGCATATTTGTAGCCCAAATCTAGCAGATTATTTATATAGAGTCTTAAAAAGCGTTCTCGTTGCTGCGTGGGTGTCTCTTCTAATCTCAAGCTGTCTTTGAATTCGTCTCGCCATTTTTCATCGCCATAAAGCCTAGTAAGGGTGTCATAGCAGGCTTGATTTTCGAGAGCAATATTAAAAAGCCTAGCTATCGCCATGTCATACGGATAAAGTATCAATAACTCCATCTTTGTGTGCTCTCGATGAGTTGCTAGGCTCTGGATGGTTTTCCAGTTAATTTGTAATCCGGGTGGGTCAAGGAATGCAAATGAGGGCACATTCTTTGGAATCCTTGGCAATATAATGTGGGGAATTACTTCGTTGCAATCCCCAGTATATACATGTGCATTTTTTATATCTTTGTCGATAATTTTTTTACGCAAGTGTGAGGCTAAGTCTCCATCCATTTCTACTAAGTAGTATTGTGTAAAGCCCGGGACGGCGTTAAGCGCTCGCCACGGGGAGCCTTCGATTTGGCACCCAGTTTCGTATATTATACATTCACCACATCCAGCAAATGCGTCAATATAATATTTCTCTCTAGACTGCTTAGTCGCGATTACATATGCCTGCAAGTAGTAGTCTAGGTATTCAAGTTTGAGAGCTGTCCATTTATGTATGGGGACTGGAATTTGCGGTTTTGCCATCACCTACCTCGCGCCCCACTGTCATTACTAATTGCCCGTCAGAACCTGGAACTAGATCGCCTGTAGGCATCTAAAAATCCTATAGCCTTCTTATGACCCCGATGACCCGGCCTTGAATCTCCACATTCTCCGGATCGGCGTAGATGGGCTGCATGTCCTCGTTGGCCGGCTGAAGGCGGACCCGCCCCGGCTCCAGGTAAAACCGCTTTAGGGTGGCTTCCCTCTCCCGCTTCAGCCACGCCGCCACCATCTCCCCATTCTCCGCCGTCGCCACCTGCTGCATCAGCACCAGGTCGCCGTCACCGATCAGGGCATCGATCATCGATGTTCCCTTCACCTTCAGGGCGTAGACCCCCTCTTTGCCTCTGGTTAGCTCCTCGGTGAGCTCCAGGGACTCCGCCTCCTCCATGCTCCATGTATCGGGAGTGGGCACCGGTATCGGTTCGCCAGCGGCGATGGCGCCGATGACGGGCACGCGCACGATGCGCCGCGCGCCCAGCTCAATGCCTCGCGAAACCTCCCGGTCCCTTCGGATATAGCCCTCCCTCTCCAGAATCCTGAGGTTGTATTCCACAACCGATGTCGAGCTTATCTTGCACCCATTTTGGATGTCCCTGATGGTGGGAGGGTAGCCCCTGTCATCGAGGAACTTGCGGAGGAAGTTGAGAATGCGAGACTGCTTTGTGGAAAGCTCTTTCACACTTGCCCCCTTATCGAACGCTTGTTCTAATAGAATAGCATGAGAAGTGAGGGTTGTCAACCCCATCGGGGATGTGTATAAAAAAAGACACCACCTTTGGGCGGTGCCTTGAAATCGCCAATAGCTACTATTGCTCTTCCTGCTTGGTGCTGGCAGCGGCCAGCGCCTCATTCAGCTGCTTCATGAGGCGGGACTTGCGCCGGGCGGAATTATTCGGGTGGATCACCCCCTTCTGAGACGCCTTATCCAGAGCCATCGCCGCCTCCTTGACCGCCTTCTGGGCCGCATCGATATCATTTTGGAGAATCGACTTCCTTGCCTTGGTGACGGCGGTCTTCACCGAACTGCGAACAGGCTTATTGCGTATAGCTTTTCTCTGCCCCACGCGTGCTGCCTTCTGGGCTGACTTTTTACTTGTCAAGCTTTACCTCCTATGTATGGCGGGCCACACTGATTACTCCTCGAATCCCCTCTAGCTTCGATAGGAGCCGACTTAGCTGCTCTATACCTTTTGTCTCCAGGGTTAGGAAAATCGATGTTGTCTGGTCATTATGGTTTGCCGAGTTCACCGCGGCGATATTCACCTTGTCCTCGGCGACAATGGCAGAGATGTCCCTAAGCAGCCCCACCCTATCAAAGGCCTCGATGCGAACCGGCACCGAATATAATTGCTCCCTCGGGCCCCATTCCACCTTGATCAGCCGCTCCTTCTCATCTATGTGAGTAATGTTAGGGCAATCCTTTCGGTGAACGCTTACCCCCTTGGTGCGCGTAATATAGCCGGTGATCTCATCCCCGGGCACGGGATTGCAACACGGGGCCAGATGGGTCAGGAGATCGCCTACACCCATCACCTTAACCGCCGCGGAAACCCCTGGCTTAGGTGGGGCGACCTCGGGAAAAGATAGAGGTTTCTCTTGCTGAACGGCAAGCTTTGTGGCAATTTTATGGGTGCTGATATCGCCATAACCGATGGCAGCGAGGAAGTCGTCCACGCTTTCACGCTGAAAGAGGTCGGCGAGTTCCTCCTCGGATAGCGATATTCCCAGGCGGCTCAGCTCCTTTTCCAGGAGTTCCTTGCCTCGCTGGATATTCTCCTCACGCTGCTGTCGCCGAAACCATTGGCGAACCTTCTCCTTGGCATGGGAGGTTCTGAGGTAGCCTAGGGCCGGGTTGAGCCAATCGCGGCTTGGACCCTTATCCGCCTTGGCAGCGATGATCTCCACAGTATCACCATTTCTAAGCTGGTAGCTAAGGGGTACCATTCTATTATTTGCCTTTGCTCCAATACAGCGATGCCCCAGATCGGTATGGATGCGATAGGCGAAATCGAGGGGGGTGGAACCTGCGGGCAGGTCCTTTATATCGCCCTTGGGTGTATATACCAGGACACGGTCGCCGAAGACATCGGCAGTTATCGACTCCACGAACTCAGCGCCACCAACGTCTTTGTACCAATCAAGTAGCTGGCGCAGCACAGCCATCTTATCCTCAAACACCTCGTCACCTTTAATCCCCTCCTTATAACGCCAGTGGGCCGCGATGCCATATTCGGCAACCTGGTGCATCTCATGGGTGCGAATTTGTATCTCCAGCGGGATGCCCATGTACATCACCGTGGTATGAAGCGCCTTATACACCCCCCCTCTGGGGTTGACTATATAATCGTTGAACTCGCCACGGACAGGATGCCAAAGGCTATGAATCACCCCTAGAGCGCTATAGCAATCTGGCACCTCATTCACCAGGATGCGGAAACCGAGGAGGTCGTAGATTTCGCCAAGCTCCTTGCCCTGTGAGGCGTATTTCTCCATCTTTCTGTTTATACTATAGATGTGCTTTGGCCTGCCCATAACCTCCGCTTCAATCCCGGCCCTCTCCAGCTCCTCCTCGAGCATATTGGTAACCTCAGCAATACGTCTCTCCCGCTCTTGCCTTCGAGCAGCGACGAAGCGTACTATACTCCGGTATTTCTGCGGCTCCAGATAGCGAAAGGCCAGGTCTTCAAGCTGCCACTTTATCTGCCAGATGCCCAAGCGATGGGCCACCGGCGCATATATCTCCATAGTCTCTTGAGCAATGGCGCGCCGCTTAGAGGACGGTACCCTCCTCAGGGTGCGCATGTGGTGGAGCCGGTCGGCAAGCTTGATGATCACCACCCGGATGTCCTCGGACATAGCCATAAGCATCCTGCGCAGGCTCTCTGCCTGGGTTTCTATGTCGATGGTGCCCTTCTTGGTTTTGACCTCTTCGGGCCATGAGATCTTGCCCAGTTTTACCACCCCTTCAACCAGCTTTCCCACCTCAGTGCCAAACCTCTTCTCGATATCGGCTGAAGTTACGCCGCATTGCTCAGGCACATCGTGAAGCAGTGCGGCTGCGATGCAGTTTTCATCGAGCTGGAGCTCGGCGACGGTGATTGCGGTACGGAGGGCATGCTCCAGGTAATGCTCACCGGATTCACTGGCCTGGTGTGCCTGCGCGGCAAATTCATAGGCATCCTCGATGAGGGCCAGGGTCTCGCTGGGCAGATACTCCTGTGTCTTATCGATGAGCGCCCTTATATCGGTCTTCTTGGCCATGACCCTCTCAGTATAGCGCACCGATGGCGGTTGTGCAATTGCCCTTTACAAACGCTTTTTACATACTGTATGCTTGGTTGGTGAAAGGAGGCTATTTTTGTATAGGGCACCAAGGGGCACATCGGACATCCTGCCAGGGGAGCAGGGCTATTTTAGATATATTGAGGAAAAGGCGGCAGAGCTTTGCCGGCTCTATGGCTATGAGCGCATCGATACCCCCGTTTTTGAGGATGCCCGCCTTTTTATTCGCACCATTGGGCCTGGCACGGACATTGTAGAGAAGGAGACCTACTCCTTTGAAGATCGCAGCGGTCAGGCGATGACCCTGCGCCCCGAGGGTACAGCCCCCATCTGCCGAGCCTATCTGGAGCATGGCATGCATAACCTACCCCAGCCGGTGAGGCTCTACTACTTTGCCTCCATCTTCAGATACGAGCGACCTCAAAAGGGGAGATACCGACAGCATCAGCAGTTTGGCGTAGAAGCCCTGGGCGATGGCGACCCGGCCCTAGATGCTGAGGTCATCGATATGGCGTGGCAGTTCTTCGCATCCACGGGCCTGGCCAACCTCTCCCTTCAAATAAACAGCATTGGATGTAAGAAGTGCCGACCTCGATATCTGGATGAGCTCAAAGGATATTACTCCCAGTATGTGGCGGAACTGTGCTCCGACTGCAAGGCGAGGCTGCGGCGCAGTCCGCTGCGCATCCTCGACTGTAAGAAGCCCTCGTGTCAGGGTCTGGCTGTAGCTGCACCGCAAAGCACCGACTATCTCTGTCACGACTGTAAAGAACATTTCGAAAGCGTCATGGGTTACCTCTCTCTTCTAGGGATACAGTTCCAAAAGAACCATCGCCTGGTGCGGGGGCTTGATTACTATACCAGGACGGTATTCGAGATCCAGCCCCAGGGCGAGGAGGGGGCGCAGAGCGCCCTGGGAGGTGGAGGGCGCTACGACGACCTCATCGAGGAACTGGGTGGCAAACCGACCCCGGCCGTCGGCTTTGCGGTGGGGATAGAGCGAATTGTGCTCAATATGAAGCAACAGAGGATTGCACTGCCGGCCCCCTCCGGCCAGAGGGTGTTTGTGGCCTATTCTGGGGAAGAGGCAAAGAATGAGGCCATTAAGCTTGTTGCTACACTGCGCCGCTGTGGCATTCCTACCCTTTCCGGCTTAGGGGACAGGAGCCTGAAGGCGCAGCTTAGGCAGGCCAACGCCCTGGGGGCAGCCTATGCCCTCATCATAGGTGAGGATGAGGTAAAAAGCGGCACCGTGGAGCTCCGGGACATGGCCAAGGGGGAGCAACGGAGGGTTTCGATGGGAGAGGTGGTTAGTGTTTTAGGGTGGGGAACCGTTTAGCTTTGCGCCAAGTTTGAAAAACAGCCAGCTTGTGATATAATAGCATGGTCCCCTTGGGGGGCTTTTTATACTGAGGGCGAAATATGCTGGAGAGACTGGAAGCGGTGGAAAAGCGCTACGAGGAGCTGAACCAGCTAATGGCCCAGCCTGAGGTCGTTACTGATGTTGAGCGCCTTCAGAGTCTGGCCAAGGAGCAGGCGGGGATCAGTGACCTCGTGGCCAAATATCGGGAGTATAAAAAGACGTCTCAGGCTCTCGAGGAGACGCGTGCCATGCTGGACGACGGCCTGGAAGAAGCGATGGCTGCGCTGGTGAAGGAGGAGGTCGAAAGCCTCAAAGGGCGGCTTGAGAGTCTGACCCTAGACATGGAAAAGGCCCTTTTACCCCGGGACCCCAATGATAAGAAGGATGTCATTGTTGAGATTCGCGCCGGTGCTGGTGGCGATGAGGCCGCCCTCTTTGCCGCCGACCTGTTTCGCATGTACACCCGCTACTCTGAATCAAAAAGGTGGCAGGTCGACGTCATCGACAGCAACCAGAGTGGCATCGGCGGATTTAAGGGGATCATCTTTGAGGTTAAGGGCAAGGGTGCCTATAGTAAGCTGAAGTATGAGCGCGGAGTTCACCGGGTGCAGCGGGTTCCCGTCACTGAGGCCAGTGGTCGCATTCACACATCAACCGCTACCGTCGCCGTTCTCCCCGAGGCTGAGGAGGTGGAGGTGGCGGTCAACCCCGATGACCTCAGGGTGGACATTTTCCGCAGCGGGGGGCCCGGGGGACAGAATGTGAACAAGGTGGCCACCGCGGTGCGCATCACCCACCTGCCCACCGGGATCGTGACTACCTGCCAGGACGAGCGCTCCCAGTTGAGAAATAAGATGAAGGCTATGGCGGTGCTCAGGGCTCGCCTCCTCGATCGGGAGCAGAGAAGGCATTTCGATGAGGTGGCAAGAGAGCGCCGCTCCCAGGTGGGCACCGGGGAGCGCTCGGAGAAGATTCGCACCTACAACTTCCCCCAGGGCCGCGTCTCGGACCACCGTATAGGACTCACACTTCACAACCTTGAGGGCATCCTTGAAGGGGAACTGGAACCCCTTATCGACGCCCTTGCTACGAGCGACCAAATGAAGCGGCTGGAGGAAGAGTGATCATAAAGGAGGCCCTACACCAAGCCTCAAAGACGCTAGCTGCGCAACCCATCGAAGATGCCCCCCTCGAAGCAGAGCTACTTCTGATGCATATTTTAAGCATCGACCGCGCTAAACTCTATGCCCGGCTGGGTGAGGAACTCTCGGCTGATGATGCTGAGGCCCTGGCCCAGCTTGTCGACCGTCGCCTCTCGCACGAGCCCACGGCCTACATTGTCGGTTACCGTGAGTTCTTTGGCTACGACTTCTATGTCGCCCCTGGAGTGCTCATCCCCCGACCGGAGAGCGAGCTCCTGGTCGAGGAGGCCCTCGCTTTTTTGGAACTTTCCAGGCAGTTCGAAAAGAGTGAAACGTCCATAACAATATTGCCGACCAATGACGAATCGTTGACTCTCGAAAAGGGCAAAAAGATCGCCGAGGTTGGCACTGGTAGCGGGGCCATCGCTATCTCCCTGGCCCTGATCCTGCCGATGGCCAAGATCTATGCCACCGACATCTCTGCCCACGCGCTGGAGATAGCGAGGCTTAATTGTGAAAAGCACGGGGTCCAGGATCGGGTCCATCTCCTGGAGGGCGATCTCCTTGAACCCCTTCCCGGGCCGGTGGACATCATCATAGCCAATCTCCCTTACATCAGGGATGAAGATTGGAGCGAGCTAAGCGCCGAGATAAGGATGTATGAGCCTGCGGTGGCGCTCGCTGGGGGTCGAGACGGGCTGGATAAGGTACGTCAACTTCTAGGCAAAGTGGAGGAGAAGCTCCGCACCGGGGGCTTGATCCTCCTGGAGATCGGGCCAGGTCAGGGGCAAGCGGCGGCCACATTGGCAGAGAGTCTATTCCCGGGGGCGAGGATAGGATTGGCACGGGACCTGAGTGGAATGGAGAGGGTGCTGAAGGTAGTGTTGACATAGTATCGAATATGGATATAAGCTATCGGTTAGGTAGGAGGATTAATAATGTCAACCAAAGTTGAAGCGGCGAAAGAGTATGTCCTTAAAACGGCTAAGGAGCAGGACGTAAAATTCATCAGGCTCTGGTTCACCGATATCCTGGGCTTTTTAAAAAACGTAGCCATCACGGTGGAGGAGCTTGAAGGGGCGCTGGAGGATGGCATAGGCTTCGATGGCTCCTCAATCGAGGGCTTTGCCCGGATCGATGAAAGCGATATGGTGGCCAAGCCCGATCCCCTCACCTTCTGCATGCTCCCCTGGAGGCCTAAGGATCATAGTGTAGCAAGGATGTTCTGCGATATCCTGAGACCCGGCGGAGAGCCCTTCGAAGGGGATCCCAGGTATGTCCTGAAGAGGAGCCTCGAGAGGGCCGCTGACCTAGGTTATACTTTCTATGTGGGGCCCGAGCTGGAGTATTTCTACTTTCAGAATGCCGAGAGCCCTATAACCCTGGATCAGGGGGGCTATTTCGATATGACCCCTACGGAAATGGTTACCGACATGCGACGGGATACGATCCTTGCCCTCGACGAGATGGGCATCGGGGTCGAGTTTTCTCACCACGAGGTTTCCCCAAGCCAGCATGAGATCGACCTGAGGTATACCGATGCCCTGAGCATGGCCGACAATGTGATGACCTACCGCCTGGTAGTCAAGCAGGTAGCGCAACAATTTGGGGTCTATGCCACCTTTATGCCCAAGCCTATCTTCGGGGTCAACGGCAGTGGCATGCATGTACATCAATCGCTGTTTAAGGGCGATCGCAATGCCTTCTTCGCTAAGGATGATGAGTATCACCTATCAAAAATAGGGAAATGCTATGTGGCCGGATTGCTGGAGCATGCCCCCGAGATCACCGCCATCACCAGCCAGTGGGTTAATTCCTATAAGAGATTGATCCCAGGCTATGAGGCCCCTGTCTATATCTCCTGGGCCCGTAGAAACCGCTCCGACCTGATCCGCATCCCTGAGTACCAGCCGGGAAAGGAGAATGCCACCCGGGTGGAGTTTCGCTCCCCAGACCCCGCATGCAACCCGTACCTAGCCTTCGCCGTAATGCTGGCCGCCGGGCTGGAGGGGATTGCGAAGGAATACGAGCTACCTGCCCCTGTGGAGGAAAACGTATTTGAGATAAGCGAAGAGGAGAGGCACAGGAGGGGCATAGGGACGCTGCCGGGGGACCTGTTTGAAGCCATCCAGCTCACCGAGAGAAGCGAGCTGGTGAGAAAAGCCCTTGGCGACCATGTCTTTTTCACCTTCATCAAGAACAAGAAGATCGAGTGGGACCTGTACCGGACCCAGGTGACCGACTATGAGCTTAGGCGCTATCTACCCATCCTCTGAGGATTGAGTGCCAGAGGGGCAGCCGCTTTAATTTTCTGCGTCCAGAGGGGCTTGACATCCATCTAATTAAATGCTAACATTGTTACGTAGAGATGGAGAGGCCAGAGAAAATTGAATAGTTGACGTAGTTTGGAGGCCGATGTAAACTGAGGGACGGCTTACGTCGAGCCGTCCTTAATTGTGCGAAAAAAGAGAATCGCAAATAGCGAAAAGAGCACCTTAAAAACTGAATATAGTTGTGCCCACCTATTAGTGTAGGTCAAGCGATTAAGGGCGCATGGTGGATGCCTTGGTGTCAAGGGCCGATGAAGGGCGCGGCAAGACTGCGAAAAGCCTCGGTGTGCTGTCGAGCAAGCTAAGCCGGGGATTCCCGAATGGGGCAACCCATCCGAGTAAAACTCGGATACTCCTGGCTGAACACATAGGCCAGGAAGGGGGAACTGGGGGAACTGAAACATCTAAGTACCCTGAGGAAAAGAGATTATTCCCTTAGTAGTGGCGAACGAAAGGGGAGGAGCCCAAACCGTAGTTGCTTAGTGGCCTCGGGGCCTATGTAGCTACGGGGTTGTAAGGCATGGTGGTCCCAACCCGAGTTGGGGCAAGGAGTTACAAACCGATCCCCAGTCGAAGGAGCTTGGAATGGCCAACCGCAGAGGGTGAGAGTCCCGTAGACGAAAGGGAGAGGCTCCTATCATGTACTTGAGTACCACGGGACACGAGGAATCCTGTGGGAAGCAGGGGTGACCACACTCCAAGGCTAAATACCCTTGACGACCGATAGTGAACTAGTACCGTGAGGGAAAGGTGAAAAGAACCCCGGGAGGGGAGTGAAATAGAACCTGAAACCATGTGCCTACAAGCAGTCAGAGGTTCGATATATCGGGCTGATGGCGTGCCTATTGAAGAATGAGCCGACGAGTTAATCGGTGTAGCGAGGTTAAGTCGTTAGAGCGACGGAGCCGCAGCGAAAGCGAGTCTGAATAGGGCGATTCCGCTCTAAGCCTGGAGACCGTTTAGGTAGCTGGGTGTATAGGGCCAAAGTTGCATCGATTAGACCCGAAACCGGGTGAGCTATCCATGGTCAGAGTGAAGCTCAGGTAACACTTGAGTGGAGGCTCGAACCCACCAGTGATGCAAAACTGGGGGATGAACTGTGGATAGAGGTGAAATGCCAAACGAACCCGGAGATAGCTGGTTCTCCCCGAAATGCATTGAGGTGCAGCCTCAGGTGATCAGCTGTGGAGGTAGGGCACTGGATGGGCTAGGGGGCGAGAAGCTTACCAAACTCAACCAAACCGCGAATGCCACAGCTAACAACCTGGGAGTGAGACTGTGAGGGATAAGCTCCGCAGTCGAGAGGGAAACAGCCCAGACCATCAGCTAAGGTCCCCAAGTGTAGGCTAAGTGGGAAAGGAAGTGGCGTCGCCCAGACAACCAGGATGTTGGCTTAGAAGCAGCCATCATTTAAAGAGTGCGTAATAGCTCACTGGTCGAGTGGTGCTGCGCCGACAATCCAACGGGGCTAAAGCCTACCACCGAAGCTATGGATCTCCCGATTTATCGGGGGATGGTAGGGGAGCGTTCCGTATTGCGGTGAAGGTGAGCTGCGAGGCTTGCTGGAGTATACGGAAGTGAGAATGTCGGCATGAGTAGCGAAAGGCGTGTGAGAACCACGCCCACCGAAAACCCAAGGTTTCCTACGGAAGGTCAATCCGCGTAGGGTTAGTCGGGCCTAAGCCGAGGCCGAGAGGCGTAGGCGATGGA
>Ga0114930_10000408_pt1 | contig 45535 bp, 55 predicted proteins | sample AnhtaG_FD_87300 | JGI IMG/M metagenome (GOLD analysis project Ga0114930, IMG submission 87300) | Deep subsurface microbial communities from Anholt, Denmark to uncover new lineages of life (NeLLi) - Anholt_01485 metaG | ecosystem: Environmental > Aquatic > Marine > Oceanic > Sediment | place...
TCGATATTTTCATAGAATCCGATAATAAAAGAGCAGTAGCAGAGCTTCATGATAGTTATCAGGAAAAGATCTCCAGGAAGTTATCTCCCATCATTCTGGACGCTTCTGAATTCAGGAACCTTGAAGCCAAGGATAGACCGCTTTACGAAAGGATTAACAAAGGAAAAGTAATCCATGAAGTATAATGAGATATCAGTTTGAACAGTGTCTTGAAAGAGGGAAAATAGTAAAAATTGAAATTGCGGCTGACATTATTTCAAAGGAGATCAATGAAGGAAAAAACGATCTTGATTCATGTGAAAGATCCATACAGGAGAGGAATTTCAAATGGGCGATAATCCAGGCTTATTATTCTATGTTCCATTCATTTAGAGCCCTAATATTCAGCAAAGGCTATAGAGAAAAAAGTCACACCTGCATAAAATACGCAATCGAGTCTCTTTTTGTGGACGCAGGTGCCCTGGATAACCGACTATTGCAGGATTTTAGCTATGCCATGAAGATCCGGGAAGGTGCGGATTATGGAAGTGTGTATAGTCAAGATTCTGCAATGGAATTGAGGGACTCAGCAAGCAGAATATATGAAGTGTCTAAAAAATTGATTTCATAACTTACCATCCCTCCATAAACGGATGATGCTTTTAATAATACCGCGCCTTCGTCTCCTTACTGTGTCCAGCCGCCTTCGCAGACACATCAGCCGCCACTGCAGATCATGGTGCCTCTCTCCTGCCTCCCCCGGTCCCATTAATGTGATCAGATGATATTCCCTGCCGCTCGGCTTGGTGGACTACAGTTTCTGGATATTCAGCAGCCCACTTATCGATCATCTTCTCGAAATGCCGCAGGGTCAGCCGCTTTCCAGTCCTCTCGTTAATGAAAATGTGCCCCTTCTCCCCACATAGTGCCGCAGCATATCGCCGCGCTGATATTGCCGGTCAGCTTCATGGTCTTGGGTATGTGGCGCCTGGTCAAGTGGTTGTAACGGGCTCTGTTCTGGGGAAGGTGATGGTCCAGCAGTACCATTTCCTGTTTTTCATGATTTGGTTGGGTGTTTGAGGTGAGGGGCTGCCGCTGAAATATAATTATGGAGTTATCTAATTGACAGGTAAACCCGATTCTCTATATATTTATGACACACATTTAGTAAACTTCAATAAAATCGATGATATTAGAATCAGTATTAAAAAATACAAACTGAATGAGGGCAAGCTTAAATAAACGGCTTTTCGTTATCAGCGTTGTTAAAATATATTATTCAATGGAATTGTACCCACAACAAAGGCGATCAAAGCTACGAACATAGCAATTTTAAGCAATTTGGATGATTTTTTGGAATTATCCTTCAATATAATCTCATTGATCGATAATAATAATAACAGGTCTGCCACAAATATAATAACCAGATATAATACACCGAAAGCATCATTTAACAAAAGCGGAAGTGGGCTCAAGATCACCCCGGTCAATCCTAATACAGCAGCCAATCTTGCTGAGAACTCTTTTCCAACTTTGATCGGCAGTGTCGTTGCACCGGCCTTCGAATCGCCTTCTACATCCTGGATATCCTTTACGATCTCCCTGGCCATGGTAACCAGAATTGCCAGCAGGAACAGGACCACATTTGACCTGATACCCATACCATTAAAGATCCCAGGTGCACCTCCGAACAGGAATGTTGAACCTGCAAGGTACCCAACGACCAAATTACCAATCAGTGCCATGCGCTTGAATGTGCTGGCATAGAAGATGAGCAGCAGGGAATTGAAAGCAGCCAGGAACAGGCATATGGGCCCTAAAGAAAAGGATAATAATATTCCCACCACGAACAAAGAAATTGCTATATACAGGGCAGTCTTTCGCTTTATCCTGCCAGAAGGAATGGGTCTATCAGGTCTGTTTATGCTGTCTATCTTATGATCGAAATAATCATTTATGACATTGCCTGCTCCGGTTACTAAAAAGACCACTGAAAAAACAAGAATAGGCTCATATACTAATTGTACATGCATGGGCAATGCCAGAAATGCAATTAACGTCCCCACAAGTGCTGCAAATCCTGCCATTACACAATTGCTCCACCTGAGCAATTCCAGTATTGTGGTAACGGGTCTGAATAAAGCTGACATCAATCGCCACGTCCGGCCTCAAGCATGCGGTCCAGTGCCTGTTTAGCTCGGATTCTAAGCGGTTCAGGGACAGTAATAACATGCTGGTTGTTCTCCAGTGCATCTATGATACTCTGAAGATTGTTCATTTTCATGTTAGGACATACCGCGTATTTGGATGCAGGATAGAATATCTTATCAGGATTCTCTTTTTCAAGCCTGTGCAGCATTCCCACTTCTGTCCCTATAATGAATTCTTTATTTTTGGACTCTTTAACATACTTGACCATGCCCCCGGTACTTAATACTGCATCGGCAATGTCTATGACCTCTGGTTTACATTCAGGATGTACCACTGCGACGGCTTCGGGATGTTCATCCTTTAACAGCAGGACATCCCCTGCCAGTATCTGGTGGTGTGTCGGGCAGTAACCATCCCATATTATTATATTTTTATCAGTGTTACGCTGCACAAACATTGCCAGGTTCTTGTCTGGTATGAAGATCACGTCCTCCTCTTCCAGGCTGTTCACCACCTGCACGGCATTGGAAGAGGTGCAACAGATATCAGATTCAGCCTTCACGGCCGCGCTTGTGTTCACGTATGCGACTACAACGGCGCCAGGATGTTCCTTTTTCATCTGTATCAGGGTTTCAGGTGTGATCATAGCCGCCATTGGGCACTGGGCTGCCAGTTCAGGCATCAATACTGTCTTTTTGGGGCTCAATATAGCTGCACTTTCAGCCATAAAATCCACTCCGCAGAACACGATCACTTCAGCTGCATGTGCTGCAGCCTGCTGGCTTAACCCCAGGCTATCTCCTGTAAAATCAGCAATATCCTGAACCTCACCACGCTGGTAATTATGGGCTAAAATAACTGCATTACGCTCTGCTTTCAGTTCAAGAATTCGATTAATGAGTTTATTATTATTCTTGGAATTCATTTAAATAACCCGTGAGTCAATCCAGTCACAAATTATTGCAATGGGATAAAATACTTTCCTACAGATTTTTCTTATGGGCCCCTTTGAGAAGTGAGTGCCAGAGTATGATGGTAACAACAACACACAGATCTACCCCTAATACTGCCGATTTTCGTATCAATTTTGTAAAATCATCATCGAATATATTGCTATAATATATTGTCAAATATTCTGAAATTGCATGGAATTTTAAAAAGACACATATTATTGCCAGTATGTACATCTATTTTACAAAAAAACGCAGCTTCAATTCCAATCTTATTTTTAGGATTTCAACACATTCCAATGTAGTAGTACCCCGTTATCCACCTTTTCCATTGAAGCCAGTTCAAGTTTAACAGCATAATCACTGCCAAAAAATCCGGTCCCATCCACCAGCGTAGGTGCATTTTCGCCACCCAGTATCATTGCTCCAATGTAAGTATGGATTTCATCCACCAACCCCCCTGATATCAATGCCCAGTTCAGGGTTGCACCACCCTCTACCATTAACGTATTTATGCCACTCTCTTTCAGGTTTGACATTAAACCCACAAGGTCTACCCTATCCTTGCCGATTGTGATTATCCTGGACTTTTCATTAAGTTTTTTCACCCTCTCCACAGGTGCATAATTACATACAGCTATAATGATATCCCCGTCCCCTTTATTGAATATATCAGCATCAATTGGGGTTCTGGCCATACTGTCAACCACGATCCTGATCGGGTCAGCACGTCCGCATCTTTGTTTGCGCTCAAGACGAAGGCGTTCTGATTTGACAGTAAGACTGGGGTCATCAGCCAGTACAGTTCCAATTCCCACCATAACGGCATCGGCATTGGCTCGCATTCGGTCCATTCTGGCAAAATCATATTCTCCCGATATCCGGACCTGCTTTCGTTCGATGGTTGATATTTTCCCATCTGCAGACATGGCAGCATTCAAGATTATTTTGGGACGCATTGTTCCTGAAAAGACCTGCAAGTTTATATTTTTGATTGTGCAAATAGAGTAAATGAAAACAAGTGGTTTTGCACAATCAATGCAAAACTATTAGTGTTCTAAGCTAAATCTCAATATGTGGAGATGATATAAATTAAACCCATATACGTAGAAGTATTGACATCACCTTCATGCTCTTACTGCCCGTCAGCTGTCAATATGGTCAAAGAAGTGGCAAATTCACTGCCTGGTGTGATCGCTATTGAGACATCTGTATCTACACCCGAAGGGTACCAGAGGGCAGTGTCACATGGAATATCAGGAGTGCCCACTATACTTATAAATGATAAAGTTGCCTTTGTAGGAGTACCGCCTTCCATAAATGATTTGAAACAGATGGTACTGTCTGTTGCCAATGCATAATGAAAATTCATAATATATATTTAGTAAAAAAAAATCAAATTTGAGGCTGATAAGATGAATACAGAATATGGAATAAAGACAAATAAAAGGCCCAATCTTGTAAAGGACCTGAAACCAGGAGATATCCTTCACATAGGTACGGAAGAAAAAGGCGAAATTTTTACTGTTATTAAAATTGGAAATAAGGAATATGTTCTAAATCAGACAGACCATGATCTTTCATATGCCCACAGCCGGGGTGTAATGAACCAGAAGATCATGGACTTTGATGAAAAGTATGATGCATACTATATTATTGAAGATGGGGATATCGAAAATGTGGTCCTGGATACATCAAAATCTTTTAGATGCAGATAGAACATGCTAAAAATACTCAGGTTGGTGATGTAACAGATGAAAATAATAGGAGTTTCAGGCAGTCCCCACAAAACCGGCAATAACAGCAGGTTGATAGATCGCTCACTGGCCATTGCAAAAAGCAGGGGATTTGATGTTGAAAAAATCACCTTGGCAGGTACTGATATCTTTCCATGTACTGACTGTGGAGAATGCAGGAAAGAAAAATCTTGCCAGATAGACGATAACATGACTGAGATATACGATAAATTGGAATCAGCTGATGGGATATTAATATCATCACCCGTTTATTTCGGAACACTTTCAGGTCAATTGAAGTGCTTGTTAGACCGGTCTGTGCTGCTAAGAAGGAATGGATTTTTATTGAAGGATAAAGTTGGCGCAGCCCTGGCAGTAGGCGGATCCCGTAACGGCGGCCAGGAATATACTATCTGGTCTATCCATGCCTGGATGCATATTCACGGCATGATCGTTGTGGGAGATAATTCCCATTTTGGCGGTATTGCCGTAAAGGATGTGGACTCTGACGAAGAGGGTTTAAAGACAGTTGATGACACAGCCAACAAATTATGTGATACACTCCTGAGACTAAACTAGTCAAACGCAAAATCTATCTACTGATAATACATAGGAAATCTAACCTTAAAGGACAGGTGTGTTTATGAATGAGATACTTGAAATAATCGAGCAGGACCCTAAAAAAGATCCGGCAGAGATTGCTCTTTTGACCGGATATTCGGAAGAAGAGGTACGGTCCCGTATTAAAGAACTTGAAGACAGTGGTATCATTCGTAAATACAAGGCAGTTATCGACTGGGACAAAGTGGGAGAAGAATACCTCTATGCTGTTATCGAACTCAAAATAAACCTGGGAGACAGGACAGGATACGATACAATTGCACAGCGCATAGCCAGTTTCAATGAGGTCCGCTCGATCAGGCTGATATCAGGGGATCATGATCTCTCCTTAACGGTACGTGGGAACTCCATGAAGGACGTGGCCTTTTTTGTAGCAGAAAAGATAGCGACCCTTGACCAGGTACAGAGTACTGTTACACATTTTGTTCTGAAAACATACAAAGAAGATGGTGTCACTTTATTTGAAAAAGACAAATCAAAAAGACTCGCTATATCCCCTTGAAGTGGCTGCACGATGACAGATAGTAAAAAATTCCTCTCAAATATGATTGATGCCGTTCCACCCTCAGGTATCAGGAAATTCTTTGATATGGTAATAGGGATGGACGATGTAATCTCCTTAGGTGTGGGAGAACCTGATTTTGTCACTCCATGGCATATCAGGGAAGCATGTATCTATTCCCTGGAAAAGGGTTTCACATCCTACACCTCCAATTCCGGACTGCTTGAATTACGGGAAGCCATATCAGATTCCTTCCACAATGATTACGGGGTTGATTATAATCCTCAAGATCAGGTACTTGTGACCACAGGAGTGAGTGAAGCAGCCGATCTGGCACTCAGGGCAATAATGAACCCGGGTGATGAAGTAATTTTTCATGAACCCTGTTATGTTTCATATAAACCCGGTATTATTTTTGCCGGAGGCACGCCGGTCCCAGTTTCCACATCCAGGGAAAACGAGTTCCGGTTAACAGGCGAGCAGGTAGATGCAGCAGTAACCGATAAGACAAAAGCCATTATCCTGAGCTATCCCAACAACCCCACAGGGGCTGTTATGAGGAAGCAGGATCTGGAAGAAGTGGCAGATGTGGCAGTGGAACACGACCTGCTGGTCATCTCAGATGAGGTTTATGACAAGTTGACATATAATGGTAAACATACCTGCTTCTCGTCCCTCAACGGAATGAATGAGCGCACCATCCTGTTGAACGGCCTATCCAAATCCCATGCTATGACTGGCTTACGTATTGGGTATGCCATGGGACACCCCGATATTATCAGCGCCATGCTCCTCATCCATCAATATACCATGCTGTGTGCACCAATCACTTCCCAGATGGGGGCTATTGAGGCTTTGAAGCACGGAGAATCTGAGATGCAGGCAATGGTGCGGGAATATAACCGCCGCAGGAGGCTCTTTGTCTCTGGCCTGAACAGTCTTGGTCTGGATTGTTTTGAACCCAAAGGTGCATTCTATGCATTTCCGTCAATACAGTCTACAGGAATGACATCGGCTCAATTTGCCGAAGACCTGCTGCATCAGCAAAAGGTGGCTGTGGTGCCTGGGGATGTATTTGGGCAGTCTGGCACAGGATTTTTAAGGTGTTCGTATGCCTCCAGCCTGGATGAATTAAAAACTGCATTAGAACGCATAGAAGAGTTCCTTAACTGATTTTCAAATCAATATCTGTTGCTGATAATTATATATATTAGTGATAAAATATATAGAGTTGAAAAATATTAATTAAAGAAGTCTGGAGTGTATCATGAAATCAGATGATAAACTAGTTAATGCTGAAATGTTGATCAGTCGTTGTTTCATTGCCTCGGCCCAGAATATGTTTGGAGAGTCATATAAAGCTATTATTAGAAATATTCCAAGAAAATATGGTACCGATATTGTCGACCATCTTCTGGAAAATGTTGAGACCGATTTTATTGATGACAAAGAAAAACTTAAATTCTTATTTCAATCTGCTATCAGTGCGGATTCTGTAGATGTGGAAATCAATGATAACACTGTTTTGCTAACAACCAAGAATTGCAACCATCATAAAGCTGTAGCGATCGAAGAAAAATTCGGGTTGGACAAACTAAGAGTATGTCTTGTGGGTATCATTGGCACATGTCTTATAGAGAATGTCCTGGGATCCCAAGTTGAAGGTGGGAAAAAGGATCCAAGTAAATTTGACGAAACAGGCATCTGTACCATACGATTTAACCTGTTCAAACCCAAATAAGCCAAACTTTTACTCTTATTTTTCAAGATTTATTTTCCCCATTCTTTCAAATATGAAAAGCAGGCTTCTGATAAACAGAAACACAAGACTTGCAGCTAGAAAAACCATGAACAATATGGTCCATCTAAAGTAGAATGAAATAAAGGCGCCAAGTAATGACAGATAGATGCCTACAGTCATTGAAATATTGGCTTTTCTGGGGGTAAGTTTTGATATCATGGACAAGTCACTTTTGAGTTATAATTGTCAGAATGTCACCATCCATTAAAGTATGTTCCAATCCTGCTCTCTGGCCTTCATGTTTTGCTGATTTACCCCACACCTGGGCATACCTGAACCTGCGCCTGAACTCCCGGTGCAGTTTATCACAGATATCACCCACATTTACACTGGTTTGTACTATCATAGGCTCATCCAGATCAGCTGGCTCACCCTGTGGTTTCATATAAATACGGATGAAATCGAGCTCTTCAAAAATGGCATCCTTTAACTGATCCAGATTCTCATCCTCATTGGCTGAGATCAAGAGAGCATCCGGAAACTGTGTTCTGATATCTGACTTGAATTCCTCATCAACCAGATCCATCTTATTGATGATCGTTATGGCATTGATATATTTCCTGTGGCCCAGCAGTGCATCAATGAACTCATCAATGTCGATAGGTTCCCGGATAAGCACTTCAGCATTATGGATCTTATATTCTTTAAGTATGGAATTTATAATACTCTCATCAAATTCCAGTTCAACAGTACAATTGATATTTACTCCGCCCCGGAATTTTCTGATAACTCGTGCATCAGGTCTTCTGGTATTGATCCTGATGCCAGCATCATAGAGTTCTTTCTCAAGGGTGACCAGGTGATTGGTCTGGAATACATCAATAATAAATGCCACAAGGTCTGCGTTTCTGATCACAGATATGACCTCTTTTCCCTTGCCTCGACCTGAAGCCGCCCCTTTTACTAATCCAGGCACGTCCAGGATCTGGATGATGGCATGGTTGTGCAGAAGCGTGCCAGGTATTACATCCAATGTGGTAAATTCGTAGGCTGCTACCGCAGACTTGGCACCTGTTAATCTGTTCAATACCGTGGATTTACCCACTGATGGGTAACCCACAAGTACAACCGTGGCATCTCCGGATTTCTTGACAGAGTAGCCATCGCTTCCACCTTTGGAGCTGGCTCTTTTTTGTATATCTTCTTTTAAGCGGGCAAGTTTGCCTTTCAGTCTGCCTATATGATGGGATGTGGCTTTATTGTAAGGAGTTTTGCGGATCTCATCCTCAATATCTTTGATTTCTTCGTCCAGACTCATTTCAACTCTATAACCGTCAATGAGGACATTAAGATTTGCCCAGTCTTGCCAGGAGGGGGTCAGATGTTCCTGCCCTTGAAAAAGCACGTTTTCGTCTCATACAGGATTCGCATACCCCGCATGGAACCGGATCAGAGGTATAACATGACAAGGAATATTCCATGGGTGCCTGAATTTTAAGTCCCAATCTGACAATAGCCTCTTTATCCAGATCAGCAAGGGGCGCAAAAATAGTAGGATGGTTCAGGGTGCCGTATTCCAAAGCTTTGTCAAACAGATGTATGAATTCAGGGGTATTATCAGGGAACGTTACACCTTCTTCGGCATCAAATCCCACTACGATATGCCCGTAATTGTGTGCTTCTGCAAAGGAGGCAGCGATTGATAGAAATACCATGTTGCGGGCCGGGACCCAAACACTGCGAGCAGTATCCAGGCACTTTTCCAGATCGTCCAGGTCTGACATTGAAGGTTCTGGCAGGTCTTCAGTACCTGTCAGGCTCCCGCAGAAGGTTCTATACCACGGCAATTGGATCACCTGGTGGTCACATTTGTATTTTTTGCAGATGGCTGCGGCATTTTCGATCTCTCTTGGTGCGGCCCGCTGGCCGTAGTCAAAGGTAATGCAGATCACCTGATCAAAAGTATCAAACGCCTTCTTGAATGCTACCGTGGAGTCCAGACCTGAGGACAATAATACTACTGCGCCTGTCATTATGGAAGATTAATAGTCAGGCAAGATTTAATAGTATTGCTCTAGAATTTTTTGTGAAGAGGTTATCTGACATTTTTAAGTGGTAACTGTTAAATATCGATAACACTCTTAATTCAATAGTCCTATGATAGCGCTACCGGATATATTCAATTTTGATTTGTTGGACATATCTTTGGAAAATCTAGGGCTGTTCTTTGTAATAATATTGTTAACATACATAGTCAGATTTATCTTTTTATATATTGTTGATAAAAAAATTACTGCCTTCACTCAAAAGACCAGTACCGAATTTGATGACCATGTGGTACGTGCTTCAAAAAGCCCCTTGGGTTATCTGATATTGCTACACGGTTTCTATTTTGCGGTAATCACTTTGCATCTTCCAGATCAAATGGGAATTGTAAATATCGCAAACCTATTACAGAATGCGTACATACTCATCCTGTCTTTCATCCTGTTATTTTATGTATTCAAGCTCATTGATGTGGTGGGATATTTCATCTACAAGGCCACTGGCAAGTCAGAAACCAAACTGGACGACCAGCTCGCTCCCCTGGTAATAAAAAGCTTGCGCATTTTTGTGATCACGCTTGGGGTACTATTTATATTGAATAATTTTGGGTTCAACATTGCTTCCCTGTTGGCAGGTCTGGGGATCGGTGGCCTGGCATTTGCCCTTGCTGCCCAGGATACAGTGAGTAACCTGTTTGGTTCATTGACAATCTTTTCAGATAAACCATTCCATATAGGCGACTGGATCAGGATAGGTGAGTTTGAAGGGACAGTAGAGGAAGTCGGTTTCAGGTCAACCAGGATACGCAGGTTTGACCAGGCCCTTGTTGCTCTCCCCAACAGCCAGTTCATTAAAAATGGGGTCGTAAATTATTCTGCCATGAAAAAACGCAGAATAAAATATACTCTGGGTGTGACATACAGGACCACCTCAAGCCAGATGTCACAAGTTATAGAAGGCATAAAGCAGATTATTAAGGAAGATCAAAGGTTTGACCACAATTTCTTTATGGTGCATTTCACTGATTATGGAGCCTATTCATTAGACATTTTTATCTATTGTTTTACCAAGACTACTGTATGGAATGAATATCTTCAGGTCAGGGAAGATTTTAATTTAAGCATCATGTCTCTGCTAGAAGAACTTGGCGTAGAAGTGGCATTCCCTTCACAGACTGTGTTTGTTAATAAAACGTGAATTAACCAGAGTTGGATCTAATATCACCATCAATAATATATACAATCACTTCAAATGTATTTATTATGGAGACAGTAACCACCCGTTTATCAGAAAACGAGATCTCAAAACTGGATTGGTTGGCACGATTCCATCATACTAACAGGTCACAGATATTGAGAAAAGTAATTGACGAGGGTCTGGAAGAAGAACTAATTGAACAGGCTTTGCATCTATACCAGAATGGGGAGATCACCTTATGGAAAGCAGCTGAACTAGCAGAGAAAAGTCTGTCAAGCATGATGGATGAGGCTCATAAACGAAAAATCCCACGTCAATACTCAATTGATGATTTGTTACAGGATATGAAGACCCTGGAGCGCATTGAATGAAGTACCTGGTAGTTAATGCATCTCCAATAATTCTACTTGGTAAAATCGGCAGACTGGACCTTTTAACAATAAATGGATTCATAACCATGACCCCTGAAAAAGTTGTTCAGGAAGTCATGGCAACACAGACACCTGAATCTCTTGCCCTGGAAAATGCTTTGCATGGCCGGATGAAAACATTTGATAATGTATCAGGTGTTCAAACCATCTCTTCAATAATAGGTGAAGATGTCTCAAAAGGAGAAGTAGATGTCATTGCAAAGGCCAGGCAGCTTTTAGATGAAAGGCATGAAGTTCTGGCAGTGTTAGATGATAGACCGGCACGTAAAGGGGCACAGGCGTTGTCCATTCCCATTACAGGGACTTTTGGTATGGTAGGTCATGCCGTGCGTTCAGGAAATATATCATCAGATGATGGAATTGCCATAGTGAATAAACTGTTATCCATTGGAGCCAGATTAGATTACTTTTTAATTAAGGAAATAATGGACACTTTACGGTCCTGAATCAACAATAGCTGATGTAATCGTTACTTTTACTAGAACCTGGAATGTATATATCAATATGAGCCTACCCGCTTATGAATATCTCTCCCATCCGGCCGATGTCAGGTTCAGGGCTTTTGGCAATACATTAGAAGAGGTATTTGAGCATTCGGCTCTTGCCATGTTCAATGTTATAGTAACAAATATCAGTAACATAAAACCTGAAAGGTCTGTAGATCTCGAATTGGAATCAAACGGACTTGAGAACCTATTATACAATTATTTATCTGAACTGTTATTCCAATTTGAGGTGGAGGAGATAATATTCGGGGAATTCCATGTTGACTCAATTATACAGGCCGACACTGGATATATCCTGAAAGGACGAGCCCAGGGAGAAGATATTGATCTAACCAGGCATGCGTTCGAAACTGAAGTAAAGGCTGTTACGTACCACCAGCTTTCGGTAACAAAGGAAGACGTGGGATACAGTACCCAAGTTATCGTAGATACCTGAGACAAAGCATTATTATTCTTGATCAAATATTAAGGCATTATTAATAAAGGAATTCGCGATCATGACAAAACCCAGTGATATCGTTCAAAAGGTAGAAGAGAACCTCTATGAGGTCCCTATGGACTTCCAGGAAGGGATGAGGGTCCCAGGCCGTATTTTAGTATCCCAGAAACTTATGAATGATCTTGAGATCGGCACATTGCACCAGACCGCAAACGTGGCCGCCCTTCCAGGCATACAGAAATATTCACTGGCAATGCCAGACGCCCATTTCGGTTACGGCTTTCCCATCGGCGGGGTGGCAGCCTTTGACGCTACGGAAGGCGTGATCTCTCCAGGCGGTGTTGGGTTTGATATCAACTGCGGAGTGCGTATCTTAAGGACAGACCTGGAAATCCGGGAGGTAAGACCCAGGATCAAGGAATTGATGAACAAATTGTTCACAGCCATTCCATCTGGTGTGGGTTCCAAGAGTAAGCTGAGGGTTTCAGATAGTGAACTGGATGATGCGTTCAGTCTGGGTGCTCGCTGGGCCGTAGAGCAGGGTTACGGTGTAGAGTCTGATATCCTGCACTGCGAGGATAGCGGGTTCATTGATGCTGCAGATCCTGAAAAGGTCAGTGATAAAGCCAGGAAGCGTGGCAAACCCCAGTTCGGGACCCTGGGCAGCGGCAATCATTTCCTGGAGGTGCAGGAAGTGGATAAGATCTACGAGCCCGAGATCGCAAAGCTATTCGGCATTCGTGAAGGGACGGTCACTGTCATGATCCACTGCGGTTCAAGGGGTGCAGGTCACCAGATATGCACTGATTACCTGCAGGTAATGGAGCAGGCCTCTAAAAAATACGGCATCAACTTGCCTGATAAACAGCTTGCCTGCGCTCCGGCAGACAGCCGGGAAGGCCAGGATTATTTCAAGGCCATGGCTGCCGGTGCCAATTATGCCTGGGCTAACCGCCAGGTCATTACCCACTGGGTCAGGGAGACCTTCGAGAACGTGTTTAACAAAGATGCCGAAGAGCTTGGTATGGATCTGGTGTATGATGTGGCGCATAATGTTGCCAAGCTGGAAGAACATGAGATCGACGGTAAGAAAAAACAGGTTTATGTCCATCGCAAAGGTGCGACCAGGGCATTTCCTGCAGGCCATCCGGACGTCCCGACAGTATACCGATCAGTAGGTCAGCCGGTTCTGATCCCGGGCAGCATGGGCACGCCTTCCTATATCCTGCACGGGGCTGAGCGGTCCATGGAACTGACTTTTGGCTCTGCCTGTCACGGTGCCGGCAGGGTGATGGGAAGGGCAGAGGCCAAACGTAAGTTCAGGGGCGAAGTGTTGGAGAAACAATTGGCAGACCAGGGTATCTATGTCAGGGCCACCCACCCGTCCATGCTGGCCGAGGAGGCGCCAGAGGTGTACAAATCCAGCAGTGAAGTGGTTAATGTGGTACATGATCTCAATATTGCCCGTAAAGTGGTCAGGGTAAAACCTATGGGTGTGGCTAAAGGGTAGGAACAATACCAAAACTTTTAATAAAATCGAGACTGAAAAATCTGGGAGATAAATTAAGATATTTCATGATTATGATTACCAAAGCTCAACAAAAGGTCTTGATTGTGTTTTTTATTATTACATTAATAGCCATTGCGTTCTCTGGATGCACTGAACCATCCATATCATCCACTCCCCAGCCAACAGTTGATATCGAAGAACAAAATTTACCGCCTTTATTAAATGCTACTATACTGGAATCAATCTTACCTGATGATCTTCCGGGTCAGTGGGAATATGATCAAAAATATACCACTCAAGGAACCATAACCTCGGTAGCCACAAAACCCGGTAATCACAGGTCTGTGATAACAATACAGGATAAAAGGACAGCGCAGCTGGCCAAATATGCCGTAACACCTCATAATTTTTCATATACGCAGAGCAGTATTAAATGGGAATGGTCAGAGACACGATTTTATAATGCTCCTGCCATGAATGGCAAGAATATTGAAAATGGTATTTTTAAGGGTGAACTTATTGCATACCCCCATGACCGTTTTCTGGTAATAGCCTACATCGTTGGTGAAAATGATGAGATCGTAGATATGCTGGATCTGCTGGACAGTCTTGAATTTCCGTAGTGGTTGATATGCTGTTCAAGTCTTGTCTTCTCAGATCGACAATACTTCTTTTTCTATTTCTGACTTTGTTATTGCCGTTGGCCGGGGCACAGACCATAGTCGATGTGGGGGAGACGACCCCTCCTCAAAATATGATCCTTTTGATCTTTGATGGCTTGGGGTCTTCATATATTAATCCGGATGCCCCTCCACAAGCCCTTAACGGGGAGCCCATAAGGACTGCAAATACACCCAAGCTGCAAAGTATGATTTCCGAGGGCTTGCTAATTCCTAATGTAAAAGTTCCTACACCCAAGACCGGGCCTGCCCATTCGGTGATTATTACAGGATATTCCCGGGCAGAACAGGAAATGGTTGAGTATCCAGGTGCTACCATTTATGATATTCTGGGCGAGGAAGGTTTCTTATCCATTGCTCTTATGCATAAAGGTGACTTTTCCAATTTGCGCAACGAGCAGGACATTGGGCTCTTCAGTGAATCCAATTCCATAACCGAACCAGTCCTTAAGATTCAGATCAATAATGATCTCGCACCAGCCGATCTGATAAATGAACTGGAAAACTGGGCACAAAAGCTGCCTGAATATCTGGAAGGTACCGAGGGGCTTGACAGTTATATCGCCTATGAAACCTGGGAACTGGATGCTTCCCGGCATATTGTTACATTCATGGCCCGGTCGCACCCCGACATACGGTACATATTTACAATAAATGTGGAATGCTGGACAGTGCCGGCCATTACCGGGGTGTTGATGGTTATCTGGGTTCAATAGAAGGGTTTGATAACAGCCTTGAACCGCTGTATGCGGCAGCCAGGGACAGTAACACAGCTTTTGTGATCACGGCAGACCACGGCATGGCTTTCAAATCAGCCGATTCACCCAGGGGTGGACATGCATCAGCCGATTACTATTCCGATGAAGCAATCACGGTACCGCTGATCATATTCTCACCCAATGTAGAGCCTGGTGAATTGGACCAGGAATTCGGGCAAGAAGTTGTGACGCCCACATTGCTTTCCATAATGGATATTCCCAATGGTCCGAAATATACTGACAGTGAAGCGATACCTGTGAAAGATTATGCTAATCTGTGGATCACATCAAATACCAGGACTGATGTTGAAATTCTGCAAGGTAGTGAAATTATCAGCAGTGGTGCCGGGGATAATTCATATATTTTTGCCGGGCTAAAACCAAAAATTAATTATATTGTCAAAGTTTCAAATGGAGATGGAACACATGAACTGGCGGTTGACCTGGAGGTGGACCGTTTGGTCAGGTTCGATACAGCAGTATCTGTTGCTGATGACAAGGGATGGGATATAGGATCATGGAGGAAGCGTATCGCTTCTGTAATGATATTCCTGGTCATAATTGCGGGAGTACTGGTGATTATAAGAATAAAAGATTAATTTTCGAAAATGGGTGGGGCCATGGATGGAGTGCAGGAAATTTGATAATGATAGTGGAATATCTCCTGTTATTGGGATAATCCTGATTATAGCGATTACATTGGTACTTTCAGTGGTAGTGTATGCAACAATAAGTGTATACGAAGTTAAAGAGCCTGTATTTGCTATTATTGATATTGAAAGTGTTACCTTGTCCAATCACCAGGAAGTGGTGCTTGTTCATAAGGGTGGGGATTCATTTGAAGTATCTGATATTAGTATAATGATCAGTGTAAATGGAGAAACGCTAAAAAATAATTTAATTCATCTTCCTGTGACCGGGACACCTTATGGTTTTAGTCATGCCCTTGGTGGAGTGTTTTGGGGTACACCAAGCAACCAATCACATGACAATATCTGGGATATGGGTGATAAAGGGGATTTCAATATCGCAAAGAGTAATAACACCATCCTCTATTCTGGCGATCAACTCAAAGTCACCATCGTTCACCGTCCCACAAATACGATAATTTCATCACCCGAACGCCGCATATAAAAATACATGCCAGACAGAAAGATCCAGATCGGAGTAATCGGTGCCGGTTCGTGCACCAAAAATCAGGCAGATGCTGCCTTTCTGATCGGCCGTGAGATCGCCAGGCGGGACGCGGTACTGGTCTGCGGGGGACTGGGCGGAGTGATGGAAGCGGCCTGCAGGGGAGCTAAGGATGCGGGCGGTATAACAGTAGGACTGCTGCCCACCTCCCGGAAGGGTGACGCCAACCCTTACGTGGATATAATTGTGGTAACAAACATGGGTCATGCCAGAAATGCTATTATAGCCCATTCCTCAGACGTGCTTATTGCCGTGGGCGGAGAATATGGGACACTATCAGAAATCGCTCTGAGCCTGAAAATAGGAAAACCTGTGATCTCACTTGAGAACAGATGGGATATAAAAGATGTAATTACCGTCCCTGGGCCAGAGAATGCAGTAGAAACAGCATTCAGGTCTCTTCAGCAATGATCAGGTACACCCAGTCATTTAATAAATAACAGGTTTCAGGAAAACACTCCAGGGAACAACCTGTACACGGACTGAAAACACTACCTGCCAGAAGTTTTTTGTGTATTTCGCCAGGCTCCTTAAATTCCATTGAAAACAGCCTGAATGTGTTTCTACCTGCTGCTAACTCAGGCTCCCTGCGTACCAGATGCTTTTTCATTAATTTATTAATAACCCGGGAACATTTCTTGCTGTCAATTCCCAGGGTCTTCCTCACATCGCTTTGCAGGATGCCTTCGCTATGGGAACTTATCAGCTCAACCATTTCTTTTTCTTCATTCATGAAAATAAAACATCCTCTTTTTGATATGATTAATTATCAACTGGATTGATGATTATTACATTATTGCCCCGCAGCACCACAGAGCCCAGTGATAATGATTTTTCACCGTCTATGATCTCTATTGTGTTGTTAAGGTGCATATTCAGGTATTCGTCAGAACTTTCCAGGATGCCTTCCAGTATGTGCTGGCCCCCTTTCATTTCAACTTGAATCTTCTGCCCTACCATCGATTGTACTTTTTTTGTTGGAAACAAACCTAAATCCTCGCTATATTAGTTATTCTTCAATTGTAAGGTTATTATTTCAATATTTGCATCAAGAAGGTGTTAATGTATCATATCAATCCCTTCAAGACCGCCACAACGTACTGCAGTAAATTGGATCGAAGGCAGTAGTTCTTCCCCATATTCCTTCACATGTTTTTTGAGAACTTCCAGAGAATTATCGATACCTACAGGCAGTGATCCATTGTTCTGTCTATATTCCTTCACTATTTCATTTATCCTATTCAAATGTGAGCGCACCCAATTTTCTGGTACTGATAATTGGTGAGTCACCAGTTCCATGGTTATTTCTTTAAATCCTGCCGCCTCCAACCACCTCGAAACCTCATCGAACCCATGTAGATGTAACAGGCCCAATTGTTGTAGGATTTCTAACATCATCAGGTGTGATTCCTGGGCTTTATTTGTGGGTTTCACTGACCATACTATGGAAGCAAATCTGCGGTCCTTTTTTAGCATACTATGGACCTGGCTAAGCATTTTTGGTACCTGGGCCTTAGGAATACTATTTAACGAATGGTATGAAAAAATAATATCAAGAACCTCATTCTTAAATGGAAGATTTGTAAATTCAGCAATCAAAGGATTAAGATTATGTGGTGAAATTGCACGTAAGCCCCGGGATTGTTGTGGATTTGAAACAGCTATTGCAACCGTGGTTTCCACATTTTGTGCGATCTGGATTGCTGCTGTACTGTCAGGGCCTATGATCAATACCTTCATATCAGGCCCCAGACCGGTTCGAGATATGAATGAGTCTCTATCAAATATGGCATAGGGCATATTTTACTTATACACTAACAATATGTTTGAATCTTTTGTTTGTAATCTTCAAATTAATCATGAAGATTATTTAGAAAGATTTATTATTGATTGATAGGAAGTGTCATTCCTACAAAATCCTTTTAGTACTGGTTCGTGAATCAAATTAAGTAATTGATATGCCTTTTCGATAACATATCAATTAAATTATTTGTAGTTGAAGGATGGGAAGAAAATGCACAAAGAAGAGTTGATACAGCTTCATACCATGATGGCACAAATGAAAAAGTATTTTGAGGAAAGTGGGCCTGAAACAAAATTTGATACTTATAAAAACCTGGGTATAAGTCCGGTCCATGTTCACAGGAGCAAGGCCGAACACAAACATGCCATATTTATTTTATGCAGTGAAATTGCATCGTTAATTTCTGATGACGAATTTTCTGGAAGTGGCAGGACCTCTATTCGAATGAATGAACTGGCTGAAAGGACGCTTCATGAGCTAGGTCATTAATTTAAAAACCATACTTTTTTATTTTATTTTTTCATCTATATAAATTTGTATTTTTTTTTGTTTTATTTTATTTTGTTTGACTAATTAGAAAATTATGGATCTCCTCAAGATTGAGTGGATAAATATTGAATCGGATTTACAGGACATAGTATGCTACTTTCATTTCAATTCAGTCTATTGGGATAGGTAATGGAAAAGTATATGAAAGCAACATCAATAGACACAGATTTCACTGATTCACACGGATTAAGGAAAAAAATTGAGTTTAAATCTATGTAAATCGGTGTTCATCAGTGTCTGAAAAATAACTACTATAATATAAGTGATATTACCCACACGATCTTAAAGAGAACCAAAATTATTTGGTTGAATACAACCAATATAATAAATTCAATTTATTAGTTGGACTGATAGTCGATGTATGATAAAAAATTGGAAACCACTGGATTGGTACTAACATCCGTGATCTATAACAAAAATGAGAACCTTAAGGCAGATGATCTGCCAGCGAATTTTAGAAAGCATTATTGGAATATTAAGGAAAAAACAGTAAAAAAACCCATCAATGTTACCAGAGATGACCTGGAAAAATTGTTCGATATCCAGAACCCCGAAGTAATAGCAACCTCATTGCCTTTTCTGGAATACGAGGATTTCGGATCAAAGTTAAAACTTACTGTATTTGATCTTGGAGTAAGCTGGCTTGCCAAACAGGAAAATGGGGTGGAATATATCCAGAACAATCCTGTTCTGGCCTACTTTTATGAGAACTATGATTCGTTGGGTGTGAATTACGAAGCCGCAAAAAAATTGACCGAACCTAAAGAGATGAGCCGCCAGTGGGTGGACTCACTGATCTCTCAGCTTTCATCTAAAGATGAAGAGATAGACCTTCTGAAACTTGTACATATCTGGGTGCCTGAGGAAATTGACCAAACCTTTGACAGGCTTGTGCTGAATCAGGACCAGAAGGACGAAGTTGAGAAGATGGTCAAGGCCATACAATTCAGGGACTATCTCAAACGCATCAGATTAACTGAGATCGGAAAGCTCTTGTTTGTTGGTAAACCTGGCACAGGTAAGACTTCAACTGCCAGGGCTATGTCTGCCAAACTCGAATTACCATTTTTAGAGGTCCGGTTATCCATGATAGTTGATCAGTATCTTGGAGAGACTGCCAAAAACATTGACCGGGTGTTTGAACTCGCAAAACGTATGAGTCCATGCATACTTTTCATTGATGAGTTTGATTTTATTGCCACGACCAGATCTAAAGATGACCATGGAGCCCTGAAAAGAGCGGTAAACACCTTGCTTAAGGCTATTGACGAGATAAGCCTCATCCAGCATGGGGTACTGTTAATTGGAGCCACTAACCACCCCCAGCTGCTGGACAGCGCTGCTTGGAGAAGATTTGATGAGATCGTAGAATTCCCATTACCTGATTTACAGATGAGGGAAATGATCATAGATATTGCAATTAGTGAGATCGAAGGCACTTTTGATTCAAAAGAAATTGCATCATTGACTGAAGGATATTCTGGTTCGGATCTGAGAATGGTAATACGCGAAGCGGTATTAAACGCCCTTATGAGCGATAGGACAAAATTAGGCCAGAAGGATTTGGTCCACGCCGTGGGTGAATTCAATAAAAGAATGGCACTGAAATATTTACCTGCAGATGAATAATGAAGATTGTACTCCTGGGCACAGGTGACGCTGTAGGTACGCCAAAGATAGGTTGCCGCTGCCCTGCATGTCTGGACGCTTTGGATGGAGGGGCTAGCCGAAGACTCAGGTTCTCGATATTAGTCGAAGGACCTGAAGGAAAAGTATTAATTGATACCAGTCCTGATCTTAGATGGCAGATGATCTCCAACAGGCTGGACCATGTGGATGCAGTGATCTGGACCCACGGCCATTATGATCACTATGCTGGTTTCGGTGATTTTCACCGCGTTCAGAACCATGTACCTGTGTACGGCCTCAAAGCTACATTGGACTATATCCTGCAATACCTGGGATTTTTAAAACCAAGCCGGCACGATGTTAGACTTTTTCAATCCTTCACTTTATGCGGACTTGAGTTTTTACTATTTCCTGTCACCCATCCACCACTAAAGGAATCAGTAGGGGTTTTAATTCGTGAAAATGATAAAAAAGTGATTATTTCCGGCGATACCAACGAGCATATCCCATCCCAAAGCCTGGAGATAATGCAGGATGCTGACCTGCTTATTGTTGATGCCATTGTACCACCTGGCATCAATCTGGCAAAACATATGAATTCTGAGCAGGCATCAGAACTTGCACGAAATTTAGGTGCAAAAAAAACAGTGTTTACCCACATAAGCCACCTATTTCCCCCACACGATCAGGCAATAAAGACATGGCCGCTGGGAAAAGATGGGATGGAAATCGAAATTTGATCACTTTTTTTTCCTAACATCCTGTTCCATATCTTCCCGTTCTTTTTGCAATTTGCGTATCTTTCTATTATAATATAATGCTGATATAATAATGCCGATTAACAGTACATATCCCACTATACTTAGAATCCTGGGAAGGTATTCTTTATAATACTTTACTGTGATCAAATTTTGATCCGGATAGGGATCAAACCAGATCAACCACAATCTGTTTTTACTGTCTATGAATTTGTCATCTGGTTTTGTTGGTTTAGGTGAGCCCAGGATGATATTGCTAGTATTATGACCAGCAGGCAGTACAACAGTAATGGTCTCATTTCGGGATAAAATATGGTGGAAATAACCGTATTCCCTGGAAAACGAATATGCTGCAAACCCTGATGCAGGTTCTTCAAATTCAAGAATTACTATTCTGCCCTTCCCTGATTTTGAAACAGAAGATGAATAAGAGATATTGGTAAAATTATTTAATTCAAAATTATTGCTACTATTAATTGAAATATTACCCATTACTACAAGATCCTTGATAACCGGACCTTTACTACTCCCGAACTCAGCAGAAGCATCTTTTGGTATAATGATCTTAAGACTGGAAGAGTTTACAAATGTGGATACAGCACGTACCGTTTTATTAGAAAAAATAAAAAATGTAGTTGAATTAGTAACATTTACCGTGGAAGTATTGATCTCGTATGTACCAAGCTCTCCAGAGGGGAAATCATATGGTTCAGGACTGGAATTTCCCAGACACCCAAAACCAAAGGACAATAAAATTATTATGCATATCAGGTACAGAAATTGTTTTATTTTGTGTTTCATAGCAACCCGGTTCTAATGATGTCTGAACACTTTCGAAGTCCTGGGATCCAGTTCAATGATCTGTAGGCCGTCTTTATATATCCTGATCATACCACCGCTCTCTGAGACTGTAATTGCCACGGCTTCAGTGTCCCTGGTGATGGCAGCAGCTGAAGCATGCCGCCCTCCTAAGCCTTTAATTATATCCACTTCCCTCGCATCCACGTCAAGATAACGGCCGCTTGCCTGGATAAATCCGTTACTATCTATTACGAACATTCCATCCAACTGGGCAAATTCCTTTACAGTCTCCCAGTTCAATGGTTCCAGGATTGAGCATTCTTCCTTTTTCTGGCCCATAAATGGATTCAGTACAAGCTGATGTGACCTTCTCATCACCTCTTCTGTGTCTGAAATAATAAATGCAGTCCCGACTGATTTTCCTTCCCTTCCAAGTGAGCCAATATCCAGAGCAATATTTAGTACAGATTTTAATACATTCAGGTTAACCCGTTCAGAACAAGCCTTTAATTCCTGTATCACTGAATTATCATTCAGGTCATGTATTATGATTGCAATATTTCCTTGAATTGAGACAATCCCTACAATTAGACCATGTTCAATAAGATTTGAGATAAAAGCCTTAGATGAGGCATCAATAATTTGTTCAGACCCCTTTGATGCTTTATGATAAATGGTCTTAGTGAGGCCCTGGAGTCTGTTTGCTGGATCATTTTCTTCATCCAGATCAGCATCAATAACATTAAGTGTGCTGAGTATTGAGGGTGAAGTTATCAGGACAGGGATGTCTGTGTCCAATTCCCAGGGCAGATCGGCTGACATGATAATGATGGCTGACGCAGAAATATCTTCCGCCATGTCGACGGCCGTCTGTAATATTCGATCTATGTCAACCATATTGTATCCTCAAATTCTGGCATAATTGATAACGTAAATACTTTTCATTGAGATTACTTACATTAATAATAAAACTTGGTTTTTGTTGGAAAAACCTGCCTTTAGGAGGCTCACCCATCATTTTGGCAGCTCTAGGGGTTCACCGTCTACAAATACCTTGGGCCTGGTGATGATGCCGTCCAGGTGGATACCTGCCACCACGTTGCCTCCGAAGGTGCTGTTATCCCCAAGTGCAACATGAACCGTGCCTCCAACTTTTTCGTCCTCCAGCACGTTGCCAATGAGCCTGGCATTAGGATTGATGCCGATCCCCAATTCAGCAAGGTTACGTGCCAGTGGTCCCACATTATCGAGCATGTTCCTGTATGTCTCAGCCAGGTCCCCTGAAATGTCAGTTGCCTGCCCTTGTTCGACCTTGATGGTCAGAGGCGAATCAAGAATACCCAGGCCGCTCATGGAACCGTCCACCACATATATCCCATCTCCACTCCTGGGCGCTATGAAAACCTCACCGGCAGGCAGGTTGCTGGATGAGCCGGGTTCGTGACAGATACCGTGATCCATCTTCCATTCACATCCTTCCACGTCAAAGACCATATCAGTACCAAGATCAGTAATGATCCTTACTTCTTTAACATCCTTCAGTCTTGATTGCAGATCAAAAGCAGTCTCCCTAACAGCCATGTAATCGGCAGTAATACCGCCCTGTTCCATCATCTCCAGGGTGATCCCTGGCAGTGTGGCAGAGCGGACCCCAACCTTATTAGCATTGAGCCTGGCCTGGGTATGGGTGATGGATTTACTGGTAGGGGCCAGGACCACGTCCACAGCACTCATGGCCTCCGCTACTGCCGGGGGCGGTTCCTGACCGTGAACATCCCTGGGTTCCATTAACATAAGCAGTGGATCACAGCCCAGTTCCACTGACCTGTCATACAGTGCCTGTGCTATGGAAGGATGGGTGTCTGTATCAGTTACGATCAGCACACTCTCTTTGGGCCTGACTGCCATGCACGTTTCCAGTATCACACTTGCACTGCTTTTTAATGACATGATCTTTCCAGTCGAATTTATTAAACTTTTCTCGGATCTGTGATCTCGCCTGTCAGGGCTGAAGCTCCAGCCGTGGCAGGGGATGAAAGATAGACGAAGGCCTTAGCACTGCCCTGCCTCCCTTGGAAGTTGCGGTTGGATGTGGCCAGGCCCACCTCCCCATCACCCAAAAGACCGAAACTGCCGCCCATGCAGGGCCCGCAGCACGGGCTCTCCACAATAGCACCCGCTTCCATGAATTGCTCTACGAGTCCGGACCGCAGTACTTTCATGTATTCTGTCCGGGATGCAGGGATTACCAGCAAGCGAACGCCTCTTGCCACAGGTTCGTCTCCCATGATGTCTGCTACGATCTTGATATCCTCAAAGCGGCCGTTGGTGCATGACCCTACCAATACCTGGTCTATGTGAGTTCCCTCAACTTCCTCCACAGATTTTACATTATCCACATTATGGGGACACGCTACCTGGGGTGATAGATCTGAAACATTATAATCGCGGTACTGGGCATACTCACAGTCCTCGTCGCTCTTCCAATTAGGGTCAAGGGTAAAGCCAGGGATGCGCTCCTTGAGATAATTTTCAGTAACCTCATCAGGCTCGATGATACCTGCCTTGCCGCCCATTTCGATAGCCATGTTACTAATGGTCATGCGCTGGCTGATATCAAGATTTTGAATGGCTTCTCCGCCGTATTCTGCTGCCATGTACCTGGCACCTTCTGCACCCACGTCTCCTATCAGGTGCAGGATGATGTCCTTGCTGTACACATGCTTTGGTAATGTTCCGTTCACTTCGAACCTGAAGGTCTGCGGAACTTTGAACCACAGCTTGCCTGTGGCCAGTACTGCAGCCATATCGGTACTGCCAACGCCTGTAGCAAAGGCACCCAACGACCCGTACGCGCAGGTGTGGCTGTCGCTGCCCACTGCCAGGTACCCTGGTTTTATCCAGCCCTTCTCTGGCACCACCTGGTGGCACACCCCTTCAAACACATCATAGTTGGTGATGCCCTGCTCCTGGGCGAACTGCCTGAGCATGATGTGGTTGGCTGCGGCGTTAAGGGAATCGGCAGGTACCTGGTGGTCAAAAATGATCACGATCTTGTCCGGGTCCCAGACCTTGGAGTCAGGTTTACCCTGCATGATCTCGTTAAAACCCTGGACTGCCAGTGGGCCCGTGATGTCGTGGGTCATGGCGCAGTCTATGGAGGCCATGACGAACTCTCCGGCCCTGACAGGTTTGCCTTGTGAAAAAATCTTTTCTGTAATAGTGAGATTATCAGCGGTCATAGGATGGTTCTATAAGAGGTGGAATATAATAAAATTAATGCACCTTTATTCTCATGAGTCCCGTTTCACAATCTTTCTTACCTTGTGGCCCCGGAAATTGATTCCACCAACCAATTTGACACCAGGTCGTTTCCTGATAATATGCACATAGGCACTATCGAAACTGGCTATGATGTTCCTGCTTACAACCATGTTGACATTCCCTCCCAGATTCGTGAGGATTTTAAGAATATGTGCTACTTCGGTTTGAGATACATTGTCATTCAGACTTATCAAAAAGGTTTCAATAATCATGGTTTTGGTGTTTTCTATTGTGCTGATTCCACCCAGCGTTTCACATCATCTTTCTCAAGGGAGTAATTCGCGGGAACCTCGACCTTACCTGAAGCAATCGCTTGTTTCATGATATTATACAGATCATCGGCATTAGCATTTCTTAGCTTATCAATCGAATCGATCCTGCCAGCTTTTACAAGGAGTTCTGCAGATTGTCTGTCAATCCCTAATCTCCCAAGCCTGGAAGTATTGTCAATAAGTTTTGCCATGGAAATGAATTTATCTGCCGTGTTTTTTCCCACCAGCTCACCAACAGTCCCGGCATCTGCAACAGCAAGGTCCTTTATGGTCAGAATACCTGTTTCTCTTAGTTTTAAGCCTCGTTCAGGACCGATACCTTCTATCATTTCAATATCCTGGCTTGCCAATACCAGATCCACGGACATGCCTGGTTCAGCATCTGTACCCGCTTCAGGATTCTGGGCTATGATGATACCTGTTACCAGTGTACTGGTACGTTTGATGATCCTGCCAATTCTCAATTCCTTGCTTTCCAGTATGGTCCTGGCCATGTTGACATGTTTCCCGGTAACATCCGGGACTTTCAGGGCTTCAGTGGTTGAGATTATCAGGTCTACCTGCTCACCTTCCACAACCTTTGTTCCTGCCTTTGGATCCTGATTAAGTACAATATCTACCTTTTTATCACTTACCTGCTTTACAATATTTCCTGTCTTAAGATTGGCCGAGCGTATCAGGTATTGTGCCATGTCCAGTTTTTTTCCAATAAGTTCCGGAACTTCCACGATCTCTTTTGCTGCTACTACAATCTCAACAGGGGAATTGACCAATGTCGCAGTTCCCGTTTCAATACTCTGGTTCAGGACCGTTTCAGGTACGGATTTTGATGCCTGTTCAGTAATCTCTCCCACCCTAAGCCTGCTGTTTGCCAGGATATCCCGGGCACTATCAATATCCAGTCCAACGATATTGGGCATTTCCACATACACTATCTTTGAGATCGTTAAATCAATCAGGGCATCTGGAAGGGTTAATGAGTCGGCTGAAGGGATCTGGTCAATGACCATGCCCTGAGGTGAATTGCTATCCTTTTCATTGATTGTACCTTGCCTGAAACCTGCATTTGTTATTGCATATTTGGCTTCCTCAGTGGTCATGCCGGTAAGGTCCGGGACTTCAAGATATTCTGAAAAATCATCTTTCGGGCTTGATCTTATGGTGAATTCAATAGTGCTGAGATTTTCAGGAGGGATGATGTCGTCAGGTTTTGGTAACTGGAATTGTAGTTCATTATCCTGAAGTGAAAGGTTTGTCCTGAGTTTCACATCCATGCTGCTGATAATGTAATTTGCTTTTGAGTCTGGTTCATTCAATTTATTAGCCATACTGTCCAGGGACTGCCTGAATGTGGTTATAAGGTTTTTAGAGGGGATTTTTTCCCGGTTCCGCTGGAGTATCTGGAGTTTATTCTCAAGCTCTGCCTTTTCTTTTAATAACCTGACAATTTTATCTGAGAGGACGTTTTTCTCAAGTTCGAGGACTACTTTATCAGAAATGATCGTATTGAAATTATCTGTGAGGGCTGTTATCTGAATATCTTTGTTGTGAAGTTCAGCTTCCACATGATCAATGGCCCCCTTCACTTCTATGAGACTTGATTCTTCAATTTCCTTTGCTACCCTGAGATTTTCCAGGTTTTGCCGAAGATTAATAATGAACGTCATATCATCCGTACCTTATGTTAATCATGAACAATTTGATTGGAAGGTGGGACTGAGACAAATTTGGCTTTTACTATGCTTGCTCCATTTACATCATATTCATGAAGGTTCTTATATGATGCATTCACTGGTGCGGCATATAATTTCGGCAAATAACCACGGACCACCCCTTTTGAATCTTTTTCCTCTTTATATTTCATTGTGAGTGCCATCTTGAGTTCAAGTTCTACTTCAGGAATATGATGCCAGCTTGCCTGGATGTCATATTGGCTTAGTATCTCATCATTGTCAATGGCAAGCTGGGTGTCAATGGAATTTCGATCCATTGCCTGCTGGGTCTCAGAAATGGATTTCCCAACTTCTGCGATAATCTTTGCTAAGGGATTTACCAATACTTCTGCGATAACTTTTGTATTATTGTCAGTCACACCTATATCTCCATTAAAAAAATAAGGGAAAGGAGATTACCGTTATGTGGTTTCTTTGACTTTTATGGTTGGGACTGCTCTTGATGGCGGTGGTATAGGTTTTAATGTGGTACGCAGCAGGCTTGTTCCCTCTTCTTTAAAGGAATATTTAGAGCTGTACTTCGCATCGAAGGTTGATGAATATGCCACAGTAGTGGTGTTTTCGAATTTTACATTTCCTTTTCCGAATAACAGGCTGGCCAGCCAGCCAGAACTGTAGCTGCCGCTTATTTTATTGGTACTGGATAATGAGAATTTACTACCGTATTTGATCTCAGCCGAACTTTCCCTCATCATGGTAATGGCCATTTTCACCTCAATGATCGACTCAGTGAATTCATAGAACCTGGGCTCAAGACCATAGGTAAGTAATGACATGGGTGCATCATTTGTAACTACATCGGTCGCCGTAACATTCCCATCGGCATCCACAGTCTCTTCAATATACATTACAACGCTTCCAACAGCAAGTTCTGTTTGCGCAAGAGTCTGAGCTACCTGAACCGAGTTCATGTCAAGTGCCATCTGTCCTTCAGCTATTGCCAGGGCCATTTCTCTTATCATTTCACCAAAAGGTACATTCAATAATTCTTGTCCAACAGAAACCATTCTTTTCACTCTCCTAACATGCAACTTTTTAAATTTGTATGATGACTTTTATGGATGATGATATTTAAACCTTTGGTCAACATTCTTAGAAATTATAAAATTGATTTTCGAAATTTTCAATTGTAATTGAATGAAAAAATCTTATGTATCCAGATACAAAAGATTTTTTATATTCATTTATCATTTACAATTATGGGGTTATAATATGAAATGCGAAGTTTGCGAAATGGAAAGTGATACCCAGTATTGTTCCCAATGCGGTCCTGTCATGAACGAAGTGATCAGGAAAGTAGGAGAAGCACGATGGAATGCCATGGATGACTGCTCATTCATTTATCCAATGGTGAAACGTGTGGCCAAGGGTGAGTTGACTGTTAATGATGTGATACAGGAACTGGAGAGGGAAGATTAATATCTGGTACATTTGGTACCTTTGAGGTACAGTGCTTGAATTCGAACAAGCAATATGTCTGTACAGTATGCGGCTACAATATAGTAGAATACCTGCCTGATAAATGTCCTTTCTGCGGGGCCCCTAAAAATAAATTCATCACGTCAGAAGAATGCTCTGCAACGTATCATGTGATTGAGACTCCGATCACTGATATAAGACTGAACTCATCTCCCAACTGGGTCTTGAACACATGCTGCTTACTGCATTAAAAGTGGTGATTGGACGTTTTGGATAGACTGCCCATCACATTGATGGATATAAACCTGGCTTTATTTGTTACTTTTTTGAACATGTGTTCCTCATATGCGATTACGTGTTTTATGGGGAATAAGGGATGACATTCAATCCTTTTGGGCCAGCTTCTGAGACTATTGAGGTTAGATTTCACATCAAAGAATTACGGGAAGGGCGTGATATCAGCTAAGTCTGTGCTGTTGATTATGTGATGGATTTTGATGAATGGTTTGAAGAGTTTGACAAGCTATTGAAAATGATATAATTCAAACTTTTATAACGTGAATCAAGGGTGCGTATAAGTCTCAAATAATGACAACAGGGCTAAAATAAAAACGATTAATGCAAGTACTTTGAATATATTTGCCATCCCTGATGCAAAATTAAAAGCACTGCTGACGAAGCTGGTGTGTCTGGATTCAACAATGAATAAGTTTCCTATTTGGGGTATAATGACAGGTTTTCCAAAAAAAATTATTGCTTTTGCCTGTATTTGTGATCCCTTGACTATCCAATCATCTTTTACAGGCCTGAAATCACCTTTGGTAACATAACCTACAGGTGTTACCTCATAAACTCTATGAACAACAGGCAAGTTTCTGCTTGGGACATTAAACTGAATAATTTCTCCATTAGATGGAGTTTTATTTATCGCCTGCATTAGGACCAAATCCCCCTTTTCAACAGTAGTAGCCATACTGCCCGAGGTAACCACCACAAAGGAGATGTAATGATTCAGTACAATAAAAGCAATGAGAAATAAGAAAAAAATAGAAAATATTGCACTGATCCTTTCTGAGGCATTTCTAACATATAATCTGGCCATACTTTTTTTAAAAATCTTCTTTTTATTTTTTTTATGAATTTCATTATTTAGCAGATTGATTATCGTTAGAATCCATCTGGATTTTTCATATCTGATTAAAAATAAAATATAGAGAACTGAAACGAGCAATATAGTTAAGAAAATTACCTGGAGGATAAGCCATTCGATTCTATCCATAGTAACCGAATTTTTATATTATTGTATTATAAAAAAAATAAAAAGAGTGAATATACTCACTCTTTACCAAATGTACCGGTTATTGGATCGTATGTCATACTGTACGTACCCAATGGCTGCGTGAAATTCACTTCTGCATGGGTATGACATCCGACACAGGACTCTGTACCACCTAATAGCGTTGTATCGTTTACAGCATTCTGATAGAATGTATAATGTGCAGCGGTTTCAAGTGTAATTTCATCAAAGACATCGTTAAGGAACATATTATTTGAATAGCCAGATATTGCGGGATCATGACAATCCTCACAATCCATACCGTATTCATCCCTAATATCATGCATAAAAGTTATATAACCACTGCCAAATGCAGTACTGTTATGACAGAAAGCACAATCTACTTTCTGGGCTGCATGTCCACCGCCCGGACTATCACCAATTCCTGAAACATCATGACACTCATCACAATCTAATACTTGCTTTTCTTCCCATGCATCATTTGCATGAGTATGGTTTGTCGAGCTGGAAGCAAGTTCTGCCTCCACGTCTGCATGACATTTTAAGCAATCCACATTCTCACCAGCAACATATGCATGAGATCCCGAAAACGTTGAGACCACCATCGGCAGTGCAAATACACCGATTGCTATAGTAGCAACTAACATTAAGTTATATTTTCCCATTAAATACACCCCAATTTTTATAGGTTTATTTTAATCAATATTATGATTTATTAATATATAAACGTATTCAGCATAAATATAATTATTATCTTCGGTTTTTAATAGAATCCTAATCAATTAAACTTTATTAGCAATCTTTTTAAATAATAAAAAATATTATTTGAGGTAACGGAGGTAATGTTATTTCAATTTTAGAAAAATTGGGTCTGGTACTAACCGGAATAATATCGTTATTTGTGATAATCTGGGCATTGATGTCCATGATTATCGGAGTTCAAGAATCGGATCTGCCTGGCTTTATATCAGGTCTTGCTTTCCTGATCATAGGAATGGCAATTGAGATCTTCGTGGTCAAGATATTTAAGAAGACAGTATATATGGAACTTCTCGTAACTTCAGCCTTTGAAGAAGGTCTTTATTCCAAATTAAAACCTGTGATCTCCTCTATTGCCGAAGTGGGAGTTAATGTGGCGAATTTTGAAAACAGGCTCGATCAAATATCATACAAGCTGGAGGATTTGAGGAAGCAGAAGGAGTATTCGGCAACATATGGAAGTTTCATAATTAAAAGCATTTTTGTTCTGAATTTGACATTGGCGGCAATCGTGTTTTTATCATTTAATCCCCTTGCTGGTATTCACTTCATATTGACAGGGATTTATCTTGTGTGGTGGTTTCTCATAACATCAGAATTCAAATTGTACAATAACGTCCAGGCATGGTATTTTTGCTTTGGGATCATCATTCTTATTCCCATGTTGACAATACTTCTGAATGCAGCTTTTAATCTGAAGGTCATGATGGCCCTCTTATTCTTCGGCATAGCAGTCTTCTCAGTATCGTATTACACCTGGTGTGCATATATCACAAAGGGAGAGTTGCCATTCAACATCCATAATGAGATAAAATACGGGTTTTTGGAGATCCAGAAAAAAGAGCTTGGAAGAAAATAGAGGAATTTACCTTTGAAAGTATTTATGTTCGTTGCTATGGGGATAATAGCCCTATTATGGCTGAGCATGCCTGAGACTCTGGAAACCTTCTCTGGTTCCCATGAATTTGAGATCTCTACATGCGAAAAATGTCATCCTGATAAGGTGAATACCGGACAGGTAATGTCAAATCTGAGATGTATCTCTTGCCACGATGATAATAGTGATCAACATCAGGTCAACTTAACTCAATGTAAAACATGTCATACAAGTGCTGATACATTATACGATAAAGCTGAACCCCATAAAAATGTGATGGACCATGCCCAGGAATCAACAGTAATGGATGGAGAAAACGAAGCCTGTTTCATGTGTCATGCAAATGTGGATATACAGTTTAGTTTTAGCAGACCCCGATTTATTGAATTTGATATAGTTACGGAAAACAACAACTGGATTATTTTGAACCTGACAGTGGGGACTGTAGCAACATGGACTACTTCAAACCAGAGAAATGGAAATAGTCACCAATGGATTTCATCAACTGAGATACTGTGTCCGACCTGCCATTCAGATATCACTGAAAATATATCTGCTCACTATTATACCTCTTCTGAGCATACCTCAGAAGTTGATTGCAGATACTGCCACAAAAAATCAGCATCTCAGCATGCTGCAAAATCAATATTATGCTTCGAATCTTGTCATAATTCTGATCATGAAGGAAACTTGATGGTTCAAATATCTGAACAACCTCAAGAGTATCAATCCAGTATATGCATAGGATGCCATAATCACAACCCTGAAAATAAAGAATCACCTTCAAATACCCATTTCAAAGTGTATCTGGAACCCATATATGGAGTGGAACGTATAGGTTAATTAATATTTTATTTGGAATTACCAAATATCTTTAAAAGGAAATTTCATCACTTAATTCTTTATAGGCCCATTTCATTTTTTCCAGTTTCTCATTAATTTTATTTTTTCCAATTTCTAAGATTTACAGCGTAAAACAATATCTGACACGCTCTGATTAAGGATGGCCTAACGAAGTTTGCTGGAATCAAAATCAAGATTTTATTTCTCTGAGGGTTGTCGTGAGCGGCGATATTTCAATACTCCCAAAATTATCAGTATCCCAAGTATCGTATAAAAGGCAATTGAAAAGGTGAATATTGAACTCTTATCCACCTTCTCATTTTCACCATTTTCTTCAGGGATTTCTCTGATAAACAAGACTTTAGATATCTCAGTGCCTATTATCCTGGCAGAATAAGTTCCCGGTTCACTGATAAGAACCGGATAGTTTATGGTTTTTTTCTCCCCATAGTCCAAATCAACATATTGGGTTATTTCCTGGTCGTTCACATATAGCACGACAGGCACATTTCCCTTGCTGCCTATATTCAAAACAGTAACTGATATATTAAAAGGATAGCCCGCATACAGCTTCGAGATGTTGGAAAACAAATCCATATAGACCAGTTGCGTTGGCCCAAGGGGAGTATCAGATACTGTGAAGTTGACCCTTTTGTTCCCTAATCGTATCTGGTTTTCACCCACAGGTGCATTCATTATTTCATAATTAAATGTTTGCCATTCTCTGGACCCCATTAATGAATCAAAACTCTTTATAGGTCTGTCATTCAAAAACAGCTGATATGTTGCATTGGTTTGCTCAGGAATTGTATTTTCAACCTGGGCTGTTACCAGAACCATTGAATTTATCGGTATGATATTCTGGTTTACTGACAGGTTCTGGACTTTAGCCGGATTACTGTTCTTATCCACGATAAAATTCAATGTATCTTTTACAACGGTTGAAAAGGATCTTGATTTCAGGACGTCAAAATCTTCCAGTATACTGTCGCTGGGATCTTCGTCAAAAAACTCAGATAAATCATCTATTGATTCATCCTTTTCATAAATATCGAAATCAACATTCTTCAATTCAGCAGTATCCAGTCGGTCATAGGAATATAATTCAATCAAATATTCACCATCAGGCCATGAGGAATGGATCTTTTCTGAAAATGTGGCACTGGATTCTGATATGTATGATCTGGATCGATCTTTAATAATATCTATAAAAATAATGTTCTCATATGGATCAGTTATTACCATAACGTAATCCATAGCCACAAGTCGGTAGCGATTGTCTGTAATAGGTGTATTTATTTTGATTTTTATCGTACTTTCAGGTACAAATATATTATCTTCTCTAATCAGATATTGTCCGTCTTTTTCAACAACAAAATTAATCTCAGACGAGGGATAAGGCAAAGATCGGTATCGATTATCTGAAATTGGAGTTGTAATAATCGAATTTGCTGATACTGTATCCATATTTACAATAACTAATAACAACACCGTAAATACAACTAATTCTCTTTTATAAATTCTCCCCAACCCCCATTATTAATTGAGTAATATTTATCTAATGCTAATCTAATCATTGATAATAAATTTATCTATATGCTCTGGGGGCAAATATGAAACAAACGGTAATAATAGTTTTAATTATAAATTTCTTAATTATTACAGTAAGTGCAATAGATGGTGGGGAAGAAGGCTTACATGGGGTAAATGTGTGTCTCCCATGCCATGATTCCATCCTGCCTCAATCATCTGCAAAAATAATTTATGATGAATGTAAATGCCACTATCCACCCGAAGACCCTGTGTGGCATAATGAGATTGACATTCAATCAGTAAAGAAAATTCATGGAAATCAAGCGTGTATAAAATGCCATGTCAACAGTATTGCAATTACTAATAAAGAAAATTTGCATGATGTACATATTGGCACTGAATGTGAAAACTGTCATGGAAGTCAAAATGTAATAAGACCAAGCTTTCTAGACTGTTTTTCTTGTCATGAAAAGGAAATTCACGGTGTTCATAATGATCTGGAGGGGCTGTGCATAATTTGTCATGGAAAATTTGGAGAAGAGTCTATACAGAAATTTGCATCTGCCAGTGTGCCCGTATCTGCAGATATTTCTACTATACCTGAAAAGAAGCCGTTCCCTACAGTTATAGAGTTTCTAAGGTCATTTTCTCAGTGGATTAAGTTCTAATGAACATTATGCCAGCATGCAGGCTGTCTGTTTATGCCTGAACACCAGGAATACTGCTGACTCCCTGGAATTTGTCCTGTGCCTGACCCCTGCAGGTACCAGCACACCCCTGCCAAGGGATAGATCTGCTGTTGTATTATCAGATTCAATGACCACCTCCCCCTTGTAATGCATGAAAAATTCATCATAGTCGTGGACATACCACTTACCTTCACCTTCACACAGCACTGCCCTGAGCAGCGAGTCATCCACAAATACCATATCGTGGGGGCGCCTGGGCGATTCCAGTTTTTCAATCTCTTTTTCAAAATCGATGATCTCTATATCCATAATAATTCTCCATTTTTTGAATAAATACTATTTTTTATGTAATATTAGTTTGGGAAATTCCATGAGATTTTTAATCCAATTGTCAAATTACACTTAAGTTTTTATTTTCTTGTATTGAATATTTCCTCCTGAAAAATGGTTGATGAAAAGCTAAGGAAATATTATGCTTAACTGGGCTAAATTACGCACTCATGAAAATTACTGTCATTTCTGATACCCACCTGAAACCTGGCCAGTCGATCGAAATGCTGCCCCCTACCCTTTTGAAAATGCTAGCATCATCTGATATGATCGTACATGCAGGCGATTTTGTGTCTTTGCAATGCTACAATGAACTGAAGGAAATTAATCCATTAGTTGCCGTGGCTGGGAACATGGACTCACCTGAACTAAGGCAGATACTGCCCCAGCATACCACATTCGATGCAGATGGCATTCGAATTGGAGTGACCCACCAGGGCCAGCTTTCGGTTACTGACATGACTGGACTGGGTTATTTTGCGAGGGAACTGGAGGTTGATCTGCTTATTTTTGGCCATATTCACAGACCAAAGATACACAAAAGCGGAGATACCACCTTGCTGTGCCCGGGCAGTCCCACTTCGCCCAGGCAGTCAGAGCCGAGTGCTGCTGAGGTGACGATTGAGGAGGGAGAAGTGTCGGTGGTTATTGTTAATTTTGAGGGGAAGGTGTGCGATAGTATTCAGTTCGCTAAATCGCTGGAATAGGATTGATTTAATATCCTTCTATTGCCAGCAGTTTTAGTTGGTTACATATTGTAACTATCTGGTTGTTTTTATGTCTGTGAGTTTAAGGGGGTACAATTTGTACCTCTGTTAAGATCTATGGGTCATTGACAAGAAATCTTATTAAAAAACCATATCCTTCACAATACAGTCCCGCCCTTGCAGAATCTCCACATCAGTGCTGTCGCAGGCCGGACAGTGGATCACGGGCAACACATAATGGAGTGCCTGGAAGAACTTGATACCACCATGGTAGCTGCACTGGTTGCACTCGATAACGGGCTTGATCATATCGATCCTGAACCGAGTCCCTTCCAGTACCGTATTCTTGGTAATGTTCTGGAAAATGAACTGCAGCTGGTCAGGATTCAGGGAAGTCAGCTCGCCCACCTCAAGCCAGACTTCCTTTACACTTTCTGCATTATGCTTTTTTGCATGATCAAGCGCAATATCAATGATCCCGCCTGCAATTGATATTTCATGCATGAGCTACTCCTCCACGATCTCCCGGGAATCTCCCAGTTCAGATCTCAGCTTTATGGATCTGGCAGCGGCATTCAACAGGCTGCTAAAAGCACATACAGTGCCGATACCCTGCCCCATGATCTCCTTATCCCTGCGCACCTGGGCCGTGACATACGTATTGATACTCACATCAGTGTCCATATCCTTTTGTTCAAGGTCAGAGATGATCAGGTTCCCGGCCCGGCCCGTATCGCTCTTGGCATTCCGGCAGAGTTTCACGGGACATACTCGGCAGTATTCCTTGAAAAGGGCACCCCACTTTGGCCCGGAAATTCCGGCTTTGATCTCGGCCTTTACTGCCGTATAGGCGATGCAACAGGCCATGGACCGACCTATACGGTCATTATTCTCAAAGATCTCCACATAGACCCGGCCCCGTTTATACATGAACCTGGTCTCGATCTCTCTCTCGTACTTGTCCCTGCCCGTATTATGGACACCCTGCAGCTGTGCTTTGATCCGTTCTGCAAGTTCAGGGTATCTGGGCAGGGCCGCAGCCGTACCGCAGGTGGGGCAGTAGGAAATGGGGCCCACTGCCAGTTCATTCCCGTCTGCATCGTAAAACACCACTTCAATACCCCAGTTGTTACGGCGTATCTCAACATGGCCCCCTTCCTTCCATACTTCCTTGTAAGCGGCTGCTACAGGTGTCACCACACGGCCGTACCCATAGATATCTGCCACCTTTTCCATATCTATAATACACTGCAGGGACTGGACCAGTTCCTGCTCCACCTCTGGTGTAAAGAACCCGCCTTCCACCATAGCGAACAATATGGCAGGGGGCCAGGTGATACCTTCACCCTCACCCACAACATTGCCGTTGTCGTCATAGATCTTTGACCTGATGCCGTCAGGCCGCTCCCAGCAGGATGCGTACCCGCCCTGTTCAGATATCTCACGAAGGACGCGGTGACAGGTGCCGCAGTTCCCCTCATCAATATTGATAAGGTCCTTCACCCTGTCCCTGACTTGAAGTGCAAATTCAGAAACCATACCGTATCACCTGTATCAATTCAACATTTCCTGATAGTAATTTTAACATGATCATTCAGTTCTTCAATAGACACGATCTCATGCTCGTGCATCTGGCACCACTGGGGAATGGTCTCCCTGGCCGTCACATCATCAGATATGACTTCCAGCACATCTCCTGACGACATGTCCTCAAGCTTCCGCTTTGTATGAAACAGCGGGATCGGACAGTATCGTCCCCTGGTATCCAGTGTTTCCATGCTAACCTCATTTAGAATAATCTAATAGTATCTATTCAAATATATATTTGAACTATTATATAATAGTTATTTATGAACAATCAACAATTACCATTCTCATTATAAATCGTTTGTGCACCAGAATTGTTTGCATGTGTAACAAAAACCTCTCCGCCAATTGTGGATTCCAGATATTCTGATACTGCCCCTCTCACCTGTTCCGGCTCCTCAGCCACACAGAACACGGTAGGTCCGAAGGAGCTCATACCGGCGCCGTAAGCTCCTGCCTCCCTCATAACATTCATGCACTGCCTGACCTCTTCCTGTTGCAGGGACACTTCCCGTTGCTTGAATCCCACATCCTGTATACGGTTCAGAGCATCGCCAAAGCTCACCATATCTGCTTCTAATACTGAAGGCAGCATCTCCATCAAAATAATATGTGACAAAGCCTGGACCTCATGTAAGGGAATAGGACAGTATTTCTGGAAGATATCAACCTCGTGTTCATCAGAGGCACCTTTGAGGCTGGGGATGGCCACCACTATCGGCCAGTCAGGGAAATCATGCCTGAACAGCACTGGTCCCGGTGGAACCCGGCTGGCAGCAGATGGTGAAAATGCTCCTTTGTCTTTAAAGCGGTGACCCCCGTCCACAATAAATCCGCCATGTTCAAAGGATTCCACGCCGATCCCTGATGTCCCGCCCCTGCCAACCAATGCTGCGATCTCACGGACCCCAAGTCCAAGTTCATAGAGCTGGTTCACAGCCCAGCCCGCAGCCAGGGCACTCTGTGTCCCGCTGCCTAGCCCCACATGGGACTGGTATGATGTTTCTGCCGAGATATGTACCCCCTTTCCTTCAGGAATAACCGCTTCAGCCGCTTTTTTCATCCTGTCAAGATGTTCGCTGTTGCCTGTCACGAACACGCCTTCATCGGTCTGTTCGGCCGAGATCTTCATGCATGGCTGCTCAAGGGTAAGTCCCACCCCTCCGTCCACCCTGCCCAGCGAGGCATTCATGTCAATCAGGGTGATATGCAGTCGTGAAGGGGTGGTCATCTGGATCATTACATTCAAAGACCGCTGTTAATCATAATAAAATTTGGGAAATAAGTATTATACAGTATTCATATATGACAATACATGAACGTGCGTAACCATTCCATGACAGAAAAGCATCTCAGGTATGCCATCTACGCTACATCAGTTATATTTATTCTTGAAGTGGCAGGGGGTCTATTTACCAACAGTCTTGCCCTGCTCAGTGATGCAGCCCACATGTTCATGGATGTATTTGCCCTGGTGCTCACCTATGCTGCGATCCAGATCGCGAAAAGACCCTCGAACTACAGGGTTACTTACGGCTATCACAGGCTGGAAATCTTCTCTGCAATGATAAACGGAATTACCCTGATCGCGATCTCGGGTTTTATTGCCAGGGAAGCATACTTTCGTTTACTGGCCCCTCCTGAGGTCAGGGGATTTGAGATGTTGTTGGTGGCGGTAGTGGGACTGCTGGTCAATATCTGGGTAACAAAGCAGCTGCACGGGCATCACGACCTCAATATCAGGGGTGCGTATTTGCATGCCCTGGGTGATGCCCTGAGCAGTGTTGCCGTGATAATCGGTGCCCTTATCATCCTCCTCACCGGGAAAAACCAGGCTGATCCTATTCTAAGTTTTATCATCATCGCAATCATCCTGTTCGGGTCTGTGAAGCTGATACGGGATTCTGTACATATCCTGCTGGAATCAGCACCAAAACATGTGAACATCAATGAACTGGTAGATTCTGTAACGTCCATTGAAGGCGTGGAAGATATTCACGATATCCATCTGTGGAGTGTTTGTTCAAATGTCCATGCCATAAGTGGGCATATATTGGTGAAAGATATGCATGTATGCGATACAGAATCGATGATCGAATCCATTAACGAATTGCTGACAGATAAATTCAATATTACCCAGACCACATTCCAGTTTGAGAGTATCGAGTGTGGTAGATCCCTTATCCACGGTGTGGAGCATAAATGACAGGTGAATAAATATGAAAGACAGACATGTTATGGAAGCCCTTGGAAAAACCAGGGTGGTTGTAGAGAACGGTAAAGTGGTTGAAGTGGGTGAGCCCCAGACAGATTATTGTCCCATTTTTGCTAAAGTCCGGAATATCAAACAATTCACTCCGGAATCGGTAAGAAGCAACATTGAATTCAGGATCGATGATTTTGGGATGTTTACTGCCCGGCGGGCCATAGAAATGGAGATCTTCGTAGGATTTGGTGCCAGCGAGACATTCATGACTGCCCTGCGGCGGGATCTGCTTAATTCCTGCGTCACTGCCTGTGAGGGGGCAGGGACTGTGATCACAAGCAGCCCTGCACTGGCCCAGGGTATTGGCAGCCGGATATCGGGGCTGGTCGAGACCACGCCCATTCCTGAACTCATTCGTCGCATAGAAGAGAAAGGCGGCACAATACTGGACCCGAAAACAGCAGCATTAGACCAGGTTGCTGGTGTGGAAAAATCCATCCGGATGGGTCACAAGCGCATAGGTGTCTCAGTGATCTGTGCTGCGGACGTGAAAAAGATGCGTGAACTGGAACAAAAACACGATGTGGAGATCATCACTTTTGGTGTGCATGTGACTGGTTTAGGAGAAAAGGAATCAAAGGAATTGATCTCTATTGTGGATGTGACCACAGGATGTACTTCCAGATACATTCGAGAACACATTAAAGGGCATGCACTGGCACAATTCGGTACTGCCATACCCATATTTGCCATCACTCAGAGGGGCAAGGAACTGCTACTTGAGAGGGCAAAGGAAGTCACAGATCCAATCCTGATCAATACAATGAAACTCCCGGTATTACCTGAGGATAAACAGCCCAGACCTCTCATATAAATCGTGAAAAAAGCAGGGTAGAAGAAAAGTTAATAAACTATAATGGTAAATCATATATGTAGGGCAAAGGTCGGGTTTTGATTTATCCCCTCATATCCCGTTCATGAAATACGACTTTTGCCTTTTCTTTTTATTAATATATAATTATTTCAGTCCATAATGTTCGACGTTCCAGTCTGCAATGGCCTGTATCTTGGCGATCTCGGCTTTGCCGCCATCCATGGTGAACAGATGCTTGAACCTGCCCTGGGATTTTAAGTATTCTTCCACAGGCTTTTGGTTTTTCACTTTCCTCACATTGGTAAGTTCACCGTTCTCCATCTCATACATGGGCCACAGGGCTGTTTCCACTGCCAGTTTTCCCACTTCTACAGTCTTGGATGTGTCGAACTTCCAGCCTGTGGTGCATGGGGCATGAGCATGTACATATGTGGGCCCTTCAATATCAACGGCTTTTTTTACCTTGCGGATCATGTCTTTTGGATAAGATATGGACGTGGTTGCCACATAAGGGGAACCATGTGCTACCAATATGGCGGGCATGTTCTTTTTTGGTCTTGGGTTGCCAAAACTTTGCTTACCTGCAGGGCTGGTGGTGGTTGAAGCGCCGTATGGTGTGGCACCGCTGCGCTGAACACCTGTGTTCATATAAGCCTCATTGTCCACACACACATAGGTGATATCGTCACCACGTTCGAAGGCGCCTGATATGGCTTGCATACCAATATCCAGGGTGGCACCGTCACCGCCTATGGCGACCACTTTTGTATTCCCCTTCCGGCCCATAGCTTTTAGTGCCGCATCAATGCCAGAAGCCACTGCAGCCGCATTCTCGAATAGTGAATGTATCCAGGGCACTTCCCATGAGGACTCTGGATAGGGTGTGGTCATTACTTCAAGGCACCCTGTTGGGCTGACTACAATTGCGTCATCGCCAACTGCTTCTAACACGAAGTTAGCTGCCATTGCATCACAACAGCCTGCACATCCTCTATGTCCAGGGGCAAGTCTGCTCATACCAGATCACCTCGCAGGTCGGCAAATTCACTTTCAACCGCAATACCTGATCTCATCGTATCCTTTGCCTTATCTATGATCATCCTGATGGTCCTTCTTGGAATATCCCGACCACCATGTCCAAGCATAAAGCCCATTACCGGTACATTTATGTCAGTATTATAAAGAGAGGATTTAACCTCAGTGAGCAGAGCCCCTTCATTCAATCCTAGTGAAATGTTCTTATCAAGTGTCACTATAACAGAGGCATCAGCCACTGCTTTGCGGATGGCTTCCACAGGGAAGGGTCTGAACGAGCGTACCTTGACCAGTCCGACCTTAATACCGTCGCTGCGCACCTTATCGATCACATCCTTAATGGTTCCGATGATCGAACCCATGGCCATGATAATGATCTCGGCATCCTCGGTCTTATACGTATCAATAAGGCCGCCGTAATATCGCCCAAATATCTTATTGAAATCATCGGCAGCTTTTTCTATTTTTTCAAGAGCATTATCCATAGCCTTTTGCTGCAGATACCTGAATTCAGTATAGGTCGTGGGATCAGCGAATGCTCCAAAGGTCATTGGGTTTTTGGTATCCAGAAAATATTCAGGCTCATATTTGGGCAGATATTCATCTGTCAGGTCCTGCTCCAGCAGAATTACGGGTTCATATACGTGGGAGAGGATAAAACCGTCCATACAAACCATTGCTGGAAGTTTTACCTCCTTATCTTCTGCTACCTTAAAAGCCTGGGCTGTCATGTCACCCGCTTCCTGGGTATCTTCTGCATACAATTGTATCCAACCAGTATCACGCTGGGATATGCTGTCCTGCTGGTCGTTCCAGATATTGATAGGGGCGCTGACGGCCCGGTTAACCACTGTCATAACTACTGGCAGCCGCATACCTGATACATTGAACAGCGCTTCATGCATCAATTCAAGGCCCTGTGATGTGGTGGATGAATATGTACGGGCTCCTGCAGCACTTGCACCCACTAATGCAGAAATAGCAGAAAACTCGCTCTCCACATTAATATACTCACAATCTGGGATTTCCCCGTCAGCCATGAACTGGGACAGGTCTTCCACAATATGGGTCTGGGGAGTAATGGGGTAAGCTGAAATTACATTGGGCCTGCACACCTTCACTGCATGTGCTACCGTATATGATCCTTCCACTACAGTCATTTTTTCTCTCATTTATTTCTCCTCCAACACCATCTCTATAGCATCACTGGGGCACTCGTTAGCGCATATACCGCATCCTTTGCAAAAATCAAAATCAAAGACCACATATTTCTCTTCTGTCTCTTCAATACTGCAATCCGGGCATAATAGTGAACACAGACCACATTTGATACACTTATCCTGATGATACAAAGGCTTGAAGTTCCTCCAGCCACCGGTTTTATTCACTCTGGTTGATCCGGGCTCAACAGCTCCCCCAATAATGATCTTCATTTTGCTGCCTCCATTCGTTTATAGGCTTCAAGTACTGCCTGTGAGTTCTTCACACCCACTGGCCCTGGGAAACGTTTGGATACAGCGTTCTGGATGCTCTCCACCCTGATCTCTCTAGTGGCACCGGCAAATGCTCCCAGTAATATTGTATTCACTATAGGTCGGCCAATAATGTCGAGGGCTATCCTGGTGGCATCAATGGTCATGACGTCTGCCTGTGTGTCCAGTTTGAAGGATTCAGGTGGGAATTCAGTATTAATAAGGATCTTACCGTCTGGTTTGGCTCCGGCAGCCACATCCACTACCTCGATCAAGGTGGGGTCCTGGACAATAACGTAATCAGGTTCGTATATCTGGCTGCGTAACCTGATCGGATTATCGTCAATCCTTGTAAAAGCGGTTACGGGGGCGCCTCTTCGTTCCACACCAAAGGCGGGGAATGCCTGGCTGTATTTGCCATCCTCAAATGCGGCAACTGCAAGTAATTCGGCAGCCGTGACAGACCCCTGTCCACCACGTCCATGGATACGTATTTGTTTCAAGATAAGGCCTCCAATGATTACAATTTATTATACCTTTTTCTAACTACTGATAATGAGAATTTGTTTCAAATAGTTCAATTGTTATTATTATTTATGTATTTTTAGGCTTAAGAGGGATTAATTAACTAAAAAGGTAATGTTCGAAATCTTTTTTAACACTTGCTTCATTTTATGAATAATGTTTCTTGATCTTCACATACATTCCTGTTATTCAAAGGATTGTTCATCACCAGTTGCTTCAATATTGACACAGGCGATCAATATCGGATTAGGAGGAATTGCCATTTGTGATCATGATACTATAGAAGGTTCATTAGCAGCTGAGAAATTGGTCGAAGAGAACGGGCTTGACATTTTAGTGATCCCTGGTATCGAAGTAACTACGAACAAAGGACATTTATTGGTCCTGGGGACCCGGCATGAATTTCCAAAGGATCTGGGCCCTGAGGAAATTATCAGGATGGCCAGAGAACAAGATGCCTTTGTGGTAGCTCCCCATCCTTACAAAGGATATCCAAAAAGCCTGGGAGATGTTACAGAACTGGAAGTAGATGCAATAGAAACCCTGAATTCCCGTTTTATCTTTGGAAAATTCAATAAGCGAGCTACTAAAATGGCAACAGCACTGGATCTCCCTATGCTGGGCAACAGTGATGCTCATTTTGTTGAAATGGTAGGCAGGGCTTATACTGAAATTGATTCAGACCCCACAATTGAAGCTGTGTTCAATGCTATTAGATCTAAAAAAACAAAGGTTCATGGAACCAGAACACCTTTTAATGTGCAATTTAGACAAGCATGCGGCGGGGCTAAACGAAGAGTAAAGAACTTAATATGAATAGCTCGCTTCGCTCATACAAGAAACTGCTCGCTAATGCTCGCAGTTACTTGGGTACATAATCTTATAGATTATATGCAATTATAAAAATTAGACTGTACGATTTTAAAGATTTTTAAAAAAAAGAAGAGAAGATAGCTATGCTATCTTCTTATTGTTAAAGTTTATTTTCTGTATCTTCTGGCCATATATAGCAATGCTAAGGATGAAATAGCCAGTACTGCACCAAAACCAGGTATCCCAGTACTTGGTTCTTCTGTTTCAACTGTTGAGACAGGAGCTTTGGTAGGTGCTGCAGTTGCCGTGGTCGTTGTCTCATCATCTGCCATTGGGTGGCAGACTGAACATCTTAATCCTGTGCCTGCAGTCTTAAGTGCAATTGAGCTAAATGCATGTATCTCATCAGCCTTATGACACTGGGCACATTCTGGTAGATAGACCTTACCTGTTTCCTGACTCAGGTGGCAGCTATTACAATCCACGGCAGGAATATGGATAAAGTGAGGTATTTCACTGGCAGCTTGAACTTCCTGAGCTCCTGGTCTGTGGCAGTTATAGCAGGCAGTCCTGTTTTCTGCATCACCGTGAATCAGCGCAACGTCAGTAGCTGTGTGGCAATTCTGACAGACGACTGTGGTTCCTTCCAATTTGGGTGGTATAACGATATTTGGAGCAGTTTCATGACATGCCGCACATGAAACATCAGGTCCGCCATGTACATCTACCAGATCCCTATGGCAATGTGAGCACAGGGTGTTCGCAATCAGTTCAGTGTGGAATGTTTCAATACCGCTGTGACAGTAGGAACAGTCTTCTGTTGCTACTTTAGGACCATGGACTTGATGTATTGGCCCGCTATGACACTGGAGACATTGTGGTATTTTAATAGATAATGTCTGACCGTGGCAGTCTACACACTGGACGGGTTGACCTGTATGTATGACATGCGGACTCTCAGCATGGCATTTTTTACAATCAACATCTTCCGCCATTTTGCTCACAAGAGTAGGTTGCTCCATTATGAGAACCGGTTCTACTTCTTCCTCAGCTTGAACAAACACGACGAGAATGCTCATTGCTATAAGTAATAATAACAAAACATTGAATTTTCTCAATTATAATCCTCCTTTTAATTAATAGATAAATCTAATCTTAGAGTACTTCTTCTACCTTCTGCTATTTATTGTTTACTTTTAAGGTCTGGGCTCCGTACTTTCTTTATTTGAATACTAATAATGGTTTCTTAGCCTTTTCA
>Ga0114930_10000410_pt1 | contig 45392 bp, 46 predicted proteins | sample AnhtaG_FD_87300 | JGI IMG/M metagenome (GOLD analysis project Ga0114930, IMG submission 87300) | Deep subsurface microbial communities from Anholt, Denmark to uncover new lineages of life (NeLLi) - Anholt_01485 metaG | ecosystem: Environmental > Aquatic > Marine > Oceanic > Sediment | place...
AACTTCAAATTTGCGCCGGCCTCTTTAACCGCCACATCCAAACCACTGGCTTCCCAGTTTTCCGTTGATAGCCACGTCAGACAATTGACCTCTGCTGCGCCCGCTTTTTGGCACATTTCCACAACAGCTCGAATGACCTCTGGTTTTGTAAAAGTACCGGGATACCGGCTTTGGGAGTTGGGAAGAATCGCAACATGTGCATCTTTTAGCAAAAACTTGCTCATCCCACCGAGGCCTTCCACCGCCATCATGGTACTGGCAAAATAATCACTTCCTGTGGCCACAGCAATATCAACACTCTCCCCTCCTGAGGACGCAACTTCCTCTCCGCCAGAACAGGAAATAAACCCGTATCCGACAGCTGCGGAAATCCCGATTTTTACGCTTTTTTTAAAAAACTCCCTTCTTCCGATTTTATTATCCACAAAATCCCTCCTATATTGGAATCGGATTTTCCCGTTCGGGAAAATCATAGTTTTTAGCCTTCATCAGGATCAAGTTTCCCTCTTTTACCCCAATGTCCCGGGCGATGACAACACACTTTGCCTTGAGAAGAAAAAACACAGGTCGGGTTTCATCGGAAAGCCCCTCATAGTTTCCCTGGCCTTTGCTGATGATGAGATCAGCCGATCGAAAGATTTTTAAAAAATGTTCCGAACACAGGTTTAAAATCGTGCCAGGAGCATCTGTGCCGGAGGAAACGATTTCAGCCACTTCTTCTATCCCGGCATCCTGAGCATCTTGACGGATGGCATCATTGATGATGGGTTTTTCTCGTACAGCATAAACCACCGGTTTTCCCAACTCTTCGATCAAAAGACGGTCGAACACGGTTTCTCCTGCATTATCGGCAAGATAAAGAATCTTTCGAGCCTTCTGCAGCGCAAGACAAAATGCCTTACAGTGATCGATGGCCAATTCTTGGGACAGAAGAACTTCCAGGTCCTTGTCGAGATCAAAATCTGCGTTGGCACCAAAATCGATAACATTGCCTGCAATGGCCATACGGATAGCCATCACAAGCCGATCCTCGGCAGAAGAGATCCGTTTTTTCAACCAAGGATACAGAGCAAGAGCCTGCTGGGTGCATTTTTTCTTGATCTTGGCATAGGGATCCAGGATCCCGGTTTTTTCAGAAATAAGCCGGTAGGCTTCCCGTCCGATCTCAGGAGGAATGGCCTCTGCATGAATTCGGGAGAGATATTGGCCAAATGCAACAAGGACTTCTTGGATCTTTTGCTCATCTACATTCATCATCCGTGAAGTGTTTATGATTTGATGGAAAAAGCAGGGATAACAATCCAGATAAGTTTTCAATTTTTGATATCCTTTATCCCGTCATCGATCATCTCCACAAATTATATCATAGATGCAGGTGACCCTTGCGTTTTTGGCCTTGAAGAGGCCCCTCGAACCAGACAACCTTGACCATGGTCACGGCTTCGATCTTGTGGGATTCTCATGCTGTTTAGCCTGGATATGAAACATCTGGCCTCCTTCTGAGATGGGACTCCGACTGAAATCGCATTTTTGTATTCATGATATGAAAAACGACCCAGCCATGCAACACAATTTTATCCATCCCCAGGACTAAAGCAGAGGGTATGCCTAATGGAAATCTATGATCTCGAGATCGAGTTTCCCGATTATCTCGGCAATGGCACTGATCATCTCTTCGAATATGTTTTCATCCAGATTACTCCGGCCGAATTTGATATGGGTGGCATCCGTGTAAAGCTCACCCGTTTCTTCATCTGTGGCCAGCCATTTGGCATCCAAGTTGATCCATCTCCCCACATACACTTCAGGCCACATATGATAGGCAAAAATACCGTCGCCATACATGATTCCGACAGCGGCTCTCGCAGGAATTCCCACAGCCCGGCACAGCGCAACCGTGATCACGGTGTGCTCTGAACAATCTCCTTCCTTATTTTTCAGAATTTCCTTGGCGGTGGCAAAACCCACATCGTAATTGGCATTCATTTCCCGACTGACCCACAGGGCTATCCTCTTGGCAGCTCTCCAGGCATTTTGCTCCTCTCCAACGATCTCAAAAGCAGTTGCTTTTATTTCCGGATCGTTTGACTGGCAGAAGCTGGTGGAGCTTAGATTTATTCGGAATTCCTCAGCCCTCACAGGAAAGGATATGGACTCTTCTTCCCGGAATATCTGAGAGACACTCTGAATAACGGAATAATCTTCCTTGCTCTCCAATAGACGTTGACTCCCATCATCAAAAGGGATCTTTTTTATTGTCTCCTGGGAGATTCCCTCCAGCTTAAACGTGACTGCCCTGACTTTCTGGGGATCTTCGAAGATAACATTCGAGCGTATGATCGTGGAAAAAGCTATGTCCAAGTTCTCTTCAGACATGGCCACAGCCTTGTTTTTAGGCATCCGTAAGGAGGTCGTTGTGAGAAAACTCGCTTTCGTGATCGATTTCCAAACGATGCCCTGTTCATCGATCCATTCGTCCATAACAACCGGAATGATAGAAACCAACTCAGTCTGCACATGCCACAACCGCATTTTTTCCCCCAGTATAAGGACATCTTCCTCCGCTATAACCTCAAACGTGCTGTCTCTAATGGCATAGGAAAGAAGGTCCAATATCGGGAATGTGAATTTTCTTTTGGGTTTCAAATTTCCCTTTTCGATGATTTCCTTCAAGGGAATTCCCAGATAAAACTTTTCTGAATAGGGGATTTCTTTGATTTCTTTTTCACCAGATCTGAACACGATTTTGTCTTCGCGAACCTCTGCTTTGATGACAATCTCGCTCTCTGACATTTTGGTGCGCACAACTGTCTCGACAGGAGTTCCATCTTCTTTGAAAAGAGATTCCTGCGCTGTTTTTATCTCTACGGAAGCTCCCCCCAAACGAGAAATTTTCGTCCATGATTCGCTGAGGAATCTGGCGTATTTTTCTCCTCGTTCGGAAAACACGGTTTCCTGGGTGTGGCTGTACCCCACCTTTACACCCTCCATGTAGATCCCCATCCAGTATTCCGAAAGTGTTTTTTCTTCCTGCGGCTCTTCACATATAACATAGGAAAATCCTAGGAACAGACTCAAAATCAGACATGACCCCAACTTAAAGATTTTTCTTAACATTCCTCAAACTCCTTTTCCATTTTTCGCCTTTTTTCATATGAAAGCATCTCCCTAGATTATACTACGAAACAACAGGGAATGAGATTATCACAGGGAAAAAAGATGTGTTTACAAAATGGCTTTTCTCTGTGTGTTTTCAGAAGAGAGAAGATAGGCTATGGATTTATTCAAGGCATCCAAATCAAGAGGTTTGACGAAAATGTAGCCGATATCAAGACGGGACAGCGTCTCGGAATCTAAGAGGTCTGGGCAGGCAGAAATCAGAATGACTTCCCCCTTATAGCCTGTTTTCCGGAATTTTGTGATCATTTCCAGTCCATTCAGAGTGGGCAACTTCAAATCAGCGATGATAAGGTCAATATCTGTGCCTTCGAAACGGCGCAGCGCTTCTTCTGCATTTTTGGCTAGATAAACGAGATAATTGGAATTAAGGATCAAAAAAAAGGTTTTTCTAATCGATTCATCGTCATCAACAATCACAACTTTCTTTTTCATCTTCGGTCTCTCCTGTCCATGCTCATAAAAAGAAAACACTAAGAATATGCAGTTTTTATGCCACCTTTGGGATCGAACATTTTCCAGGGGAAAAACAGAGGAATCGGCTCCGATCGGGAGAATCAAAACAAAAAAAGTTTACATGAGGTAAAGGGCATTTACAGCCTAAAGTTCCAGGCTAAACTCCTTAATTTTTTTGTCTAGGGTGGGACGGCTTATCTGCAGAATTTTGCTGGCCAGTGTTTTGTTTCCGCCCGTTGTATGCAGGACATGCTGGATGTAATCCTTTTCCACTTCTTTCATCGCAACGAGTTCTCTGGGGACGATTTTTTCCTTTCCGCGCTCGATCGGCAGATTGTGCTCCTGGATGACATCGCCTTTAGCCAGAATGACGGCCCGTGTCAACGCATTCTCCAGTTCCCTGACATTTCCCGGCCAAGGAAGGCTTTTCAGCAATTTCATCACTGGAGGAGGAACTTTCCCGACATTTTTACGCAGTTGCCGGTTGATCTTCTCGAGCAAATAGACCACAAGTTCGGGAATATCCTCATTTCTCTCCCGGAGTGCAGGCAATGCTATCTCGACAACTTTCAGGCGGTAATACAGATCTTCGCGAAATTTTCCCTTCTCCACGCGAAGCTCTAAGTCTTTATTCGTGGCGGCAATGATTCTGGCTTCGGTCTTCAAAATCCTTTCTCCACCCACTTTCATGAAATCGCGGGTTTCGATGACACGCAGAAGCTTGGATTGCAAATTCACGGAAATATCACCGATCTCATCGAGAAAAAGGGTGCCCTTTCCGGTTATCTCGAATTTGCCCTTTGTCTCGGACACGGCATCCGTAAAGGCTCCTTTGACGTGTCCAAAAAGTTCGCTTTCGAGCAATGTGTCCGTGATGGCAGAGCAGTTGATAACGATGAACGGCTCATGACTGTAAGGGCTGTTATAGTGTATAGCCTTGGCCACAAGTTCCTTTCCCGTGCCGCTCTCCCCGCGAATCAAGATGTTCGTCCGGGTATCTGCCACAGAGCCTATCAGCTTGAATACCTCCCTCATCTTGGAAGAGCGCCCGATGATGTTGTCGATGGTGTACTCTTTCTGTTTTTCCTCGACAAGATAGGTCAGTTTGTCTTCAAGGTTTTGCATCTGGAAAGCTTTCTCAATCGTCAAATCCAGCTCCACAAAATCCAGTGGCTTGACCAGGTACTCATAGGCGCCGGATTTGATGGCTTCTACCGTCGTTTTCATGTCATCGTAAGCAGTCATGATCACAACACAGGCGTTTTTATTCCTTATCTTTATCTTGCGCAAGGCCTCAAGCCCATCTATGTCCGGGAGACGGATATCCAAAATGACCAAATCCGGCAAACACTCCGCGTATTTGGCAACGCCTTGTTCTCCCTCCTCCGCCATATGCACTTCGAAATTTCGTCTCGAAAGATGGGAAGAAAGTGTCTTCCTGATCAACGGATCATCATCGATGATTAGTATGGATTTCATTTTTCCTCTTCACAGGGAATAAGGAGATCAAAACAAGCGCCTGATCCCTCATTTTCTACGGTATAAATGGATCCTTTATGCTGCACTATTATCTTCCTGGCATTGGCCAGACCCAATCCTATTCCCGTGGATTTTGTTGTATAAAAAGGCTCAAAAATATTCTCTTTGTCCTTTTTCGGAATCCCAGGACCGTTATCGGATATCCGTATCCTTACCTTTTGTCCTCTCCGTCCTTTCAAAAGTGAAAGGGCAATGGTAATTTTGCCCCCTTTATCCACGGCTTCGCAAGCATTGTGGAGAATATTGAGAAGAACCTGCCTTATTTTGTCCCCGTCGACCAAAACCTGCGGCAATCTTTCTTGGACCTCTTTTGTAAGTTCGACATCTTTCAATTTCAGGGTATTCCTGATCATTTTGATGGATTCATCGACAATCTGCTCCACAAAAAAATAGTTCAGATGAAGCTCTGAAACACGGGTAAAATTCAACAATTCTTTGATGAAATTTTCGATATGGCCGATACCTTCTTGGGAGATATCCAAATGTTCTTTATCGATATCATCCAGGCCTTCACTCTCCATCACCTTCTGGATGTTGAGTTTGACAGAGGTGAGAGGATTCCTGATCTCATGAGCGATGCTCGCAGAGATCCTTCCGATAGAAGCCAGTTTCTCAGCCTGGAGGAGCCTTCTGTTGGCCGCTTCCATCCTTTTTCTTGTCAATTGAAGCTGCTGACTCATCTCGTTGAAGCTCTGAGCCAGCTCCCCGATCTCATCCTGGGTGTCGATATCGATCGCCTGGGAAAAATCACCTTTGGAAATCTTCACCGTTCCATCGACGAGCTTATCCAAAGGTTTGGTGATCCTCCGGGCCATAAGGGCTGCACCTCCCACCCCGATTAGCAATCCGGAACATCCGATAAGGATCAGCATCAACCGCGTTTTAAGCTCCTCGGCTCTCATTTCCTCCAAAGACAGACCGATCTTGATCGATCCGAACCTCGTGGGAGATCCCTCCACATAGATCGGCACCTCTATCTCCATGACCCTCAGATATCGTCCTAATTTCGTTTCGACTGCGATATTTTTAGTCTCCAAAAAATAATCGCCTTTTTTCGCCTCCGGATCCAGTTTGCTATCCGCATAGATGCTGTAATAGTTTTTGATGAATTCGTTCGCTGCGAAGGGTTTGAGGTTCTGATCATAAAAGATGACATAAATCAGATTTTTGTCGATTCTTTTTTCGAGATCCTCCTTGACACCCTCGGAATCACCGAATATAAATAGATTTTGATTGAACTGGGCGATATATTCTGCGGTTAGAATGCCCCGATCTTTCTGCTCCTCAAAAATCGCCCGGACCTCCCTCTGTTCGATCAAAAACAGAACGAGCACAACAAGCCCAACCAGCAGGGCTGTTACATATATCATGAATCTTGTTCTAAGTGGCATATGCAAGTTAACCTTCTTTTCTATCCTGGTTTATTCATAATAACTGCCTCGCCACCACCTTATTGTTGGGGCAGGTCGCCCTGAATTATCCAGGTTATCGTTTGAGCCAAATCTTTTGGGTATCTAAATAATACATGCCTAAATGAGGAACCGCAACCCCCCGGACACGGGATTGCATGGCCTCCCTGTTCTGCGGCGAGTACATCGGGATGGCTGGGACATCTGCCAGGGTTGGGATAATTTTCAGGTTGTTCGTCCTTGACATCCTCGTCAAAACTCTGCAGAGAAGGAAGGAATAGGAAAAAAAGAAGAAAACAAGCGATCAGGAACAGATAGAATTTCCCGATCGTTTTTTTTTGTGATAAATGTACAGGCATCCACAGCAACCAAGAGCAAATTGCATACCATTTTACCCCTTTTGCAATTTATTTATTATAAATAAGTTAACGAATAGCTGTTCAGGTTCAGAGGGACGTTATTGTAAAGATATTTTACAGAAACGATCTTCTTGGGCTACTGTTTTTCGGTATTTTCGACCTTACGAAAAACGCGCATCAGGTTTCCACCCCAGATCTTCTGGATATCTTCATCGGAATAACCTCGGCGGACAAGCTCTTCGGTGATACGGGGCATATCGCTGACATCATCGCATCCGTCAACACCTCCTCCTCCGTCAAAATCTGTCCCGATCCCGACGTAATCCACACCTATCAAATCCACCACATGATCGATATGGTCGATAATGTCCTTTATCGCGGCTCTTTCTTCGGGGAACTTTTCCCTGATCGCCATGTACTCCTCACGCCATTTTTTTCGGGTTTCTTCGTCGCTGATGTCTCTCCTAGAGCCGTATTGCTCCTCAAGTTGGGCCATGGCTGCATCCCTCTCGGGATTGGGTTCTGGTGTTTTGACAAAGCTCGAGACAAAACAGATCTGGATCACGCCTCCGTTTTCTGCCAAGGCTTTGAGCATCTCATCCGTGAGGTTCCGCGGATGGTCGCAGATAGCCCGGACACTGGAGTGGGAGGCAATTATCGGAGCTTTGGTTGTCTGAAGAATATCAAAAAAAGATTTATCCGAAACATGAGAGACATCCACCATGATTCCCAAGCGGTTGCATTCGGAAACAACCTCCTTGCCAAAATCTGTCAAGCCGTTGTCCTCGGGATTTCGTCTTTCAAAGGATGAGTCGCAAATATCATTGTCACCGCCGTGACAGAGGGTGATATACCGAACTCCTCTGTCATAAAAATATTTGACCAGCTCAAGATCTTTTCCGATCGGGTAACCATTTTCCATTCCGATGAAAGCGGCCCTCTTCCCCAACTTCTCCAGCCGGTAGGCATCATCTGGTGTTGTGGCGATTTCCACAAGGTCGGGATGGTCCTTTTCCATCTGATAAAGGGCCTCGAGCAAACGGTCTGCTCTCTCCTTGGCACGAACATACTCTTCAGGTGTTCGTTCTCCCTGCCCCACGAAAACAGCAAAAAATTCCGCATCCAGTCCACCCTCTTTCATCCTAGGAAAGTCGATGCAACCGCTGGATCTTTCTTCAGGATTATGCCACTCGCCGATAATCCATCCCTCTCGAAGCAAACGGGAAGGGGTATCGGCATGGGTGTCGACAGTCAGCACTCGCTCATGGATATCCTTTGCCCTAATGAGAAGATCAGCCTCATCCGTTTGTGATGTGCAAGAGATCAAGAGCAAACCTATGGCTAAAAAATACAATCCTGAGGCAAAATATCTTTGTTTCATGTGTTTATCTCCTTAATGATTGAATGTTCATTGACCGTTTACTTTATTAAAAAAAATTATATATTTCAAATTTTCCTTTTTTTTTTACATTTGGCATCGATAAGACGACACAAATCGCACATATCTTTTTAGCGTTATTGAGAAGGCCAGTAAGTGACAAAACCCCTCGCGGATTGAGCGGGCATGGTTTCTCGGATTTTCCTCGTTGAAACAAGGCGGAAAATCAGCGTGTTTTGTCATTTACTGGCCAGATCAATCGTGGCGGAGAGCCACCACAGGATCCACACGAGCCGCACGGACAGCCGGGTAGATCCCTGCCACCAGACTGACCAGCATGGCAAACAAAATGGCCCCCAAACATAACCACCAGGGGAAGCTGAAAAATTGGATAAACGGAACTCCCTCACCGGTTAAAAAGGCATTGACCACCTGGTTTATCAAACCGCTCACAATCCACCCGAGGGCCAGTCCAAACAATCCTCCGAGGAATCCGATCATGCTGGTCTCGAAGAAAAATATCTTTTTGATGTCTTTATCACTGGCCCCGACAGCCTTCATGATTCCGATTTCAGAATATCTTTCCAGGATGGACATCACCATGGTGTTGACTATCCCCAATGCGGCGACAACGATAGCGATCATTCCAATTACAACAAGCACAGCATCCATGATCAAAAAACCTCTCTTTAGCTCCTCGAACTGATCCATCAAAGCAAAAGTCTGGAATCCCATGTCTCTGATTTCTTCTTTCACTGGATCCACAAATCGCGGAGAGGTGAGTTTGACATTGACCAAGCTGTATCCCTGTCGTCCTGCCGGTGATTGGAACAGATCCCACAGGTTGGAAAACGGCAGTTTCTTCAGATCCTTTGCCGCATCAGGAGGAACAAAAACACCACTTCCACTCCCCTCATCCGTTGGATTTTTGCCAAAACGCTGTCATCGAGAATGGCCTCTGAATCCCCGTCTGTATCTTTTTTCTCCACGCCTTTTCTCATACCCAAGCGGGATAAAGCCGAATCCGTAAAGACAGAGATATATTTGAAAAGCTCCATCTGAGTGAAACTTTCGGAGATGTTTTTCTGGATTCCCTTTCCGTATGCAATCATACAGACCAAAGCGCCAATTCCTATTGTCACACCGAATGTTGTCAGAAAAGTCCGTAGCTTTCTCCGCCAGAGGTTGGAGAAAGACTGCTCAAGATAGTCGGATAGCTTCATCTGATCTTTTCCTGTCGGACGAGTTCGCCATCCTGAAGATTAATGATCATGTCAGAATATTTTTTTATCAATCTCTCCTCATGGGAGACCAAAATCACTGTGATGAACCGATCTCTGTTCAGGTCTGCCAAGATTTGCACGATTTCCTCTGAGGTCTTGCTATCCAAATTGCCTGTGGGTTCATCTGCCAACAGGACATCAGGCTGGTTGACAAGAGCACGGGCGATGGCCACTCTCTGCTGCTCACCTCCGGATAGCTCCAAAGGCCGATGGCCTCCTCTTGGACCCAGCCCGACCTTATTCAGCACTTCCAAGGCTTTCTGTTTTCTTTCCTTTTTGGCAACTCCAGAGAAAAGGAGAGGAAGAGCCACATTTTCCACCGCAGTGAGAGAGGAAATCAGGTTGAACGATTGGAAGATCATTCCCACATCAACCCTTCTGTAACGGGCCAGTTCTTCGTTGCTCATCCGAGAGATGACCTTGCCCTGGGTTTGGATAGTTCCTGAAGTCGGCGTGTCCAGTCCCCCGATAAGATTCAAGAAGGTCGACTTTCCTGAACCTGATGGTCCGGTTATGCCGAGGAAGGTTCCTCTGGGAATGGACAGGGATACATCCTTTAAGGCCACGACCTGGACTTTCCCCATGGAATAGATCTTGGAAAGCCTTTCGGCCTCGATGATGGCAGAGGAATCCTCTACCACTTCCCATCCATCTGGAATTCGGCGCTACCCAGCCAAAAGCCAGTTCCCGTGACCGAGTCGTACTGGGCTTGAAGAAGGTCAAAGTGAAATTTTTCCTCCTCACTTATCTCGAGGAAGATCTTTTTTGCAACGGGATCATCCGTGGCAGCGGCCGCTTCCTGGAAAAATGTGATGGCGTTACGTTCGAGCTCCATGCCGATCCGGAGGGCTTCTACTTCACCCTTTCTATCCTCGAGCTTCATGCTCTCCTTTAACTTTTCAACCAGTGGCGCTTCACCGGAAACGTCATCGGGTATGAGCTCTTTTTTCCAATCCGATCCCCCTAAGATTTCGTTGAACATCTTGCTGAATATTTCCAGATGTTTGACTTCTTCTTCAGCTAAATGCAGAAACATTTTTTTCCCTTTGGGATGGTTGGTCAATTCGGCGGCATGGTTGAAGAATTTCCGGCCGTTGATTTCAAGTATGATAGCATCTCTGATGGCATTTTCGGTATCTTTGCTTATTTTTGACATGTGTATTCCTCCTTTATTTTTTTTCTGGTGGCACTTGCTTCCAGGTTTCGATAAACTTTGCAGCACTTTCGACCATCTTGGTTATGTATTGTTCTCCGATTTGTTTTCTTGCTTTTGAAAGTCATGATTTATTATTCTAGTCGCTTAAAAGCAGTATTTCAATCCGATTTTAAAAAAGAAATATTTCCAAAACCGATGTGATTTTTACAACAGCCAGGTAGCAGCAAGGGGAGCTGATAAGGGTGTCCGCCTATTTTTTCAGGACATAAAAGTCCCTCTTCCTGTCTTTATCCTGATATATACTGAAATCGATAACCTTGTATTTGCGTTCAAAAAGTTTTTGAAAAACTTCCCGCGTCGCAAACCGCCAATCCAGCGGGATTTTGCAAACGCCTTCGTCGGGAACATCCGTCTGTTTGAGCATCATGTAAAAATCAAACGGAATCTCTATCAGTGCGTATTCTTGATCCCAGTCAGTCCTGATATCTGCGACAATCTCAAGCCTAACAAGGCCGCTGCGACCCTGGACTTCGGATGTTTCCGACCGAATCACAAGGTGGTCCGAGTTAACGAGACTCTGGAGATCATAGGGGGGTCGCCGGATGTCTCCCATTAAATTCCACGAGACAAACAGTCTGTCGCTGGGCACATCGATCCTGTTCAGCTCGCCTCCAAAATCTTGATAATAGGCTGCCTTATACTCGACAATATCCATCCCAAAGCGATGGATGTTCCGGTAGGCATTCACCCCAACCAACGGATCAAAAGTACAAGTGATGGTGTCCACCCCGAATACTTCAAGGACCACCTTTTTCTGGAATTCCTTTATCAACACACCCAAACCCAGGTCCTGAAAATCCTTTTTCACACCCAAGTATTGGGAATAAAAAAGGAAATTTGCCACTGCCCGGAAACCCAATTCTTTATCCCGAACGCCCACAAAGCCATATGAAAAACCCACAAAGTGATCCCGATCTTTCGGGAAACTGCCTTTTTCATCCTCCATAAAAACTCCAGTAAACAGGCTGCTCCCGTTGTCGAAATAGCTCTCGCAGAGCATGTTGCGTACCCCGGCCAACTGATCGGTGGATTCCTTCCAGATTTCCCGCCTCAAATCCTCATATTTTTGGTAATCGTCCTTATCGTGGGACAACTCCACGGCAAACAAATATCTTTTTCCTTCAAGTATATGTACGGTGTCCAAATTTTTCATGATTTCCAAGGTCATTCTAACGAAACAACTCACAGGGGTCAAACCTTGACAATGTTTGACCCCATCAAAAGTTTGGTATATTGTTATTATTTTCATGACATGCAAAAAATCCTTTCAAAGAACAAAAGGAGATATGGAATGAGGGAATTTTTCCTATCTTGCTTATCTGTGATGCTGATCATGGGTTCCTTTCTTTTGGGTGAAGAATTCACCAAATGAATCCGGCAAGTAACGAGGAATCAAAATATCCTCCTTGGATAAAAACCTTTCTTTTTGCTCTACAGATCTCGTTTGTTTTGACCTTGCTGGTTGTATGGGTCACCTCAAAGAGCCTACAAGAAAGCAAAAGCCTGTGGGTGCTCTTTTTCTACAGCTTTCCATCCGAGTTTCTTATCGCGACTGTTCCTCATGAGCCTGCCCTGCTGTATTTCGGAAAATTCTATCATCCCCTAACAGTCGCTCTCGTGGCCATTCCCAGCACGCTGTTTACCGAGATGCTGAATTACTCTGCCTTCAAATACATAACTGACTTGAGAATCTTCACAAAACTGCGGGGAAAAAAGGCCGTACAAAAAATGGTCCAATTTTTCAAGAAAGCCCCTTTTTTAACCCTATGGGTTGCAGGAATCACTCCGATCCCGTTTTATCCTCTACGGTTTTTGGTTGTACTCGCTCGATATCCCTTGCTTAAGTACATCTCAGCTGTTTTTCTCTCCCGTTTTCCGAGATTTATCATCCTAGCGTATGTCGGGTACAAGATACAAATCTCTGATTATTTGCTGATTGCTCTGTTTGTTGTCTTGATAGCCATCGCAAATATATCCATCCTGCGGAGTTTGCGAACCCCAAAAAGGAAAGGAACGCCCAATGCCGCCTAAAGCCCTTATCATCGGAGCCACAGGATTTATCGGGAGTCACTTGTTGGAAACTCTAGTTGAAAAAAAATGGGACATCACCTGTTTGGCCAGACCGCAAAGCCAAACAGGCGTGATCGAAAAAATGCCTGTGCGTATCCTTCGAGGCCACCTAGACAATCAAGATGTGCTGGAGAATGCGGTGGAGGGCCAGGATTACATATTCCATCTGGCAGCCCGGATTCGACCTGCTCCTCCTGAAGTCTACGATAGGGCTAATCACAGATTGACCAGAGACCTGGCTAACGCCTGTCTCCGCAAAAATCAAGAGATCAAACGTTTTGTGTACATCTCCTCCATCTCCGTTGCTGGCCCGACTCCCCCTGGGCAGCATTTCGATGAAACTTACCCGCCCAATCCTGCCTCCGAATACGGCCGGACAAAGCTCAAGGGAGAACAAGCGCTAAAGGAAATTTGGGACAAACTCCCCGCAACCATAATCCGCCCTCCGAACGTATACGGAGCCCGGCAACAAGAGACCGAAATCTTGATCAGGCTCATTCGCAAGCGTATCGTACCTCTCTTAAAGGAGGAGGGAAAATCCACAAGCCTGATTTACATCAAGGATTTAATCCGGGGTATCCTTCTGGCTACGGAATCCCCCGAGGCCCAAAGCCAAACCTACTACTTGACCGATGAGGAAGGATATTCATGGAGAGAAATTATTCTCACCCTTAAGAAAATCGTGTTGGGCAATTCTTTTTATCTCCCGATCCCCGAAAATCTCATTTATTTCTTAGCCTGGTTTGCGGACATGCTCCGGGCTGCTGGATTTAAAAAACTCTTTTTCGGACGAAGGGTTTGGAATGCCATGGCAAAATCTCGGTGGCTTTTTTCCTCATCTAAGGCAGGGAAAGAATTGGCCTTCCGGCCGCATTACAAATTAGACGCCGGATTAAAAGATATGCTCGGTCTCCGCGAATAAATCGAATCTCCTGGATTATTCACGAGTCGAGGTTGATGTAGATGCGAGGCACAGGGTATGCAGCTGTGGTTATCCACCGCAAATGCCTTGTAACGAAGCAGATGCATTAAGATCGGCTCGCCTGACAGGTAAAAAATGCCGATGAAAATATAAGGATACTATCTTGAAAATGTTCGTGTTGTCATTTGCAGAAATATCAGGATATTATTCTGATATTGCTGAAATATAATAAGTATCGGTATTTTTTATGAATAATTCAGGTTATTTCTGTTTACGAGGCTCTGAATTTCTGTCAAAATATAAATTAATCCCTTTTCTTTCGGAACAAAAAGACATGCAAAAATATGAACAGTCCTCTTCGGGCGAAAAAAAGCTAGCCTGCATCATCAATCCCAGTGCAGCCAATAAAAAGTGGAAGAGGCGAAAACTCTTGAGAAGATACATCCAGAAAAATTTACCCGGACAGATTATCGACTCCCATGAAGACAAATCCGCTACAATCCAAGCGGCCAAACAATTATGCGAAGACCACGATATCATTGTGGCTGCAGGGGGCGATGGTACGATTGCCGATGTTATCCAAGGGATAATCCAATGCCAAAACCGAAAAAATGTTGTTTTGGGAATCATACCTCTAGGCAGCGGGAATGCCTTCCGACAATCCTTGGGAATTCCCAAGAATGTGAAAAAGGCGATTCAATGCATCAAGGGAGGCAAAACACAGGAAATCGACCTCCTCGAAATAGAAGGGACATGGGCCGCTTTCGGGAGTATAGGTGCCAGCGCCCAGATTACCCATGAAAAACTCAAAAAAGATATACCCGGTTTTTGGGGCCATATCTATGCGGCAAAGATCATGCCGAAGCTGCCGATGAAACAACAAGAGGTGGAATTGATCGATGGGGTAGATGATTCTGGAAAGCGTTTCGAACAAATGAAGGTGAACCTCAAGGCACTGGATTGCGTGGTTGCCAAATCAAAACATTTCGGATATGGATGGAGAGCCGCCCCAAAGGCAAAACTGGATGATGGCTATGTGGATGTTTCTTTTTTCGAAATGACTGGTCTCAAATATTCGCTTCTTTTCCCGCTCATCTATCTCGGCCTTCTTCAGAGGACACAGAAACACTTCAAGGCCAAAAAAATCATCTTCAAGGGCAAAAATCTCACTATGCAGTATCACGGAGAATTGTGGGGGATAAAAGACCAAATCGAAGTGACCGTTCTCCCTCAGGCCTTGAGAATCATCGTACCCGGAAAATAATCCCCTTTCTTTTTAGTTTTGCAAAGAATCTTTCGCTTGCGAGACCAGAGTTTTGACATCCTCGAGCAAAGTCGGAGCATGATATACGTAGCCATCTTTGATCGTCCACTTGGTTCCACCTTTTTTCACAAGCTTTCCCTGCTCCAGCTCCATGACTCCTGTGGGATAAAGATACTTTAGGTTTTTCAAAGGATTTCCATCCACAAGGATGATATCTGCCAGGTACCCATTCCGGATCCGGCCGAGCGCTTTTTCCTGTCCCAAAATTTGGGCATTATTGCTTGTGGCATGTTTGATCACATCGATGGGATGGAAGCCTGCTTCCTGATGGAGTTCCATTTCCCGGATAAGGCTGAAACCGTATAACATGTAGATGTACCCCGCGTCTTCTCCTGCGCCGACAATTCCTCCCATGTTGGCAAATTCCCGGACAGCTTTCATCCAGATTTTGTAATTTTCGTGCCAGAAAACCTCATCCGTTGTCGTCCAATCCCAGTGATAGGACCCGTGGTTGGAAGGACTCGGCTCGAAATACTTCTCGAGTGTCGAATGCAGGCAATCCTTGAACCAAGGTTGATTTTTCGCACGCAACAAATCCCGGTTGGCTTCATAGATCACAAAGGTCGGGCACCAAGACACTCCCTTGTCCACAAGAGTTCGGAGGACCAATTTCAGCTTATCGGGATCGGCTTCCCTCCAGAGTCTTCCAGCATACCGGAACCGATCGCTCTCATTGCTGTAGTTGTATTCATGGGCAAAATTTTGAGAACCCTGGAGAGCTGCATTCGGAACACCATACCAGTGTTCGATCGAAGTGACACCCAAAGCCGCATCATCCCAGGCATCCGTTTCCTCAACTCCCACATGGTGAGCCACCCGAAAACCCAGTTCATGGGCTTGCATCAGAGCAGCTTCCATGATATCTCGGTCCAACCCAAAAATTTTAACACCGTCTCCCCCGAGCTTTTTGATTTCTCGGATACTCTGCTTCATCTCTTCTGGATTACGCCCCCAGGCTCTCATGTAAAGGAATATGCGGGGTGCCACAACAGAGCCCTCTTGACTCTTTTGTCTTTCTTGGATGGTTTTGTCATAATTGCTCCCCACATCTCGAACGGTGGTTATTCCACAAGATAGCCAAAGTTTGTAAAGATACTCAAAAGGTATAGGAACACCTCCACGATTGTCATGTATGTGAGCATGAATATTGATAAGTCCAGGAAGAGCATAAAGCCCGGAACCATCGAGCACATGGAGATTCTCCCGGTATGCTTCTGGACGTAGGTCGGCCGACTGTACGGAATGAATTGTGTTTCCCTTCAGGATAATATCCATTGGACCACGCGGAGGTGTTCCCTTTCCGTCGATAACCACCACATTCCGTATCACAAGCTCATCGTATCTTTGTCCGGATACAACGCCCTTTGACTCGCCCTTCAAAGCCATTGCCGAGAGGAAAAAGACACAGATAGCTAAAACCCCAACGATCCATTTTTTTTGCATCATTCTGCACACCTCCTCAAAATAATGGCACAAAAGCCAGATCAACACCCACAACCGAGAATTTGGGCATCTCTATTTTTCAGATTTTTCCGAAGATGCGGCTGCTTCGTGGAGGGTGTAGATGGCCACATGGGGAAAGGTACGACCTCTCAGTTTCTCGATCCCTTCCTTTGACTGGTATTCCTCAATGTCCTGCAAAAGCGGAACATTGTTTGCCAGCCTGTCATGGATGTCGGCAAGAGCAATGAGGCTGCTTCCGATCGGGATTTTATCGAGGTCTTTGTCCAAGATGTGGGCCTCCTGGACGTAGTGAAGGTAATAATTGTAAAGAATAGGCTCCACTTCCTTCAAAATAGAGGCTGTGGATATGAGCATCACTTTTTCTCTATCGCTCAAGTGACTCTCCGATGGTTCCGTCTCTGCGGCCATAAAGTCGACCACTTCACTAAAAAACGGAAGGCTGGACCGAAGGTCACCTGCTTCATACAGCAAAGAAGCAGATTTGATGTTTTCGGACTCTCTCTTTTCTAAGCCTGCCGCTTCCGCCATCTTCCCAGCCAGGAAAGCCACACGCAGAGAGCGAGGCTTCACATCATCGGCAACCTCCATGTATTTGAGCAAAATCTCCAGACTCCCGAAGTAGGAACGCCTTAGGTTGCGTATTTTGCTTTCCCTTTGTTCGGAAACGGCTCCGATGATCGCACCTGTCAGAATCAGGAAGCCTCCCCAAGTGATGAGGTTGATAGCCGAATCGAGAGAGAGACCAGGGCCTGTGCCAAATAACAATTCAAAAAACAGAAGATACAAAACCATAAGAAGTATGCAAAAAATGCCGGTCAGCACGGCACTTTTTTTACCCAGAAAATAACCCGAAAGAATCACCGGCAGGAAGAAAAAATTGAGAAAGGAAAATTTATAGTGAACAAGAAAGGCAATGGCAAGGATTCCCACAAGTATCAAAATGATCAGTGAAACTTCGAAGTGCTTGAGGACAAATTCCTTGATTTTGTTCATCCTCACTCCCTTAATACGAGATTTCACCCCACCGTGATTCCCCGCCTTAGTGCGTCCAAACAACGGGTAACATTTATACCATCAGGGGAAATTTAAGTCAACTCGAATATGCTATAATTTATTGTTAGCCTGAATTTTTCAATTTCTGGAGGAAACATGAACAAAATCGGAATCGGCATTGGATTGACGGTCCTGATGTTTGTCCTATCAGCCTGTTCCCCTCATTTTCATCTTGACCTTATGGGCGAAGAACAAATACAGGAAGTGGTGTTAATCAAAAGCCGCGTCAAAGAAAAAATACTTCTTTTGGACATATCAGGCGTGATCGTTTCCTCGATGAAACCGGGTGTCTTCGACAAGGAGGGAGACATTCTGTCCCAAGTCTACTACAGATTAAAAAAGGCTGCTGAGGATAACATGGTGAAAGGGATCATCCTGAGGTTGGACACACCAGGTGGCGAAGTCACTGCCAGCGATATAATTTATCATGAAATCTTGAATTTTAAAAAAAAGACAGGTATCCCAGTGCTGGCGTTGATGATGGGACTGACCGCCTCCGGCGGGTATTACATCGCATCGGCCTGCGATCTTCTGATCGCCCATCCATCCACCCTGACTGGAAGCATCGGCGTCATCTCCCTTTTTCCCAATCTCGAGGGACTTTTTGAAAAAGTCGGGATCCAAGTCCACGTCATAAAATCCGGAGAACTCAAGGACTCGGGAAGTGTTTTTCGCCAAATGACCCCTGAGGAACGCGATGTATTCCAGAAAATCGTCGATGAATATCATCAAAATTTTCAGGATGTTGTGTACGAAAACAGAAAAGATCATCTTTCGCTGGAAGACTTGAAAAAAATTGCTGACGGACGAGTAATGACGGCATCACAAGCTCTCGAGGCTAAATTGATAGACGAAATCGGATATTTTGATAAGGCCCTCAAAATTATCCTTGACCTTTCCTCCCTTCCAGAAGCCAATGTGGTCTCGTACACATATTTTCCCAAAAGAAAAACCAATATTTATGCCACGAGTCTGAAGAGCAAGCCTCTGCTGGAAAGTGTCGGCTTCCGCGACGTAGTTCAATCTTTAAAGAGCGGTTTTTATTATCTGTGGCATCCCCAGCTGTACGATTGAACCGAAGTTCCTGGTTAATCCGCCCCCTCTATTTTGACCACGTATTCAAAGGCTGGGGCATTGACCATGTGGGCTTTCACCGCACAGCTATCCACTGACTTAATGATCGCTTTTATGTATTTATCGGGAAATTCAGGTGGGAGCTGAATTTCAAAGCTGATCTTGTCGATCTTTTTTTTCTCTTCTTTCTTAAACATGCGCATCGCAACAGAAGCCTGATCCATCCGATAGCCCCTGTTTTGACAGAAGGCAAGAACATAGAACCCGACGCACGTCGCAATAGATCCCAAGAAAAGATCAAACGGCGCGGGGGCCGTTCCCTCGCCACCAGCATAGACGGGTTGGTCTGTTTTCATCAGGAAACTTTTGTACTCAGCATCCACACGCTTTCCTCCAGGAAAAGTGACTTTTATGTCTTCCATGTATTCGCTCCTTTGGAAAATAATGCTAGAAGAAGTCTTCTATCCCCCTCTGTTATGCTTAACTTTCCGAACAGATCATAAATCATCTCTGTCGTGTGTTTTTTGTTCGTTTTATGGATAAATCCTTTCTCCTCCAACTTTCCCAGAATCATTTCGATGCATTCCACCTGTTTTTTCTGCGAGAGAGGCTTTGCCAGATCGTGTTCATCAGACCTGTGAGGAGTATGCGTGTAGATACAGAACAGAGTGATGAGAACAGCTGAGGCAAGATTGAAAGAAGGCTGTCTGGTGGCTTGCGGGATGGCGAAACGGAAATTGGAATATTTCAGTTCCTCTGACGTGAGGCCGGTGCGCTCGTTCCCGAATAGAAGCCCCACTTTCGTTGAATCGGAAAAGAGGGCCATTTTTTCCACCGCATCCTCGAGGGAAAAATAAGAGAAACTTTTTCGCTTTTTCGATGTAGCTGCGAAGACCACTTCGAGGTCCGCCGTGGCCTCTTCCAACCTGTCATAGATCTGAGCGCCGTCGAGTATTTCCCTGGCATGGACGGCTGTTCTAAGGGATTCATTCTCGACGCCAGAAACTCCCACCAACCGCAATTGCTCAAATCCTGTGTTTTTCATGTTGCGGGAGACAAGACCGATATTTGCAGGGTGTTCAGGCCTTACCAACACAACAGTAATATTTGATTTCATGCCAGTCATTATAAATGAGGCTCAATCAAAAATCGACCGCGTAATTTAGAACTCTCCGGTGGAGCCGAACCCCCCTTCCCCTCTAGATGTATTGTCAAGGTCTTCCGCTTCAACGACACGGACCAGCGTGATGGGTTGGACGAGCATTTGAGCAATTTTCATTCCTTTATCTATGGCAAATGGCTTATCGCTCAAATTGATCATGACCACCTTGACTTCTCCTCTGTATCCTGAATCGATCACACCGGCAAGCCGGTGAACGCCCTTCAACGACACTCCGCTTTTGTCCCAAATAAGGCCCACATAGCCATCGGGGATGGCCACCTTTATGCCGGAGGGGATGGCTTGGACCTGTCCCTTTTCCAAAACAAAGTCAATGGATGAGAATAAATCTAGCCCGGCATCCCCCGTGTGTCCATATTGGGGAAGCCTGGCGTCCATCTGTACCTTTTTTACTTTAAGCTCCATATTTTATGCCTCTTCAATTCTGACTTCAGGAAAAAATCTTTCGACACTTTGTCCAAGCGCCCGCATTTCCTCTCTTTTGAAAGGTTTCAATCGTTCAAAAGCCGGGTCTAAAGTGTTCTCAGGCACAAACTGTTGGATCTGAAAAACCCTTGCCCCCTGCAGCATCCGGCCTATTTCCTTCATGCCTGCCTCATCGATCAAACCCGGAACCGCGGTTATCCGGAACATATAATCCACTCCAGAATGTTTGATAATATCGATGCTCTTCCGGATATTTTTCACATCAACAACCGTCCTCGTGACTTCCTCGTATTCCTCCAGCGGTGCTTTCACGTCCATGGCGATCGAATCCACCAGATTTTTCGCGATCAAATCCTCGAGCCTGGACGGAAAGGAACCATTGGTATCCAGCTTCACCAACAACTCCCGTTTCTTCAAAAGGGACAAAAAATCCGCTAAATCCGGATGGAGCAAGGGTTCTCCTCCTGTGATACAAATGCCCTCCAGCCAGTCCTTCCTGGAATCCAAAAAATCTGTGATATAGTCCATCGGGAAAGTCGGGAGATCATCCGGATTCAGCACCAGCTCGGCATTGTGACAAAAGGGACACCGGAAATTGCAGGACCCGAGAAACACGGAAGAGGAGATGACTCCGGGGTAGTCTCTCGGGGAAAACTTTTCTAAGCCTTTGATTTCAACCAATCCCTTAGTTCCTCCTGAGTGTTCAAAATGGCGATGACTTCTCCGGCCTCTTGGAGAACCAAGGTTGGAAGGATAATCCCCCCCCCTTCATCTCTTTTCAGAATTTGCAAGAACTCTCGAATTTTCAGCTTGCTCTCTTTTTGACTCAGATTGTATTCAGTCCCCTCTAATTCTGTCTCCGCAAGGACCTTTTTGATAGCTTCGCATTTTTTGCAGTTGGGATAGGTAAACAGGAAGTATCCCATCGGGATTCCTCTTATCCTGTGACTTCGAAGAGAGTTCTCTCCCTGAACTCTTGCTGTTTTCCGTCATTCCATGTGGCAATCGGCCGCAAATAGCCGACTATCCGGGAATATACCTCTGTAGACTTCCCGCATTCGGGACACTCCATGACCTTCCCCTTGATGAATTGGTGATCCGCACATACGCTGAAGGTAGGCGTGATGCTGAAATACGGAAGTCCTGTTTCGGAAATCTTCCGGACCAACTTCTTGCACGTTCCGCTGTCTATGGATTCGGGGAGGAAGGCATGGAAAATGGTTCCCCCGGTGTAGAGGGGCTGGATGTCTTTCTGATGTTCGATGGCCTCAAAAACATCCCGTGTGGCATCAACGTTGAGCTGGGTGGAATTGGTGAGGAAAGGAAATCTTTCCGTCCCTGAAGTGATGATGCTGTTGTATTTTTGCCGGTCCAGCCTGGCCAGCCGGTAGGAGGTCGACTCGGCCGGCGTAGCCTCGAGGTTGTAAAGATTCCCGGTTTCTTCCTGGAAGTCCTGCATGGTTTCTCTCATAAACTTTAGCACTTCTATGGTGAACTCTTTTCCCTCTTCTGTATCGATTCCTTTGCCGAGAAAGTTCAAGCAGCTCTCATTCATCCCGCAAATGCCGATAGTCGAGAAGTGATTGTCGAAGTGACCGAGATAGACCAACGTATAGGGCATCAATCCTTTCTCCAACATGTTGTTCACCACTTTCCGCTTGGTTTCTAGGGATTCCTTGGCCAGAACCATCATATTCTTCAGCCGGGTGAAATAGTCTTCCCTTGAACTGGACTTGTAACCTACCCTGTTGAGGTTGATGGTCGCCACACCGATCGAACCCGTGGAATCACCGGGCCCCCAGATGTTGCCCGGTCTGTTGAGAAGCTCTCTCTGGTCCAGGTTCAACCGGCAGCACATCGCCCGAATGTCGCCAGGGTCGAGGTTTGTGCCGATGTAGTTTTGGAAATAGGGGATCCCGTACTTGGCTGTGACATCAAACAAAAGTTTTGCATTCGGGGAATCCCAATCAAAATCTTTTGTGAGGTTATAGGTGGGAATAGGAAAAGTGAAAACACGGCCGTGCATGTCTCCTCCCACCATCAACTCGAGAAAAGCCTGGTTGATCATATCCATTCCCTTCTGGCACTCCCCATAGGTAAAACCTTGTTCCTCTCCTCCGATGATGGCGGATTTATCCTTCAGGTCATCGGGAACCGTCCAATCAAAGGTCAGGTTGGAAAAGGGCGTCTGCCATCCCCACCGGGAGGGAACGTTCAATCCGAAAATGAGCTTTTGAAGATCCTGTTTGACGCTATGGTAATCCAGGTCATCCGCTCGGACAAACGGAGCCAAATAAGTGTCGACACTGGAAAAAGCCTGGGCTCCGGCAAATTCCCCCTGCATGGTCCCGATGAAATTGACCATGTGGAGAGTGGCAGTCTCGAGGTGCTTTGCAGGGAAGGAGTGAACCTGGTTGGGAACATGCCCAAAACCTTTTTTGAGCAGATTCTCTAGAGACCAACCCGCACAGTAGCCGACCAGCGGATAAGAAAGATCATGGATATGCACCGCCCCCTCTAGATGTGCCTTTTTTACCTGATCCGAATAGAGCTGATTGAGAGCATAATTTGCCAGAACTTCCCCTGAAATCCTCGCGTTCAATCCCGAAAAGCTCATCACACCCTCGTTGCTGTTTTCTCTGACCTTCCAGTCCATGTCGGCGATGTAATCTTTGATCAACCTTTCCAGGTTGACCCCTGTTTTTTTAGCTTCCCGGATATCCTTGTGTCTATCCCGATACAAAATGTAAGACTTGGCGATTTCATGATACCCCTGCTTCATCAACACCATCTCGACGATATCCTGAATCTGTTCCACAGATGGGATGGTATAGCCACCAAACTTGTCTTCTATCATAAAGGTGACAATATCGGAAACACTTTTGGCCGCCTGTTCATCGACTATATTATGCGATTCCATAGCCTTGTAGACAGCCTTTGTGATTTTTTTCTGAACAAAATCCACGACTGTGCCATCTCTTTTTTTGATTCTTGAAATAACTTGCCTCATGAAGATTCTCCTTTTTTCTAATGAGTGTTTGAGGTTTTATCGCTGCTCACACGAAAGAAATGGGCTAATCCATCCCTGAGTTATTCGTGTTTGTGTGAGCGGTGGGAAGAAGCACATTCTCCGAAAAACACCCATATATTGTATCGCCCACTTGCGATTAACACTAAATATTGTACTGGCGACAAAAATATATATGCAACCGCAAGAACTTGTCAAGTCTTTTTTGGAAATTTTTTCATTTTTTTCCGAAACGGGCGGATAAGTTGTCTGCAATTGTGATAAAATGACTTTCATCGCATAACTTTTCTGAGAGGAAAAATGAAAATTCTCACGATTCAAACTCATAGTGGGGAGGACTTAATCGATATCACAGACCAAATCAAGGAATCGGTTAACGAATCGGGAACAGAAACAGGGGTCTGTTGTGTTTACGTCCCGCACACCACTGCAGGAGTGACCATCAACGAAAACGCCGATCCGTCGGTAAAGACAGACATCTTGATGGCTTTGCGAAAAATTGTGCCCGATTCCTTGCCCTACACTCACGCTGAAGGTAACTCCTCAGCCCATGTCAAATCCTCGCTGGTCGGCTCATCCCTATCGATCATCATCGAAAACGGGAACCTAGCTCTGGGAACCTGGCAGGGCATTATCTTCTGTGAATTTGATGGGCCAAGAAGACGGAAGCTCTTCATCCACACACATCCCTGTCTCAGATAGTCACATTCATCTGTTTCAGCCTGACTTCAAGGTCGATTTGAGGCCCATACAGAATGGCGTTCATTCCCAGTCTTTGCGCCCCTTCAATATTCTCCGGCAAATCATCCAAGAACACACATTCCTCAGCTCGGGCTCGGGCTTTCTTCAGCGCTTCTATGTAGATCTCCGGATGAGGCTTTATGTATCCCACTTCGTAAGAAAGGATATAATCATCAAACAGAAAAATCTCAGGAAATTTCTTTTTGATAAACCGGAAGCGCTCAACATCTGTATTCGAGAGAAGAATCAGTTTGTTGTTGGTCTTTAGCCTTCTTAAAAGGTCCAATACCGGAGGATTAGGGGAAAAAACATCGCAATAAATATGAAAAAAGGTATCCTGCCCGATTTTTGCTTCCAGCGCATGAATAACTTCTCTGTAAAAAACCTCAGGTTCGATCTTACCTGTATCAAAAGACCGGATCATATCCTTGTGCCGATGGACACGTTCGGCAATATCACGGTATGAATACGGACAATATTCAGCCATTTTTTGGAAAAAAATAAAATTATCAAAGAATAATATAACTTTTCCGAGGTCAGAAATCACACATTTTATCATCAGACAGAATCTCCTTCCCGACCTGAATTATTCATGAAAGCTGCAGATTCATTCACTCATTAACAAAACATAATTTTCAAATCAATTTAATCTAAACATCTGCAGCTTACACCCTTCGGGCGAGCCAATCTCACTACATCGACGTCGTTGTAACCCATTCGCAGTAGTCCACTACAGCATCATGGGCCACTGCCTTGTCGTTGCAGCAATCTCAACTCGTGAATAATCCAGGCTAATAAAAATATTGTATACCAGAAAATCCCGGTTCCTCAACCACCAAAACATTTTCCTTTCCGCTATAATTTAACGTTAACGGTTCTCTTCCATTTTGTGTGGGTAAGCTCTAATGGAAAAAGACATCAGGTATGTCTGCTGCACCATTGAGGATCTAGTCTGCACGAGTTGTTCTTCGAAGGTACCCGGCAGAGCCGGGCTCCGAGTATGTATAAAGTAATATCTACACAAAATGGAAGAGAACCATTTTTTTTAAACAGTCAAGCAAGCTGATGAGGAAACCATCCGAAGGTGAGCGGGCATGGTTCGTTTTTTTGACTTCAGAATTTTCCTATGATATAAGCGTTGATAAAATCAATTGTTTTGAGATCTCAGGAGGACAATGCCATGGGAATCCATCTTGTTAAAAATAAAGGGACTGCCAGGATTTGGGCATCTATTCTTTTCATTTCGGTGGCACTTCTGATTTTTGGCGGAGCTTTTGCCCTGTACTATCTCAAGGGCGCAAAAAAAGTGACGTTCAAAGATATCGAGTCGGCAGAAAAGATCGCTGGCCTTCGATTCAGTAGAAAAGAGAGAAACCTGATGCTCGAGAACTTGAGAAAAAATATTCGCAGCTATGAACAGATACGAGAGGTTGCACTGGAAAATCATGTTCCTCCATCCATCCAATTCAATCCCCTTTTGCCTGACATGATCATCGACAAAGAGTCGATTCCGTTTTCTTTTTCGACCGATCCAGAGATCCAACTCCCTGAGAACCTCGAAGATCTCGCCTTTTATCCCATAACCGCCTTGGCACAGCTCATCCGATCGCGCAAGATTACATCGGTCGAGCTCACAAACTTGTATCTCGATCGGCTTAAAAAATATGGCCCTCGATTGGAATGTGTTATTACATTAACGGACGGACTGGCTCTCAAACAAGCCAAAAAAGCCGATGAAGAAATCGGTGCGGGCCGATACAGAGGCCCCCTTCATGGGATCCCATGGGGAGCAAAAGATCTCCTTGCAACAAAAGGAATCAGAACTACCTGGGGAGCCATGCCTTACAAAGATCAGATCATCGATAAAGATGCCACCGTGGTCAAACGATTGGAAGAAGCAGGCGCTGTGCTGGTCGCCAAACTCACAATGGGTGCACTAGCTATGGGAGATGTTTGGTACGGGGGCAAGACAAAAAATCCCTGGAATCTTGAGCAAGGATCGAGTGGATCATCCGCGGGGTCTGCAGCTGCCACATCTGCCGGCCTGGTTGCCTTCGCCATCGGAACTGAGACTTTGGGTTCGATCGTGTCCCCCTCCACTCGCTGTGGTGTGACGGGCCTGAGGCCTTCATACGGACGCGTTAGCCGTTATGGAGCAATGGCTTTGAGTTGGAGCATGGACAAGATTGGACCCATTTGCCGCACTGTCGAGGATTGCGCCTTGGTCTTCCATGCCATCTATGGACCCGATGGAAAGGACCTTACGATAGTCAATGCTCCTTTTGGATGGGATCCTTCTTCCGATCTCCACCAAATCCATGTGGGCTATTTAAAGAAAGCTTTTGAACGAAAATCAAAAACCAAAGAGAATGACCAGACGACACTGGAAACCATGCGTTCCCTGGGAATCGAGCTCATCCCGTTTGAACTCCCAGAGTTTCCAGCCAGGGCGATATCCTTCATCCTGAGCGCAGAAGCGGCAGCTGCCTTCGATGAAATGACGAGAAGCGGGAAGGACGATCTTTTAGTCAGACAGGGACAAGGGGCTTGGCCGAATACCTTTCGACAAGCAAGGTTCATTCCTGCGGTTGAGTATATTCAAGCCAATCGTCTTCGTACCCTTTTGATGCAAAAAATGGCTGAACAGATGAAAGAGATCGATGTATTCGTGACCCCATCCTATGGCAGCAACAGTCTTCTTATCACGAACCTTACCGGTCATCCAACGGTCGTGGTTCCCAACGGTTTCGATGATAAGGGAAACCCGACAAGCATATCTTTTATAGGCAATCTTTTCGAAGAGGCAAAGGCTCTGCGCGTGGCTAAGGCTTATCAAGACGCTACTGACTTCCATCTCAAACACCCCAGCCTGCATTATTGACAAGCCAATCTTACCCCATCGACTTCGTTGCAGCATATTCGCGGCAGTCCACTACAGCTTCATGGGCCACTGCCTTGCCACATCTTAATGTTGGGGTGGGGCGAGAATGCCGATGCTTTTTATTTTTACAGTAAAATCAGAAGGTTCTCTTCCATTTTGTTATGTCCGCAGCGCCATTGAGGATCTAGTCTTCACGAGTCGTTCTTCGAGGATACCCGGCAGAGCCGGGCTCCGAGTATGTATAAAGTAATGTCTACACAAAATGGAAGAGAAAAAAAATGAATGATGTTATCAACAGTTTCTATGAATGATTCAGAATCATTTTTTTTTGGTGGCTGTTGCTGTTGCGGATATCCCCAAGGATTCTACGGACAGGGTTCCTTCCAACTTTCCCTCGACCAACTCAAGATCCGATTTCACTAAATTTTCATATCCATCGGGGGGGGTGGGTATATTTGTCTCAAAACGCAAATGTGTGCTATCGAATTCTATGTTTTCAAGAGGCACATATGAAAAAAATCCGGAAGATTCACTGATCGAACCCTTCAACCCCTCATCGGTTTTTTCGATGGAAAAAGAGAGGTAATAGAACTCGCCTCCTACATCCACTTCCATCTCCCAATCTCCGATGATCTTTCCATAATCAACCGTGTCCTGGCCGTTCAGATGAAACGATGCACAAAACCCAATCCAAATAATGGCAAAGGCCAAGATTGTAAAAAAACTTCTTTTTATCATGCTATTTATCTCCTTTCCTCCCAGAGATATTTCCCGATTCGGAATTTCTGCCTGCTAATGAGAAAAAGTCAAGACAATCAGAAGACTCTCTTGGCTCAAAGATGATATATGATTATGCCTTGAATAAGGCAGCTGTTTTACTAGAACAGACCGGCAAAAAGCACATCGACATGGAACATCTCTCTTGTTCTGCGTCTTTGGCTCCAATCCACAGTTTCTTTCACCTTCAAATAAAACCAGAACTTATCGAAATGCCCCAATTTTCCCAAGTAGAATTGGCTAAAGTCTGTGTAGTTGTCTACCAATATTTTGCCGATCTCCTTGCCCTCGTCATCAAAAACAGCGATTTTATCACCCGTATCGTTCTTTTCTAAACTCCCATAGACTTTGGCTTTTTCATTCTGTTCCCAAACATCTTTTTTGTCATAAGAAAGATCGGCGAGTGCGACAAATTCTTCCCTGGCACCGAGATCCAGATAATCTTCAAGAACCGGCTCCTCGGTACGTGTGAAGATGTTGGTCCAATCACCACTATCTCCTATTACCTCAAGAGTATTGGCCACGAGAATGGACGGCATATCCGGAGATATAGCTCCTTCTCCCCGAACTTCTTTATCGATCAGACTCTCCAAGGTGCCTGACTCCAAATTTCCTTGAATCACGATATCAAAACCACTGGCTTCAGGAAGAAACACATACTTGCCTACAACAGCTTTAATGGTTCCTTCAAAGGGCATGATTCCTTCTTGAATCCCCGCTGTTTCTTCTCCTGTTTTCCCTTCTCCAGCTTTTTTACAGGCTACAGATCCAAAAGCTACCAAAAGGAATGAAAGCAGTATCATCCCTATAAACCGGGACACCTTATCTGTTTTGTTCGTTTGAATAGCCATAGCTTATACCTCCAATGCTTTTGCCCTTGGCTCCGGCGACGATCCCTAACCAGGGATCTTCTTTTCTTTCTACCAGGGAGTTTGGGCTTTCCTGGAGCGAAAATATTTTATACCACTGCCGAAAATAAAAGTAAAGAGGAAAATAACTATCCTGGATTATTCACGAGTTGAAACCCTCCACCCCACCCTATTATTAAATGATGAGAGGCGAGGCACAGGGTATGCAGCTGTGGTTATCCACCGCAAATGCTCTGTTACGAAGCATCCAACCCGCCCCACCCAACAATATTGGCTCGCCTGAAAGGTAAAAAATGCCGATGAAAATATAAAGATACTATCTTGAAAATGTACGTGTTGTCATTTGCAGCAATATCAGGATAATATTCTGATATTGTTGGAATAATAAGAAGTATCGGCATTTTTTATGAATAATTCAGGCTATGTGGTATTTTTTTATTTTACTTTTTTTTCACTCTCTTGGATGAACTGGACAGGGAAATAGAACGTGATGCAGAGGATCGGGAAGGAGCAGATCGAGAGACTTGTGTGCTTGAGGTGCTCTTGAAGGACCGAGATGTGGATGATCGGCTCGGGGATGATCTATAGGTAGATCTGGTCGGTGTAGAGTTGCGGGAAAGAGCCGAGCTTATGCTGGACCGGGACTGGGAAGAGTTTCGTTTGATTGCGGAGGAAGAGGAACTTCTAGATGACGACACCCGACTCGGGGAATAAGATCTATTGCTGGAAGAGGAAGTCTTGATCCTGGTGGTAGATCGGCTAGGCGTTGAATAGGAGGATCGACTAGAGGATGAAGATCGAGGAGAGTACTGTTTTATGGTCGATTTGTAACTCCTGGATGAACTGGGAGTATACGACCTGGCTTTCGATGTTGAGGAAGTTTGGCTTTTCCTGACAGAAGTGAGCTGGCTGGGATAGGCTTTTATCCCTGTTCTTGATGAAGAACTCCGGCCGGAAGAACGAGACATCTGCGCATTATTGCCTGACAACGATCTCTTAGTGCTTGAGGTGTATGTTTTTATTGAACTGACACCGCCTTTGCTGACCGTTCCTGAACGGTTGGATATCCGAGGATTTCCTGTAGGTTTGACAAGATTTTTTCCTACCGACGATCGTATCGATTTTCCAGATGAATAGCTTTTCGAGACAGAACGGATATTCGATCGAGAAAGAGCTTTCGATGCAACAGAGCTTTTTATGCCGATTCTGCTGGCAGCAGGACGGCCCATCGGTTGTCTGGATGACAAGGAGACTTTGCCGAGTCTTGACATTCCCGATTGACTCAAGGCCACCTTGGAAACGTTTCGGGCGCTCAGTTGATCTTTGCGGATAACGGTAAAAGCGCGGGATTGAGTGGGAAAGTATCTGTCATTATGTCGACCATAGAAACGGTTGTTGACGATGACCACAGGACGGTTGTAATAACTCAACGGACTCCAGCCGATATAATCGATACCGTGATACCAGTGCACCCAGCCCGGTCCCCAACTCCTGGTCGGGATCCAATGCCATCCCAGTCCGCCTCTCCAGTGCCATCGGCCGTAATGGGAAACACACCATCCCCAAGGCTCATAAGAGCACCATGTCCACCCGCTGACAGGATACCAAGCCCATCTTCCATTGTAATAGGGTCGCCATGAGTGGTGGTAAACATCAGGGATCCAAACGTAACCGTAAGGCTTCTCATACTCCCATCGGCCATAATAATCCAATTCGGCTTCATATTCATACATATCAACAGGGAGATACCGTGTCCTCACATACCTGTTGTGAAAGATATCCCGGCCCCTATTCAATTCTGTAAAGGTATCTTCGTTTCCGGCATAAATGTACTCGGGACCACCATTGAAAAATCCGTTGGCCGCGACCAATTTTTCTCCGGCACGCACTATTTCAAAGTCTCCTTCGCCGGCGGCCTCGATAGATCCCTCCACCACAAAAAGTGCTGTTTCCTGATTATCTCTGACTTCAAAGCGGTAGAGTCCTTCCTCCAGAATATAAAAAGATCCATCTGGACTGTGGAGCTCGAATTCCTTTTCTGTATTCAGGGAGTTCACACGCAGATAGATGTTCCCGGAGACCAGGTGCAGACTGATAATATCGTCTCCTCTTTGAGGCAACTTGACAAAATCGACCTGCGTGTATTTATCGATGCGAAGATAGTTTTTCTTGCCGAAATGGATTTCTGCCCGGCCATCCTGGGTTCCCAGCTTATCGCCCACCACAACAGGCAGATTGACCGTACCTTCTTCATAGCCCATATCCTCAGCTCTCTGGATAAAGACATCTCCTTTCACATAATTCAAACGTGCAAAAGAATAGCTATAATATTCTTCTTCCTGGGGTGAGGAGAAACCAAAAGAAACACAAAAGGCCAAACAAAAGATGATGAATGAAATTCCTTGTTTTTTCATCTTTCCTCCTTTCCGACAATCATAAAAGCAAAATCCATGCCATTCTCTTCCCCCCTGTAATGCATGATGCCTCCTGTCCTGATTTTAGGACAGATGCAGCCCATGGTGTCAGGCTGACTGTCGGTGGCGAATCTGGTCCAAAGCCACCGCGGCCACGATTATGGCCCCGATAATGATTTCTTGGATGTAATTGGGCCAACCCATCATGGTGCAACCGTTTCGCAAAAAGGCCATGATAAAAACACCTATCATCGATCCTAGAATACTCCCAGCTCCACCGCTGAGGCTCCCGCCTCCGATCACAACCGCAGCGATGACATCCAGTTCCAGCCCGACAGCCACCGTGGGGTCTCCCACAGTCAGCCTTGAAAATTCCATGACTCCGCTCAAACCGCAAAAAAGACCCGCTATCGTATAGACCAAAATTTTATTACGGCTTATCCGGATCCCACACAACCGGGCCGTCGCTTCATTCGATCCGATTGCAAAAATGTGTCTACCAAATACAGAGTATCGCAATATAACAGCCATGGCCACGGCGAAAAAAATCATTATCCAAACGCCAGGAGCTATGAGCATCCAAGAAGGCCTTGGGCTCTTGGCCATGATTTCATTAACCCAAGTGAGCGGAGCATCTATTTTCTGGTTTCCGGCTATCCATTTCGCCACTCCCCTGGCAATTCCCAGCATACCAAGAGTCACGATAAACGGCACCAGCCGCAATGATGTGATGAGTGCGCCGTTCGCCAAGCCCACCACACCTCCGGTCAAAACACCAAAAAGGAGGGCCAGCACAGGAGAGAATCCCACATTTATGGCAAAAGCCGTGATAACACTTGCGAGGGCTATATTGGAGGCCGCGGACAGATCGATTCCCCCGCTGATGATGACAAAAGTCATCCCCAGTGCCCCGAGGGCTACGATCACTGATTGGGTGGCAACACTCCTCAGGTTCGAGATCCTCAAAAATCGATCTTGGACCTCAGGAATGGAAGAAAAGATGACCAAAACCAGGAAAAGACCCAAGAATGGGCCGAGCCAGTTCAACAGCGTCTGAATACGATTTTTATCTTTCATCTTTTCCTCAAAGATCAAAATGTTCGACTTGGTTTTCATGTGCTATTCGGCCAAGCGTCGCCACTGTCATAATGCTCTGTGTATCCCAATTGGAGACCGGCCGGAAATCGATAAGGTTTCCTCTGTGGAAAACCGCGATCTTGTCGCATACACCTAAAAGCTCGGGTAAATAAGAGCTCACAAAAATAATGGATTTGCCTTGCTGAACGAGTGTTCCCATCCATTCATAAATCTGGGATTTACTCATCACATCTATGCCGCGCGTTGGCTCGTCGAGAAGTAGGATGTCTGCTTCCTGATGAAGCAATCGGGCCAGGGCAACCTTTTGTTGATTTCCCCCCGATAGCCCGGAAACCGGCTGGTCTGGATCCTGCGCCTTGATTCTTGCCTGTTTCAGCCAGAATTGAACGGCTTCTCGCCGTTTTTTCAATCTGAGGAGCCCAAATTTCTTGTAGGGAGAAAAAAGACTGAGTGTGAGATTATCCGCGACAGAGAGAGATAGGGCCAACCCTTCCTCTTGTCGGTCTTCACTCAACAATCCAATACTTTGGCCTATCCTGTTCCAGGGAGTCCCGTACCCGGTCTCAACCGTCCCCACCACAATCGTTCCTTTCTCGACAGAATCCAATCCAAACACCGTGCGCAATGTTTCCGTGCGGCCTGCTCCGATCAAGCCGGCCACACCCAGTATTTCACCTCTCCGAAGCACAAGATCAACTTTTGCGGCCATCCTCTTGCCTTTCAATCCCTTCAACTGGAGCACAACGTCTCCGATTTCATGATCGATCTTTGGAAACATCTCCACAAATTTTTGTCCCACCATCATCTGGATCAAGTCATCTACGCTTGTCTCTTCCATCCGACCCGTATGGATTTTTTTTCCATCCCGAAGCACGGTGAAGCGATCGGCGATTTTTTGCACCTCTTCCAAAAAATGACTGATGTAAATGATGCTAACACCCTGATTTTTCAGTTTCTGGATGACCTTAAAAAGCCGCAGGGTGTCCTCTTGAGTCAGGCTGCTGGTTGGCTCATCCATGATCAACACTTTTGCCTTACCTACCAGGGCCCGGGCGATTTCAACAATCTGTTTTGCCCCAACACTTAATTTTTTTATAGGAATGTGGGATTTGATCTCCGGATGACGCACAAATTCCAAGGCTTTCTCCACAGCCCGTTGCATCGTTTTTCCCTGCATAAAACCCAATCTATGGATCTCTCGTCCCAGCATGATATTTTCTTCGACACTCAGGTGAGGAGCAAGATTAAGCTCCTGATAAATCATTGCAATTCCCTGTTTCCGGCTGGCTAAAGGATTGGAAGGGATAAAGGAATGACCATCAAAAAATATTGACCCTGCGTCGGCAGAAACAGCACCACTGAGAATTTTGACAAGAGTACTTTTCCCCGCCCCGTTTTCTCCGATGAGGGCATGGACTTCTCCCTTGCGAAGATCGAAGTCCACATCATCCAACGCACACGTGGCACCGAACCTCTTGCTGATATGTTCCATCCGAAGAAGGGATCGAGATGGGGAGGACAAATTCATCATGAAGGTCACAACTTGGACAAATCTGGCATCAGGAGGGATCGCATCTGGGAATCCTCCATATTATCTTTCGAGACCATATAGACGCCTGTGTCGATCCTTTTTGTGATAGGCTGACCTCTAAGATGCAAAACCATTTGACGGACACCTAAGTATCCCATTTTCACCGGATCCTGAAGGACCAATCCTTGGATGTGTCCATCTCGTAATCCTTGCACCAGTTTGGGGCTGCTGTCAAAACCGATAAAAATGATCTTACCTGCTTCCCCAGCTTCCTGAAGAGCCCGAAGTGAGCCAAAAGTACTGGATTCGTTCGGACAGAAGATCCCTTCGACAGCCGGGAACCTGTTGAGCAGGTTTTCTGCCAATTGATAGGCGGTTTCCGTTGTGCTGCCGGCATATTGATCTTGAACCAGAAAATTTATCTGGGGAAATTCTTCATTCACTGTGTCTAGAAAACCAGCTTCTCGTTTTGTCGTGCTGGCCGATCCCGCTTGATACCGGATCATAAAAATGTCCCCTTTGCCCTGAAGAAGTTCTCCCATTCTTCTTCCTGCAAGGACGCCTCCTTTATAGTTATCTGTTGCGACAAAACTGATAAAATCTTCCCCTTGGAGGGCGGAATCGATGATCACAACCGGAATTTTTTCTCTGACTGCATCCCGCACAGGACGCATCAAGGCTCGATCGTCCAGAGGAGCAAGCACGATCCCATCCACCCCGCGGCTAATAAAATCTTCGACAACCGTTATTTGCTGAGCCCTGTCATCTTCCTTTTGAGGTCCTTTCCACAAAATCTTTACTCCGGTCTCGGAAGCGGCTTGTTGCGCTCCTGCATGAATGGACTTCCAGAATTCATGTGTGGTTCCCTTGGGGATGACAGCGATCTCAAGATGGGATTCCGTTTCCGCACCAGGGGATTTATTATCTCCTGAACCACAGCTCATTGTGAATAAAAATAACAGGAACAGAACAGCAATATTTTTTTTTGTTTTCATACGAAGAGTATAACCAGAAGCAAACAACAGGTCAAAATGAAATTCAGGATACAAAATCCCTTCCGGATGGAAGGAAATCTAAGGAGTGAGAGGAACAGGGGTGAAAAAGAGGGAGAAGCCGCGAAAGACTTGCTCCCTCCAATTACATCAAAACAAAAAACGAATGATTTTTATGTTGCTGAAAAAAGAGAGAATCAGGCCTTTTTCAGAATGGGCATGCCCGTTCTTTCTGTTTCCATAACTTTATAGCCAGCAGGAACATCATCCAATGATCCTGGTCTGACATCTTTGGCAAAAAAGTAGATTCTCTGTACGCGTCCTCCCTTAAGGTTGACATCCTTAAAATGGAGATAATATTTAACCCCCTTTGAGTTTGTGAATTCATAAGCCATTGACTTAACCTCCGATTTAAATTTTGGTCTTAAAAAACATATTCCATTCCGGTTAATTTCCCAAGCTTAACTTTTACAGCCCTGCCAATTTATTATAAAATTACAGGGGTAATGTCAAGATAAATTTAAAAATAAAAAAAATCAAGATTTTGTTTACAAAAACGATTTTTTTGCCTATAATGGAATTGGCTCTTTTTTGCGGGCTGGGAGGAGCCCCCACCTTTTTGGTTCCCATCATCAACCCCCCTTTTGCTGACAACAGCCCGCACCTCCCCTCCTTGTTGAGTATGGCAATGATAGAGAAAAAAAAACTGAATGCCCGATACGAGAGAATCTATACTCAACTGGAAGACCTTCTCCAAAACACGGGAAACCTAGTCTCCCGAATGGCCACAGTGGCTGCTCTCCTCCATCACAAGATGCCTCACTTCTTCTGGACTGGATTCTACCTCCTCGATAAAGGCGAACTGATCGTCGGTCCTTACCAAGGCCCATTGGCTTGTCAAGTCCTCGAAAAAAACAGCGGCGTTTGTTGGGCCGGAATTCTTCGCCATTCCACAATCGTGGTGCCGGATGTCCATGAATTTCCGGGACATATCGCATGCGACAGCCGTTCTAACTCAGAGATAGTGATTCCCCTTTTGGGCAAAAACGACCAGCCTTGGGCCGTCCTTGATGTGGATAGCCATAAGCGCGATGCTTTCTCGGAAATCGATAAACAGTGGCTGGAGAAAATCGTAAGGCTAATCCCGCCGCAAGAATAAACTCATTCCAAACAACAGACCAGCAACATGATTTGTTTCATCGCTAAAAACAATCCATCAATATCAGCCTCCTCCCGAAGACTGTGTTTGTACCTCCCATAGGTCCGGCCCAAATTGACACTCAAAATTCCCCTCTCGATGCCCATGTTGGCTTCTGTCGAACCTAACGGATCCACTTCAATATCTTTAACTTCGAGATATTCCAGGATGTCAACAACGGTTAGCACCAGGGCCGAATCCCTGGCCTTGGGAATTTGAAAAGCCTTGGACCGGTCATCAAGCTGGATCTCCCACTTCACGCCTGTTTCATAGGAAATCTCCTCGCATATCTCCCTGATCTTTTTTTGAACCTTAACAATTTCTTCCTGGTCTCCAGATCGGAGATCGATCGTAAATGACGATTCTTGTGAAACGGCATTTCTCACCTTTCCACCCATGATCATCCCCACATTCAAGATTGTCCATTTTTCGATAGGCAAAACGGGCAGATCGAGCTGGCAAATTCGATCGATAGCCCAGGCGACGGCCAAATTGGGGTTGGGCACACCTCGACTCTGCATGGTATGGGCTCCCGGTCCGCGGAAAGTGACCAATCCTCCGCCAAACCCAAGAGCGCCATAGCTAACCTTTCCCAAATCTCCGTCCAAAGCTAGGACATAGGTGAAATCCTGTTCGACCGAGTCCATGAAGGCACGCATCCCATCAAAACCCGTTTCTTCTTCGACAGTGGCCAGGAAATAATAGGTATTTTTAGGTTTGAATCCTGCCTCTTTAAAAGCTCGCAGGGACCAAAGCAGGTTGATCAAACTTGCTGTGTCATCACCAATTCCTGGAGCTTTCAGTACGTTGCCTTCCCTTTTCACATGAATTTCATTCACGCTCTGGAACACGGTGTCCATATGGGCGGAAAGGACAATATTTTTTCCTCCATCCGTTCCTTTCCAGATGCCAATCACATTTCCTGCCTGATCGATATAGGTCTTATCCAACCCCAGAGAATCAAACTTGGACTTCATGTACTGGGCCCTTTTTTTCTCATAACCAGAGGGCGCTGGAATCTCCGTCAGCCGGCTCCACTCTGCAATAATGGCCTCCTCATTCTGTTCGACAAACGCAAAAAGCTCCTGAACGAATCCAGATCCAGCCACGGATCGTGTGAACAAAGATTCTTCAGCCCAAACAACAGAACCCCACATCCCGAACAGGAGTCCGGAAATCAATAAACAGGAAAGCAGATATTTTCTGATCATTTTTTTGACCCCTTCAACCAGATTATCCGGCCGACTGTAAGGCAGATCATCTCACTCAGAGTAAAAACGGATGATGCGGATGACGGCCATTTCGCACACTTTACAGAAAGGTTTATCTCCTTTAGTGAACATCAAACAGTCCAGCATCGGGCGATAAAGGCCTTCCGCCGAGTATCCCGCCCCTTCAAAAGCTCCGACTTTTCCGTTGAACCGGATTTTAGCCAGATAAGCATCCACTTTATTCGCATGATCTCTGGACAACTTTTCCGATTCTTGTTCTGTCTTTGCGATTTCATCCCGAGGAGCATTGTTGCGTTTCATCTGTGCGATTTTGTCGTTGATCTCTGTGCGTATTTTTTGGTACGCCAAGTCCATCTTATCAAAGGCCTCTTTTTCCCAGGGAGTCGGGATGCTTATTCCCTCAGACACATATTCTTTCCACTTCAAGTTATCAGGATCGAGAAGAGCCGTGATATTCGGCTCGGTGGGCTCCACTCCTCTCGGATAAAAATCGTTGTAGGCCACAGAAGAGGTGTAATATTCATCGCCGAGGCCTGCGAAAGAATGGCCAAACTCATGAAGAAACAGATACCTGTACCATTGATTATCTGCCGTGAACGTGCAGTACAAATTGTAGATCCCCCCGCCTCCATATCGTTTATGATTCACCATGATATACAAGGCATCGTAGGGAACATGGGCCGCCGCATCCCGCAGCGCCCGGTTGTTTTCGGTTAGAAGATAACGTTCGGACCCCAAGGAGTTGAATGTGGCGCCTATAGTTGTGTTTTTGAACACGCCCATGCGTGGCTCATCGCAACCGCTCTCCTCTGAAGGCTTGAACACGCCGTAGACATTGAATCGGTCTGCGTAAGATTTATATGGCTCATAGCTAAAAAACACTTCGGTTAACCGCTCGAAATCTTGCTGGAGTTTCTCCTCTTCCTGTTGGGTGTAGCCTTCAGCGATGATGGCCACATCCACTTTGTTGTGGGGATGCCCGTTTTTTCGCATTTCATATACTTTCACATCTTGAATCAAAGGATCTTTTTTCACATCCACGCTGGCAGGATCTATCTCCTGGCTGAAAAACGGTTGAAGCTTGTTTTCTCTGTTCCGAACCTCGAGGGTGAGCTTGATCTTGTTTTTAGGATACGGAATAAGCACGGTTTCATGGTAGGTTCTTTTCACGCCATCAAGGGCTTTGCTTGTTGTTTTATACTCCCCAAAATAGCTGTCGAATCCTTTGGAAAAGATCAACTCTCCCGATGAGAGATCATAAATCTTGGCGTAATAACGCCCATTGTCGAAGGGATCCATGAGATTGTGGAGGCTTCCCGACCAAATCCCTTGCTCGTATACCTGGTCGAGCGTCACTATCTCTTCCTGTACATCTCCGGTATGGAAATAATCGATGCGCATGGTTTTGTCGACGAAATAGCGATCAAACACGTCTTGGAATTTCGTTTGGGAACATGCTGTTAACGCCATCAAACAGATCAAAAATAAAGACACACCCAGTCTTTTCATGATTCCTCCTCTATCTTCATCTTTCGAGAAGCCACAATTTTGCCGATGACTTCCATGATAATTTTCACGGCAGCAGAAGCCGTTATGCCGACCGTGTCCCGGTCCGGGTTCACCTCCATGACATCCAGCCCAACGATAGTCCCCTTCAAGTCGTGGATCATGTTTATCACTTGGCGGGTGGAAAGCCCTCCCGCTTCGTGATGGGATACGCCAGGTGCAAAAGCGGGATCAAGGGCATCCATGTCAAAGGAAATATACAAGGGATTGTTAAAATCGAGAGCAATGGCATGGCTGATGTCCTTCATTTCGATCATCCGGATCCCGTGTTTCACGGCCTTCTCCCTGTGCTGACCGGTTGCAGCACGGATGCCTACCTGGACGAGATTGGCAACATAACCCTCTTCAATGATCCGTGCAAACGGACAACCGTGAGAGTAGCGATCCCCGTAAAGCTCGTCATACAGGTCGGGGTGGGCATCGAAATGAAGAATATCCAGGGGATCGAATTTTTGTGCGAACGCCTTTATGATCGGATAGGAGAGGGAATGATCGCCCCCTAAAACGATAGTTACAGCTTCCTTTTCCAATATTTCCCGAATCCGCTCTTCTGTCTTCGTAAACACATCCCAAAAGGAACCGGACACATCTAAATCTCCCAGATCCACGATGTTTGCCTCGTCTTCGAGGTTCACGCCTGACTCAGTCCATTGGTTGATGGCCTCCCCTGTCGAAGCATCCCGGATCGCCTGAGGCCCTTTCGATACGCCCTTCATATAGCTGGACTTCTCATCAAACGGAATCCCCAAAATGGCAAACTCAAATTCATCTGTTTGTTTGATAGAACCGCCAAAATCTGTCATTAGATTTTCCTTACGGATAATGATAAAAGGATTTGAATTATATCGCAAAGATGAAGAAATTTAAATCCAACACTTTTAAAACATGTTTTCTGAACTCGCCAAAACCTGAATTATTCCGTCGGGAATGCGAGAGCGGCAAAGCTCACCGCGGACTGGGTCGCCTCTTCCATCCAGAAATCATATCCCAACACATAACCTGTTCTGCCGGAAATAAGCTCGAGCAACAGGGCTAGAGTCGAAAAGCCGCATACATTGTACTTATTGCTCTCTCTTTGAGCCAAGGACCAGAAGGTTGTCACATCGCCTCGGCAGATCGCATCCAGCAGAGATCGATCGTGTTCCTTCGTCTCAAGGAGCATCGAAGTAGCCGGTTCGCGATGACCGAACTTTGGCCCTATGTGAGAAAAATCGACTCCCGCCACGATAAGAGCAGAATTTTCTTTATCTCCCAAAAAAAGCCGGAGACCGGAGATGAAATCGGACATTCCTGGAATTTCCCCGAGCTTGGAAAAACGATGCAGGACCTTGTGGAGGGATCCACAAAGGACCGGCAGCAATTGGAAACCATCCCCGAACATATGTTGCAGAAACAGGATTTGAAATTCAAGGGAATGTTCTTTTTTATGGTCGATATCATGAGGTGCAATAATCTCGGAGGAACATTTTTCTTTCAATCTTTCAACCTCACCCCTGTCTGTTTTGACCCGGCCTAAAGGAGTGACAAAATCTTTTGTCGTAAGGGAGAAATAAGATTCCGAAAGATTATGCCCTGTTCCAAGAAGCAATACCTTTTCAGGAGAAAGCTCTTTCACAGCCTGGTATGCTTTAGCATAGACCTTTTTCCCGATATCGAGATCGATATGAGGAGCGACCACAGCGGATATTTTTTTCCGTTCGAGAACAGCGGGTTGCCCATTCTCGGGGTCAAGGATGGACTGGATATAGGGAGTGAGCTCATCCGGCTCATCTGGGTAGGCCCTCCCGGCAAGGCAAGCCTCGCGGGTTTGGCATTGCATATATTCCTTTACGATCCTCTTTTTTTCCTGTCTATAGTTTTGGCTATCTATCAGAAAAACCTTGTCGAGTTGGGATATCATGTCTTCAACATCCTCAGATCTGACAAAAACTCCTCCTTGAAGACGCATCAACTCTGCTTGAATATCCTGGATGCTCCGCATTCCATCGATCAATCCGATGACCTGCAGTGCCACCCCCCGAAGCAAAACAGGTTGGGGAATAAGGCCCAACAAATCCTTGACGAGGAACACTTTTTCTCCCTGGTATGAGGTGGGAATGATATCTATGTCTGTTCTCAAACGGGGAACCATCTTTTCCATCGATTTATCGTTCTGGGTTGAATTCTTCAGACTATTTACACCGTTTGTTCAAAAAAAGCAAACAAGAAAAAATCGGATTTTGAATGCGTTCCCCTTTTTTGCTATGATTTGACCTGGATTATTCGCGAGTCGAGCCGACCCACCCCACCCTAACATAAATGGGTGGCGAGGCACAGGGTATGAAGCTGTGGTCCACCTCAAATGCCCTGTAACGAAGCAGATGCAGTGAGCTTGGCTCGCCGCGTTTCCCATTAGGGTAAAATATGCTGATGGCCAACCTTCCCCACCCTGCAGCTAAAAGGAAATTAGAACATTGGCTTTTGTGAGTATGAATGATGTCATCAGCATATTTTATAAATAATTCAGGTTGAAAAAGTCAGATCAGAGGACCTTGCATGTCACGCCAAAGAATGAGCAGAAAGTTCAACAGAATCTATAAAAATGCCCGAAAACCTGGAAACAAAATCCCGATCGATTTTGAAAAAGACAGTTTTGTTTTTTTCTCTGATCACCATAAAGGCGATGCCAGCCCAGCCGATGACTTCAAGAAAAACACAGAACTTTACACCTCAGCCTTATCCTTCTATAAAAAAGAGAGGTACTCATTGATCGTTCTGGGGGACAATGAGGAACTCTGGGAAAACCATCCAACAGGAAATCGAAATGGCCCCGGAGACTCCGGATAAAAAGAAAATAAGGATATGGGGAAACCACGACAAAGAGGTGACGCTGCGCAGATTCAAAAAGCACAGTCAAACTTGGAAGGACAACCTACTGGAGAACGTGGAATATAGAGAGGGACTCTGTTTGGGCGAGGATATTTTCCTGATTCATGGGCACCAAGGGCGGTTTTTTGAAGATCAGGTCTGGAAGCTGAGCCGATTGGCTGTGCATTTCATCTGGAAAACAGTGCAAAAATTGCTGCATATCGGTGTGGATGGTCCGGCTGAAAACTTTCGGATCCGTGATGACCTGGAATTGAATTATTACCAATGGGCAAAAAAAAATAAGGTTCTGTTGATTTGCGGCCACACACACCGGGCCATCTTTGGGTCGATGACCCATTTCGACCGCCTTCTGATAGACATTCGTCGGCTGGAAAAAGCATCAGAGCAAGCTGCCCAGGAAGAAAAAAAAGCCATAGAACAACAGATCCATGAAAAAAAGGTCGAGATAGAAAAAATCCTAATCCACCGGTCGGGAAACATGCCGAAGTCTTTCGAGCCGGGCAACAACAGGCCGGTTCCGTGTTATTTCAACGACGGGTGTTGCGGCTACACAAACGGGATTACTTGTATCGAAATCGACAAAAATATCATACGCCTTATCAAATGGCGGCAACAGGATAAAAAAAGATGCATTCTTGAAGAAAGGGATATTCATCTTCTTCTTCGATACACGAAAGAGGGCCGCCCGATCGGTACAAATTTCGAACCCGATCTGCATTAATGCTCCCACACTGATGACTTATTGTGCATCGGGTAAACAAAAGATCAAGGAGGGGGAAGAAGGGAGAGGAATCCTCCCCCTCTTCCTTTTCAAAACCTCGACGCAGCCTTGGATGAGGAATGAAATAGCGTCGTTACGGTTTCATATCACTGTGATGGTGACACAGGATAGGATTCCCGTCAATCACCCCCAGAGATGATTTCAAGGGTGATATTTAACACCCTTTTATTTTCCTTGAAAAAAAATTATAATTCCCCTTCATATAAAAGAGGAATCATGGAAAACATCAAAAATATCAAATCAACGGAAGATGCGATAAAGCTTTTAAACGTCTCTCTTGAACATGAATGGGCCGTGAGTTTTGAATATCTGTTTCATGCCTACTCATTCCCGAAGGGAAAATTATTTTATCAAGATCCCATTTTAAAACGCCGTCAAGATGTACGCGCCCAGACTATCCAGATCGGGATAGACGAAATGTACCATTCGCTCCAGTTGGGGATTATCATCAAACAGATGGGAGGAACACCATCTTTCAAAACAGATGCGGTTATCCGGTACCCACGCGTCATGGACAACTTGGAAAGGGACAAAAAAACCGAAGATTTGGTGACAGATCTCTATCAATCAGCAGAATTCGAAGAGGGAGCCTTCCCCAAAATCCAAAACATGGTGCTCAATATTTCTTATGATGAGGTTCGTCATTCTGATCAATTCGTGGCCATGATGGACGCCATGAGGGCAGAAGGTGCCGAAGATGCCATGTGCCACCAATCCAACCCTGAGAACGCCCAAAAAGAAGAAGTCCAGCTCCTTCATGCAATCATGCGAGCAGAAAACGATCTGATGCACCGTTACCTCAAATACGTCATCCTTTTCTCTGAGCATCAAGACTTGAGTCAACGCCTTTTCAAAAACGCGATAGACCACATGAGGAATTGGGATAAAAACGGCGGGATATTGATCAAGATGGGAGATGTCATCCAGATCGAAAATGCCGAAAAAGATTCTGACGGTGTTGAGCGCACCGTATCCCCGATGCCCTCAGTCTATCCCGGAGAAGACCGTCTATCAGCGCTGGAAACCCTGATCCCTGCTGAATCGGGTTTGATTTCTAAATATGAAAAACTCCTTTCTCTTGTTCCGGATGGAGCGATCAAAGATCAGCTGGAAATACATACGGGCTTGGGTCGAGAACATGTATTCACCCAAGAATGGCTGCTCAAGAATGCCCAGAAAATCGAAGGGTTGGAATAGATGACTCAAAAAACAATCAAAACACAGTTTGCCAAATTCCAATATTTCTACCCGTATACGGTCGTGCTCATCGGGGCCAAGACACAGGAGAGAACCAACTTCATGTCCTGTGCTTGGCATTCAGCTCTATCCTTCGATCCTCCACTTTTCGGAGTGCTGATTTCAAAAAAACGGTTCACGCATCACGTGATCGAAGAGGCCAAGGAATTTACCGTCAATTTCATCCCAGCGGAACAAGCAATGCTCTCTGCTCAATACGGGCGGAAATCGGGATTTGACCTTGTCAAAACCGATAAATTCCCGATCAAACTCGGTCCCTCCCGAATCATCCAGTCTCCTGTCATCGATGATGCCTATGTTTGTTTTGAATGCCGACTGGAAGAAATCCGCACTTACGGGGATCATGATCTTTTTGTCGGAGAAGTCTTGGCTATCCATCAAGAGGAAAACAGTTTTAACGAACAAGGTGTTCTTAACCCTCAAAATGTTTCCCCTCTGCTGTACTTGGGAAGTGACTTCTACATCACCATCGATCCCGATTCTCTGGTTCACGTGCTTCCGAAATAGTCCCAAACACAACCGATAAACTGAATTCAATAAGAAAAAGAAGTATTTGGAGATGTTTTCTTGAAATAACTTCCTTTTGTATTATAATAAAAAGGATTTAATGAACACTGTACTGCGAATCGAAGACCTTCACAAATCATTCAAAACAGGACTCATCCCCAAAGGAAAAAAAATACTCAACGGTATTTCCTTGGAGGTCCATGGAGGAGAGATTTTTGGGTACCTCGGGCCAAACGGAGCAGGGAAAACTACCACCCTCAAATGTGTACTCGGCCTTATCTTCCCGGACAAAGGAGACATCGAAATCTTCGGACAATCCAACCTTTCTGTTCGCGCAAAGGAGAAAATCGGTTTTCTTCCCGAAAACCCCTATTTTTACGACCACCTCTCAGCGACGGAATTCCTGAGCTTCTACAGCGATCTCACCCTGGTAAAAAAAGAAGATAAACAGGCACAAATCGAACGCTTACTCCAGCTGGTCGGTTTAAAACAAGCGGCCGGTCTCCAGCTCCGAAAATTCTCCCGCGGAATGCTCCAGCGCATCGGCCTGGCCCAAGCACTGATCAACGATCCTTCCCTTGTTTTATTGGATGAACCATTGGGAGGACTGGATCCTCTCGGACGGAAAGAAATACGAGATGTTATTGTCCGGCTCAAAGAGGAAGGAAAAACCGTATTCCTTTCCTCCCATATCCTCCAAGATATCGAGATGATCTGCGACAGGGTTGCCATACTCGTGGAAGGACAAATCATCAATCAGGGGGCGCTGCAAGACCTGATATCAGAAAAGGTTACAGTCACCGAAATCACGGTCTCTGGTATTCAGATTGAAGATTGCGAAGGTCTCGGAGAGCACTATTCCGCCCAGGGCGGAAGGATCCTGCTCAAAGTTTATGAGGAGGAAAAAATCGCCAATGTCCTCCAATTGGTTCAAGCCAAAAAAGGGGAAATTCACGCGCTCATTCCGAGAACGGAAACGTTAGAAGATCTTTTCATGGGAGCGGTCAAGCAAAGATGAAAATCCGGGCGATCGCTCTCAACACGTTCAAAGAAGCCATCCGGGACCGCCTCCTCTACTTGCTTTTGTTTTTTGCCGCCATCTGCATCATCTTTTCCCGGATACTGGCACTGCTAACGGTCGGAGATCGAGCGAAAATTATAACGGATGTGGGCCTGGCTTCCCTATCTCTGTTCGGCGTCCTGATGGCGATTTTGATCGGAACGGGCTTGGTGTACAAAGAGATCGACAAGAGGACCATTTACACCCTTCTCTCAAAACCTATCCAGCGCTATCAATTTCTTTTGGGGAAGTATCTGGGGCT
>Ga0114930_10000418_pt1 | contig 44773 bp, 45 predicted proteins | sample AnhtaG_FD_87300 | JGI IMG/M metagenome (GOLD analysis project Ga0114930, IMG submission 87300) | Deep subsurface microbial communities from Anholt, Denmark to uncover new lineages of life (NeLLi) - Anholt_01485 metaG | ecosystem: Environmental > Aquatic > Marine > Oceanic > Sediment | place...
AATTTTTTGTTGGAAAACTTATTCTACCCATTGGAGTTACCCGATGTCCATTTCCTTTTTGAAGCATAAACTTATCGATCCTAATCAACTATTTGGGAGATGAGCCTTATTTTATAACTAAGATAGTCTGAATTCAATGGCTCCTCAGTCATTCCTCCCCAGAAATGAAATTCTATTTTGTCAACAATTCTGGAATGCATTGTAACATTTCTCTTCTTTATGCATATTATAATCAGAGGATTTATCAAAGGAAACTTATGATCAACTTCCAAGATCTGTACGAGTCCTATGGAAATGAAGTCTACCGCTTCACTCTTTGGCTTACAGGAGATCAATCAGAGGCAGAGGATATCACTTCTGAGACATTTATACGCGCATGGGTACACAACAGTAAAATTCGCACTGAGACACTTAAAGCCTATCTCTTCACCATTTCAAGAAATATTTATCTACAACATCAGAGGAAGAAAAAGCGCCAAGTTGTCCTTGAGGATGTTCATCCTGATCCTGCTCCAGGTCCGGACAAACTGACTGAATCTCAACTCAAATTACAGAGAGTTCAGAGAGTTCTTCAGACTTTGCCTGAGATTGACCGTGCCGCTTTTGTTTTGCGCGTTCAGCACGAACTCCCCTACGATGAAATTGCCCGTGTCCTGGAATTATCTGTTACAGCTACAAAAGTAAAAGTATACCGTGTTCGTAAAAAGTTGATCGCTACATGTATCGATAAGGAGGTTTATTGATTATGGAAATTACACGAAATATAATCCTTGACCTGTTGCCATTATATTTGGCCAACGAAGTGAGCGCCGATACCAGAGCTCTCGTCGAGAAGTACTTGGAAACCGACTCAGAACTTGCTCATGTTGCAAAACAATTAGCAGCAATGGAAAAGCCGAAAGATATTCCTGCTCCTATTTCTCAGAATGATAAAATGAAAGCCTACAAGAAAGCCAGGCGGCTGAAAATTCTATACACCATCATCTTGGCAGGAGTGCTATCCATTTTGCTGGTGACGACTTTGTTCGTGTTCTTTTTTGGCTCATCATGATGTCTCTAGTATTGTTATTCACGGCAGTATTGACTCTTTTCAATCCCATTCAGGCGTCTACTTTCCCAAACGGAGAAATCGAGGGTATCTGGCAGGGAACTTTGAGGTTCTCCGGGATCGAGCTGCGAATTATTTTCACGATTTCCCGAAGTCCGGACAACACACTCACTGCCACCTATGACGTCCCGGAACAGAATGCGACTGATGTACCGGTCGATGAAATAACTTTTAACAACAGAGAAGTGCGCCTTGAAATAATCCCTATCGACGGCGTTTTTAAAGGAAAGCTTTCAGAGGATGGGGTAAAGATTGACGGGAACTGGACACAGAGCGATATGACGCTGCCTCTTGTGCTTGAACGCACCCAGACAAAACTTGAAATCAAACGCCCACAGGAACCGAAAGAACCGTTTCCGTACAGGATTGAGGAGGTTGTTTTTAAGAACATCGATGCCGGGATAACGCTTGCCGGAACACTGACGTTGCCCCCTTCGGAGGGAACATTCCCAGCAGTACTACTCCTTTCCGGCTCCGGCGCACAAGACCGCGACGAGGCGGTTTTCGGTCACCGCCCCTTTTTTGTGCTGGCAGACTATCTAACGCGAAGAGGCATAGCCGTTTTACGTGTTGATGACCGGGGAGTAGGCGGTTCGACCGGGAACTTTGATAAGGCTACAGCTATGGACTATGCTTCAGATGCTATGGCTTGTGTAACCTACATTAAGAGCCGGAAGGAAATCAATCATGAATTAATCGGCTTGGTCGGGCACAGCGAGGGAGGTATGATCGCACCAATGGTAGCGGTTCAATCGCCTGATATTGCATTCATTGTCTTGATTGCAAGCCCCGGTATGGCCATTAAGAAGATGGAGTATTCAGAGCAGGCAAGAACTTTAAAAGAAAATGGTGCAAGTGACGACCTCATCGCAAGAAACCGGGCCGTGCAGGAAAGCCTGTTTGCGGTGATAAATCAGGAAACTGATAGTAAAGTTGTAAAGGATGAATTCACTTCGATTATAACAGAATTTTTCAAAGGATTAAGCAAAGAAGAAAGAAAGATAACAGGGATATCTGAAGAAAACCTGAAAGCCCATATTCATGATCAGTTTCAGAAGTTGCACTCGCCATGGTTTCGTTTTTACCTACACTATGACCCGGGAACGGTGTTAAAGAAGGTTACCTGCCCGGTACTTGCCGTTAACGGAGAAAAAGACATACAGGTAACGCCCAAAGAAAACCTGAAGGCAATAACAAGGGCACTCAAGGCCGGAGGAAATAAAAATTACACCGTAAAAGAACTGCCTAACTTGAATCATCTATTACAGACCGCTGAGACAGGGAACATTTCTGAATATGGAAAGATCGAAGAGACCATGTCACCAACCGCTTTACAAATCATCGGTGATTGGATACTGGAACAAATCCATATTCCCCATATTAAACACAAAAATCACTTAACAAAATCACCCTAAATTGTTATCATATAACAAGATAGAGGATGATAATGACACCAAAAATGAAGTACACAAAGGGTGAAAGGTTAAACATTCGTTTCAACAGAAAAATAAAGCTAGAATTTCATGGCGCAAGATTGACATCTGATGGTGGCCTTCTTGCTTACCGCGAGCTTGATGATGCCTTAGGATTATTTAATTCAGCTTCTACTGTAATGAGCGATAAAAAGAACATCACATCGTCGGATCATTCTTGATATGGACAGTTCAGAGAGTCCGGTACATGGAGAGCAAGAAGGTTCTGAGACGCAGCAGGTATATCACGTTTCAAATGGCAGAGGTCGCTATAAGCAAGGAGATATTTACCGAGATATTGTCTCGGATCAATCGAATACGATGCTGTTCACTACAATGAGTTACTTTTCAATGCAAACAGAAGGACAGGTATCTTTAATCGTTAGATTTTTAGAGAAAAACAACAAATATCAAAGAAAATGGTGACGTATTGATACCAAGATTGCTTGAGAACTGCTTTATTGTGCAAAACAGAAGCTTAAGACTGGATTACAAAGCAACGGAATCTTGGCTATTCTCTTTCATAAAGTTGATATGGGGAATATTTATTTTTGTTCAGATGCGTACATAAATTGTTCGAGAATGGATATATGGAGTTGAATACGCGTTTATATGCTTTTAATTTTTAAAATTTTTATTGAATGAAAATTTTTTAATGAGGAAAGGACTTCAATATGGAAAAAACAAAATTAACGTTTAGGGAAAAAACCGAAAAGTTTGTAACAAAACCCTACTTTATCGTGACTTTGATCAGTGTGAGTTTTTTGTTGTTTTTTGCAGGGCAACCTGGTACGCCTCTGTTTTACATTACGATACTCATTACACTATGGGCTAAAAGATGGGACTGGAAGTATTTTGGAATGACCAGGCCAAACTGGCCGAAAACTATTATTAAAGCATTTCTATTTTCAATTGGTCTATTTATTTTGTCTGATTTTCTAGTCACTCCATTACTGGAATTATACTTTGGTAAATTAGATTTGAGCGTAGCTAGCCATATAGAAGGTAATTTGAGTAATTATGTATTGTATCTCTTACTCGGTTGGATTATAGGTGGTTTTTGTGAAGAAATCATTTACAGAGGTTACGTAGTAAAACGACTTGCAATCATATTTGGGAATACAAATAAAACCTGGTTACTTTCAGCAATTATAGCATCCATAGGGTTTGGATTTGCACATTATTATCAAGGAACTTCGGGAATTATTACTGCAGGCATTATTGGTTTCATGTTAGGTCTAATCTTCATTTACAACAGAAATAATTTAATGCTACTAGTTTTGACTCATGGTATTTATAATATGATGGCGATAACCTTAATCTATCTGGGGAAAGCAAGAATGATAACTGATTGGGTACATGAATTCATTAACTAACAAGTTCATGAAATTTTAGAATTGATGTCCTAATTGTATTGTCTTAATTATTTGTTAACAATTTGGTAATAGAAAGCAGAATAATGCATGTGTCTTATCTCGGAGGATCGAGCCTCTCTATGAGGCTCTTCGGGCTTTCTATGAGGTATTCTGGGACAAACTGACTCTCTCCGGGCTCCTCGGTTGCAATCAACAGTTCCTGCTGCATTATTTTACTTTTCCAACCATGGTCTCCCACATAGTCCAATTGCCTCCGAATGGTTTGAGACCAAGGTCAGACGGACTGGTGGGAGCAGGGACTAGAGCCTCATAAACCTGTTGGGCATAGGCCTGAGATCTGGTGAAAGACGTGGCCGCCTTTGCCAGGAAATAAAGGGCTTCATTCCCGCTGGCCAGCAGCCCCTTGTTCAAATCAACCTTACCCCGATAGTATTCGGCATTGGCCAGGGAATACAACTCATTCAAGGCGGCATACCCTGTGTCGGTAGAGTTGAGATACATCAGTTTTTCGTAGGCAGTGGCTATGTCCATACTCGCTGCCTTTTGAGCCGCTTCGACCGCCTCTTTTGGGTTAGCAGCAAGAGTTAATTTATAAAAGGTATGGGTACCTTTTATGTAGGGATAGCTCGATCGCATCTTTTCTCCGTCTGATGCGGTCGATGAATGGATCACACGGCTGGCCGGCCCTGTGCAGATATAAGCCACGCCCTCATCGCCATCATCCGGGAGGAGGACCGAAACCCACGAATTCGATGGGCGGCAGACCTTGGCATCCCAACCTCCCTCAGGGGGATAGGGAGGAGCATCACCTGGGAAACGCAACATCATTTTCATAAATTCCACATCGATATGGCCGTGGTAATTATGGAGCATGTCCCAAAGCATCAGGTTACGGGGTGCCGCATAAGTTCCGTACCCGCCGTGCTTTTTAATAAATCCACCTTTTTTGGTCGGAATCATCTTTTTATTCAGGTAGTTATTGGTAGAATAAAGGAAATCCTTCTCTCCGAAGTCACCGGGTTTCCTGACACTCTGAACGGCTGCCGTTTTTTCCACAACACAGGCCTCACCATTGACATCGACAAAATGGAAGTTCTCCGGGATGTTTATCTGCCAAGGCAAGAGCATGTCTCTTGCTTCATTGGCGCTGTTTGCAAAACGCACGATATGAGTGAGGGAACATGACCAGGACAGGCCGTAATTCGTGTCGACATCCCGGGGGGAACCGCCTCCCCCGCTGTTTCCCACAAATAGCCCCCGGTTATTCATCAAAAAATGGTCGCCAATCTCGCCGGCCTGGGCCCCACAAATATAATTATTTCCGTTATCCGGAAAGGCCAATATGATTACCCCGTAAGCAGCTTCACCCGAATCAAGGGTATCCATGCCGATCAATCGTCCGTCTATGGTAGAACTTCCCCACGCTGAACACACAGAACACTTTTTTATGGGAAGCGAATCCTTTTCTGCACCTGGCGGAAATGTGGATGTCTCAGGATTGGGAAGAGTGCAGTTCATCAGCAGAACATCAGTGTAGGAAAGCTGGAAGCCAGCGGCTGTAGCCCCATCGGCTATTCCTTTCATGATCTCTATATTTTCAGGCGTATACTTTTTGATGTAAAACTGGTTTCCCTTGAGCATCTGGAGAACCTTTTTATGGCTGAACGTTTGTAGAGCCGAAGCCCACTTCGCCTCTTTTTCTTTTTCCATATAGGGCCCTACCTGCTGGCCGTACTGATACCCCATCTCATAATCGGAACCACTCAAAATAACAACCGGAAGGATTCCTGGGGGTAAAACTTCCTTAGCATGGGTTTCGCTCGCTCTCAGGTTTGTGGTTAGGTTCAAGATAATCAATAAAGCCAAAAACAAAATAGAAGCATGTTTTCCGACCTTCATTATTCCTCCTTTATGTGAAACCATTCGGTATAACTTATAGCACAATCAAAATGGATCAAAAATCCGTAAATGGGAAAAACATACCGTCAATCAAAACTTAAGTATCTTATCGGCTTCAACGGTCCACGAAACAAGTTGACTCATCGAGCTGATTTCAACGCCTTCGATTAAAGCAACTCCAGTATGGTATCCGTCTATTTTATCATTTCCAGTGCGTTCCGGATGAAGTCTTCCATATCTTTGCGGAATTTCTGGTGTGCGACTTTACGGACATACATCATGTGTCCTGATTCGTAGTAGGTCATGGTGATGTTTTTTTGCAGCTCTTTGGCCAAATCCATGTGGGCGATGGTGTGATCGGCATCAAAGTAAGGAGTGGCAAAATCATAATACCCGCTGGCGACGAGGACCTTGAGTTGGGGATTCATGTGCATGGCTTGGCGCAGTATCTCAGCCGTGTTGAGGTATCCCCTTCCGCCCGGTTTCAGCGGCCACGGTTGCACGCTTGCCAAATAATTGTACGGGAGGTCATTTTCGTACTCCAGGTCCCTACGTATGTAGTCGTTGATCAACGAAACATAGGAACCGATGACGATCGACCAGCTTTGGTCGAATTCCGGCGCTTCACCGGCTGATTCTCGGTCGACACCCGTGTAGCGGGTATCCAGCCTTCCCACAGTCTTTCCCTGATCACGGAGGAGCTCTTTATAAAACCGGTTTTCCGTGACTCTCATGTTGGAACGTTCGAGGAATTCCTCGGACAAACCTGTGAAATGGGAGAGTTTCTTGATGATTGCCGCCTTTTCGGCTGGAGGTAGCTTGTTTCCCTTGAGAAGTGCCAGGGCAAATTCATTGATGGCAAATTCTTCCGCTTTATCTAGAGTCTCTCTGAGATTACCAGATAATTCCGGGGCTAGTTTGCCGTGATACCAGGCTGCAGCTGTATAGGACGGGAGAAACATGATATAAGCCATGTCGTTTCCGATGCTCCAATCGGTGTTCTGCCAATTTAATATCACGGAGATAAGAATCACGCCGTTTAAAAACATCCCGTACCTGGATTGCAGATGGTTGGCCAGGCCGGAAACACGGGTTGTTGCATAACTCTCCCCAGCAAGGAACTTGGGCGAGAGCCATCTTTTGTTGCGGGTGATATAAAGACGGATGAATTCGCTCACAGACTCGACATCCTTCTCGAAACCGTAGAACTGTTTGGGATCTTCACCGGAAACAGCACGGCTGTATCCGGTCGACATGGGATCGATGAATACCAGGTCGGTTAAGTCCAAGACGCAGAATTCATTGTCTACCAGTTTTCCGGGAGGTGGAAGAATGGGAAAGCCGTCATCATCCAGGAGTGATTTTTTGGGCCCGAAGGCTCCCATGTGAACCCATACGGAAGCGCCGCCAGGCCCCCCATTGAAGCAGAACATAATGGGCCTTTGGGATGGATCCTTTACTCCATCTTTGGTGTAAGCGATATAAAAAATCGAGCCTTTGGCCTTTCCCTCCTCGGTTTTCAACAGGATATTGCCAGCCGTGGCTGTATAGTCGAGCGGAGTTCCTTGAAGGACAATTCTATGTTTAGTAACCGAGGCCTTCTCCTGGGTAGCAACCGAGGGCTTGTCAGCTTGTTGAATGGGATGAGCTTTTACCCAGGGGGTGAGAGCGGCAACAAATAAAAAGACAAAAACGATTAGCGATGTTGTTTTTTTCATGGTTTTCCCTCCTCCATGTTTTGCATGTTCTCTAGTCTACCTTATTAATAATGAATGGGTAAAGATAAAGCGAATAAACAGAAAATTTGAAGAAATTATAAAAAGAATTTTTCCTTAAAACTATGATTTCACCATTAAAAACAGTTTGAAGCTCTAAAACTGGACATTTCTTAGAGATACTTACTTTAAAATCAACAAATTCTGCCAGCCAGAGCGCTAATGTCTAATGTAAATGTTGCGTGAGGAGTATACAAGGCCAGAAAACTATACTTTTGACTGGACCAGTTTTTGGGTAGGGCTCCCTCTTGAATTTATCACAATTAGTTTTAGAAGGTTAAAACTTTGTCAGAACTAACTACCAATTGTCCTGATTGTCTGATCAAACCCTTAAGATCTTGCCCAGATATATATTCCATCGTAATAAAATAGTTTCCGCTAGCTTTACCAAGGTCATACATCCGGCCGACATTTTTGTGCACAATCTTTCGGGCAAATCTGATCTCATCCCGGAATCGTTCAATGGTCTTTTCATCCGTAGAAATTTCTGGCTTAAGGAGTTTGAGTGCGACCTTCTCTTTTATCTCTGCATCATGAACTTTATAAACCATCCCCATCCCCCCTTGAGCCAGTTCTTCAATAATCTGATACCTGTTTGAGAAAATGGAGCCTGTTGTTAATTCTTCTTTGGGACAGACAAGAGTTTTTGTCACAGAGGGAGATATTTCTCGGGATTCTCTTAAAAGCATTTGGGCCACTTCATAGCGAGTTTGTTCTATTGACTGGATTCACGCTATTCAATTGGGAGATCTTTTTTGTCGAAGCTCCATCTAAAACCAACCATGATGGCAGGATTTTTCATTTCAACCATTAAACCTGTAACAAATAGCCAATCATAAGGTATCCAGGAAAGCCCAACATGATAGTTGATACCATCATAGTTGAAGAAAGGACTCCATTGTTCTGTTACGGTCATAGTTATGCCAGCCAGGAAATACTCCTGATCAAAGTCGGGTAACAAGCTTGCTACACCTATAGAAAATCGAGCAGAAAATATTTCGCTGAATTCAAAGTATTTTGTCACCTGGATGAAAGCTGATTGATCACTCCCTCCAGTTTGTACGCTGCCCGTCCCCACGATAACAGCAGGTCTCCAAGATTCTTCATTTTCGGATAAAGGCTGCAGCCGAACACTCCAAATGAATCTATCAGATTTCACTGAATATCCTAAACCAACATCGAGCCAGGAACTCACGCCAACACGAAAATTAAATACGCCAGTCTCATCTTCACCATCGGGGATGGCTATGACGGTCGAAATCAGAGTTCCAGGGGACAACAGGGCACCTGTGCTTTGGCCTGATCCAGAGCAAACCGGACAGCCTGGGCCACACACTTGAGCTGGTGAAAAAACAGCAAATCCAAATAGTAAGACAATAAACATAATCAGATTTCTGTACATGATTTCAGCCTGACATTTCGGGAATATCATAATCTACTATCTCTATAATTTCTATAAGCTAAGTTAAGATGAGGATAAAACGATTTTTAAAAAAAGTCAATAACATCAAAAAGAAAGGAAGTTTTGCTTAGAATTATGATTTCATATCAAAAAAAGTAATTCTAAGCTTAAAAAATGGACGTTTCATAGAGTTATCTTCTTTAAGATCAACTAAATTTTTTTGCCTATAAATTCTTTGAAGGGTGTATCAACAATTTATGACAGCCAAGCTACATAAAGAAAATTCTGTGTTCCTTTGTTAGAAGGTAGTCTAATTGTAAAGTTAGTTTCATCACCGGGAATAAACGTCGTATGAAAAGCACTAAGCAAGATATATTCCTGGGGATCTCAGCGATCTCAACATCTAAAAAAGCTGTATTTATTGTTTCTGGCTTTGTCTTTCTCATCATGGTCATTCCTTTCTTTAATCATATAGTGGATGATGTGTATATCAGCTTCAGGTATGCGAAAAACCTGGTTGACGGCCATGGCCTAGTATTCAACCCTGGAGAGAGAGTCGAGGGCTACACGAACTTCCTTTGGGTAATACTGTCTGCGCTTTCGTTTCTCCTTTCTCTTGCTCCTGAAACGATAATTCGGATCATCGGAATGCTCTGTGGGCTTGGAACGATAGCCGCTATCGTTCATTTCAGCCCTGCAGACAAATGCTTTCCACAGCTTCTATGGATGCCTGCACTTTTTTTGGCAGTCAGTCCACTGTTTGCGGTGTGGGCCACGGGTGGCTTGGAAACGCCGCTTTTTTGTTCCTCTAACCGGCCTCTTTTTTCTTCTCATCGTCTGGCTACTTACCGGAATACTTGAAAAAACACAAAAATGGAAACCCGGAAGAACAATTATTACAGCTATACTCCTTGCTGCATGGATTTTCTCCATGACCCATGCCTTCAGAGGACCTGCCTTCGATTATGGCATGCAGGATATCTATGAAGTTAGCTCATGGAAAAAGATCGGATTATGGTTTAAAGAACACGGAGAACCGGTGATTCCATCGCCGTGATTCCGGCAGGAGCCATACCCTACTTCTCGGAACTTGTGACAATCGATATGCTCGGGATAAACGATTTGACCATCGGGCACAAAACCACACGTGAAATAGGCAGGATGCAAGCAGGGCATGAAAAACATGATGTAGAGTATGTTCTGAGCCGAAAGCCCACTTATGTGATCCTCGGAATCTATGGCCTCGAGCCAGAATTACTACCGCCAAAACAGATCATTAGACCTTTTTATCCAGCTGAGATCGAGCTGCTGCGGTCCAGCAAGTTTCATCAGCAATATAAAGTCGCTTCAGCCAAGACTGAAGATGGGTATTTTTACTACTTTGTATTAATTGATAAGGATAAAGGGAAGGACATAGTCATTAGCGCAAATCCAGTGCTGCGCGGATCAGGGCAAAAAAATTCTCATCCGGGATGTATTCGGGCACACTGTTGCCAGTCCCCAAAGCAAATCCGCCTCGATCGGCCGCTAGCTCCAGCATTGCCTTGGACCTTGCATAAACCTCATCGGGGGTCGATTTACAGATAAAATTCACATCTATCCCCCCGATGATAGCAATGCGGTCATGATATTTTTCGTATGCCTCCTCGACCGGCATGATGTTATCTTCGTAGGAATGGCGGCCGTCGAAATGCATGTCTTCGATGATGTCTTCAACGATGTTTTCAAAGTAACCACAGGAATGCAAAATGACCGGTTTGCCTGCCGCATGAGAAATATCGACGATCTGCCTGTACCATGGGAAAACAAAACGGCGCAGGGCATCAATCGAAATCAGAGTGTTGCTGATGAAGCCCCAATCGTCATTGGCCAGGCAGGCCCCCACGCAATCATATTGAACAGACTTTTTATAATATTGAACCAACCGGGATCCAACCTGTTCGAAAACATCCTCCACCAACTGCGGATTATCATGGAGGTTGAAACATAGCGTGTCGAATCCCATCAATCTTATGACATTTTCGAGAACACCGTCCGGAGAATACGGGATCAGCTTCATTCCCTTCGGCAAACCTTCGGAAAGTTGCCTTAAAAGATCATAATCCGCCTCTTCAGGATTTGGCCAATCAAAGGCATCGAATTCCTTTTGGTTACGGATCACAGCTCCTTCATTCAAAGAAAAGGTCTCTTTTGTCTCCCTAAGATCGGGATCCGAAAATTGAAAGCCGGGCAGTAGAATCGTGGCAAAGTCATAGCCCAGTCGATGGAATGTTTGAATGAAACGTCTTAACCATGCCGATTGATCGGATGGGGTGCGACCGGAGATCACCCGGCTGTAAATCCTCTCGTTGAAATAGAATTCGAACAAGGTAGGTCTATCGGGCACTTTGCGCCGAAGTACTGCTAATAAATTTTCGAAGTTCGGCTCATCCTTTCTTTCAGGAATCTCATTCCAGTTCATGAGCTCGCCTCGATTTATTTTATCACCTCTAAAGCCAGAGCTCCATCCCCCATTTTATAACTCCAGGTTATAAAATTAGGCTTTTTGTCTTTTCTTATGACTGGAAGTTATATCGGACAATACCAAATTGACGGCGATAATTTCCTGTGATATAAGCTTTTTTCAGGGAAATAGGGAGAATCCATGAAAAAAAGTGAAATGATATTAAAAGATATCTTGTCTTCACTAAAAATAGATCACGACGTTTCGGATATTCGGACATGTGTGTTTTGGACAGCGGTCTGTTCCCTTCGCTGTGGCCTTGCCTCCACCATGGCCTTTTCCATCCGGCCTTCTGAAGGACCGCAGGTGGAATCCGCGGGACATCTTCTCCCGACAGGAGCGAAAGCATTGGCCCAACTCTCCCTATCTTCGCGAATCCTGGAGGCTGCAATCGGCATGGCCGCGATCAATTCTTTGGTGCCTATCGATGAATCCTTGTGTGTGGACTTGAATGCAGAACAAGAAATCCGCTCCAAGGGGTCAGGGAAAAAAATCGCGGTTATCGGGCATTTCCCTTTTGTCATGCGGCTGCGGAAAGAGGCCCAAGAATTGTGGGTCTTTGAACTCCCGGGACGCGGCCGTCCCGGGGACATCACCGGCAAAGAAATCGAGACACTCCTCCCGCAGGCAGATGTCGTCGCCATCTCGAGCACGACACTGATCAACCACTCCTTGGGGAAAATCCTGAGTCTCACAGCGCCGGCTGCTGTCAAGATATTGCTCGGTCCGAGCACTCCTTTATCCCCAGTCCTGTTCGATCATGGATTCGACGTTCTATCAGGTTCTATCGTCATCGACCGAAATCAAACCCTCGAAAGCATAAGCCAAGGGGCCAATTTTCGGCAGGTAAAAGGGGTAAGAAAAGTGACGATGAAAAGAAAAAAATAAATCAGGTATTATTCTGGAGATTAAAATGGCTTTGTATCAATTTGAAGGACGTACACCTAAGGTGGGCCAAGGTTCTTTTGTCGCCGAGTCCGCCCTGGTCATCGGCGACGTGCAAATCGGTAAGGATGCCTACATCGGCCACGGTGTGATTCTCCGTGGAGATTATGGGACGATCGTTGTCGGCGAAGGAACGGCCATCGAGGAAGGCGCCATCGTGCATACCCGGCCGGATGACCGCACCGTATTCGGACGCTTTGTGACCGTGGGACACGGAGCTATGATCCACAATGCACAGATAAAAGATTATGCTGTGATAGGAATGAGAGCCACGATCAGTGATTACAGCGTTGTGGGCGAGTGGGCGATCATCGGGGAAATGGGCCTTGTCAAAAATTCCCAGCATGTGCCTGACGGCCGAGTGGCAGTGGGAATCCCTGTTAGGGTCGTTAGTGAAGTGGATAAAAAGCAAAAAGAGTTTTGGAGCTACGGGAAAAAGCTCTACATTGAAATGGCTCACAGATACAATGCCCCTGGCGCATTCGTGCGAATCGATCAAACAGGGGATAACCCGACCTTCGAATGAAATCCGGATTCCATTTTCTGGAGAAGCCGGCCTTTTTTATTTTCCTCAATTTTTTGTATATAATAGCCCATCCTGTGTATCATGTCTTTATTTTCGAACATTAACAAAATAAAAACTGGAAATCCGTAAACGCCGGTACCGGGGGAAAAACACTCGAAAACTTCGCTTATCGAACACGGTTGTCCATGGGCATCTTTCTTCTGTCTTCTTTGATGGCTCTTGTGATCGCCGCCATTACCGTGGGTTTCCAAACCCTTAGGTCCGCCACAGCCAACCCGATCGATTCCCTCCGATATGAATAATCTTTTGATATTCTGTATTTTTTGTGACTAAAATTCCATAATATAAGTGATTTTTTGTAAACCAATCCGGGGAATAGCTCGTCTAATAGGGGTAAAAAGAGATGGCACAAAATGATCAAATTCTTATCGACCGCATTTGCAGCGGAGATCAAGCGGCCTTCTATGATTTGGTCGGCCGGTACAAAAAGAAGATTTATCACCTCGCATACGACATCACCGGAGACCATCATGAGGCTGAAGACGTCTCCCAGGAGGTGTTCATGAAAGCTTTTCGCGCTTTGAAGACTTTCCGCCGGGACGCCAAAATGAGCTCCTGGCTCCACCAGATCACGGTCAACGCCAGTATCGACTCCCTCCGCAGAAAATCTGTAAGGCATGCAAAGTCCACGGGCGTACTGGATAACGTGAGCATCCAGGAAAATCTCGTTGCCAGCGGTACTCACGATTTTGACCCTGTGCAGAGCACAGAATCTTCCCAAATCCAAAACCGTATCTCTCAGGCACTCCAAAAGATTTCCCCCAAGGAAAGAACCGTTTTTGTCATGTGCCACTACAACGGCCTCAAATTGAATGAAACCGCTGAAATCTTGAATGTCACCATCGGCACAGTCAAAAGCCTTCTCTTCAGAGCCATCCGAAAGCTCCGCAAAGAGCTTTTGCCCTTTATAAATGAATATCCAATGGAGATTCCCCATGAGTGAATGCAAAAAATGCCGGCCGCTTTTCTTGGAATACTTCTACGGGGAGTTGGATCCGCCGAAGAAAAAATTCTTCGACAACCACATTTTGGTATGCGAAAAATGCAAATCCCAATTCGAGGAAATGGAGGCCGTTCTCCAGTTCACAGGTAAAAGAGTCCGACCCGAGCCCTCAGAAGAATTCTGGGACTCATACGAAAAAAAGCTGGCTCTAAGGATTGAAATTGAGGAAGCATCAGATATTGGCCGCGAATCCTCAAGAGAAAAACTGAGAAGGCGATTCAACGTTGCGCCGAAATGGGCCTATCAAGCCGCAGCCGCTGTTGCGCTCATCATCATCGGCGTATTTATCGGCAGGGCCCTGTTTTCACCCCCCATTCCAGGAGTTCAACACGCTTCCCGACAGCCCGGCCTCGCCACCCAGCCGCAGCCGGAAACGATCCTTGTGCACAGGAGTCAGGACTACATCGAACGCACAAAACTGATTCTTCTGGCTCTCGTCAATTTCGATCCTTCCATAGAAGATCCTTATGCCTTAGACCTGCCTTATCAGAAACAGGTTTCCAGAGAATTAGTCGAGGAGGCAAGTTTTCTCAAAAAAGAACTTGCCGAATCCGACCAGGAGCGCCTCGAAAACCTCGTCACAAGCCTGGAGATAATCCTCCTTCAGATTGCCAACCTTGAATCTGAGAGTGACCTCGAAGCAATAGAGCTTGTGAGAGAAGGCATAAACAATCGAGGAATTCTGATGGAAATCAATCTCTCCGACCTTCGACTCTCTATTAACGAGGGAAGAAGATCGATGTCTCCCGAACAGCCCCCGCAAAAACCGAAGACAATTTAAAAGGAGTATAAAATGAATAAAAAAATCACGCGTGCCTTAAGCACGGCCTTTGTTTTTCTTTTTGTCTTTTCTATCCTCTCATCCGCTTCAACGGCAAGCAGCGCTCAGGATGAAGACACCAAAGCCTACAAACAAGCCTATAGCCTCGTTCTCGAGGAAAAATGGGAAGACGCCAACACGACACTGGCAAATTTCACTCGGGACTACCGCCGCAGCGTCTGGATCGATGATGCTCGGTTCTGGCAGTGCTACACACGAGAAAAGCTGGATTACCCTCTCGAGAAAGTCTTCGAATGCTACGATCAATTCATCAAAGCTTATCCGGAGAGCAAATGGGTAGATGATGCAAAATCCAACATGCTCAGAGTCGCTCATCGACTGGCAAAAGAAGGCAAGACCAAATACGAAGCCATCATCGAGACCATGAAAACGGACGAAGACCTGGAAATCAAAATGACGGCTCTTTATGCCCTCGAAGATATGGGTGACGAATATGCCCTGGAAGCTGTTATAGCCCTTTACGACGGCACCACGGACAAAAAAATCCAGGCCAGAATTATCTCCATTCTGGAGGACTTCGATCATCCCGATGCATTCGCTAAAGTGAAGGATATTGCGCTTAACAATCCTGACCTTGACCTCCGCCGCAGAGCCCTGGATGTCCTCGAAGATATGGACGGAAAAGAGGTCATGGAAATTCTGATAAATGTCGCCCGCTCCGACCCTGATCCCAAAATGAGAAAAATTGCGATCTACGGGCTGGAAGATGTGGAGGACCCAAGAGTTATTCCCATTCTCACCGAAATCGCCATCCAAGAAACAGATGACAACCTGGCCAAAGCCGCTGTTTATGCCCTCGAGGATAGAGAGCCCAGAGAACTCATTCCTGCCCTCAGAAAAATCATGAACGGATCCAAATCATTGGAAGTCCGGAAAACGGCTCTCATGGAATTGGAAGATATCGATGATCCGGCAGCCATTTCCATCCTGAAGGAAGTAGCCATGAAGGACTCGAACTTGGAAATGCGCAGGTCCGCCATCTCTACTCTAGGCGACATCGAGATCAAAGCCGCCCTTGCAGCACTCAAGGAAATCTTGGCTGTCGTCGACGACCTGGAACTCCAGAAGGCCGTGCTTTATGCTGTGGAAGATTTCGAAGACCCCGGGACAACCGAGATCATTTACAAAATAGCTATGGACACGACAAACGAAGAACTGGCCAAAGCCGCCGTCTATGTGCTTGAAGATATGCTGGATGAGAAGGACATGAAAATGCTCTCCGATATCTATAAAAAATCCACATTTATCTCCGTTCGAAAAGCTGCCCTTTATGCTATCGAAGACATGGCAGAAGAAGACGCTGTCGGCCCTCTCACCGAAATATTGAAAGCAGAAAAAGATACGGAGATGAGAAGGATGATCGTTCAAGTTTTAGGTGAAACAGGAAGCGATGACGCTGTCCCGGTTTTGGAGAAGTTGGCTATTGAAGATTTGGACAAAAAAATCCGCCTTGAAGCAGTCGATGCCCTCGAAGAAATCGACACACCCAAAGCCCGGGCGGCATTGGTGAGAATCATAAAAAAATAGGATCGATAGTCATGTAAATCATGGAGGAAACCATGAATTATTCCAAAAAAATCGGAGTCGTTTCTGTGTTGATCTTCACGATAGCGGCCTTCTCCGGATCGATTTTCTCTCAGGTCACCCGCCATCCCAATCTCAAGGATAATCTCATCGCACGTTGGGATTGGGCTAAACAGGAGGCGAGGAAACAAAATCTCAAGCACGGCTTTTGGATCGGCTACAGCATCAAACGTTTGATGCGAGAACACCAATACATCTATTCGACACAAGAACACACCATAAGCGGCTCTCATTTTACCGATTTTCCAAAAGGCGACCCTCTCGAAAAAATTTTAGCTGTGGAAGAACAGGTAAAGCGCGAAGCCAAAAGAGCCCTCGATCGTCTAGAGAATACAGAGAAGTTGGAACAGAAGGTCTGGAAAGATGTCGCCATCCTTTATAAGTTTGATTCGAATTCTTCGAAAGTTCCGATAACCATTCGTGTCAGCAACCTGTATCTGCCTTTCGATCCCGAAAGACTCCCCATATTTTGGCTGGATCAGGTAGAAGATGCCCAAAGCCTCTCGATTTTGGATGACCTCTACACAAGCTCCAATCAGGAGAAACTGAAAAAAAGGATATTGACCATTGCCGGCCTGCATGGGACATCGGAAAAAGCAGTGGCCTTCCTGGAAAAAGTGGTCAAAAGCCGTGATCCTGATACCTTGAGAGCCAGGGCTGCCTCAGAGCTTGGAGATCAAGATCATGAAAAAGCCGTAAGGCTCCTCCATCAAGCCGCTAAAGATGACCGTTCTTTCGACGTGCGCGAAAGGTCTGTCTACGGACTGGAGGACATCAGCTTGCCCAGCGCAGCCGATGCTCTGATAGACATCGCTCAAAATGGTAAAGATGGGGAGATCCGCAAGAAGGCCATCGATTGTCTGGCGGATATCGCCTCCAAAAAAACGGCGGCTGCCCTCAAGAATGTCGTCGAAAAAGACGAGGATACGAATATTCAGAAACGGGCTGTTTATGCCTTGGAGGACCTTCCCGATGATGAAGGAATCCCCTACCTCGTGGATATCGCCAAAACCCACCGCAAATTGACCATCCGTAAAGCGGCAATTTATTGCCTCGGAGACAGCGACGATCCGCGCGCACTCCAAGCCCTCATCCAAATCATAAAGAACAGGCGGTAGACAACTCTCCACTAACTCACTGCAAGGCCGGGAATAGGACAGGAGGGGTTCGTAGCGGATATCGCCGGCAAGCTTTACAAATCATGCGACCTGTATTATGTTAGGCGGTAACAGACAGGAGGCGTTATGAAGGATTTTCAAGCCAAATTTTCCCATCCATGCAAGAGATGCCCGAGAGGTGTCACCCGCCGCCACTTCTTAAAGCAGTGCGGAAGTTGGGTGACAGCAGCTGGGGCGGGTTTGGCCGTCGCCGGGACCCAGGCATTCACGGCGTGTTCGCGGAAAAAGGCAGAACCAATAAGAGTGGGCCTTATTTCGGTGTGCGCTCCACCGGACTGGAACGTATGGCCTTATGTAAACTTTGATTACGAAACCCGCAAAGGCGAGATCCAACAGACGCTCGCTAGCGCATGCCCCGACATCACATTCGTGCCACTTACCGTCCAGGGTGAGCCGGATACCGAGATCTCGAAGGTTAAAAATCTGGCCGATCAAGTGGATGGGCTTCTGGTCTTCATGCTCTGCACGAACTGGGGGCTCACCAATAGCCTGTTGCCCGCCATCGGGGAACTGGAAAAACCCGCTGTATTCGTGGATGAGCCCTATGCCGGTTCAGGAGTTTTCCTGTGCCACGGCGCCAAGACCATCCGCCAAGGGGCAAAGGTGGTGATGCTTTCCACCTGCCGGTTCCAGGATGTGGTGGATGTGGTCAACTGCTTCGAAGTGCTGGGTAAGCCGGAGGCAACCCTTGAGAGCTTTATCGCCATCGCCGAACAGGTACGGAAGGCCAATTTTGCTCGACCCGGTGATCTGAGCTGCCTGGACGATCCTGTCCGGCCGGCAGACATCGAGGACGTTATCCGGCGTTTGAAAGAAACAACGATCCTTCGTGTCATCGCTGAAAAGGGGGAACCTTACGGAGCGCTCGGCGCCACAGTGGAACCGGTTTCCTTCGACGAGATCAACGCCGCTTACCGGAAGGTCAATCCGGAGGAGGCAGAGGAATGGGCGGACCGGTGGATCCAGGAAGCCCAAGAAGTGGTGGAACCCACGCCGGAGGACATCCGGAATTCAGCAGCCGTGTACCTGGCCATGAAAGACCTGATGGCCGCTCGAGGTGCTCAGGCGATCACGATGGACTGCCTGGGCGGCTTCTATAGCGGCAAGCTTCCGGGCTACCCCTGCCTAGGCTACAGGCAGATGAATGATGACGGCCGAATATCGGGCACCTGCGAAGCCCAGATCCCCGACATGCTGGCCATGCTGATCTGCCGGTACATGTTCGACAGGGCCAGCTTCGCTTCCGATCCCGTTCTGGATACCTCCACCAACCAGATCATCTATGCCCATTGCGTGGCTCCGACAAAAATGCTCGGCCCGAACGGTCCGTCCAATCCCTTCATCATCCGGTCGCACGCCGAAGATGGCAAGGGAGCAGCCATCCGATCCCTTCTGCCGGTGGGATACATGACTACGTCTTTCCGGATGGACGGGAACTTTAAGGCCATGGCCATTCATCGAGCGAAAGCCGTGGGCAACGTGGACGAACCGAAAGCCTGCCGGACAAAGCTGGCCGCAGAGGTCAAGGGCGATATCGGTCGTCTTTTTTACGAGTGGGACCGTTTCTCCTGGCACCGGCTCACGGTCTACGGCGATGTGCAGGAATCCATCGAAGAGCTGGCAAAGGCCTTCCAGATGGAAGTGATCCGGGAAGCGTAAGGCTTCAACGGCCGCAAAATTTGCAGCAGCCAATCCCACTAATGTCAATGTCACACGGTTTTATTTCCCTCTGGGTGTTTTTAAAATTTCCGCGCATCAGAAATTGCCAATATCCCAATCCTCAGGAAAACTTTTCGATATGGCATAGGATACCTTGGATTTTTTGATAAGCTGGTGGGCCTTCTCATCAAAGGTCAGCCACATTCCCTCTAGCTCTTTTGCCAATGCCGCATAACAGGCATCATATCCGGTAAGTCCCTTACCCAAAAAAACAGACGCTTCACAAGCAAGACTTTTTGTCATGGGATAGCGCAATATTCCACAATTCAACACAGGAATCATGCCCTTGAGGAATGCCTCATTTCCTTGTGGATGGAGCCGATTCAAGACGGCATACACCTCAAAACCAAAGAGCTCGGGCACGGCAAATCTCTCCGGTTGGGAGAGCATCCTTTCGAGGACAAGATCAGCATTGGGATGGCTTTCTTGCTCGATAAACCACCGAACTGCGACAGAGGCATCGACTACCCAGATCATAGTTCGTATCCTCTCAATTCACGAAGTACCTCGACGCTGTCTTTGGCCCCGCGTCTTTTTGCCCTCGATCCTTTGATGGTATCCAGCACACGTTTTTTTTCTTCCTCGGCCTGATAGTCGAGAAATCTTTTTTTGAACTGTTCAGGAGTGATGAGGACCGCTTGAATTTTTCTCCCCTTACTGACCAGGATAGGTTTCCCGGTCTTATTCAACTCCTCCAATACTTCACCCAGATGGTTCCTGATCTTTAAAGCATTTACCGTTTTCATGATATCCCTCAAAATCTAGATTGTAACGGACACCTATCTTTATAAGTGAAAATACTATTGATGTCAAGTGTAGACGTGCATATACACATCTATTCTTCGTAGTCGATGGGTTCCCAATCGATGACCGATCCACCACTCTCGAAATAGTAAGGGCTGACTAAGAAATTCGCTTCTCCCTCTCTTGTAACAAGGAATTCCTTCACAATAAATTTTTTATCCGCATGAATATCGTACATCTCATCATCAAGAGAAGGCTTAGGGATAAATGGATAAAGAGCTTTGAGAACCGTCGCTTTCTTTGCATAAGGAATTTCATACAATTCAATCGTCTCGTTCCGCAATTGTATAATCCGAGTGGGAAACGGGAGTCTTAAATCTTTTGGGAATCTGAGTTTTGTCATAACAGTTCTCCTTTTTAATTTGTATTCAAACAAAATTACAATATCGTCATCCAACATTATAGACGCATGGGAAGGGATTAGAATCTCAAGAGACTTAGTTTCTAAAAAATTGCGAACGTTATTCGTATCGCAGCGAGTCCACGGGATTGGACAGGGCAGCTTTGATGGACTTGTAGCTTACTGTCAACAGAGCGATAGCCAGGGACAAGAACGCTGTGGCTATGAAGATCCACAGAGCAAGCGATGTTCTGTAGGCAAAATTATCGAGCCAGCTTTTCATCAAGAAGTAGGCCACGGGCCAGGCGATCAGGTTTCCGATGGCAACAAGCACGATGTATTCTTTGGACAACATCCGGACAATGATTGCAGCCGAAGCACCGAGTACTTTGCGGATCCCGATTTCTTTAGTGCGTTGTTCGGTGGTATAAGAAGCCATTCCGAAAAGACCCAGGCAGCCGATAAAGACAGCCAGCAGACTAAACCTCAGGGTGAGATCTCCCATCCGTTCCTCAGCACGGTACTGACTGTCGAATGAGTCGTCAAGAAAAAAGTATTCAAAAGGCCTTTGAGGCCAAAGTTCTTTCCATTTATTCTTGATAAGGCCCAATGTTTTTTGAATGTTCGAAGGTGCGATCCGAATTGCCAATGTTGTGTATTCGGTCGTGTCATAGAACATGATCATCGGTTCTATTTTTTCCCGGAGTGACATGCTATGAAAATCCTTTGTCACACCGATTACATTTAGCCGAGTTTCGCCTTCCTGATCGGACTGATCAGGATTCAGTATGAATTGTTTTCCGAGAGGATTTTTCCAGCCAAACTTGGATGCCGCAGTCTCGTTGATTAATACCGATTCGTCCTTATCCGTGGATAAGTCCTCGGAAAAGTTTCTGCCGGCAACAATCTCGATCCCCATGGTGGGAAGATAATCGGGATCGATATTCCTGTAATCCATGGGTTGGGACTGGTCCCGTGAAAATCCTTCCGGCTGAAAAACCGATCTGGTGACACCGCGGCCTGGAACCATGGATGAAGCCCCTACATTTATGACGCCCGGTATGTTTTTGAATTCATGCCGCATCGTTTGGTGGGATGTCTGCATGATATCGCGCAAACCCGGCAGGACGACAATGTGCTCCTTATCAAATCCTAACTCTTTAGATTTCATGTAAATGAGCTGCTTGTATATCATCATCGTCCCTATGATCAACACGATAGAGATGGCAAACTGAACGACGACGAGGATGCGCCGAAAGCGGATGTTCTTCGTTCCGGCTATAAGCCTTCCTCTCAACACACGCACCGGTTGGAAAGAAGACAAATAAAACGCCGGATAACACCCTGCTGTCACTCCAACGATAAGGGCCAGGCCCAAAAATCCGGGGACAAGCCAGGGCACTTGGAAAATATTCAGGCTCAGTCTGCGGCCGATGATGGCATTAAACCAGGGCATCGCCATGAGGATGAGAACGATCGATAGAATTAGCGAAAACACGCTGTATAACACGGATTCTCCCAGAAACTGCCCCACCAGTCTGTGACGCACGGCTCCCAGTGTTTTTCTCATGCCGACCTCCTGAGCCCGTGTGGACGAGCGTGCCGTGGAAAGGTTGACAAAATTGATGCAGGCGATGATCAGGACAAACAGCGCGATACCCGAGAAAAGATAGATATACATGATGTCCCGCTGAGCCCCGATATCACCGATGAAATCCGAGTGCAGGTGGATCTTTTTCAAGGGCTGCAGATGCAGGACGATCGAGCCCCCGATGGATTTGAGTATGGTGCCCAGATTATTATCGACGAGAGCAGGAAGTTTTTCTTCCAGAGATTTGGGATCTGCCCCTTCTGCTAGAAGAATATATGTGTATTGGGAAACATTCATCCAATTTTCCATCAGCTGTCTGTTTTCGGCATTCCGGGTTTCCATGGAGCGGAGTATATTAAATGTAAAGTGAGAATTTTGGGGGACATCTTTCACCACTCCCGTGATAAAATATTTCTCGTCTCCGCTGAATTTAATCACTTTTCCGATAGGATCGTCATTGCCAAAATATTTATTCGCTATTTCTTCTGTGATCACGGCCGAATACGCAGTCTTGAGAGCCGTTTTTGGGTCTCCTTCAAGGAAGGGAAAGCTGAATATTTCGAATAGGGAACTGTCGGCAAATGCCACAAACTCCTCGAAGTACTCCTTATCCCCCACGACAACAGGATACCTGGCGGGTCGGGTGAGGCGTGTAAATTGGAGGACTTCCGGATATTCCTGAACCATCGCCGGGCCGGCAGGCGGCATGGAGACAGGGGCACTTATCTGCGATCCTAAGTTGGCATCGATCGTCAACCGGTAGATGCGGTCCGCTTTTTCATGGTATGTGTCATAGCTCAATTCATCGTGAATCCACAGAAGAATCATGAGGCAGGCAGCCATCCCGATAGCCAGACCCGAGATATTGATAAAGGCATATCCCTTCTGCTTTTTTACGTTGCGGAGTGCTACTTTCAGATAATTTTTAAACATAATCATCCTCCATATGATAAAATCACTGATAAAAACAGGGAATGTGCGGAAGCATTGCCGCCAGAACCAGAGCTTTGCGTAAGTCCTCCCCCTTGACTCCATGATCTCATAATATTCCTCGCAGACGTCACCGAAAACGACAAAACCGTCATCATACCAGGCGAATAGTCTGATCAACCAGCCAGGTATTTGGGGGGGAGTGTTCTTCCTTTTCACTTCTCCTTCTCGAGGGCATATCTGGAAATTCCGGACCAGAGTTTTTCATTCATCTCCATCGCAGCTTTCAGAGCGTTTACTCCATCAAGAGAGATGGAATAAAATATTCGAGGTCGCCCCAGTCTTTGAGCCAGAGTTTTTCCCACAGATTTATTCACGTATTTTTTTATGACGAGTTGATTGAGCGCACTGTAGAGGTGACCGTATGTGAGCTCCTTCCCCACAACAGCAGACACATATTGCCGGATTTTCACACCGTAAGCTTTTTCTTTCAGATGCCAAATGGCGACTAAAAGTATCTCTTCGATTTTTGTCAGGTCCTTCATTATCTTTGCCTGTTTAACTTTTACTGGATTACAGTATTAAATACGGGAATTCCACAGAAAAAGTTTCACATTTGATAAATTAATTTTGGCGCAAGAGGCTCTTTCCTGAGACGGCCACGTATTCATCGACCATGGAAAATTGGTGATGATATGGGCTTTGTCGCGGACTCCTTTGATTATCTTTCTCCATTAACATTTTTTGCTGATGCACCCATTTTGTCAACTCTTGTTGGGGATTTGCAGGATAATCGTGATGATGATACATTTAACTAAAGAACCGGAGTAAATGAAAAAAAATGAATTTTAATGTAAACAATAGAAGTCGTAAAATAATCGACTGTAAGTTTGACCGTTATGGGAGGTTGTGATATACATCGGAATTGCCTCAGTAGAGAAAACATGAAGCATCAAAATCCACCGAGGAGGGATTAATGCATTTTAAAAAAGAGTTGGGTATTATTGTTTGTCTATTTTGTATTTTTGTGTTTCTCGCAGCCGCAGATGAGTCCATAGCTGAAAAGCAACTCCATTCGGTCACCAACCATTCGGCGACCATAGGAGGGGAAGTCGTCGATTACACTGTCACCACCGGAACCATGCCCCTCCGGGATGTCAAAGGCGAACAGGACGCTTACATTTTTTACATCGCTTACACAAAAGACGGCGTCAAAGACAAAACAAAGCGCCCCCTTATGTTTTCTTTCAATGGAGGGCCGGGATCGTCATCGGTCTGGATGCACATGGGCTTTTTAGGTCCCCGCAAGGTACTTTACAATACAGATGGTTTTATGTTGCAGCCGCCCTACGAAGTGGCCAACAATGAAAACTCCATCCTGGACGTCACGGACCTGGTCTTCATCGATCCCGTGGCAACCGGATTCAGCCGGATGCTGCCGAAAAAACCTCTCCACAAATACCACGGCGTGATGGAAGACATCCAGTCGGTTGCCGAGTTCATTCGTCTTTATGTCACACGCAATGACCGTTGGGGCTCACCAAAATTCATCATCGGGGAAAGCTATGGCACAACCCGAGCCGCAGGTCTGACGGGACACCTCATGAGCGCACACCGCATGTACACCAACGGCACCATTCTGGTTTCTATGATCGAACTGGGACCCGATCCAGCCCTCGACTTGTCCTGCATGCTGATCCTCCCCCACTTCACAGCCACAGCCTGGTATCACAAATCCCTTCCGGCCGACCTGCAGGCTAAACCATTGCGCGAGGTTTTGGATGAGGCAGAAGCCTTCGCCCTCGGAGAGTATGCCCTGGCTCTGAACAAAGGAGGATGGCTTTCCGACACCGAGCGGGATGACATAGCCATTAAAATAGCGCGGTTCACCGGTCTATCGGCTGATTTTATAAAAAATTGCAACCTGCGTGTAGAAAGACATCGTTTCTGGAAAGAACTGCTCCGTTCCAGGGGCTTGACCGTGGGCCGTCTGGACAGCCGCTACACCGGCACGGACCGCGACTCCGGAGGTGAGACTTTCGAATTCGACCCAGCTATGGCAAACTGGAACGGACCTTTCACTGGTGCTGTCAACCGCTACTTCAAAGAGGAACTTAGAATAAATACCGACCAGTCATACAACATCTTCGGCAGCGTCCGACCATGGAAAGGCCGCGGGGATGTCAACACGGGAGAGATGCTGCGCCAAACCATGACTGCAAATCCTTTCCTCAAAGTCTTCATTCTCGAGGGTTATTACGATGCAGCCTGTGATTACTTCACAGCCCAGTACACGATGAACCACTTGGATCTCACAGGAAAACTCAAGGACCGGATCTCGTTCGGTTTCTACGAATCGGGACACATGATGTACATCCATTTACCTTCCCTGATAAAAGCCAAACAGGACCTAGCAAATTTCATCCAATCCGCCTGTCCCGAAAGGTAAAAATCTGGATGCTGACCCTTTCTTATAGTTCGTCTGTAAAATTTTTAAGGACGATCCCTCTTTGTCCAAAGCCAAAAAGCAAAGGGTTGGAAAACATCCCGAAAAACGAACCCGTGATCTTTGTCTACAATCACATCGTCTTGCGAGCGGAGCCGGCTTGGCTGGCCATCGGCGCCCCGGCTAAACCAAGTGTCAGATTTCTTACCGATTTCAAGCTGGCAGATCCCAAGAACCTCCCGATATTAAAAAAAGATCTCCGAGATTCCGTCTTCACACAGAAATTCCAGCAAAAAGCGAGCCGATTCCGTTGGACCAAGGCAGCTTTGGAAAAAGTCGTCGACGGCTTGGCCCGGTTTATTATCGCGCAGACAAACAGGTTCGATGTGATCGTCGCCAATCTGGACTATCCGACCGAAAAAGAAAAAATATCCAGCAAATTCAGGACGAATCTCAAAGCGCTGAAAAAATGCGTGCGATGCTTGGAAAAGGATATCCCGATCGCCATCGCGCCAAGCGGTGGAAAGACCTATGAGGCTTTCGAGAATCCCATTTATAACACGACAATCCCGACCCTGGCCAGCCGGCTGTACAATAAAGGCAAAGTCGTGAAAATCGTTCCGAGCATCATCAAGGAACGACCGACCATCGACCAGGGAACATACTGGCGCTATGTGGCAGACAGAATCATATTTTACCGGATTTTCAGGCAGGCGTTGAATTTTTTCAGGATAAAAAGTTACACGAGGCCGACCCTGACCATCGAATTTTTGCCTCCTCTTACATTTGAAAAAACGAATCCCTCAAAAAGTGAAAAAGTTGATTTTATCAAGGGCCTTTTGCAGTTGATTTTCGACAACTTGAAAAAATAGTCAGATTTGTCATGATAGGTTTGATGTGAATGGAGGAACCATGTCCAGATCACAAAATCAAAACAGCATAACACGACGCAATTTTCTGAAATCTGCTGCTGTGACGATTATGGCACCGGCCATCGTGCCATCCACCGTATTTGGGCGCTTTGCCCCAAGCAACACCCTTCAGATGGGATGTATCGGGGTGGGCCGTCAGGGACAGGGAGATATGCAAGAATTGATCTACCGTGGTTTGGATGTCGGAGCGCGTGTCGTGGCCGTGTGTGACGTGGACCGGCACCGCATGGAGGATGCTCAGTGGCTGGCAGAAAAGATTTATGCCACAGAGCTCGATAAAGGAAGTTACAAGGGTTGTGCCGCCTACTACGATTTCCGGGAACTGCTGGGCCGAGAAGACATCGACGGTGTATTGATTGTCACACCTGATCACTGGCATGCGGCACACGCCATCTCGGCCGCAAACGCCGGTATGGATATTTACTTGGAAAAACCCTTGACTTACTCGATTGCCGAAGGGCGGAAGCTTGTCAAAGCAGTACGCAAAAACAAACGGATCCTCCAGGTGGGTTCTCAGCAACGCTCCTCTACCTATTTTCTGATGGCCTGCGAACTGGTGCGCAACCAGCACATCGGTAAACTGCACACGATAAAAGTCTGGCTGCCCGAGGACCAAGGCACCGGCGATCCGCAGCCGATGCCTGTACCCAAAAATCTCGATTACAACTTTTGGCTTGGTCCCGCGCCTCAAGCTCCATTCACCGAGGACCGCGTGCACCCGCAGAGAAACTACAGCCGGCCGGGATGGCTCCAGATCGAGCAATACTGCCTCGGCATGATCACAGGATGGGGCTCCCATATGAACGACATCGCACAATGGGGTAACGGCACAGAAGATACAGGCCCCGTCGTGATCCAGGCCAGAGCCACGTTTCCTGACAGAGGACTTTTTGACGTCCACACCACGTATCGTTCTGAAGCGAAATACGCCAGTGGTGTCCGCCTGATCCAGGAAACAGGCGATCCGCCGGGTGTCCGGTTCGAGGGCGATAAGGGCTGGATATTCGTCAAGCGGGGCGCGATCGATGCATCCGACAGGGATATCCTCCGCCAGAAAGTCCGTGATGACGAAATCAAGCTTTACCAGAGCTCCAACCACATGAGGAACTTCCTGGAATGTATGCGCAGCCGGAAGGACCCGGTGGCACCGGTTGAGGTGGGGCACCGTTCGAATTCCATCTGTGTGATGACACACATCGCGATGAAGCTGAATCGCACGCTGGAATGGGATCCCGAAGCCGAACACTTCATCAATGATGATGAAGCCAACCGCTGGCTGGATTATCCGCACTGTGAACCATGGACAGTTTGAATACATCTAGCCTGGATATTCATAAAAAATGCGATTTCTAAAAAAACTTCAAATTCTGTTTTTTTTCTTTCTCTGCATGTTCCTGGTCCTCAATTCTTTATCCGCACAACGAACTATCGAACTGCGCCAAGATGATGAGGCAGGACGCCTCCATGTGAGCATAGAAGGGCAAGAGGTTTTCATCTATCGATACACCCGCTGGCTCGACATCCCACACATCTGGCCGCTGAACAGCCCTTCGGGAAAAAACATGCTGGTGCAGCAGACCGATCCTTATCCTCACCATCGGTCATTTTATGTGGCCGACACCGTCAGGCTAGACGGCAAGAGAGAGGTCAGCACATACAACGCCCTTTACTCCGGTCAATTGATCGGCACGGAAAGCTATGGACCGCCCTTTCGCGATCACATCCGCCACGAAAAGTTCACCCAGTTGGAAACAGAGGGCAACCGAGCGGTAATCGGCACTAAACTTATTTGGGAAATGGATAGTGACATCCCAGTGCTGGAAGAACAAAGGCATCTCGTGATCCAGACGCTGGGCAAAGGCGAGTATCTAGTCGACATGACCTTTGAACTGATCGCCGCCTACGGGGATGTGGAATTCGTCAGCGACGACGTGCATTATGCCTGGCCTTTTGTACGGATGCATCCCCCTTTCAGCGGTGAAAACGGAGGAACAATCTCCGCTGATAATGGCACCACTGGCGAAGCTAATACCAACATGAAGGTAGCCCAATGGATCGACTATTCCAATACCGTTGAACAAATCACAGAAGGTTTAACTGTGTTCCAGTTTCCCGACGGCAAGGAACACCGCTGGTTGACTCGCGAGTACGGCATTTTCGGCCCCAGACGACCCGATGAACAGAACGGCAAGCCTTTCATGCTTGAAAAGGGCAAGTCGATAACCCAGAGGGTGGGCATCCTTGTCCACACAGGCGATGTGAAAGCCGGCCGAGTCGCAGAGCGGTATAAACAGTATATCCAAGGCATGTGGAAGTGATGAACCGGCGTGAGTTTTGCAAAACTCTTTCTGCCTCGGCCATTGCACTAGGCCTCTGGCCGCCAAGTCTTTTGTCTCACAAACAATTATTATATCAAAAGGTCAAGATCGACCGCATCGACCTGTTCCCGATGCGTTATCCGATGACAGGCTATTTCAAATTCTTTACCGGACCGCATGGATCTGCCGGCCGAGCAGCGGTTGCCGTAAAGATCACAGCCAATGATGGAAAGGTCGGATGGGGTCAATCGGTCCCCATCGCCAAATGGAGTTACGAGACATTGGAAACAGCGACGGTTGTTTTGCGCGAATACTTCGCACCTGTCCTTATAGGGCACGATCCCACAGATATCCGCAGAGCCCATGCCGAGATGGATCGGGCGTTGGCTCCGGGGTTTACTACCGGCATGCCGATCAGCCGCGCCGGGATAGACCTGGCCTTGCATGATCTGACCGGCAAGTTGGCGGGCAAGTCTCTAGCGCAGATGTGGGGCAAACCCAAAGGCGGCCCGATTACACTCAGCTGGACAGTCAACGTGACAAGCTTGGACGACATCGCCAGCGTTATGGAAGAAGGGAAAAAACACGGATACCGCCACTTCAACATCAAGGTCGCTCCAGACCCCGAATTCGATGTGGCAATGGCCAGGGAGGTTCGTCGGCTAGCTCCGGAATCATTCCTGTGGGCAGATGCCAACGGCGGCTATGAACCCGAAACAGCGTTGAAGGCCGCTCCGAGATTGGCTGACGCCGGCGTGGACGTGCTGGAAGCCCCGCTCCGGCCTAACCGAATCAGCGGCTACCAGGCCCTCAAGAAACAGGGCACTCTACCAATTTTTATGGATGAGGGTGTGATCTCCCCTATTGACCTGGAAGAGTTCATCAAACTCGGCATGCTGGATGGTGTTGCCATGAAACCTGCCCGATGCGGTGGATTGATCTCGAACAAACAACAGATCGAACTCTGTCAAAAACACAGCCTCATATGGTTGGGCAGCGGCTTGACCGACCCGGATATTGCGATGGCCGCCTCGCTGGGGATTTACGGAGCCTTCGGACTGAAAAAGCCAGCAGCACTCAACGGCCCCCAATTCCTCACAACCGACGTACTTAAAAAGCCGCTGCATATCGAAAACGGCATGGCCCACATCCCTGATGGACCGGGATTGGGCATCGAAGTCGATGAAGACAAGGTCATCGAGCTGATGAAAAGAAGCGGCGGTCAAAAATGGAGCGTGTCATGAAAATGATATGCATAACGATAATTTTAATCGGTTTGACATTTACAAATGGTTCGGCACAAATGGCAATTTTGGAAGATGTTGAAAAGGGAGCTCTGACAGTGCGGGATGGACAAGTCGACGTTCTGACTTACCGATTCGGTGACCAGCTTAAAAAAGGTCTTGATCCCGAACAAACCCGGTCATGCTACATCCATCCGCTCTATTCTTAGAATGGGAAAGTTCTCACAGAGGATTTCCCGGAGGATCATCTCCACCACCACGGCATATTCTGGACCTGGCCGATCGTCAAAACCCGAGGGCAGGACACCCAGACATGGCATCCCACTAATCTGCGTCAACATTTTGTCCGCTGGCTGAAGCGCGAAATCAAGGATGATGTGGCAAAACTCAGCATAGAAAACGCCTGGAAGCTGGATGGTCAGGAGATTGTGGCCAAAGAAATCCTCACGCTGCAAATTCACCAGGCAGCAGATGAGTTGGGACGGGCGATCGACCTGGATATTACGCTTGAGGCTGTTGGAGGGCCATTGACGCTGCAAGGCTCTCAGGATCAACAAAAGGGTTACGGAGGACTGAGCATTCGTGGCGCACCAATGTTCAAAGGCATGACAATGGCAACCGATCAGGGCTTTGAGGACAAGGATTCCAACAATAAAAAATTCCGTTGGGTGGATATGTCGATCAAAGAAGCCGGTGTCGCGATTTTTGTCTCGCCGGACCATCCTGGTTTCCCTTTCACTTGGTGCATCCGGAACAGCTATGCGGGATTTTGCAATGTCTCCTGGCCCGGGCTCAAGCCCTTTATTCTTCAACCCGGCCAACCCATCACTTTGCGTTACAGAATGTATGTCCATAGAGGTGACATGACTGCCGGCCATATCCGAGAAGCCTACGAAATATATCGATCCGAAAAATGAAAAAATCATCCTGCTATCCATCCTTAGGCTGGTGCCTCTTCTCCTCCATCTAAATCCTTTAAATCATTCTTCAACATCTCTTTTTTGTCCATCGGAACCTCAGGATGGCTAAGGCACAGTTCGATCGTTTTTTTCGCAAGTGATGGGCTGAGTTTTTTCGCGAGTTCGGCAAAATTCTGCAGCATCACAGAAGAGGAATTGGGACCCAATTCCTCCAGAAGTTCTGCGGCCAGTTTTTTGGCTTTCTCCATATCTCTGAGCTCAGTCAGATATTTAAGCAGAGCCAATTTATAAGTAGCGCTTATGGAGGCTTGTGGGAATTTTGACTTCAAATCCATAAATCGTTTCATGGCCACATCCAACTGGTTATGCCTGACCTCGTTTTCGATAAGTTTGACAAAAAATGTGGCGGCTTCCTCTCCGTTTCCCATCTCGAGACCTACCTCCCATAGCGCATCCACGACATCCTTCCGCATCGGATTCCTTCTCGCCTCTTCCAGCAGGATGTCGTATGCCTCGTCTATCCTTCCCATATTCTTTTTATGCATAGCCGTGACGACAACATCGACTGCTCCTGCTCCTTTTTGAATTTTGGCTTCGATCTTAGGGTGGATATACTTTTTTTCTATTTTGAGATGTTTCATCCCCACTGCCACGAGCACTCCGAACACAAATCCCCAGACATGGGCCCAGTGGGCCACGCCGCCACCACCGCTGCTTTGCACATTGATAGAATCAATAACACTGGCGTTAAAAAACTCAAGAAGCACCCACAGTGGGAGCATGATAAAAGCCGGGGCCTCGAAAGTACCCCGAAAGAAAAATAAGATCCAGTAGAAAAAATTGATCTTTGTTTTGTAGAAATTGATCAGAAAGGCCCCCATAACACCTGCAATGGCTCCTGAGGCACCGATCAGAGGACCGGTAAAGTTGGGATAGTGGGACGCATACATCAGGGCGGAAAGTGCACCTATCGTCATGTAAAAGGCGGCATAAATCGGCCTGCCCCACAGATCCTCGATAAAAGGGCCTGTTATATAAAGGAGAAGCAAATTCCCGAAAAGATGCAGCCAGCCTCCATGGACAAACATGTATGTCAGAAGGGCAAGGAAAGACCTGTCAGCGGGAATGTATCCCCATTTTCTGTAGGGGACATCATTCAAAGAGCTGAGCAATGCCGTTCCCAGTTGATCCAATTTCTCCTGCTCCAAGGCTACAGTCTGTCGGTCAGGGCGGGGGACCATTTGGCGGTAAGCACTAAGCATAGCTTCGAGCCTTTCTTCGTCTCCTCTACTGAACATCAGCTTTTTTATCTCCGGGTTTATCTCAAGATAGGGGTGATTGAAATAATAGGTGACGAGCTCTTCAGCAGAACTCCCTAGTTGTTTCTCTTTTGCGCCCACTTCCATGGATAAAAAAATATGCACGACAAGGCACAGGGCCATTATTCCAAATGTGATCCATGGCAAACGCCTTTAGGGATGAATCCGGGGGTTATTTTTAATCAGAAAAAGGGGGCAGCCTCATTTTCAGAGGGCCGCCCCCAATAAAAGAGAGAGCTAGTTGCCTTTGGAGCGGAGGCTGTCCAACAGGCTGCATTTTTCGACCAGCTGGATAAATTCCGCTCTGTAACCGAAGTAATCCTTGCCTTTTCCGTCTCGAGCGAGCTCCATAATGCTTTCGTAACTGGTGTCGCCCTTGAATTCGGAATCCCTAAGCAGCATTCCGAAAGCTGCCACGGCTGCGGAAAACTTGAAGTTGCCGGAAGTTTTGGCAAGGACAACATTTTTGTCCAACAAAGGATGTACGATCAGCTTGCTCTTCTTGCCGTCCGGTTTTTTGTACCGCAGTTTGAGCGTGAGGATTTCCTTGTTTTTAAAGGCTTTGGGACTGATCTTGTTATCCTGGTACTTGAGTTCATCCACACCTGGAATCTCTTCGGTCGATCCGAAGAGAATGATCTCATAAAGAGCAGTCACGGTATGACCCGCACCAAGTTCACCCGCATCCTTTGTGTCGTCGGCAAAATCTTCTTTCCTAAGCATGCGGTTTTCATAGCCGATCAGCCGATAGGCTTTGACCTTGGCTGGATTGAACTCCAGCTGAAGCTTGACATCCTTGGCGATGGTAAACAGGGTCCCTCGCATATCGTTGACGAAGACCTTTTTGGCTTCCATCAGGTTGTCGATGTAGAAATAGTTACCGTCCCCTTTGTTTGCCAATTGTTCCATGCGGCCATCCTTGTAATTACCCATGCCAAAACCCAGAATCGTGAGGAATATTCCCTTTTTGCGGTAGTCCTCGATCATGCGCACCAACTCGGATGTGCTGGAAACACCCACGTTGAAGTCGCCGTCTGTGGCCAGGATGATGCGGTTGTTTCCTTCTTGGATGAAATTCTCTTGGGCCACTTTATAGGCCAGTTTGATTCCCGCTCCGCCTGCGGTCGATCCGCCTGCATTCAGGCGCTCGATCGCTGAAACGATCGCCTCTTTTTGGGAGGCTGCCGTCGATGGTAAGACCAGACCAGCTGCTCCCGCATATACCACGATCGAAACACGATCGTTGGGTCCCAGTTCATTGACCAAAAGCCTGAAAGCCTTTTGCAAGAGAGGGAGCTTGTTGGGCGAGCCCATCGAGCCGGAGACATCCAGCAGGAACACCAGGTTACTCGGGGGAAGTTTTTTGGATTCGAGTGTTTTCCCCTGGAGCCCGATGTGAATCAGTCGGTGGGATGTGTTCCATGGGCATGCAGAAATTTCTGTAGTGATGGAAAAGGGATGATCTTTATTGGGTTGAGGGTAATCGTAGGAAAAGTAATTGATCATCTCTTCGATCCGCACAGCGTCCTTGTAAGGGAACTGGTTGTTGTTGATGAATCTCCGGACATTGGAATAGGACGCGGTGTCCACGTCGATGGAAAATGTGGAAAGGGGATTTTGTTGTGCCAGCAGGAACCGGTTTTCGTAGATCCGGTCGTACTCTTCGGTGTTCCAATCCGTTCGGGACTGGTAGGGCGCCTCTTTACGCACGCCTCCCATCACTCCACCGACTACACCACCCTCCACAACACCAGCCACTCTCTGCATCCGTTTGTCGGATTTTGCTTCATCAAGTTCAGCCTCGACAGGCTTTGTCGGGGAAATCATGTTTCCCTCGAATTTAAGCGTGAAATCGACCACAGTTGTCCTTCCGCTCCGGATATTCACACCAGTCTGTTTGACTGCTTGGAAACCGGGCATCATCACCCACACATCGTAGATCCCGATGGGAAGATTTTTAAATGTGTAGTAGCCTTTTTTATCAGTCTTGGCTCGATGGGTGATCTGGGTGGCTGCGTTTTTGGCGATAACCTCGACACCAGGGACGGCTACGCCTTTCGTGTCCATGACGACGCCTTCCAGGGAAGCGGCATTTTCTGCCAGGATTACCCCTAGGAACAGCATCAGTCCGAAAAGAATCCCGATAGCTGTGATTCCTAACTTTGTTTTTTTCATGTTTTCCTCCTGTTTTAAATTTTTTTCCTCAACTTCTATCATTGTCTCCAACCCTATATACAATCCAAATCCCAAAAAATTTCCTTTTAATTCGGTGACGGGATACCTGATTACTTAATTCATTTCATATCTTTCGGCAATATCCCATCATTGAAGCTGATGCCTCTGGAATTAAGTAATCAGGTATCCCGTCACCGAATTAAGAGGCGTTGACCGGGGAGAGCGCATCTGGTATATGATATAGACAAAAATAAAATCCCTTTTCTGGGAGATCGACAATGGCGCATATAATCATCGGCTCAATATTAACAGCCCTCTTTATTTTCTTGATTCTTCATGCCCGAAAAAACCAGTTTCGGGTATCCTGGTGGCAATGGATGCTAACAATACTGGGATTGTTGTATGCAGGTTTTGTCCTTGAGGTGATCGTCAGCTTCCTGGAAGAAGGAGCTGCAAGAGCAGCTCTGGTTATGGGGCTTGCTCTAGGATTCATCGCCATCGTGTGGGCCGTGCTACTCGGCCGGTTTGTTTTCGCCCGCAAACCCAAATCATGACAACTATTCATTCATAAAAAATATGGAGAAACCATATGTCTAATCCATCCGTCAACCGACGCGATTTTTTAAAGCTCATAGGAATTGGCGCCTCTTCACTGGGCCTCGGAATCACCGGGCCTAAGCCGATGGCCAAAACAAGGGATGGGACACTGGTCGAATCCCCCGGTGAATATGGCGGTTTCCTCGTAGAAAAACTCAGCGTAAAAAATTTTCCGTACAAATACGACACCGAAAAAATCAAACGAATGAGTGAAAAATCCACAACCTTCAGCCGGAATGTTTGGGATCCTGACCGGCGGGATCGTCCCGAAACAAAGGAGAACCTCACCTATTTCAATCTCGTGGAAGGTGAGGGAAAAGTTCCCAACCAAACACGTCTCGATTACGCATTGATGACGGCGGCGTGGCACGGCGCCCGATCAGGTGGCGGACTCTCCTACCGATGGGAGCCCCATTCGGGTGTCCGAGGAACAGGAATGGACAAATTCAGCCCCTGGAATCCAACGGATCTGGATATGACATGGGAGGAAGCATCTCTAGCTGTCAAACACGCATCGCTGTTTTTCGGCTCGTCTCAAGCAGGCATTGCCGAATTGAATCCCCTCTGGCTTTACTCCGACAGTTTTTCTCCCACCAAAGAGGACTGGGCCCGAGCCATCCCCGTTCTCTCTGAGGGAGAGCGGTTCGAACGGACAGACGAGGCCCTTTATATCCCCAGTTCGATGAACAGGGTTATCGCCCTGGCATTCGAGGAGGATTATTACGGCATTGCCAATTCTCCCGGAAGGCTGGCATCGGCTGCTGTCGGAAACGGGTATTCCCGGATGGCTTTTACAGCGTGCACGCTGGCAGAATTTATACGAGAACTCGGCTACCGGGCCATTCCTGCGGGAAACGGCACGGGCCTCAGCATCCCGATGGCCATAGATGCCGGTTTGGGAGAGCTGGGACGCCTTGGTTTGCTGATGACGCCCAAATATGGTCCCCGCATCCGGCTGGCCAAAGTCATCACGGATATGCCTCTTCTACCCGATTCTCCGATCAAATTCGGGGTGACCGAATTCTGCGAAGCATGCATGTTGTGTGCCGAACAATGTCCGAGCAACGCCATAACCGAAGGTCCCCGGACATGGGAGGGGAAATCTCCTTCGAACAATCCCGGCACGCTCAAATGGTACATCGAATCAGAGAAGTGTTACGATTTTAACGGCTTCAGCTGTTCCAACTGCAAGCGGGTGTGCCCGTTTACCAAACCCAATAACTCCTGGTTGCACCAGATGATCCGCAAGATCATCGAGGCAAAGATTTCGCCTCTGAACAAGCTGATGGTTCGCTTCGACCAGGCCAGCGGGTACGGACACCAACTTCAAGACACGGAGTTCTGGAAAAGAGATGGACACAAGACCATCACCGCCCGGGAATCTATGTGAGAAAAAAAACCTCTTCTCAGAAATGGGACCGCATCTTGGCGATCGCCGCCTTGATAATTCTGGTTTGCGCCTGGTTTGCAGGAACATTCCGAGCCCAGGCGGACCTGCATCCCTTCCTGAAACAGGCCCTTCCCGAAGCGGATCATTTCACGCCCGTTTCCGGCGGTAACTACGCCGCATGGAAAGACTCCAACAAGGAGGCATTGATAGGGTATGTCGCCGTGGGATCGGGTCATGGGTATGGGGGAGACCTGCATTTGGCTGTGGCTCTGGCCCTCGATGGATCGGTAAAAGGACTGGCGGTGGTGGACCACAAAGAAACAGCAGCTTTTTTCGGGCGTGTGTTAAGACGAGGGGTGCTCGACGACCTGAAGAGGAAAAATTTTTCCGATCCATTTATTCTCGACCAGGATGTGGACAACGTAACGAGTGCGACCTATAGCACCCAAGCTTTGGTGGATGCGGCCCGACTGGCAACCCGCAGGATCGCATCCAAAAATCTGGATTATATTGTTCCCCCGGAACCTTCCCTAAAAATTCAATTCGGAATCCCAGAGGCGGTTCTGGTCGGTCTTTTTCTGTTCGGAATCATCGGCCGCCTCCGCCGCTTTAAATTCAAAAAAACAGCCCGCTGGATCTCCATGCTGACAGGGCTTTTTGTCTTGGGCTTCGTGTTCAACAAACCGTTTACTCTGGTCCTGATCAACAAGATGCTCCTGGGATTTTTGCCCCAATGGCAGCCCCATCTGTACTCATACATTCTGCTGGCCGGGATTCTTTTCGTCACCACCATAGACAACAAGAATCCTTACTGCGAATGGTTCTGTCCCTTCGGATCTGCCCAGGAATGTCTGGCAGTATTTGGTGGCGGAAAAAAACGCCCTCCCAAGAATGTCCACACAGCTCTGCGATGGTTTCAGAGGGCATTAGCCCTTGGCGCGATCGTAGTCGCTCTCCTCTACCGCAATCCGAGCATCTCCAGCTACGAGGTCTTCGGCGCCTTTTTCCATCTGATCGGGACCAACTTTCATTTTGTGTTGCTGGGAGTAGTGCTTGTTGCCGCTCTCTTTATGCGCAGGCCCTGGTGCAGCTATCTCTGTCCTCTCAGACCTGTGACCGACTTCATCCGACTCGTCCGGAACTGGATTCGAGATATCTGGAGGACCATTGCAAAAACACAAAAGGCATAAACTCTCATATGAGGAGAAACAATAACATTTAATAAGATGTGAGGGGCTGATGAAACCGACAAAAACAAAAAAAGAGTGGCTAGCGCTTGAAACCTCGATCGCAGAGGATTTTTCGGAATATTGGGGCGGGGATTGGGGGTGCGACTCCGAAGTGGGGAAATTGCGATCCGTGCTTCTAAGGCGGCCGGGAAAAGAGATCGAGGGCATCGAGAATCCTAAAGAGTGCCGGTGGCTGGATGTCATGGATGCTAAGATCGCCAGAGAGCAACACGATGCTTTGGCCGAGCTTTACCGGACTCAGGGTGTCAAAGTCCATTATGTGGAAAAGATGCGCGATGACAGGCCCAATGCAATATTTATGCGGGATAATATACTGATGACGCCCCAGGGAGCTATTGTCGGAAGACAGGCCATGGCCTGCCGAAGGGGTGAGGAAAGATATGCGGCAGAAGCTTTGGCATTGCTGGGAGTTCCGATCGTTAAGACCATTTCCGGGAGGGGAATTTTTGAGACCGCTTGCTGCCTCTGGGTGGATGCCGGAACCGTCATCATTGGAACGGGAAACCGTGCCAACAAGGAAGGAGCACAACAGGTCGAGCAAATTTTAGGCTCGATGGGAGTGGAGGATTTCCTCCACCTCCAAATTCCTTACGGTTATGCCCACATCGACAGCATTATCAGCTTTGTCGAAGAAAAAACTGCGGTGTTCGATCCGGCACGCCTTCCCTGGGATATGTGGACAGCTCTCAAAAAGAGAGGTTTCAAACTTCTTGAAGCGCCATCTCCTCACGAAACGCAGGAGCTAGCCCTCAATTTTGTCACTCTGGCTCGTGGTTCTGTTGTGATGGCTGCGGGATATCCGGCTACAAAACAATTCCTGGAGGATCACCGCATTCAGGTTATCGAAGTGGAGATTGCGGAACTTCGCAAGGGATGGGGTTCTCTTCACTGCATGACGGCCATTCTCAGAAGGGATTCTATCGGCCGGCTGGATTAACCTGGATAATTCATGTTAAGAACTGTTTTTCTTTTTCCACATAAAATAAACAGGGATGCCGACAACCATTAGAGCCACTCCTGCTAAGGATTCGACCGGTCTTCTGACAAGAGTGTTCAGCAAGATCCCTGAAAGGGCAACGATAAAGATAAACGGGACCACAGGATAACCCCAAGCTTTGTAAGGTCGAGGAAGATCTGGGCGTTTTTTTCGGAGGGTGAATATTGCGGCCGCCGCCAGAACCCAAAACAGGATGCCGGCAAACATGGCAAAAGTGAACAACTGCTCGAATGTGCCGGTCAGGGCAAGAAACGAGGCCCAGATTGCCTGAAGGACAAGGGAGAAGCCTGGCGTTTTGAAACGGGGATGCACGCCCCCTACCTTTTTAAAGAACAACCCATCCCGGGCCATGGCGTAGTAGACGCGGGGCCCGACAAAAATGGATCCGTTTAATGCACCTAGGATGGAAATGAGAATCATGGCAGAGATAACTCCTGCCGCCGTGGCCCCGAAAAGGGAGGAGGAAGCCCTCTCGGCCACCGTAACAACTCCCTTCATTTCCCCAACCGGGAGGGCGAGGAAATAGATGACATTGGTGAAAAAGTAAAGGAGGATTATGCCTAATGTGCCCATGATCAGGGCGAATTTCAGGTTGCGTTTGGGATTGGTAATCTCTCCGGCGACATAGTTGATGTTGTTCCACCCGTCGAAGGCCCAGAAAACAGACACAAAGGCTAGGCCGAATCCGGTCAAAAGCTGGGCGAAGCTCCATCCTTCCGGGTTGAGGGACAAATCGATCGAAGCCCCTCTGGCAAAAGCAAATCCAAAAATGACAAAAAACAGGATAGTCCCGATCTTGATGACGGTCAGGATATTCTGGACAGTCTTGCCGAAAGTGACTCCGACATAGTTGACAGCAGAAATAAGAATGATCACTGCGACAGCGACCAGTTGGCCTCTTGATAAAGTGTAAGTGAAACTTCCTAACTTGGAAGAAAAGACAATTTCTTTGGTAGATAGAAAAGGAAAAAAGGAGCCGAAGTACTCGGCGAAAGCCACTCCGAGGGCCGCGATGGATCCTGTCATGTTGACCAGAAACATTTTCCATCCGAAAAGAAATCCGTACAGTTGTCCGTACGCTTCCCGGAGATATACATATTGCCCGCCGGCTTCGGGTAAGGAAACTCCGAGTTCGGCGTAAGTCAGTGCGCCTGCCAAAATCAAGAGGCCTCCCAGAAGCCAGACAAGCAAGATCATCGATGCCGAGGGGACCGCCTGCGCCATGATCCCGGTCGTCAGGAATATCCCCGAGCCTATGACAATCCCCATCATCATCATGGTGGAATCGAAGAGCCCGAGCTGCCGGATGAGAGGATTTTCGCTTTTTTGGCGTGTATTGTAAGTTTTCACCCCACAACACTAGTATAAGATTTTGTTCTTTTTCTCAAGGGATTATTTTTTCGGGAATTCCTCTTTTTGGCCAGTGTCATAGACCATAATCATTTTAACTATTGTGCCTGATTTGTCCCGACCAAATCTTATCCGGGCATAAAACATACTCTTGTCGACAAACGAGAATAGATCTTTTGTCATCGGTTCCAATTCGTAAGCAGGTTGTCCCTCCCGCTGGTAGTTTAACACCCCGTTCTCCAAGAAGATCTTCCGTTCTCCGAAAACTCCGATGAACTCTCGAAGGGGGGTCTCATTGAGCTTGACAGGATTCAATCTGGCGTCCACTTCCATCAGGGCCCACTCCATTTCGTACCGTTCCGACCTATCTATATCCGATTGCATGATTGTCTCGAGGGCATTTTTATACGCAACATCCACTGCCTTCGCGGAGGGCACATCGATATCCGGTTCCACGCCTTTTCCTTCCCAATCGGTTCCTGTTTTAGGATCGATCGTCGTGCCCACAGGAATGGCAACATCGATCTTATGGTTTTTTAGGCTGAACAGATGGGTTCGATGGGCTGATCCACGCGTTTTTTCACCGATTATCGTGGCTCGTTTCCTGTTTTTCAGAACATAGGCAAACATCTCTCCGCCTGAGACCGTGTGCCGACTGGTCAAAACATATAGAGGAATTTCCGCCAACCGACCTCCGGCCTTCTCCGCTCGGGTCCATATCTCTGTTTCTTCGCGGCCTCTGTAGCGATTACTCAGGAGATGGACTGGCTTCTCAAAAAAATAATCCAGTAAAAGCAGGGCCATCTCTTCACGGCCGCCAAAATTGTCACGCAGATCTATAATAAGGGCATAGCTGCTAGATAATACTTGTATTGCGGCTCTTGCAGTCTCCCCTCCCACATTCTCACCTTCCATTTCCACATAAGAAAATTCATCCAGAACGAGGCATCCGACATTCCCCAAAAGACGTTCGACTTTTTTGAATCCATAGTTCTGGAAAGGCCCCCGCTTAAGGTAGAAGGCCTTATACATCTCCTCTGGAGAAACACCTTCCTTGATTGGTCCTCTTCTTGGAATGACGCCTAGATGGGCGTCATTGTTGAATGACCGCAAGTCCTTTGTAAGCTGTTGAAGGAAATCCGGAAGCGTTAGGATATGGTCATAAGCTTTATTTCCATATCTGTTACGGATGTCCTCTGCAATTTTTTCAGCAACATCTGGAAAGACATATTTTTCTTCGATCAATCGTGTAATCTCTCCTACGATTGTTCCTTTCGCTTCCGCATCCAGCTTCTGAGCCGAGGAAACATTACCCTGCTTATTTGGATACTCCCCAACGGCATTGGAAAAGAGGGCTAAAAGAATCAAGCTCATGGTTAGAAATGTTTCGATTTTTTTCATCCTTTTCCTCCGAGGATTTCCCTTATTCAGATTCCTGTTCGACTACCATACGTTTCACCTAGCGAAAAAGTTCCATCTTTGGAAGCTACAAGATAGTTCGGTGACGGGATACTTGATTACTTAATTCTGATGCACAAGCCAAGCGAGACGAAACTTAACCTATTGAAATCCGGACACTATTGATAGAGTTTGAACCAATAAGATTATTAATAATTCGGTAATCAGGTATCCCGTCACCAAATTATTCGTAGCGGAGGGAGTCGATGGGATCGGCGATAGCGGCTTTGATGGCCTGGTAACCGACCGGGAGCGCAGCAATGACGAGCGAAAGCATGCCAGCCAACAGGAACAATAAGGGATTCAGGCTTGAGCGATAGGCAAAATTCTGCAGCCATTTGTGCATGGCATACCAACCGATAGGCCAGGCAATAACATTAGCTAAAAGAATCCACCTGGAAAATTCCTTGGAAAGAAGCATCACGATATTGGAAATTGAAGCTCCCAGCACCTTGCGAATGCCGATCTCTTTTGTTCTTCTTTCGGCTGTAAAGGAAGCCAAGCCAAAAATCCCGAGACAGGAGATAAAAATGGCAAGGAACGCGAAGGTGCTGAAAATTTCCCCCAATTTCTGTTCAGCCTGGTAGAGGTCCTCCACTCCCTGGTCGAGGAAAGCGTATTCGTACGGATAATTGGGAGCAAAAGTTGTTGTTGTTGCACGGATATATTTCAGAGTATCCGGGATATTTTCTGACGCAATTTTGATAAAAATAAACCTAAAGGAACCATAGTTCCGAGGATTTATATTGAAAATTTGTGGCATTATCTCTCTGTGCAAGGGAACGTGGTGATAGTTTTTCACCACCCCGATGATAGTTCCTTCGCTTCCCCAAAACTTGAGCCGCTGTCCGACAGGATTGTCCATGCCCATGTATTTGGCAGCCTCTTCATTGATGACAAAATTGGCCACATCGGCTGAAGATTCACTCTGAAAACTGCGGCCTTCGACAACCTCCATCGCGAACGTCTCGATGTAATCAAAATAGGAGATCGAGTACCGCACATTGGGCGCAAGTTGGGGGTCCTTTCCGTCCCACTCCACGCCACTTGTTTTATAATCTTCGTTGAAGGGAACGCTCTGGCCGGCCGTGACATTCAAGATATTGGGATTTTGAAGAAGTTTGTTTTTATAGCTCATCATTCGACTCAGCAACATCCGGTTGATCGGAACTTTAATGATATAATCTGTTTTTAAACCCAAAGGTCTGTTCTGGACATAGCTCAATTGTTGAAAAACAACGGCTGTGCAGGCGATGAGCAATATGGATATGGCGAACTGCCCGACCACGGTCACCACACGGAAGGATGATCTTTTGGATTTGAAATGCAAGGAAGATTTGAGCGTATCGGCAGGTCTGTTGGCAGAGAGGAAAAAGGCCGGATAAGCTCCTGACACCAGCCCCACAAGAAAGATCAGTCCGAATAGATAGAGGTACATCGAATGACTGAATAGAAGGGAAAACGTTAATTGTTTGGCCGTAAGGTTGTTGATCAGGGGAAGTCCTATCTTCACCAAGATGAGCGAGAGGCCCAGCCCGATAGCCGACATCAGTATGGACTCGCCCAGGAATTGCTGGATGAGTTCCGGGCGTTTGGCTCCCATGACTTTTCTCAATCCGACCTCTCTCCCCCGATTGACAGAGCAGGCCGTTGCCAGATTCATATAATTAATGCAGGCGATAAGAAGAATAAATGCCGTGATCAAAGAGAAGATATAGACATACGTCCTGCGTCCAAAACCCAGATGGACCTTGGCCAGCGGCAGGAGGTCGACTTTTAAGGTATCGGCAAAGGGGTAAGGGCTGTGCCGGCTCAAAGCTCCGGCAATTTTTTCCTTCACCTCTGTGATCGACGCATTTTTATCCAGAAGGACATAGGAAGGATCCCTCCAGTTCCAGTCGTTGTTAATCCTGTTGGGCAGCGGCGCAACAAAATCCATTTGCAGGTGAGAATTTGATGGACTGCTCACAACGCCTGTTACGACCAAGTCTTCCCTGTTGTTAAAAGTTAAGACCATTCCCATTGGATTGTCGTGGCCGAAGTATTTTTCGGCGATTTTATCCGTGATGACAAGGGAATTGGGATTTTGCAGCGCTGTCTCAGGGCTCCCGTGCAAAAACGGAAAAGAGAACATGGAAAAGAAGGAAGAGTCGACAAGCTTCACGTTGTCTTCATAGAAAATGACAGGAATTTCATCTTCCGGTTGGTATTTGAACGTGCATGTTGCGAGAAGGTCGTATTCATAAATCCTCGTGAACTGGATGAATTCTGGGAATTCATTCGCGAGGCGTGGCGCCAAGGCATAAGGCACATTGCGGTCCACGACGTCGTTAGGATGGATGATCGTGAGCATGTACAGGTTATCTTTGTTGGCATGGAATTTGTCAAAACTCAGTTCATCCTGGATCCAGAGCGTGATCAGGATGAAACAGGCCATACCCACGGCCAATCCCAAAATGTTGATCAGGGCAAAAACCTTGTTTCTAATGATGTTTCGGAATGCGATCTTAAAATAGTTTCGAACCATAGCTGTTCTCCTGTAGACGCCATTTTTCGCGAATCCAGGGAAGGATTTGAGAACTTCCCGCCAGAACCAGCGATTGGCTTTTTTGGGATCTTCGTTTTCTGCGATATAGTCGTAGGTTTCTTCAAGGTCCCCGATGGCATAATCATAATCTTTTGCATTGGCAATGATTTTTATAAGCCTTAAAGCGAAGTAAGTGGGGGAGTATTTTTTAACGGTCATAGCATTTACTTTTTTTCAAATGCAGGTTCGGGAAGATCGACCCAGGCCTTTCGCTGAAGTTTCCGGACTTCCTCTAACGCTTTGAAACCATATTTGGTTATCCTGTAGAAGCGCTTGCTTTTCCCACCCCGGGCTTTGACAGGATCTCCGACAACCGCGGAAACCAGCCCCTTTTTTGTCAGCCGGTCGAGGACATCGTAGACTGCCCCGATTGACCAGTATTTACCGGTCAAGTCGGTAACATTTTGGCGGATGGTCACTCCGTAGGCATTGTCGTCAAGCTTCCAGATAGAGAGAAGCATTAGCTCTTCTTGCCGCGACAAAAATTTCATCGTAATTCGTATCTCCTTAATTTCTTCGGTATTATGGAAGATATCAAGCCCAGAAGTCAAGGATTTATTCTGTAAAACCGAAGATTAATTTGTAAAAAAAGGGGATGGTTCTATTTTAGTTCCCTTTTTTTGCTTTTGTGTAGGATAGGCAAAGCCGATCTATTCGGTACCTGTCCCCGAATTAATAATTAATAATGGGATGGGCGGTGGATGATGGTGAGTTCGCCTTTTAAATCGACGCCT
>Ga0114930_10000425_pt1 | contig 44179 bp, 44 predicted proteins | sample AnhtaG_FD_87300 | JGI IMG/M metagenome (GOLD analysis project Ga0114930, IMG submission 87300) | Deep subsurface microbial communities from Anholt, Denmark to uncover new lineages of life (NeLLi) - Anholt_01485 metaG | ecosystem: Environmental > Aquatic > Marine > Oceanic > Sediment | place...
CTCCATCCGAGTGTGCTAAAAATGAGGTTTGGTCAATTTGGTCATATCGAGTTTCTAGTATGCGAGGAGGGAGAAGTCGTAACAAGGTAGCCGTAGGGGAACCTGCGGCTGGATCACCTCCTAATTTTTAATTTTTAAAAAAGGAATTTCTTATAGGAATGTTCTTATTAAACTTTCTTCTCTTCTTTTTTAAATGCGGGCCTGTAGATCAGTAGAAGATCATTATCTTGCACTTAGCGAGTTAATTTTAAGCTTGACTTGCACTCAAGAGGTCACGGGTTCAATTCCCGTCAGGTCCACTAACTTTAATACTAATAATTTTATTAAAAAATAAGAGTCGTTATATTTAATTTGATATCAACTTATCTAAACAAACACAAGAATAACTATTTAAGATTAAGTTTAATTTGTTTTGAAAATGAGAAATTTTATAATTTTTTATTAAATATTCAATATTAATATGAAATTTTATAATTCACTTTTTTTATTGGTATTATTTCTGTTTCAAACTAGAGATGATATGGAAGTGTTTAATTTTATCCTAGTCTTCTTTGGAATTATTTTATTAATTATAATCTTGGCTTATATCCTCCTAACTTCAAAACAAGAAAAATGAAATCTCATGTTATCTTTTGCTAGAAGTTACAATCTTTATAACATTTTTATCTTGTAATTCATAATTTTCTCCTAATCTCTTTTTAGTTTTAGCATCAATCCCAAACATAAAATTTTCTGCTATTTCACTATGGATTTTATCTCGTACAAAATCTCTTAATCGCGTACCTTTTTTAACAAGAAATGCATCTGGTAAAATATTTCCCTTATTATCTGAAAAAGTATTAATATCTGAAACAGGATAAACACAAATTTGATTAGCTATGTTATATGAAGCATAATTTAAAATATTTTGAATGCCAGTACCCTTAAATGGTATTAAAATTTTCTGCCTTATTTTATTTAGCGATTCTAATTCTTGTGAGGTTAATTTTTGCTTTTGAATTATTTTAAAATCAGTTGAACCAGGAATATAGGTGATTATCTTGTTTTCATGAAATTTTCTTAAAAAATGTTCCGCTAATGCACTACAAGGGATAATGGGACCACTGTATTTATTTTTTAAATCTATTAGATTTTTCTCACTTATTTCTTTATCAATTTTATTTGCCACGATCATTATAGGTTTAGATATTTTTCTTAAGGTTTCTGAGAATTTAAGGATATCAAGATTAGTCCATGTTGATGGATTTTTAGTATATAGATTTGAGTCTTTTAATGATTGAATTATTTGTGTTTTGTTTATTTTCATTCCTGACAGTCTTTCATACAAAGCTTCTACAACTTTTCTTTTTTCAGTCGTTATACCTTTTGTAAATTTGCTCCAATCTTCTCTCTCAATAATATCTTTAAACCACAAATTTATTTCATTTTCTAAGAACAAAGTATCATCAAAAGGGTCATTCTTACCCATCGAAACAATATTTCCAGATTTGTCTAGAGACCCTGAAATATCAACAATGTGTAAGAGCACATCTGCTTTAACTAAGTCGTTTAAGAACTTATTTCCTAAACCTTTACCTTTATGGGCATCAGGGACTAGACCTGCAACATCTAACATATTAATTGGTATAAATCGAAAACCTTCTAAGCAAATAGAGTTTTTTGGATTGTCATCAACGTTCAATTCTTTGCAAATACAATCTGTTTTTACATAAGCAACTCCCTTGTTAGGTTCAATTGTAGTAAAAGGTAATTCGCTAACCTTGGCATTTGTCAAACAAGCAGCATTTAAAAATGTAGTTTTTCCACTGCTAGGTTTCCCAATAATTCCTATAGTGAATGTCATATGTATATTGAATTTCTATTTCTTATAATTATTCCTTTTCATTTTGCATCTTATACAACTCATTTATATAATTCTTTAAATTCTCATATGACTTCATTTCTAATTCAGATTTAGTAGAATTTTTTTCTGGTTTTTCTTTATTGCCTGATTTGTCTAGATCATACACATTTTGTTTATTTTTTTTTTTCTGTTTCCTACTTTTAATTTTTAGTATAAAGGATTTAAGTCTTTTAGCGATAATAACGGTTTTTTTGAATTCAGAAGAGCTAGACTTAACTTTGATTTTTGTTAGAGAATTATAATTTTTTTTTACTTTCTCTAAAATGAGCTTATTATTCTTATATATTTCTGAAAAAGCTATTGACTCATTTTTAATGTGTGGCACTTTTAATAAAAATGGTTCTTTAATTGAATTCACTCTTATAATGCACTGTCCTTCTTCCAAGAAAGATAAATAATTTTTATTTTCAGGATCAAGATTTAATAATTCACACATTATATCTTTTTCTAAATGATTTTTAAAGGTTAATACAATTCCATTATTTGCGAGTATTTCTTTACTTATATCTGGACGAGTTGCTAAAGTAATTAAACATTCTCCTGTCCCTCTTTGTAATAAAGCAATATCTTCTAAATAAGTTGTTAATTTGTTCTTTTTCATCAAATCTTGAGGAGCAAAATATTGAGCGTCCTCAATAATCGTTAGATGTTTAATACCTTCAAAATATTTAGCCCCCCTCATTAAATTTCTATCCCAAAGATATTTTAGAATCATATTCAGAAAAAAAAGTGCATCTTCCTTTTCTCCACCTAAACGGATAATCGAGCTTAAATCTAATAAAATGTTCCTATTAAATAACTCTTGTATACTAATATTTTTGTTTTCTTTAAATAATGCTTTCAAAGGTCCTTTTGAGAATCGCCTAATTCGATTTTTAATACTAATAAGCGTTTGGTTTAGCATTGGTATGCTAGTTTTATTTTCCCTAAGGTATTTTTCACAAAAATATTCAAATCCCTCCCAATTCTGAAATTTTTCTTTTTGACAAACGTGTATTAAAATATCAACTAAAACTTTTTCCATCTGAGGAGAAAACTCGGTATTTTCATCTAAAAATTTTCCACTTTTTAAAATATCAAAGATACGTTCAGCATGGATAATTGGATTAGATTTTCCAGGATTAAATATATTTATAGAAAAATTCTCACCAGGCCAAAAAATAAGCATATCATCAATCCGTTTTTGTAAAAAATGATATTCTCCTTTAAATTCGACTAGAAAGAAAGGAAGATTAAAAGCTTTCGTAAAATTTATTAAAAAATTCTGGAGAAAGTTGCTTTTTCCAGTGCCTGTCGTCCCACATACGAACATATGTTTCTCAAGGTCTTTTAAAGATAAATAGAAGTTTTGTCTTCTAAATTTTCCTTTTAAAACTCTTCCTATAGGAACCTTACCTTTTTTAGAACTCATACGGGAAGGAACTTCAAGAGTAATTGTGCTCTCATCAACTTGGAAAAAACCCAATAAATTAAGTATGATAGAAAAGAAAAAAAAGATATTAGATAAATTGAATAAGGTTGTGGGAATAATTACTTCATGACTAATGTCTAAAAACAGATTTGAATCATTTAAAATAAAATAAGGTAAATTTATTATAAGAAATGCTGTTGAAGCGGATAAAAATATGAATATCAATATTCTATTTCTAATCAAATTATAACTATTTTCTCTATGTGAATAAAAGACAATGTTAACTATAAGACTAAGCGTACTAAGAACAAAAAATATTAAAAAGGATATCATAATAGCTGGTTGTTTATCTTTTCATTATTTAGTAATTTTAAAAACAACAATAATTTTCTGAATTTTCAAGAATTTGTGTCAAAATTATGATTTTTCGTAAACTTTTTTAATTTTATGACTTAGAGATCTATATAAATAAAAGTTTTAACTTAAGAATTAAAAAGTGAAAATAAAATGGCACAATTATCCGGGGTCCCAATCCTGATTTTAAAAGAAGGGACTGAAAGGAAACAGGGAAGAGATGCCCAAAAAAACAATATTGCTGCTGCAAAAGCAGTTGCTGAAGCTGTCAGAACCACTCTAGGACCAAAAGGAATGGATAAAATGCTTGTGACTTCCTTAGGAGATGTAACAATTACTAATGATGGAGCAACAATTTTAGACACCATAGATGTTGAACATCCCGCAGCTAAAATGATAGTTGAGGTTGCTAAAACACAAGATGAGAAAGTTGGAGATGGGACAACAACGAGTGTTATTATTTCTGGTGAATTATTGAATCTAGCAGAAGAGTTGATGGAGCAATCAGTACATCCAACAATAATATTTCGAGGGTATAGAAAAGCTCTGTTTAAAAGCAAAGAACTCTTGCAAGCTCTAGCTACAAAGATTGATTTTAACGATCGGGATACTTTAATGAAAGTTGCAGAAACTTCTATGAATAGTAAATTAATAACTGGAATAAAAAGTCATTTTGCGGATATCGCTGTAAGAGCAGTAACCCAAATTAAAGAAGAGCGTGGTGAAAATGTAATAATTGATTTGGATCAAATTCAAGTCATTAAAAAAGAAGGAAAAAGTCTTTTAGATACCAATATTATTGATGGAATTATCGTTGACAAGGAAATTGTTCATCCAATGATGCCAAAATCAATGAAAGATGCAAAGATTGCATTAATTAACTCCTCATTGGAAGTAGAAAAAACTGAGTTTGATGCGGAAATAAGAGTGCAAACTCCTGATCAAATCAACAAATTTCTTGAAGAAGAAGCGAACATGTTAAGAAATCGTGTGTTAAAACTAAAAGAAATTGGTGCAAATGTCGTTTTTTGCCAAAAAGGTATTGATGATAAAGCACAAAACTTCCTTGCTAAGGAAAATATAATAACAGTAAGAAGAGTGAAAAGATCTGATATGGAAAAGCTAGCTAGAGCAACTAATGCAAAAATCATTAACAACATCTTCGAAATTACTCCAAAAGACATAGGAAATGCAGGAAAAGTAGAAGAAAAGAAGATAGGAGATGATAAAATGCTTTTCGTATCAGAGTGCTCAGACCCAAAAGCTGTAAGTATACTGATTAGAGCAGGAATAGAGCATGTAGTTGATGAAGCAGAAAGAATGTTACATGATGCTTTATCAGTCGTTAAAGCAGCTATAGAACTTCCTTATATTTTACCTGGCGGTGGAGCATCTGAAATAGAATTAGCAAAGCAATTAAGAGCTTATGCTAGATCAATTGGAGGTCGAGAACAATTAGCGATTGAAATTTTTGCTAATGCTTTAGAGATAATTCCTAAGACTCTAGTTGAAAACGCGGGTTATAATCCTGTAGATTTAATTGTTGAGTTGAGATCAAAACACGAAACTGAAGATGGAAAATCTTATGGTATAAATATAGATACTGGAAAACCTGATAATATGGTAGAACTAGGTGTTCTTGAACCCTTATCAGTTTTAACCCAAGCTATTCAATCTGCCACGGAAGTATCATCTATGATTCTTAAAATCGATGATGTGATAGCAGCTTCAACATTGTCTAAAGGCATTGAAGATTGAAATTAACTTTTGTTATTTTTTCATATTTTTTTTAAAATTTATTTAACTCCTTAAATTGAATTCCCCAGGAAAATTTTGAGAGGATTAGGTCTCCATAATCATTAAATTTTGTGATATATAATGCTGCTGCTAAGGCTTCAGCGGAGCTTAATTTTTCCCATTTTCCATAATTTATGGGATTTGCGGCTATTAATGAAGGTAATTTACGATAATTACCTGAATCTAATTCTGACAATTTTAGCAATTTTTTCCAAGAACAGTCAATTACTATTAAGCCATATTTTAGAATAAGCTCTCTATCATCTAAAGAAATAACCTCTCGAGCAAAGGGGTTTAATATAATAGAATTTCTAAAATGTCCTTTGATGCCCTTTATTATTGTTAAAAGATTAAATTTTCTCAATTTAATAGCAGAACATTTTTTCGGATCACACTCATTATAGTGAAGACAGTATAATTTTGGTATAAATAAGTTTGAATTGTATCTTTTCATCATATTATTGCAGAGAAATTTATTTATCGAGATTATACTTACTCGGAAAAGCTTTCTTGTTTGAATTAATCATACTTAAAACTAGTAAGAACATTAACGGATTTTATAAAGTTTTCAGTAGTTTGTTCTCCACCTAATATTTGCATTATTGAATAAATAATATTCCTCGATTCACAAATTACTGGAATGCCTCCATAAGTTAATGCGAATAGTCCAATAAAAGAAATCTCTTCGATGTTTGATGTATCTACGAGACTTGAATATTTCATTTTTCCAGAAGGGCACGCTATTAATCCATAGAAATTTTCGGCATTTTCACCAGAAATAGCGACATAACATAACAGATCTCCTATTGAACTACCTTCAGATTCTTCTTTCATTTTTTGAAATGCTACATGAGCATTTGCCGAAAAAGCCTCAATTGATATTGGTAAATTCTGACCACTAACATCTCTAGCGTCAAGTGTGAGTCCAGATGGGCTCACGAGTCCATACCTTATAAATATTGGGTTTTGAAGAGAATCTAATATTGTACTTATTGTAGGAAGTAAATACGTAGTTTCAAGGCTTTCAGGTGTATAAGAGACAAAGGGAACTTCGGAACCCATTCCGAAAAGATATATTGCACTTCTAACTTTATCACAAAAATTCTCGATTTCTGCTTCTGGTTCATTTCCGCTTCCAAAAAACTCTCCTAGTTTTTGTTTTAAGTAATACATGGATGCCGCTAAGTTATCTGCATCTAATGGCCATTCTTTATGATAATCATGAACTATTGTTAAGAGAGTTTCATTAATTCTGATTGTAATCAAACACACCTTATCAAAATATGAAAATGAAATAACTTGGTCTTTAATATTCAAATCCTCCCAATTTTCTTCACTTGCATTAAAAGCAGCTGATGCTAAACTAGTGATTTGATTTGGGTTTAAATCTATATCGCTCTTTCTACCGATTTTCGCAATGGAAAGACCATTTTGATCACAAAGAAGCACTAAAACAGTACCTTCTGATGCACGTAATATTGATGTTAAATGTTTTATTAAAGAATCTCTTACACTCATTAAAAAGACCAAACTTTTTTTGTTCTAACCATAATATAATATTTTCTTATATAATATAATTAATTTTTATCATTTATTTCAATCGCATATAAATTTGAATTTTACACTAAAAATTTTTTTAATTTTATATCTTTTTAATATATATCATATTTTTAATTTGTTCTTATATCGCGGGAATTGCCAAGTCTGGTCAAAGGCTAGAATTAGTTTGATCGAAGGTCGACTATAGGCGGTGGACTTAGAATCCATTCTTGTAGGAGTTCGGGAGTTCAAATCTCCCTTCCCGCATATTTTCTTGTATAAATATTTTATCAATATTTTATTTCTTAAGAAAAGAAAAATTTTAATGTTTGCAGACTCTACTATTAATAATAGTTTAAGAGTTCTAAAAACCATTTATAAAAAAAGCTTGATAAAATAATAGTACCATGCTCCTGTAGTGTAGTCCGGCCAATCTTTCACCCTATGTAAAAGAAAGGGCTTGGCATGCTAGGCTTTCACCCTGGTGACAATACAGGTCGTTTCGTCTTGTATCATTAACCGGGTTCGAATCCCGGCAGGAGCAAATTAAATAAATAGTTTTAGAATTAACAATCTATTTTTTAAAATCTTAGTAAATCACATTCATAGAATAAATCATCCGGGATCTCGTTTTCATCTTGATCCATTTCATAAATTATCCTTAATAAAATTATTTAAACCAAACTATTTTACCAATTCATTCGGGAAAAGGAGCACCAATTTATTATTTTTAAACCAACCATCCGTTGGTCACTAAAATAGGGATATATTAGATTAAAGAGAAAATATAGAAGATTAACATATGAGGATAAAAGTAAAAATTAATAAAAATGAGATGAAAAAAATGCGCCCCCGGCATGGAACTCGTCTTGTCCAGAGATTGGCCAATGAAATCGAACATGCGACCGCTCGGTTAACAGCCGAGTGCTCTACCTAGCTGAGCTACGGAGGCTCAATTATAACATTTTTTTAATATATTATTTTATTAAGTATAATATTTAGCTTTTTCTTTATTACCTTACAGAAAGGCAAAATATTATTTTCTATATTTTTATCCCTGAGTTGCATAATATATTAACCATTTTGCCATAGCCTGAAAAGATTCATTTATATTTATATCTTCTTTTGAGGAACAGAATACACACTGGTTACATTTCGCTCTATTAGCATAATCATTAGCAACATCAAATTCTACTTCATGATTTTGTAGATCCCATTTCATCCCCATTAGAATTATTGGGATGAATCCTGCTTTTTGACGTATGATCTTAAGCCATTCAGGTATTTCTCTAAAAGTATCATAATCACTTATATCAAAACTAATAAAAGCACCGCTTGCACCTTTACAATAATCAGGTAAGAGTTCACGAAAACGTTTTTCTCCCGCAAAATCCCATAATTGCATTTTAACTGCTTCTTGTGTGTCAAGAATTTCAGATTTAGTATGAAAACCTGCTCCTATTGTCATTTTATATCCTTCTTCGAATTTTCCTGTACAATATCGTGTAATCATTGCTGTTTTTCCTACTCCACCAGCTCCAGCTACAATAACTTTAAATATCCATGAACTCTGCATTTTTATTAATCACATAAATATTACGTCATAAAGAATTAGCTTATTGATAAATAATAAAAATTTTACTTTAAATATTTTTTTGAAAGCATTCTCATTGAAAAAATACAATTTAATCTTTCGAAAGATTAAACCAAAACTTTTATTCTATTTTTATAGTTTTAAGATAATAATTGAATTAATTGATAGCCTTTTAAAAGTCATTTTCTAAAATGAAAAAGATTTTTATAAGATTTTATTCTATTATTTTTTAGTACTGAATTAAATTAGTTTTAAATAAGAAAGGTTGTGATAAGAGAGTATTAAAGACGACGACATATGTCCATTATGTAGCTTTCCAAAAGAACTCTGTATTTGTGATAGTTTAAGTGCTGACGAACAACAAATAGTCATCTCTAATGATAGACGGAAATGGGGTAGAATCGTTACTGTAATAACTTTTGTTGGAAATTTTGATGTAAATTTGAAAAATATTTTAACAAAAGCAAAAAAGAAATGTGCTTCTGGGGGAACTATTAGAGATAAGGGGGTTGAACTTCAAGGAGATCATCGCTTTAAAATGAAAAAATTATTAATAGATTTAGGTTTCCCTGAAGAAAATATTCTTATCCAAGGAAAATAATCAATATCTTAACAATACAGTAAACATTTTTGGAAAGTTATAAGATTAACAATTTATATATCTTTAAAAAAATTCTATTTTACTAGTTTGTATGGATTCAATAATTTATAAAGTAATTTTTAGAGCAATTCAGCATTTTGAAAATAAAAATCTTACTTTAAATTTCAAGAATCTGGCGTTTAAAAAACCGCTAACCATACCTTCCAAATTTATCCTGGAATTAAAAAATTTAAGTGAAAAATCTAATAAAATTATCTTTTTTCAAAATATTGAAGAAGTCATAATAGTAGGAAATATAAGACCTAATTTAGATTATAACTACTATTTGGTAATCTTATTTACACTAAAATCAGGCGGAGAAAAACAAGGATATTTAATAGGGAATGTAAAAAATGTAGGTGATACAATAATAGGAGTTTGGCCATTTAATCTACAAATTTCAGAATTAACTCCTGAGATTATTCTTGAAAACTATAATGATATTATTAAAAACCCTGGCAATTATAGTAAAATTTGTCTCATTTCTCAATAAAATATTTAAACTTCTTATTTAGGTCTGATTTAAAATCTAAAATTAATTTCATTAGCTAATAAAAAATTTTTTAATTGACCTTTAACAGGCATTCCGGTTCTAGCACCCAATTTCTGGATTTTTAATGAGGCAGCAGCATTTGCATATTTGATTGATTTTTCTAAATCCCATTTTCGAATCCAGTAAGCCACTGAAAAAGCACCATTAAATGTATCACCTGCGCCTGTTGTATCGATAACTTTATCAATTTCAAAAGTGGGAACTTCTTTCTGAAATTTTTCTGTTGTAACCAGTGCACCATTATGTCCTAGTGTTATAATTACAATAGGAATCCCTCTCCTAATCAACTCATTAGCTGATTCTTTTGGAGTTTCACAGCCTGTTATCCTTTTTGCCCCTTCAGCGTTTGGAATTAAAACATCAGCATTCAATAAAATATGCTTTAAATTTTCCCATCCCCTTTGGGCAATTTGAGATTCCAAATCAATACTAATTTTTACATCATATTCTTTTGCAATATTAATAGCTTTTTCCGTTATTTTCGGATGAATTATTGTCGTATGTAAAAGTTTTGATTTAGCAATATAGGATTCTGGTAAATCAGATACGGATAACTTAGTAGTTTGCATATGAGGTGATTGAATTATCGTTTTTTCTCCGTTACAAATAAAAATAAAATTTACAGGTGTTTTTAACCCTGATTTCTTCAAAGTAAATGAAGTATCCACGTTTTCTTTCTTAAAATCTTTTATTAAAAATTCTCCATAGTAATCATTTCCAACAGCCCCAATAAAACCACTTTTAACACCCAAACGTGAAACTGCAACTAAGTAATTTGCTGTTACGCCCCCTGAAAAGTAATTTTCACTAAACGCATCTATTTTTTCATCTGGTTTAGGGAAATGTGGAATTTTTGAAACCCAATCAATGACAACTTCACCTAATCCAATTATATCTATTTTATTCATAACTTGATCAAGATATAATATGAATAAAGGAATATTAAAAATACTTTATTAATTAAAAGTCTGTACATCACATAAAGATTAAGTTTCTATAGTTTTCATAACTCTCTCTAATTCTTCATCAATGTTTAAATATTTAAAATCATAAACTGAAATTTCATATAAACTGGAAAACTCACTAAACTTAGCTTTTCCTTTTATTATTATATCTTTACCTAAAAATTCAGAAGATTTTTTTTCCAAAAATTTTTCAAAATCTGGTGTTTCTTTAATTTGGACAAGTTTATCTGTTTCAACTCCAATAAGTTTCTCAGCTTTTTCTCCCATAAAGGTTGTTCTAATTGAATCATTACCATCATCAATAATAAGATTAACAATCATTCTAAACTCTGTTTTCTCTCTCATTTCACAATCGCAATTCTCCAATTTTTTCAAGCATTTTGGACACGCTTCATAAATCGTTATATTGCTAAGATCTCTGGCAATATAACCTTTAATTTCTACAACGCCTGGATTATTAATCGAATCAATTTTTACGTAATTACCAGAAAAGAGACTTCGCTTAGATAAATCCATAGTCTTGAGATTTTCTATTTCTAAATCAATTAATTCTAAAGTTGAATCATTTATTGTAGATATCTCATTTCTTTGTGAAAAATTACTATATCTTAGTGAGACATTTTTTAACAATAATCCTTGACCAATTGATAATTTACTTGAAAATTCTTCTGCCATTTCCCTCCATAATGTTACTCTAATCCAATCAGTATTATCACTAACAATAAATCCTAATAAAGAAAGTGGTTCACCCGATTTTGAAATAATTTCTTTTAAATCATCAAGCGAAGTGACTTTTCCTTTAAATGAGACAATGCCTCTATTTTCTTGAAGCTTGTTAATGTTCTTTATTAAACCTACTTCTATTTGAATTTTCTTTTGGATTTTTTTTATAACTGAATATTTGGATGCATACATATCTATGGTTTTAGAATCTAAGGAACTTAATCTTGGATTTAAATTTGAAATTGATATGACATCATTCACCTTTAAATCCTCTAATTTTTCTGTATCATCATTCCAAAATGTTATTCGTATAGAACCTGTTGAATCTAAAAGAGATAGGGAGCCAACTTTTCCTGATTCTCCATTTTTTCTCGTAAATTCTTTTATGGGTGATAATTGGATTATTTTTCCCTCCAATGATATTGATTTAAGATTTAAATTAACATCATTGATATTTATTAATTCATATTTAATTTTAGGATATTTTTTATAATCTACATCATCGGGGGACAAGATGACTTTTCCAAATCTCCCTACATGAATTTCCTTATCTTCAAATTTTCCTTTTCTTGCAATTCCATTTACGATTTTAACCATTTCATTTTGTTGAAAATTATCTTCATTAAATACATTAATATGGTCATCCCATAAAACAATTCTAATATCTCCTGTTTTATCATGTAATAGGAAAGACCCCACATAACCGATTCCTCCATCGGCTTTATTAAACTTGTTGACATTATAAATTTCTTTTATTCTACCAGTAATATTAATATTTTTCATATTGTATGTAATATCTGATATAAATATATCAATATCTTTCATTAAATCTTTATTTTCCTCTTTTACATCTACACCTAACTCTCTAGCGATAACGAATAAAGCCCCTTCTTCAGAGATTAAACCTTTTAATTCTTTCTTCTTATCCTCAACCATATTTTGAATTTCTTTTCTTGTTAAACCTGTACTTTCGATTATTTTATTAATATATGCCTCAGATTTCATTTCACTCATAATGTAAAAAATTACCTTTTAAATTTATTTTATCAACTATTATTTAAAAAAAAAATTATTTATTTGTTAATTAAAATATAATTCTTTTAAAATTAGAGAGTATTAAATAAAGGTAATTTTTCAAGAATGGACTATTGCATAAAACAAATAATATCAGTTTTTATCAAAATTCATCCCTAAAACCAAATAATATCTCCTAGTTATTTATGAGAAAATTTAAAGTTATACCTGTATTAGATATATTAAATTCGGAAGCAGTACATGCTGTTAAAGGTGAAAGAACTAGATATAAACCTCTTAAATCAAAACTATTTAAATCATCTAACCCGGTAGAAATATTGAAAGTTCTTAGGCATACGTATCAATTCAATGAATTTTATATAGCAGATCTTGATGCGATTACTAATAGAAAACCTAATTTTCAGATATTAACAAAAATCTTAAAGATCTCGGGAATAAATATACTAATTGATCCTGGAATAGTTGATTCAAAAGACATTCAACAATTTTCTAAATATAAAATAAAAAAATTAATAATTGGTTTAGAAACAATACAACGTTTGGGAGTTGTGAAAAAAGCCTTAGATTTAATGGGTCAAAAAAACTTGATTATAAGTATAGATATGTATAAAGAAAAAATATTAACAAAAGCTAAGGGATTAAGTAATAAAACTTCTTTAGAAATTATTAAAAGAATCGAATCAGTGGGTATTAAAGAATTAATTCTTTTAGATTTATTCAGAGTAGGCCAAAAAATTGGTGGCATTCCTCAACAGTATTTAGAGATCCAAGATTCTTTCAATGGAGATATCTATGTGGGTGGCGGAATTAAAGATTATAAAGATATTTTAAGCTATAAACAACAAAACTTCACAGGGATATTAATTGCAACAGCTCTTTATGATGGAACAATAAATATTGAAAAAGTAAGAAAAATTTGTATTTAATTAGTTTTAATCAATAAAAATTACCCCTGTGCTAGAAACATTTAAAGATTTCTTACAAACCGGGCATGTATGCTTCATCCTTACCCAATCTGTTAAATGATCTTTATGTGCTTTTGCTTCGCATATTGGACATCCAGTCACTTCATCAAAAATTTCAATATTTTTACCACATACAGAACATTTAGTTTTCGAAGCAGTTGATACTTTTATTAAATCTTTTTTTACATCTAATATTACTTTTTCTGTATTTTCAGCAGTTGGGTTAATTTGTTTTAATTCATCTTTAGTGTCAACACAAAATATTGATCCTTCTGTGTCATCTTTTTTATTACCTATCCAGACAACCTTTCCTTTAAAATAACTGGAACCCTCATGTTCTAATGCTAGATTTAATCTTCGATCTTCCATAACGTAAGTTTGTATAACTTTTGTATATTTTAGATCCATATTAGAAGATAATTGGTTAATTACTTCTTTTGGTTCTTTAAATACCTCATCAGTAATTTCTACTTTTGTAATTTCTTTAGGAGACATAATAACATAATATTCTTTTTTTTATATTTAATAAAAATGATTTAATTTAAATTTTTATATATATCTGTTCTAATAGAAATTTCGAGAGTCCTTAAATTAAGTACTCTAAAATTAAAAATCCAAATATAACAAGAACTTTTAAACATTTTTATTGTAATAGTTTACAAAACTCTTTTATTAACTATACCATCCCCATAATGTTAATAATTGTTAATATTATTAGTTCTATTAATCACTAAGTCTTGAATCTCAAATTAAATTCTCAATTTTAGTCTCAAATAAATTTTTTAATATTTTTAAATTATATATGATAAGTTATGACTAACAAAATTAAGCTTTTAATAAGCCCTAAAACAATTGAAGAAGCTAAGATTGTCATTTTAGCAAATGTTGACTTTATTGATTGTAAAAATCCTGAAGAGGGGTCTCTCGGAGCAAATTTTCCTTGGATTATCAAAGAAATGAAAAACTTAATACCTACCGATAGTTCGCAACTCTTGAGTGCAACTATAGGAGACTTTCCAAATTTACCAGGCTCCGCTTCTTTAGCAGCATTAGGTGCAGCGGTATCCGGTGCTGATATAATCAAAGTAGGTTTAAAAGGCCCAAATAACATTGAAGAGGGGGTTAAATTAATGAAGTGTGTTGTAAAAGCAGTAAAAAACTATAATAAAGATATTATGGTTGTAACTGCGGGATATGCTGACTATTCAAGAATGGATACAGGTCTAGACTTCTTATCAATTCCCACAATTGCAGCTAAATCTGGTGCTGATGTTGCTATGCTTGATACGTATATTAAAGACAAAAATGGATTATTTGATTTTTTGAATGTTAATCAATTGATTGAATTTAAGGATAAAGCTAATCAATTGAAATTGAAAGTCGCTTTAGCAGGTAATTTAAAAAAAAATGTTCTTCCTAAAATTAGAAAAGTTAATCCAGATATAATCGGCGTTCGGAGTATGGTATGTGAAGGATATGACAGAAACCAAGGTAGTATAAGGCTAGATCTTATCGAAAACTTAAAATCCCATTTATATAAATAATACTTTCAATGAGAATGGTAATCTTATCTGTTTTTAGAAAATTTTGTCATAATAATTTGACACATCACACACAAGTTCTTTAATATGATTTTTCATTATGACTTTAAAAAGAATTTTTAATTAGGATATACCTAAAAAATGTTTGATTTCTAAAGAATAGGGAAAAATGATTATATATGTTTCATAAAGAACTGGGCATTATTGGTATTGGTAAAATTGGTTCTACTCTTTTGAGAGTATTAACTAATTCCAAAACGATAGGGAGAGAAAAAATTATTATTTATGATGTTGATCAAGAAGTCCTCCTAAAGAGATGTGAAGAGTTTAAAGTAGATTTTGCTGAAAGTAATAAATCATTGGTTAAAGAAGCTAAATATATTCTTATTGCTGTATTACCACAAGTAATAGATAAAGTTTTAGAAGAAATTGGCTCTATAATAACAGAGAATCATGTGATTATTACAATTGCTGCTGGAATTTCAATAGGTCATGTTAGTAAATATATCGATAAGAAAGTGGGCATTGTAAGAATCATGACAAATACCCCTGCATTAGTAAAAGCTGCTGCCTCAGTAATTTCATCTAATGAATATATAAAACAATCTGAGTTAGATTTTGTGAAGAAGTTATTTACTGAACTTGGTATTGTTGTAGAATTAGAGGAAAAACACTTAGATGCAGTTACTGGGTTATCAGGAAGTGGTCCTGCTTATCTTTTTATTATTATGGAAGCCTTAGCAGATGGGGGGGTAAAAATGGGCCTCCCAAGAGAAATTGCTTTAAAATTAGCGGCTCAAACGGTGTTAGGTTCTGCAAAATTATTGTTAGAAACTAATAAACATCCTGGAGAATTGAAAGATATGGTTGCAACACCTGGAGGTACAACAATTACAGCTATCCATGAAATCGAATCAGCAAAATTAAGAGCCACGCTTATAAGCGCAGTAGAAGTAGCAACGTTAAAATCAAAATCTATGAATGAAAATGTTTAACCTTTTTGTCTCTTATAATGTATGGTCCCCTTTTATTAATTGACGAATTAAAAACACTAATTTCTGGCTTGTAAGTATTAAAAATTTCCATAACCTTTCTTTCATTCTCTTCTTTGCAAATTGCATAAACAGATCTCCCTAATTGATTCATGCTTGCTCCTAAAATCTTCAAATTATTTAAGCTTTTTATTAAATCTTCGATTTTATGCAATTCAAGGATTTTAAGCATTTCAGTTTCCTTCACAAACTCAATTGAAGCTTTAATAAATGATTTTATATTTCGTTCTTGTAATAATTTTACTTGAGCTCTTCTACCTGCTTTCTTTATTTTTAAATTTAATATCGGATCTGTCAAAATGGATTTAGTATGTATCATTCCAAAGGAACCAGATATTATTTTTAAATTTCGAGAAAATTTAATACTTTCAGAAACACATGGATAACCTGGTTCTCTGAGTATACATAACCCACCACGTAATTGCCCGCAAACAGTGCCTAATCCGGTTCGTTTCACAACTTCTGCGATATGAGCGATTCTTCCCTTTTCGATATTTGATAAATTTAAACTCAACGCGTTATTCAGACCATAAATTGTACCCAATGCTCCAGAACCACTTGCTCCATATCCACATCCAACAGGTAAATCAAAATTATGAAAAATACTGATTTTTACTGGACTTTTTAAAATTTTTTTAACATATTCGTAGATGAAGTAGGTTGTTTCGGCCTTTTCATCAACTATTTCATTATTAATAAATATGCTTATTTCTTGATTGTCAGATTTTCCTGAATCCTCAACTTGAATCGTAGTTCTTCCCACAGCACTTAAGTTGAAACCAGCGCCTCTTGACCCAATCCTTTCTGGATTGGTTATGTTTGTACCATCAATTTCATCAACAATTTCAAAAAAACCAGAAATTCTATGAGGTACTTCAACAATAACTTCTCTTTTGTAAGGTGCCATATATCGTAAGTAACTTAATTTATTAAATCATCTATATATTATTAAATAGATATTTTGAATGAAAATGTTATGAAAGGAAATACTGTTATAAAGATTGGTGGATCTTTACTATTTACTAAGAATAATGAAATTAATTTTAGTAAAATTGCTGAATTTTGCAAAATTTTCAAAAGTAGAAAATACACTGGGACTCTTGTTATTATTTGCGGAGGGGGATTACTTGCAAGAGAATATATAGATGCTGTCAGATCGTTTAATGGATCAGAAGCTTTATGCGATACTTTTGGAATAGACATTTCCCGGATTAATTCTAAATTAATAATTGCTTCCTTTCAAGACTTTGCATATCCTCTAGTCCCAAGCACTATTGAAGAGCTTTCTATAGCTTTACTTTTTAACAAAATAATTGTAATGGGGGGATTACAACCGGGTCAATCAACAACTTCTGTAGCATTAGAAGTAGCAGAATTTATTGGAGCAGAGAATTTAATAATTCTCACTGATGTAGCAGGTATTTATGATAAAGATCCTAAGGAATTCACCGATGCAAAATTGCTAAAGCATCTAAACTATTCTCAACTACAAGAGATAATATTAAATATAGCAAATGATAAACAAGCTGCTGCTGGAGAATATCGAATTTTCGATACTGTTTCTTTACAAATTTTAAAACGCAGTGATATTAGAGTTAATGTTATGTCTGGGAAAGATTTAAATAACTTCAGTAAGTTTTGGGATGGAGAAAAAGACATAAATAGAACAGAAATCTCAAAGCAATAGAGAAATCATAAATTATTTTAACTAATAAATTTTTATAAAAATTAATTACAGATTAGGATCATAGATAGGAAAATAAAATGTCTCAATCTTCATGGAAAGATCAAATAAAAAAGAAATGGGGTCCCCATAGTCATTGCCCTGTTTGTGGCAAAGCTATGCCAACAGATAAAAAAGTTTGTAGTCAGAATTGTAAGGATAATATGATAGAACGTGAAAGAAAAAAAAAGAAAAAGGGAAGGTTTCAATGCGTATTTTTAATTGTTATGATGGTTGCAATGATGCTATTCATGTTCGTATTACCATTGTTCGGCGGGTAAGAAAGATTTATAACCTAACTTTCGACCCTAATTTTTTATAATCCTTATAAAAATAGATTATTTCCCTAACTAAATAATAAATTGATTAAAGAATTTATAATTAATATATCTATATCAATATAATAAATGCAGAGATAACCAAGCCTGGTCAAAGTTTGATACTAATCGAACGATTAGCGGTGATGGACTCAAGATCCATTGGCATAGGCCTACGGGGGTTCAAATAAGATGGTTTTGCTTCATTTTTTGCGTTTCGCACCCTTTTGGAAATCCCTCTCTCTGCATTTTTATTCTTTTTTGCTTATCTCATCTAAAACTTCATTTATAAAATTAACTAAGGGTTTAATGATTTCTTCGTCTTTTTTCTTGTTTCTTAAAAATAAAAGGAGTAAAACAGGGGCATTCAATACATGAGAAGCTTTTTCAGCAATTATTGTGCTTAATAACTTACTATTAATGCCAAATAAATTATAAGAAGCTGTAGGTGATTTAATACCCTCAACTATGGGAGGACTCCCTAAAGTAACGTTTCCTATTCCTAAATCTTCTTGATCAGAGATAAGCAACAAAAAGCTCTTATACAACTTGAAAAGGTTTAAATAAATGGTATATCTATCAATTTCAATGTTACGTTCCGCTAACAATTTCATAGTTATATCTAATCTTTTTCTAATTCCGTTTTAAATGATGTATTTTATATATAAAATTAAAAAAAATCAATCTGAGGAAATAACAACATCAGAAAGTCTTTGTCTTCTAATATCAAAATCATGATCTAAATGAATTGTTATGCAATGTAGATCTTTTTTTTCCAGATTTTTATGAACATAGCTTACAGGAACAATAGGTAATTCTGATTCAATCATAACACTTTTTGGAACCGGAATAAGAATAACTGCTTTACATCTATCACAATTTACTAAAACTACCCTCACATCAGGAGATTCTATTTTTTTAATCCTCTTTAGAACATCTGGGGTTAGATCTGGAGAATTTATTGATATTTTATCTTTTTTCTTTGGGGGTTCAGGAACAGGAGGTATATCAAGATCCTTGTGGTCTTTTGTTGAATAATCTGGTTGATCATTTACTTCTTTTGGTTTTGCATCAGCGATTTTTCCATCAACATTTTCCACTTTTGTCACATTTTGTTTTTTAGATTCAATTTGTTTATGCTTTATTTTTTTCTTATCTGAATTTTTATCGGTATCCAAAATTGTCACTATTAGAATATATTTCAGATTTAACTAATAATATGATATTTAAAATAATAAAAAAATTTTGACAAAAAATCTATTGATTTTTAAAAGACTTTCAAGTTTTGAAAGATCTTTATCTAAAAATATAATTTAGACACCAAAAATTTGTCTTAATTCATTGTATATTTTAGATAAATCAGAAATGATTTGAGCATTATTTTGTTGAAGATAATAACTTACATATCCTGCTAAACCCTCACTATCCTTAATCCAATCCAAGAAGGCTTTAATCTCACCTTGTAGTTGTGAATCTATACTAGGACCGCCACCAACGGCAGTTGTTCCACCAGTAGTAGAAACACCTCCCATCTGAGATGCTTTTTGGCCTATTTGGGCACTCGCATCCATGTATGGTCCTTGTGTGCTCATAGTTCCGACAGCTCTTTGAACATCCATTATAACTCCACGGGCATCTCCATCTGGCTGAAGATAGCAAATAAGTTTATGCTCCTCATCTTTTGCTGCACATATACTTCCTTCGCCTTTCAAAGATATAGCAACTAAGCGTTCAGCCTCCATCTGCAATGTCGAATATTTTACTCCAGAAACCATTATGAAATGAGCATTTTGGCCAACCCAACTTGATACTACTCTGTCAACATCTCCACTAATATCCCAATTATCTGTGGTATAAATAATTTCTTTACCTTTAATTACTGCTGCTGCAATAATGTTAGGATCTGATTGCATCAAATTATATACTGCGGTTGCGGGATCTACTGGCATCTTTTTTTCCTTTTTTTTATGGTTGTATAATAGTCTTTTAAAAATTAGCGAAATTACATTTTATTATAAAATAATTATAAACTGATTTTTTAAAAATTTATCTATAACATTAATATAGCATTTTATTTCTTTTTTTTAATATTTATTTTTCCAAATTTTGATTTAGAATACAATTTATATTTATCAGAGTTAGCTTGACTTTTTTCTGGATATCCTAATTCAAAATTCAGTTTGTTTTTATCGAAATCTTGGTGTAAACCATCTTGTTTTTTCAAATTATTAATGTGATCATTAAGATTTTTCAGGTTTTTAAACAATTTACCACATGCAGGACAACTTGGTGACTCCTTTTCTAAAAGTCCTTTTGGTATTTTAACAATAACAGGAAAATCTGTCTTTACTTTTAGTTTTCCCGTAGTGTGCCGACAAAAATGTCTTATCAATTTTCCATATGGTGGGTAATTAAAAAAAACTTTACTTCCATGCCTGCATTCCCAATATAATACATCTGCACCACACTTTAAGCATTTTGTTTGAAAGGATCGAAGATAACAATGTTTTCCGTGTGTCTTATAAAAATGTCGCATTATATTAAGAGAAAGAACAAACTTATTAAAATATTTCGATCTAAGTCAATAAACAAAAATGAAAAAATGAGATTATTATTAATGGATAAATCCTCAAAACGCAAATATTTATATGTGCAAGATTGATTATGAGAATTAAAGAATAGAATTTTTAAAGGGTTGACTTTGATGGATCTTTCAATAACTCAAAAAAATTTAAATTTATGCCCAGAATGTGGTAACAAAAATTTAATCTCTGATGATACCCGCGGTGAGATAGTTTGTAATGATTGTGGTTTAGTTTTAAGCCAAAGAGTCATAGATTTAGGTCCCGAATGGAGAGCATTCACTTCTGAAGAGGCAAATAGAAAAGTGAGAGTTGGAGCACCTACAACTTTAACTCTACATGATAAAGGATTAAGTACTATGATAGGTTGGAAAAATAAGGACGCTTTTGGGAAAACGATAAGTCCAAAAATGAAGGCTGAAGTCTATCGTTTAAGGAAATGGCATGTGAGAACCCGAACCAATAAATCTATTGATAGAAACCTAGCATATGCTATGAATGAATTAGATCGGTTTGCTTCACAACTAAACCTTTCCAAAGATTTAAAAGAATCTGCAGCTCATATTTACAGAAAAATGGCTAATAAAAATTTAATCAGAGGGAGATCAATTGAAGCAATGTTGATTGCATCAATCTATCTATCCTGTAGATTAAATAATATACCGAAAACCTTAGATGATTTTATAGAATTTGCTTCAGTTGATAAAAAAAAGATCGCTAGATGTTATAGATTAATTTTAAATGAGCTTAAATTAAATATCCATGTTTCTTCTCCAATAAATTTCATCCCTCGATTTTGTGCTGATTTAAAATTATCAGGGAGAACTCAAAATAGAGCTGCATCAATTCTAGAACTTGCTGATCTCCATCGAATTACTGCAGGAAAGGCTCCAACCGGTCTAGCTGGTGCAGCATTGTATGTTGCTGCAATACAAGAAGGAGAAAGGCGAACTCAAAAAGAAATTTCAATCGCAGCAGGAGTTACAGAAGCAACTATACGAAATAGGTATAAAGAATTAGTTAATCATTTGAAATACAATTTAAACGTTTAATAAAAAACTAGTATTATAAAATATGCTTAATTCATGTGTTTAATACTAGAGATTAAAAAAAAATAATTCTAAAGAACCTTAATCCTTTTTATTACATCTGGTCTTTTTTTATATAAAATACGAAATCCACAATGAGAACATTTAATACCTGGAAGTGCGCTCAATTCTTTTTTACTTACTTCTTTACCGCAACTCTTTCTAGCACACACATATTTCATATTATATTCAAATATTTTATGATTAAAATATTTTTTGCTTAAAAACTGTAATTCTGAAAAAGTTTTATGAAAAAGAAATGAAATTAAAAAAAAAAAATTCCTATATGTAGAGCGATTTTCTTTTATCATCTGTGTCTACAAGTTGGAGTGTATCAAGATCTTTTTCTAATTGATCTTTTTTAATTTGAAGATTTTTTGTTATATCTTCAATATTTTCCAATGAATATTTCTTTTTAATTGGTAAAGTAAATGATTTTTTAAGCATTTCTAAAAGAGTAATTGATGCTCTTAAATCTGTAATATCTTCATTAACCATTGCCATATTATCTGTTTCGGCAAGAAAAACTAAACCATCAATGTTAAACTGTGCTTTTGCTAGTGTTGGAATTAATCCATTCGCACCTATTATCACCCCTTTCTGAATTTTTTGGCAATTAGTTACAACTAAGTAGTTTTCTAATATTTCTCGATTTGTAGAGCTGGCAAATATTTTGGGAATTTTTGAATTAATTTTTCGACTGCTTATAGGGTAGGCACCCAGCGCAACGATTAGTTTGACCCCATAGTTATTAATTATTTCTGTAAGGAAATTAGAGATGCGATAAATTCCCTTAGGGGTTAAACTTTGAGCATCAGCAGTTATTAATATAATGTCTCTTAATTCATTTGGATCTTTCCAATACAATATTTCTGCCTTAGGGGCAGATAATATACTATCGTCAACGATCGCTCCTGCTGGATAATCATCAAAAATGATATCTATTAAATTTTTAGCATTAAGTTGTCCTATTAATGAATCTAAAGCAAATTTGCCTACATCCGCAATTCCTGGCATTCCTAAAATGCATAATGGCTTTATGAATTGTTCCTTAGAAAGGTCGACATGTTGAATAATTCTTATACCTTCCATATATTAAACCTTCTTTTCACTAAAATGTATCTAATAATAGGGTATTTTTATCAGTTTAAAAACGATGTATTATCCTAGTAGACACAAGAATTAGTGTAAAAGTAATATTTTCATATTATCAAAAATTAATTTTTTAGGCAAAATCTAGATTAAGTAGCAAAAATATGATTTATTATCATAGAAAATCAGAAGATTAATGCCTAATCTAATATATAAGTGTAAAATGTGTGGAACTTGTTGTCATGAGGTTCCTGGAGATTATGTAAAAAGAATTCCTATATATCCAGACGAAGCAGACACATTGATAGAAGTAGCAAAAAGCAGGGGTGTTGACTTCAAGATAATCGAAGATTTAGTTTTTCCAGATATAAAAAATAAGAAAATTTTGGTTCTGACTTATCGAATAAGGTTAGATAATGAATCGAAAGGGTGCCCTTTCTATAATAAAACAAAAGGTTGCACAATCCATGATGTTAAACCTTTAGCTTGTCAAGCGTATCCATTAGCTTTAAAACAACTTGATGCTTTTAATTTTGCAATATCTATTGATCCTCTGTGTAATTTTATATTTAAAAATTATGATGAGTTAGAGAAAATGGATTTGGAAAAATTAAAAGATATTTTTAAAGAAGAATATCCAAAAGCAGAAAATTTTTATCGAAAAAACAAAAAACTAATGTTTAAAATAAGAAAATTAGAGGTTACAAACAAAATTAATATACCTCATGAAATAAATCTAGAAGACTTTAATGATTATTTGAGAAAATGGAATCGCACAGAGATTAGAGTAAAATAAGTTAGTTTAACTTTAATTCTCTAATTAATGCTTTAAATTTGTTATCTTCTAATCTTTTTTCTTTAAATTCGTTAAAAGCCTCACTTATTACCTGAGCTAATATATGTTTGCAGAAATTTCTTTTTTTGTGCACAACAACGTTCTTATAGAAATCTTGACAAGAACAAAATAATCTTGGATATATTAAATGCTCTTGATTTCTGCCCATAGCAGTCCAAACGATTCTATTTGAAGGTTCATAAATATATTTTGTAATTCCTCTTTTCATTGCTTCAATAACGTCGGTAGATTTATCGGGGAATACGCTTTCTATGAACGAAATAAAATCTTCATCTATTAATTGTTTATGTTTTGCTTTTTTAAAAACCTTCAATAATAAATCTTTTGACATTTTCTTGGTTTAAACATCCCATTATACATAGAAAAAATTAACTGTCGTTAAATATTAATAGTATCTATAAATAAAAAATGATCATCAAAATATTGAATAATATATTATATCTCCCAACAAGGTATTTTCCTGCCATTTCTGGTGCTGAATTCTATTTCCAAAGAATGGCAGAGATCTTAACTTCGAGATATAATTATAGTATCGATGTTTTTACCTCTAATGCTATCGATTTTAAAGCTTTAAGGGAGCCTACAGGAAGATTAATAAAATCTGATGATAGATTCTTCTATAAGGTAAACTCTTTGAAAATAGTTAGATTTCCAATAAATTACAAAATTTCAGAAAAGGAAATTTTTCTAAGGCTAAAAAGTATAGAATCATTTAATTCTTTAAATCTTAGCAGTGATTGTGTAAAAAAAATTATTAAAAATGGCCCATATTTAGAAGATTTAATAGATTTTTTCATTGATAAAAAAAATAAAAATTATGATTTAGTCCACACAACATTTTTTCCATATTTTAATTTAATAATAAGCTTGCTCATTGGAAAAATTATGGATATACCTACGATTTGTACTCCATTTTTCCATTTTTCAAATCCGCGGTATTCAGATTCAATTTTAAATGAAATTTTAAACAAGTTTGACTACATAATTGCTTGTACACATATTGAAAAAAAGATCTTAGTTGATAAATTTAAAATTCAAAAGGAAAAGATAATTGTTATCCCAATGGGTGTGGATTATAAAAGATTCGAAAGTATCCATGAAACGCAATTAAATAGCTATTATTTTAAAGAAAGCTTTTTTCATAAAAAGGAGAAAAAATTTAGATTAATACTTTATTGTGGAAACAAGAATTACGAAAAAGGTGCTATTTCTATTTTAAGATCTATTCCTTATATTCTTGAAAAAATTAAAAATGTTTATTTTGTATTTATTGGACCTTCGACCAAAGCTTACAATTATGAATTATCTAAAATTCAAAAACTCAAATATACTAGAATAATTAATTTCACTCCAGACAATTTAACTGGTTATTATGATAAAAAAAATTAACAGCTTTCAAAGAAGCTGACATATATTTAATGCCCAGTAGGAGTGATGCTTTTGGAATAGCCTTTTTAGAAGCATGGGCGGCCGGAACACCAGTTATCGGAGCGAGAATAGGTGCGACTCCTGAAGTAATAAGGGAAAACATTGATGGTCTTTTAGTTGAATTTGATAATCCCATAGATATTGCCCAAAAAGTTATCAAGCTATTAGAAAATAAAAAATTAAAAAAGAAATTCGGATTAGCTGGTCAATATAGAGTTTCTCAAAATTACACCTGGGATATAATTGCTGAAAAAACACATAATGCATATCAAAGTTTATTAAAAACCTAAAGTTGATGAAAATATGAAGAACATTTCAGGAAATCCATACCTAATAAGAAATAATGGAAAAGTTCTGATTGATTCAATACCATTAGATAAGATAATCGAAAAGTATGAGACTCCTTTACTTATCTTTTTAGAAAAAAGAATAAGAGACAATATAAAGTCCTTTGTTAATATTTTCAATGAAGAATTTGAAAATTTTCAATGTTTCTATTCGCTTAAAGCTAATTTTCTGCCTGAAATCTGTAAGATTGTTTGTTCTGAAGGTATTGGAGCAAAAGTAGTAAGTTTGCCAGAACTTAAATTAGCATTGAAACTTGGATTTTCCCCTGACAAAATAATAGTTGGGAGCCCTTATTTACAAGATGCTCTTATAGAATTAAGCATTAAAAACAGAATAAGAGAAATTATAATATACAGTATAAAGGATTTAAAAAAAATAAATACTATTGCCCAAAAATTTAATCATGTTCAAAATATCTGTATTAGAGTAAACTCCCAGAAATATGAGAGTAAATTGGGTATTAAATTTGATGAAGATAAAATCAAATTGCTAGAAAAATCGATATCAACCTATGAAAATATCAAAATAACTTCAATATTATCGCATTTTGGTACCCAGATGAACAACATTGAACAATTTGAAAAAAACATAAAATCCTTAGTTTTTAATTTAGAATTATTATTAAAACATGATATTTTCTTTGAAAACGTAAATCTAGGAGGAGGATTTCCAGAAGCTACTGTTATGGATCAAAATCAATTAAAAAAAATTGCTGAATTGATAAAGATCTATTTCAAAAAATCTAATTTAAAATGTCCAAAGATAAGTTTTGAGCCTGGAAGATATTTTGTAGGAGATTCTGGTTTATTTTTATCAAAAATTGTTAAAGTAAATGAAGATCGGTGGATTTTTATAGACATCGGAAATCATATATGCCCTAAATTTGCAAGATGTTCTTTAAGATTTTATAATGCCACTCAGATTGCTGAACCTCATAAATATAAAACCTCGATAGCTGGCATTATTCCTACTGATCAAGATGTTCTTGCAAAAAATTACTTCTTTACACAAGATTTAAGAGAAGAAGACAATGTTATAGTAACAAACACAGGTGCTTATTGTCTAACTTTTTCAAATCGTTTTCCTTATTCCTTACCAATAATTATTCTTATTGAAGGATGTAAGATTAAAAAAATATTTGATCCTAATTTTGACAAAGATTTTTCTCTAAATTAAGCTGAGATCAGATAAAAAAATTGTAATACCACAATAATACATTAATTCTAATTTTTTTATTATATCTTTTTTGTAGCAAAAATAGGTTATTTGATTTATTATGGAATCTTTTATTAAAAAAGCGCGTAAAAGAGAAATAGTCAGCCCACAGATTGAAAGCTTTGGCTATGCTAATATAAAAATTATTGGTTGTGGTGGTGCTGGAAATAATACTGTTGATAGACTAATGAAAATTGGAATAAGAGGTGCTACATGCGTAGCTGTTAATACTGATTGTCAACATTTAGATAGTGTCGAATCTCACGTTAAAATATTAATTGGAAAAAACTTAACAAAAGGATTAGGTGCGGGAGGAAATCCAGAGATAGGAAGAGCTGCAGCCGAAGAATCACGGGAAGATTTAACTAGAGTGTTAAGAGAATCTAATTTGGTTTTTATTACATGTGGTGAAGGAGGGGGAACTGGAACTGGAAGCGCCCCAATTGTGGCTGAAATCGCCAAACTGGAAGGGGCAATAGTTGTAGGAGTAGTAACTCTACCATTTGAAACCGAAATAGGTCGTATTGATAAGGCTAAAATAGGCTTAAACCTATTAAAACGGTATGTTGATACCCTGGTGGTAATTGATAATAATCGATTATTAGAAATAGCACCAAATTTACCAATAATCGAAGCATTTAGTGTTGCAGATGAAGTTTTGGCAACAATGGTTAAAGGAATTACAGAAACAATCTCGTTACCTTCCTTAATCAATCTAGATTTCGCTGATGTAAGAACTATTTTAAGTACGGGTGGAGTTGCGATTGTTGGTGTTGGAGAATCAAACAAGAAAGAAGGGCGAGTTTCAGATGCAATTAATGATGCTTTAAATACTCCCTTATTAGATGTGAGTATTGAAGGGGCAAAAGGAGCTTTGATTCATATATGCGGAGGAAATGATATGACACTTTCAGAGGCAAATTCTGTGGCTAAAAAGATTTCTGAAAAAATGGATGTGAATGATTCAATGGTTATCTGGGGTGCTCGAGTTTCAGATGAATTTGATGGTTTTATAAGGGTTATGTTGTTGATAACAGGAATTAAATCTCCTCAAATTTTTGGTAGTGGTTATTCAATGAATAGGTCAATCTATCCCACCAAAACAAAATCTTCAAAGCTAAGTTTGTCTGATGATATTTTCAATATTGGCGAAATTGCATTTGACTAGTCCTTTTTATATTTCTTTTTAAATTAAAATGTATGATTAACAAATTCTCTCCAGAAATACAAAAAGAAATTGAAGGAATTATAAAAAAAACCCAATCATGGAAAGATCTATTTAGTATTAAGCTTGAATTTTACTATGATGGATGGGCGATTTTTTTAGAAGAAAAGAATATTTATCCTCGTTGTATTGTTATCTTTAAATCCTATGAAAGTAATCAATTTTCTGTTAAAAGTTTCGATGTATATCTTCAAAATTATAAAAAGGAAGAATATCATGAAATATATTCAGTTGAAAATATAAAAAATCAGTCTGATCTAATAAAAGAATTAAAAGATGTAATTTATGGAAAAGATTTAGGAAATCAGGTTTTACAAATTTATAACGAAACATTTTCAGAATAAAAATTAGAATTCTGGTTTATATATTTGTCTAAATTCCTCTTTCTTCTTGTCGTTATATTTATTCTCTAAAAATTTTAAAACTATATGGTGAGGCATTCCTTTTATTAACATATTTATTGCTTTTCTGGCAATTTGTAGATTTTCATAAACAGCTATTACAGACACAGTTTTCCCATAAACAGAGACATAGCATTCTGTAAACCTTTCAAGAGCTTTTCGCATTTCTCCATTTCTTCCAATTATCCGTCCCTTAACCCTTTTTATATGTTTCTCTGATTTTCCCAAAATTGAAAAAAGATTAAATACTTCAAGGTCATAATTTTCTTCGAGTAATTTCATAGCTTTAATAGGGTTAAATCCTCTATTAATTGCATTAACTACTCTTTGAGCGGTGTAGACATTAAGCGGTTTATAGTTTGGGTCATCTAATTTTGGTAAAACTTCACAATCTCCTGTTTTACTATCTAAATTGATTTTTACTCCAAGTTTTTCTTCAATCTCTTTCTTAATTTTCCCATCCGTTCCTATCAAAACCGCTATTCGATTTTTTCCTATTTTCAATATATCCACTTTAAATCGTTATATTTTTTAGAAAGATTAAAATTTTTTAAACCTCAATATTAAGTACGTCATAATAAAAATCTGTTGGATCTGGAGTTTCTATACCTAATTTATCAAAATATTGAAAAATATTTTTAATATCTCTTGCTAAATAAACCTCTGCTTTAGGGTGTTGGATAGCCACAGCTTGAGAAATGTCTATAACGACGGGACTTTGGTTATGATATAAGATATTGAATTCACTTAGATCTCCATGTACCAATTTAGCCTTTTGATATAATAATTTAATAAAACTTAAAAGCTCATTAAAGAGATTTACTGGTTCTTTAGGATTTTTGATATCTTTCAAAACTGGAGCGGGTATAGATTCAAAACCAATATATTCCATTATTAAAATATTATTTCTAATAAATAAAGGTTTAGGAACTCTCAAATCTGCTTTATACGCTCTCTTAAGATTTTTAAATTCTTTACTTGCCCAAAGGAAGATAATTTTTGAAACATTGTGAGGAATTTTTTTAAATCTTGGATCTCCAATGATATATTTTTTCATCCATCTTGAGGTATTGCTATCAATTTTATAAATTTTAACTGCAACTTCCTTTCCATCTAAATCATACGCTAAATAAACATTAGCCTCTTTACCAGCAGAAATAATGCCCTCTATTCGTTTTAATGGCCCATTTACTAATATTTTATTTAGATGAAAAACAGTGCGTTCATCAAAAACAGATTCAGTGACAGCTCTCTTCTTTGATTGGTCTATTCTTTTAATTCTTTTATAATCAATTTTTATTTTTTCTAATTCGTCAATACTAGTATTAAACCTTTTTTCTGATTCGTCCTCTAAGAATTCTTTACTATCCTCTTCAATCTCATCTTCGGGATCTTCCAATAAGTGCTCCTCTTTATTTTTTTATTATTATATTCTCATTAAAAAAGTAAGAATAATCTTTTATCAATTTAATATTATTTTTATTTTTTAGTATGATTTTGTTTTTTGTAATATTTTCTACTATAAAATCTTGATTATCTATCAGAATTATATCATTATGGGCTACAGGTAAAAATTTTATCAAAGCTTTTAATCTATATAGGTTTTTACCCTTCTGATTATCCCTTCCCACTAATTTTTTTGATCTTTTTAATAAAAAATGATGTTTTACTTTTAGAAATTTTGTTATATTATTCATTAACTCGTTTGTACTTAGATATAAATCTACCCCATATTTTTGATCTTCGATTTTTGAAATATATTGTCGATGGTCTTTATCAAAAATATTTTTAACATATTTGTTTATTTCGATTAAAATTTTCTCAACTAACTCTAATTGGCTCTCATCTTTAACTCGCAGTTGAATAATTGATATGAAGTAAGTACCACCTCGCAAATTAGAACAATTCCTGCATAGCATGTGATTTACATTTAATTTCACTTCTTGTTGATGATGGATATTTGTTGATCCCTTCAATCTTCCCATAACAACTACTTCAACGGATTTTATTAAACCTGTTGACGAATACACAATACTATCCTCGTTTGTTGAAAACAAAATCTCAACTTGCTCATTTTTAAGCAGTGATTTTAATAAAAATTTTTGAATAATCTCATGAAGTACAGAAAACAAATCATCCTTAGTGGGTTCAATCCAAACATCTTTTTTAGAATAACTACCACAATCAATACAAACATTCACAGAGAAGGTCTTAGGTAATTCAAATAACGGATTTTCTTCTAAATAACACTTAAGGCACATTCCAAAATGAGGAGAATCTTCATTTAAACTTTTTCCACATATCGCACAAAATCGATTTGGCATTAAAACATCATCTTTATAGCCATTGGTATCCCCTTTATAATCCTAACTCCTTCTCTCTGTAACAATTTGCAATCAATAGCTTTCTCAATTATTTTTTCTCCTACTATATTGAAAAAAGGAGTTTGTTTCAAAATATCTATAGCATCTTCTATCCTAATTAATTTTCCCCCAAAAAATCGATTAGATATCTCGATTTTCAAATTACCCTCAATAAAGACCTGATTAAGAAGTTCTTCATCACAGCATGCTATAGTTTCATACTCATCTCTAATGTGAATCTTAAGATATACTTTCATGAATTTTTTGTTATTTTGATTTTTTATTTTTCTTTAATTTCTTCTCTGGCTCCACAGGCAGTACATTTTAAATAAAGTTTTTTACCCTCTCTTTGAATTTGGGTATCTGGTTTATTACAGATATTACATAATACATATGTTTTTGTATAATTTTCAATTAATCTATTTAAAACTTGCTCTTTATATTGACCCTTTAAAAATAACTGCTGTCCTCTTACCTCTCCCATTGTTCCTGCGCTCTTTAGGAAAATACCTAAAAAATGTCTTCTATCTCTATTAAGAGTACTAATTATTTTATTGAAATTTGTAATAAATGTATTTCTACTTTCTATTCTAAGTTCTACTTTAGGAGTTTCGAATCTTGAGGATTTTTTTACATTTTCTGGTATTTTTTCATACGCTTTCTCTAATAAATCCTCATAGTTATTTAAATCCATTATTAAATCATCTATTTAATTATTTTATAATTATTAAATAAATCATAAGAAAAATATTTTTCCTTTATTTAAAATAAAGTTTAGAATTTTAAGATAATTTAATATGATTCAAAAATATCTTTATCTGATTCATAAATTCGCGATTCTAAAATTAAATCATTGATATAGGATCTTAATTCAATATCCGGCATTTTTATTTCTTTCCTCAATTTCTCAAAATTTATTCCTTTACCATTAGTAGAATGTGATTCAATTACGGAGTACACTTTCTCTTTCAGATCATCTCTTTCAGCATGATTAAATTCATCCTCGAATAGATTATTAACATCCGAAAGAACTGGAATTTCCTGAGTATCTCCTGATTTAATACGATTTATTATTTCAGCATTTCTTAACAAAACAAAATTGGGTTCCTCTACTTTCTTAATAATTTCTATCCTTAATGACATATATCCCCCCCTTTTGCTAACACGACCAACAACATCAACAATATCGCCAACATCATAAACACTATAACTTTCGGGATCAACTTTATCTTTATATGCTCTAATCAGACCTGTACTATCATCTAAACTAAAAATTAATCTTACATTTGCCTTTGACTCATCTTCTAATTCAATTTCAAATTCATCAGATTCTATTAATTTTTCATTCTTTTCTATTATAGTAGCGATTAGTCGGACTCTTTTAACTTTTCCAAAGATTGTTAGAAAAATATTCTCATTTTCGTCATATTTACTCTCTTCAATATGTTTTATCCAACAATGAATTGCCGGATTTCTTTTATAACTAGTTCTTTCACTCATTATGATTCAATAACTATTTTTGATACCTTAAAATCAAATTATATTTAATTTAGAAATAATTATTAAAGGAGTAATAGTTCATTCGTCCCTTTTTCTATATTTTTATTAAACTACTTATTTTTCCTTAAAAGCAATATTCTTAGAAATGGTAGCGGGGGTTCGATTTGAACGAACGATCTCAGGGTTATGAGCCCTGCGGCATAAACCAGGCTAGCCCACCCCGCTTTGAATAAATCTATGAGGTTACTTTGTACTTACATATACTTGTTATATATATTACAATATAAACCCCATAATTAAATGTTTTACTTTTTAGAAGTACTAATTTTTAGTTTTATATTCTGAAGTAATATTTGTTTATCATTAAATTTTATTAGGGAAAAAATTTAACTTACAATTTTAATTACATAATAAAATATCTAAGATAATTAGAGCTATATGTCACTTTTAAATTCACCATTTTTTGATTTTTTTCTGAATCCTTGGTTCATTTTATCTTTAATCTTTTGGCTAATAGTCTTAGCGTTAGTTTATTTATTAAGAAAGAAAGAAGGTGCTGCTTATCTATTCTTCCCATTGTTAGCAATGTTTAGAACAAAAAAATTAAATAACTTTATAAAAAAAATTTCCAGAAAAGCACCAAAATTTTGGAAAATATTTTGGACAATAGGAATCTTTATCTCATTTGGATTTGTCATATTTGCCTTTTACTTCTTTTTTACAAATTTTATTAGCCTAATTGTGAATCCTAGAATAGAACAAGCAATAATACCTCTCATTCCTGGAGTAACAATTGACCTACCCTTGTTTTTTTACTTAATTCTTCCATTGTTATTCATCGTTACTACTCACGAATTTGCTCATGGAATTGCAGCGAGTGCAGATGGATTAGATATTAAATCTACAGGAGTTCTTGGAGCGGGCCTTTTTTACGTTATTGGATTTGGTGCTTTTGTCGAAGTTGATGAGAGAGTTGTAAATTCAAATAAGGTTAATAGGTATACCCGGTTAAGAATCGCAGCAGCAGGAACATATATAAATGGAATTACGGCAGGGATCGCTTTTATTTTACTATTATGTTTTCCTTTGATGATAGCACCATTTTATCGTCAAGTAACACAAGTAAATACTGTATTAAAAGAAGAAGAAGGCGGATTCAACTATGAAAACATCTCAAGAGGAGATGCCATAATTGCTATTAAAAAGAAAGAAACTACTGATGAGAATTATGTGTATCTTGATGAATTAAATGGAATCTCCTTGAATAGTATTTTAAACAATAAAACGACATTAAAGTGTGAAATTAATGATAGCTTAACACTAAAGATTTATAATCCATCTTCAGATGCTTTTCTAGAAAAAAATATTACTTTAGGGCCACGTTATTATATAGGCCTTAGATATGAATATACAACTGATGGACTTGGCTTGAAAATAACAGAAATTCTTTCTATAAGTGAAGGTGGAAACAATTTTGGTAATATATCAGCTGGATTAACTGTAATAAAAATTAATGGAATTCCTATAAATGTTTCAAATGGCGATACATTAGAGAAAGTTTATACCTCTTCTTTTAAAAATGATATTATTTTAAATGACATAAATTTTAGCACAAATTCAGCTAATTATACTTTAGATCTTAGGATCGATGGAGTTTTAATTGGAATATTTAGTAATTCTTATTTTATGTATAAGAATGATATTGCCAAATTCTTTACTAGTTTTTTTCCCGAGTTTTTACTAAGAGAATTATCATGGCTCTTTATAATAGCGTTTAGTATTACCTTATTCAATATGCTACCTTTGCCTGTGTTTGATGGGGATAGGGTTGTTAAAGAATTAATTAACTGGGGTATAGGAGAAAATTACAAATCATTAAAGAAAAAGAAAGAAAAGTTTTATTTTAAAAAAGCGGATAAAAATTATGAACTTTCAGAGTATCGCGTTGAAAAAATAAACTCTATAAATATAATAATAAAAGATCAATCAAAATTTATTGAACCTAGTACAATTAAACTTTCAGAAGAAAAATTTGAAATAATTGATAAAATTGGGGATGGCTTTAAGGATACTGTTTTATTGAACCTTCCTGAAGAAACAAAATTAACTGAAGATGCGGTAATTGAAATTTCTTATGAATATTACTATGATGAGAAGAGAAAGATAAAGAATTTAATTCTAAATTCACTAAGAGCGATTACCTTATTTATTATCGCAGGTAATTTTATTTTATCTTTTATTAAATTTGGTGGATTTTTCTTTTGGATTTAATATTAAAATTTTATTTTTTAAATGGTATTAATGGCTAATTACAATATTTTCTTGAAGAAAGGTAAATGTTCTTATTGCAACAATTCAGTTGTAATTGAGAGAAGATATTCAGGTGAAAACCTCTGTCCTAATTGTTTTGAGAAAAACATCGAAAAAAATATATATAAAACCATTTCAAAATATAAGATGTTAAACTCTAATGACAAGATTATAGTAGCACTCTCTGGCGGTAAAGATTCATTTACTCTTTTATATAATCTCTCTATGATTCAAAAAAACCTCTATAATCCTGAACAACTCATAGCATTAACAATAGACGAGGGCATAAAAGACTACAGAGAAAATAGCATTAAAAATGCAATGGAAATATGTAAAGAACTAAATATCGAACATCATATCATCTCGTTTAAAGAAAAAGTAGGTCTAACTTTAGATGAGATTATCAATATAAAAAAAAACCTCCCTGATTACAAATATGCTTGTAATTATTGCGCAACAATAAGGAGAAGATTATTAAATGATGGAGCTAAAGAATTTGGAGGAAATATCTTAGCCATGGGACATAACCTTACAGACATAGCAGAAACTTTTCTGATGAATATTCTCTACAAACGTTTTCACTTAATAGCAAATCAATATTTATTTAAGGAAGAAAATTCAAGAGTAAATCAGTTTTTTATTAAAAAAATTACTCCATTAATGAGAATTCCTGAAGAAGAGATCTTCTTATATGCAAATATTAAAAAGTTCAATTATTACCCTTCACATTGTCCCTATAGAGAAAGAGATCCAATAATAAGAAAAAGAGTCTTAGATTTTATTCAAGAATGTAAAAAATCTAGCCCAGAAATAGAATTTAATTTACTCAATGGTTTTTTAGAATTGTCGGCTATACTCTATAATCATGATGAAAAAATAGAATATCTAACATGCCAATCTTGTGGTTATCCGTGTACAAATGCATCTATTTGTACTTTTTGCAGTTATTTAAAAGAGTTGAATCAATAGGATTTTTCAATCAAATATTCTCCCATTTCTTTTAGTTTATCGTATTCCCTTATTTCTTCCTTGAATAAAGGTACTTCAATTAAATTCTTATGCAAATTCTCTCTAAATATTTTTTTTATTTTTATTAAATTTTTTTCTTGCATTTCTCTTCTTGCTTTACAAAATTCACATAGTTCAGCAGTATCTTGGTATAACTGATTCACAACTATATTAGAGACGGAAATGTTATTTTTTATTAATTCATTTAATAAGCGTCCAGTTTCTGTGATAGCCATTTCCTCAGGGATCATTACAATTATAAATGAATTCTTAATAGGATTTGTAAGATCTTCTCTCGCATTTAAAATCGATTCATTTAATCTTTCCAGAACATCTAATGAATTATCTTTTTCTTTTTCTTCATGTGTAAATAGCCTTTTTACAGCCCCAAACATATTACCTATTTTTACTCTCATTTTTATCAGTTTTCCTATCCATCCAGATAAAGTTTCAGGTAGACTTAAAAATCTGAGAGTATGTCCTGTGGGGGCAGTGTCAAATATAATTAAATCATAATCATGGTTTGTCTCAACAAACTCTAATATTTTTCCAAAAGCTAAAGCTTCATCAATTCCTGGAGGAGTCATTGAAGTTAGTTCTTCCATGTCCCCAAAAAGTGGCATATTTTCCATTAATCCAGACATACCCATTTCTTCCATTGGATTTATATTAGTTATTCCCTTAAATTCTGCCATATTTACCTTAGGGTTAATCTCTAAAGCAGTAAGATTATCTATCCCTTCAATAGGAGTAGGTACACCGGGTAACAATTCAACACCTAAACTATCTCCCAAAGAATGAGCAGGATCGGTACTTATAATCAATGTATTTCTACCATGCTCTGCTGCCCAAATTGCTGAACTTGTAGCACAACTCGTTTTTCCTACACCCCCCTTACCCCCAAACATGATCATTTTTAAATTTAATAAAAGATCCTTTAATTGCATTTTTGAAATTACACCTTTTTGGTTATTTTGAATGAAATTTATTTAAACCTTCTCACTATTAATAGTCAATTTTATACCTAAGAATAGCAGCTATTCCACCGAAAGTACTATATAACATTTCACCCTCTTCTGTTTCAGTTGATAAAATTTCTATGTCTGTACCAGTTGATTCAGCTATTTCTCCAAGCTCTTCAATTATTGAATTAATTTCGATAATTTTAAATGAATTTGAACTACATTTTGGGCAATTCTCTTCTTGGATATCTCCTTTAAATTTATTTAGTGATCGTTTCTTTAAAGTTCTATTTTCGCTAAAATCACAATTTGAACATCCTAATTTGACTATATGTGTATCCAGCTTCTCAGAAAGTAAGAGCATACCAACAGCACCGTAGTTCAATGCCCTTTGTATTTCTTCTAACCCATAAGTAGCTAATCCTGTCTCATTAGAAATTTCTTTCATAAAGCGCTGCATAGCTTCTTTTTCACGAATATATTTAACATTTTCGATTTGGTCTTTAACTTTTTCTATTAAAGCACGAATTCCTTCACCACCACCATACCCAATATCTACGGTGTCAAATATTTTATCTTGTAATCTATAATCTAAACTCTCATCTTTTACAAATTTATCTTTTGAAGGACCCGGACCTCCTACAAAAATACCCTGTAAATCTTCAAATTTTAAAAATACCTCATTTACCTTTTCAGAAATTCGTCGATAGAAAGCAATTTCAGCTTCTTCGTTTAACCTTTCAAATCTTTTCTGTGATTGGCCACCTGCTGAATGTTTCGAGTGAATACCAGAAGTAAATTCTTTTACAACTTCTACCCTGTTTCCTTTAATATAACCAACAGCAGAATTTTTTCGACCAATTACTAATAAACCATAAGTCTCCGTAGGTATAAGCATTTCCTCTAAAGGCCATAGTAAATATTCGCTTGCACAGTGATATCTAAATGTTTTAACTCTATCAGGAGGTTCTACAATTGTTAATTCATTTCTTTCTGTACCTGGGGTGTTATTTTGAGGTATTGCCCCAGAAAATATAACTAAACCATTTTCAGGTATTTCTCTTATGTTTTTTAATTGTCCTAAGATACTATTAATACTATCTAATACATTCTTTCTGGTTAATTTTGATTTAATATTTTGACTTTCACTAATTTCGTTCTTTAAATAATTTGTTACGTCTGAAATTTTCTTATCGTGAGGAATATACAATGAGATTAATTCTGTATGAAATCCTTTTTTATTCTTAAGTTCATCTATTTTCTGTTTCGTTCTATAGATCTTTAAATCATTTGGTTTCTTTTTTTCCACTGCACTCATATCCATCTACAAAGATTAAAAATTATACAAAAAATTAATATTTTTTCTTTATACCAATCTATATAAAGAACATTATTTAATATATGTGAAATTATATGTCTCTGAATGGAAATCAAAACAATAGTATCCCTGAAACGCACCCACGATATCAAAGTTTAAAATTTCGGCATAAAATTATCGAAGGTATGAAAAATTTAGTAGTTGCAGAAGCGGGATTGATAGCACATGGTAGAGGTGAATGTTTTGATTATATTTTAGGTGAAAAAACAACTAAAACCGCGAAATATGCAATAAGAGCCGCTGTAGCAGCTCTATTAATAGCAGAAAAACCAGTAATTAGTGTGAATGGAAACGTTGCTGCTTTAGTTCCTAATGAACTTGTGACTCTATCAAAATTATTAAATATTCCTCTTGAAATTAATTTATTTTACTACAAGGAAGGACGAATTAGGGCAATCAAGGATGTTTTAAAAAAAGCTGGAGCTACGGATATTAAAGGAATCAATGAAGAAAAAATGATTGAACTTGAAGGACTTGAAAGTAATAGAAGAAAAGTAGATTTCATCGCAAAGGCAGATGTTGTCATGATCCCTTTGGAAGATGGTGATCGTACAGAAGCATTGAAAAAATTAAATAAAAAAGTAATAGCTGTTGATTTAAATCCTTTAAGTAGAACCGCTCTTTGGGCTGACATTACAATAGTCGACAATATCATAAGAGTCATACCTGAAATGATAGAAATCGCAAACCAATTAAAGAAATTAAATGACCGCGAATTAAATGATATTCTGAATAACTTTGACAATAAATTGAATATTCAAAACACACTGGATCTAATAATTGATTATATTGAAAAACAAAAAGTAGAAGCATTTAAAAACCTTAAGAAATGAATTTATGAATTCTCTTGATACATAAAAACTTAAAAGTTTCAAATATTATAACTTATATATTAATAATACTATTTTTGAGTTACTAATCTTTTGAGCAAGTTAAACGATGACTACTAATAAAGATACAAAGATAAATACTTTTAACAATATAAGCAATCAAAGAATCATTATAAAAAAATGTAACTTGGATGATTTAGACGGTGTAATAAAAGTAAATGAAGAAGAACTTCCAGAAGACTATCCATACTTCTTTTATAAGAGTATTCTTGATAATTATCCCGAATCTTTTCTAATAGCTCAAGATAGTTTCGGAAAAATTATTGGTTACATTATGTGGAGAGTAGAAAAGACTCCTTCTTTAGATAGTTTACGATATGTCAATAAAGGGCATCTTGTATCGATTGCTGTCTCTCAAGAATATAGAAAGAGAGGAATAGCAAAGAGCTTATTAACAAATAGCATGCAGACGATAAAGAAATATAAGATTCATGAATATGTTTTAGAAGTAAGAATTTCTAATTATAACGCAATTAAACTATATGAACAATATAACTTTCAAATCTCAAATACCAAGAAAAATTATTATCGAGACGGAGAAAATGCTTATTGCATGACCCTAAAAGCAAAGAAAAGTTAAATTGATGAAGATTCTAATCCTTTAATTAAGTGAGTTAATAATTCATTTATAGGAACCTTAATACCTAATTCTTTTGCATATTTTAACACCCTACCATTAATGAAATCAATCTCAGTAGTCATTCCATTTAAAATGTCCTGTAACATCGAATTCTTATTTTCAGATGTTCTTTTCGCAATATTATAAGTTTCAGTGATAAAATCTTTATCAGATAGCTGAATCTTTTTCATTTTCGCAACTTGAACTGCTTCTTCAATAGCTTCACCCATCAAATGTTTTAACCCTTTAGATTCCAATAATTGACCATTTTTTAAATTTGCTAATGCCCCAAAAGCATTAATTCCTACATTTACAAAAACTTTCTCCCAAGATTCTTTATTTATATCTTTTACAATTTGAGTTTCTAGACCTGCTAATTGGAGAAGCTCCTTTAAAATTTTTAAATCCATATTTGCTTTTTCTAATTCAGCGCGATTCTTATTGATATCTCCTAGAAATGGGAAACCAATTTTTGTAAATCCGTCTCCAGTATGAATTAAATTACCTGGTGATTCCAAAAATGCTCCATTTGAAGTTACAACCCTTATTAACTTTGATTTCGATAAATAATTACTCACAATATCTTCGTTTCCAATCCCATTCTGTAAAATAACTAACCAGTTGCTCACATCAATAAGTTTTTTATATTGAAGTACAGCTTTTTCTATATCGTATGTCTTTGTTGTAAGAAAAATATAATCAAATCTAAAAGAATAATCCTTTTCTAAATTTTCTTCTAAAATTTTTTCGTTTTCATAAGCGAGCATATTTTTTATTTCTTTTACATCTTGGTTCTTATGAATCCTTAAGCCTCGTGTGTTAATAGCTTCCTTATGTTTTTTCATACAAAAAAATATTACTTCTAATTCATAAATATCAGATTTAATATTTGCTAAGTATCCACCAAATAAACTACCTATAGACCCAGCTCCAATAAATCCAATTCTTAATTTTTTCCTAGTCAAATTCCTTCAAAAATCCCATATATTCTCAAAATAGATTAAAATATTCTTATCTTAGTTCTTTCAAATTTATTTTAAAAACTTATCTAAATCTGTTTGACCTTTCGAATATTCTCCAGATTTCTTTTTAACATCCAAAATGCTAACTCTTTCTGGTGAATTCCTTGGCTGGAGCGCCAATTCTTTCATTAACATTAAAGAATTTTTCGCAGCATATCCGGAAAAATGATTATTAAAATAGATTCCAATTCTATCCACTTTTGGAATTATTTCGCTTATTGATCGTGCCCATCTCTTTATTTCTTCTTCCTTAAAAAAATAATCAAACCAAATTTTTTTTCCAAAACCATGAAACCTAATATATGCCAATTCCGGATTGGTTATATCCATTCTGGGAGGTAATAAAGGTTCAATAACAGCACAATATATCAATGACTTTTCTCTCAAATATTCAAATACCTCATCATCCATCCATGATTTATGCCTAAACTCCACGGTTAAATGATATTTTTCCGTTTTAAGATCTCCTGGCCAATTATTTACAAATTCTTTTAAATTGACAAAATGGTCTCTTTTATTAAAAGTTGGAGGTAATTGAATTAAAAATGATAACAACTTTTTAGCATTAATTAAGGGTTCCATTGAATTTAAATAATGATTTAAATCATTCAAGCATAAATCAATATCTAATTGATACTTGTGTGTTATTGTTTGAGGTATTTTTGCTGAAAACAAAAAATTACTTGGTGTTTTATTTACCCAATTTTGAACAACCCACCTCGAAGGAACATTATAAAACGTGGTATTAATCTCGTTAGTATAAAAAACTTCAGAATAAAACAAAAGAAAATCCTCTTGCTTTAAACTTTTAGGATAAAAAGGACCAATCCATTCATCATAACCCCATCCAGAGGTACCGACCAAAACCTTACTAACCATATTTAGCTCTCTATCGTGAAAATGCTTTTATGATATCTTCAAAATCATCATTTCCTATTGCTAATAATTAACTATATTCGTATTTAAACTTTAAAATTCACTTAGTTTTTTGATTTTAATTAAGTTTTTTTTGATATTAATAGTTATTAACTCATTAATTAATAAATCTCAAAATCTCTAATTTGGCTTTTAAATTTTATGAATTTAGATCATAAAATTTTTAACGAAGCATTTACTCTAATATTTCGTCGATAGCATTAATAATGTCACTTGAAGAATATTATTCTGCTCATTGACAAGTTATTGGTTAGAAAAATATCTCATCGATAATTGATGATATACAGCCAATAGCTGGCTTAGGCCTCACTGAAGTACACCAAAAAAGACTTCGGTCTGAAAAATGGTGCCACAGGAAGTGAGTGCTTAAACTGACCTCCACTTTGGTTGGTTTAAGAGAACCGAAGCCAAGCATGAAAAATCGTGCTCATAAGAACATACTCCCTATATTATTAAAGTCTACTTATTAATCGTCTCGATTTAAAATTTTTTTACCAATTCTGAATACGTAAACCCTTAGGTAAGTAATCTGAATCTTTCCTCAATTAGACTCCAATACGCCTCCGCTATTTGGTGAATATCTTGGCTTGGGCACCGATGAAGAGCGTGACAAGCTGCGATAAGCTCGGGTTAGTCGCATGAAGACGCTGACCCCGAGATTCTCGAATAGGACATCCGCTTGCGGCCTAATAATCCGCAAGATTCCCTTAAGGGAAGGGGAACCCTGAGAAGTAAAACATTTTAGTATCAGGAGGAAAAGAAAACAATAGTGATTCCGTGAGTAACGGCGAGCGAAAGCGGAATAGATCAAACCGAATCCCTAGGGAAACCTATGGGAAATGTGGTGTGTGGACCTCGTACGACTTCCCTAGAGAAGATGAATACTCCTGGAAAGTTGAGCCATAGAGCGTGATAGCCGCGTAACTGTAATCTAGAAAGTTGCTGCGAGAGTTCCCGAGTAGTGCGGGATGGTTTTCTCGTACGAACGAGCCAGATACACGCTGGCAAATCTAAATATGTCCCAAGACCGATAGCGTAATAGTAGCGTGAGCGAAAGATGAAAAGTAACCCGGAAGGGCCGTGAAAAGTGCTTGAAACCAAATAGCTTAGTAAGGATGCAGCCTGAAAGGATAGATTCTGCGCGAATGAGTTCTGGTGACAGAACATCAGAGCACAGAGGACTAGGGTTGCATCATCAGTCTGGAATCATTGGCCAGGGAGTTTATAGTAGAAGCAAGCTTAAGTGTCTCGCGACACGAAGGCATAGGGAAACCAATATTCTTGCAACCTAACTATCACATTAGGAAGGTCTATTCGTTGATGAGTGGTTCAGCCTCTCTGATAACGCTTAGTGAATCCTTCTAAGGAGTTAGGCCAGAAGAATGGTCTACAAAGGGCCAAGAGTTTCTGCTATAATACCCGAAGCCGGTCGATCTATTCCTGGTTAAGATGAAGTCGTCCGAAAGGGCGATGGAGGTCTGCACCAGTGCTGATGTGCAATTCGCTTGGATAAACTGGGAATAGGAGCAAAAGGCTAATCTAGATCGGTGATAGCTGGTTCTCCCCGAAGTTGGTATCAGCCAAGTCTCAGACGAGGTCGCCAGTGACGTAGAGCACTAATTGTGGGGTACGGGGAAGGAATTCCTCGCCTCGCTCTTAAACTCCGAAATTGCTGGCACTATAGACTCTGGGAAACGGGTTGGTGGGCGTAAAGTCCATCGCCGAGAAGGGAACAACCTAGACTTGGGTTAAGGTCCCTAAGTGCAGGTTAAGTGTTACACTAAAGGGCGTTATATTTCTAAAACAGCAAAAGGATAGGTATAGAAGTAACCATTCCCTAACGAGTGTGTAACAACTCATTTGCCGAGAAATATAGCCCCGAAAATGGACGGGGCTCAAATCTGCCACCGAGACCCAAGAGCATGGGCGGAAGAACCCCATGATCTGGTAGGGGAGCGTCCGGATGGAGCTGAAGCAGGGGCGTGAGTTCCTGTCGATCTGTTCGGAGTGAAAATCCTGGTGATAGTAAAAGCATAGATGGGTTAGAATCCCATCCGCCGAAAGGGCAAGGGTTTCTTTGCAATGCGTCGTCAGCGAAGAGTTAGTCGATCCTAAGCGCACCCTTAACTGGCATGCGCGAAAGGGAAACAGGTTTATATTCCTGTACCACGGCACTACAAATAGCGGTAACGCATGGCTCCATGCTAACAGTTCCGGATAAGTGGAATAGGGTCGTCGAATATCTCCCTATTTAAATGTATAAGGCTGGTGAATAGAGTAAATCTTAGACCCAGCTTAAACCATGAATAGCCATCCAATTGTGGAAGGTTCCGCTGATTCCAGGACTTAATAAAAACGCATGAGCAAGAAATGCCGTGATCGTACCCAGAACCGACACAGGTGCCCCTAGGTGAGTAGCCTAAGGCGTATTCGTGTAAAGGAGGCTAGGGAAATCGACAAATTAGAGCCGTAACTTTGGGATAAGGCTTGCTTGCGAATTTCTACACGCAGCTTCGGCAGTGTGTGGGGGCTCACAAGTTGCAATAACTAGGGGGGGACGACTGTTTAACAAAAACATAGGTTTCTGATAGAGCGAAAGCTTTTTTACAGAAGCTGAAACCTGGCCAGTGGCAGTTGATAAATCCTGGTTACAACCAGAGTAAGTCCTGCTAAACGCCGGGAGTAACTATACCGCTACGTCACACTGACGTGCGGAGCTAAAACTCTCTTAAGGTAGCCAAATGCCTTGTCTGGTAAGTTCAGACGTGCATGAATGGTCCAACGTTCTCCCTATTGTCCCAGCCTTCTGACGATTGAAATTACACTCCGGCGAACGGTCCGGAG
>Ga0114930_10000426_pt1 | contig 44177 bp, 29 predicted proteins | sample AnhtaG_FD_87300 | JGI IMG/M metagenome (GOLD analysis project Ga0114930, IMG submission 87300) | Deep subsurface microbial communities from Anholt, Denmark to uncover new lineages of life (NeLLi) - Anholt_01485 metaG | ecosystem: Environmental > Aquatic > Marine > Oceanic > Sediment | place...
AGACGCAAAGAGCGCAAAGGAGGATGCGCTGAAAGTGCTGCGCACTGCAATGTGATTGGCAGATGAGCCGCAGATGAATGCAGATGGACACGGATGGAGGAATAACCGCAGAGGACGCGGAGACCGCGGAGCGGGATGGGTTGTGTCCGTAAAAAAATAGGAGGGGGGCGAAAATTCGGGCCTTTTCGGGCCTTTTTTGGGTACGGAAATTGCACATAATGGACTGGAGGGGAGGAGGATAGGGTGAAATCGGCTCGGGGTGAAAAAGGCCCGAATGGGGGGTAACCACGCAGCACGGAAAAATGGCTCAGAGGGCCTTTGCGAGTGCATTTTGATGGGTTTTTGGGTGTTTTGTGCTGAAAAAGTTGTCATTTTTGTGTCGTAACTCCTTGCAAGAGAAGTGATAGCATCCTTCCCTTTAAACCCGAAAACGGGCGATTTTCCCGGTGTTTTCCAGTACTTTCTCGACGAGAAGGCATACTGGAATGCCCTCATTATTCCGCGAACCGCAGAGAACGCCGAGGACGCAGAAAAGGACATCGTTTTTTCTCCATGGGGCCACAGGTTCGCTATTCGATGTTCACAAGTATTTGACACTATTATGCCATATTTGCTGCCATTTGTCAATAGACGAGTTTGTGCAAGGGAGGGACTGATTGGTTGAAGGCCTTTTGGGGTGGGGCGATGTGATAGAATGATGGCCGCTGCCACTGAGAACATGATTGGGCAGATGGGGGGAGGTGAAGGGGGAGGGGACGATCATGGTTGGCCGCGGCGTTTGGGCCACAGATAAGAAGGAGGGTTGGACGATGGCGGTTTTCATTCTTGGTGGTGGGGCGTCGTGCTGCACGAACGCTTATGGCGAAGATGGAAGGGGTCTCCTCCCCCGGTGCAGGTCGGAGAAGGCCAAGAGGGACTTCAGGCCGCCGGTTATGAAGAGGGTCTTCGGGGTGGCTATGAAGAACGACCTGTTTGATCGGTCACCGTGGAAGCCGATTCTGGAGAAAATACTGGGGGCACCCGGCGTGACGCTTGATGGCTTGGCGAAACGGGGCGCTGCCCTGGAGGACGCTTTGTCGAACGTGGAGACGGTCCTCTCAATGCTGGACGAGCTTGCGGAGACTGTTCATGTTGGCCCGGATCAACGCCCTTCGCATCTGGGTGCGGCTCCGGATATGGGAGATGTGCTGGAGATACTGAGAGGTGATCCGGCGCGCGGCGTTGAGCTCCTTGCAGAAATCGCGGCAGCTGGTCTTGGCGGCATTGGTTTGCAGGAGGTACTTTTTGCGAGGGATGCTCTTCTCACGTCCGTGGAGCTGGTGTATGGGCCGACCGAGCCATACGAAGGCCATGGTGATGCGCGAGAGTGCGAAAACTACCGCGCCTTCGTGGAGAAGCTGCGCCCTGGCGACACAATTGTGACGTTCAACTATGACTTCCTGTTGGATCGCATTCTTGAAGAAAGAGGGGGCTGGGGGACAAATAACGACGAGGCGCTGCCTGTTCGATTTAGGATTGGCGATGGCGAAGGAAAGTACCTGAAGCTGCATGGATCTGTTCTATGGTACGTGCGATACGAGGGGAGGGATGCCCACGTGCGATTCTTAGCCAAAGAGGGGGAGGGTAGGCCCCCAGGTGGCGTGCATTTCGAGCCATTTACGGCATGGCTTGACGAGGTTAAGCACGGTTGGCGCGGGCTTCGCCAGGAGAGGCACCCACACGATCGTAGCGAGCTTGGGGACGTGGAACCGCTGATCGTGGCCCCAACGTACAGGGAGAGTTGGCGGCCAGAGGTCAAGAAGCTATGGGACATGTGGGAGGCGGAGCTTCGGAGTCCAGATCTGGACGAGCTGTACGTCATCGGCTATAGCTTTCCGCCGACGGACGAGCACGTGGAAAAAGCCATCCGATCACGGGAGGGTGGCTACAGCGGGGTCGTAGTGAAGATCGTGACCAAGGGCGGGAACGAAGAGGTAGCCCAGTTGAACGAATGCGTGGCTCGGAAGTTCAAGGGAGCGAAGCAAGTGCGAGTTGAATGCGACAAGGGCTTCGGGCAGTGGGTGAAATCATGGTGGCGGTAGGGCCGATCCTCGTCGAGGTATGGGCGTGGTCAGCCCCGGGCGGGGCCAAGATTGAGGCCATCGTGTGATCCAGTTCAGCGGGCGAGTCCTTCGAGGGTGCTGCGGTGGTCGTTGATGGAGCGGTTGGCGATGTGGTTGATTCGCTTCAGTCGCTCGCCGTTCAGAGGGGCGGGAAGGAGGAGGATGCCGTCGCCGATCTGAATGGGTTCGTAGTCGCGGTCTCCGGCGACTTCCTGGAAGGCGTCGGGCATGGTCAGGTTGGAGTTCTGGCGTATTGGGTGTTCGGCGGACAGGATGACAGGATGGACAGGATTCCTGGCATGGTGGTTGGGGTTGCAGGTTGCAGGGGCGATGCACGTTGGGCGATGGCTGAAGCCTTTGTTCGGGAAGCCCGGCTGAAGCCGGCTCAGGGGAGAATACGGGCGCGCTTTGTGACCACCGACTGAAGCCGGTGGCTAAGAGGGGTGCAGGCTAAAGCCCGGCAGCCATGGGACCCTTTGGCGCTTGCCGGCCGTCTCCCGACTTTTGCCCCAGTACGCGAGTAGGGTGCGAGCTTTTATTAGAGAAAGGCCGCCGTAATTCGTCATCGTATTTCCGAACACGTATGCTAAGGCGGCGCCGGCTAAAGGCCGGCAGAAAGGGGTGCTGATGCATCGGGTCTCGGTTGGAGCCGGGGGCGAGGTTCGGTCACGGGTGTGGCGTATCTCACGGGCGTTGGGAGGTTATTTCGCCCCGTCAGGGCTTGGGTTTTTTGGTGACCTTGTTGTCCCAGGGCGTTGCCCCCTTGCCGTGCGGCGGATCGGCGCGCTGCCCGCGGGCGGGCCACCAGCAGGCGCTCGAGAGTTGTATCAGCAAACAGGGGCAGGCTGGGCTATGTTATTTCGCCGCTTTGGGGCTGGGTGAAGTTTTGACAGGATGAACAGGATTTACTGGATATCGTGGAGTATCCTGTCGATCCTGTCTAAGGCTCGGCTCAATGGCGGCGGATGTCACAAGGTGGGGGATTCATGGACTTCTTCGTAGGCGGCAGGTGGTGGGATGAGTTACGGATGGGGTTTGGGGATGCTGTGCTGGAGGTGGTTCTGCTCAAGGGTGGACAGGGGACTTCGGAGCGGCTGAGCGGTCGGCGGTGCGCCAGGGGGGCTTTGCCAGCGGCACGCGGGAGGGGTGTGGCTGTATTTGCGTGGCATGGCCGTGACGGGTGTCGTGTGTCGGGATCGCACTATTTCGCCCCTTCAGGACTTCCTCGACTGGGTCGGTTTGCTGTCCCAGGGCACTGCCCTGGGCTATTCTATTGTGCCCTTTCAGGGCGAAAAGAAGAGAGCCCCGTGACGTGGCACCACGCCGTGGGCGTGGCCCGTGAACAGTCATGGGCAAGATGCCCATGCCACAAAACAAGTCGAAGATTTTCATGCAGCGCTGCTTGCATCCGAAAGGAAATAGGCGAGTCGAAGGCGAAGGACCCAGCCGCCACGGAAATAGAGCCGCACCCCGCGGGAGACCGCTCTTGACGCAGGGGCGAATTCGCTATAGGTTGTTACGGAAACCGATTTTCGGAATTGTGATCTTCTGACAGCGGAATTGGATAGGAGGATGTTATGCGCCGCAATTGTGGTAGGGTGACCGTTCTGCGGATTGTGAAGTTGTTGACTGTATCCTGCCTGTTCGTGTGCCTTCCTGCGCGGGTAGCGGCCGAGTCTGAGGCTTCGGGGTTTGTTTTGGAGAACAGGTACATTTCGTATGGGGTGGAGCTGCGGGAAGGGGATGATGCGGAGGTTACGATTGTGAACAAGGTGCTCGGCGAGAAACACGAGTTCGAGTCGCCGGTGTTTATGGTGCTGACGGAAGACAGGCTGGCGGACATGTCGCGGAGCAAGGTTCATAAGGTGAGCACGTCAGGGAGTGCCGGTGATGTGCAAATGGCGGTGCTTGCCACGAGCTGTGAACGGGCGGGTCTTTCGATCTCGGTGCTTTATGAGCTGAATCCCGACGAGTTTTTCCTGAAGAAGACGCTTGGAGTTTCAAAGCTTGAGGCGGGAGAGGTTCTCGTTAAGCGGATAGATGTTGACATTGTTCGGGTAGCCGAGCCGAAGGAATTGGTGGAGTTTGCCGGGCTGGGGCAGCCGGTCTATTATCGTGACCTTTTCTTTGGAGTGGAGTATCCAGCCTGCACGATTCTGCACGACGGGCGGGGGAGAGTCCGCGTGGGGTACGAATACGGACTGCCGGTGGGGCTATCGGTGGTGAGTGGTCACCCCGCCGTGATTGGCGTGTCTCCCGAGGGTAAGGTGAGTAAGTCTTTCTTGCGGTACGTGGAGACAATGCGCTCTCGGCCACCGCAGCCGTTCATCCTCTGGAATAGCTGGTACGATCTGCGGGAATTCGATGAGAAGGCGTGTCTGGAATCGGTTCGCCTGCTGAGGGAGAAGCTCTGCCGGCCATACGGCATTCGGCTCGAGTCCATTGTGCTGGATGACGGCTGGGACGATCACCGAAGTTTGTGGAGGGTGGCGAAGGATCGGTTTCCATCGGGATTCACGAAGATTGAGCGGGAGTCGCTGAGGATCGCGAGCGGGATGGGTTTCTGGCTATCGCCCTGGGGAGGGTATGGGGAAGCGCAAAAGGAAAGGATTGCTTACGGGAAGGCGGAAGGCTTTGAGCTGCTCAAATCGCCCGGCTTTCGTCGGGAAGGATTTTGTTTGGCTGCCCCCCGATACAAGAAACGGTTTCGGGAGTGCGCGATTGGCTTTCTGGGCGATTACGAGGCCAATTATTTTAAGTTCGATGGTTTTCCGAGCTTTTGCCGGGATCGGTTGCACGGTCATCGGGTGGGGCTGTACTCGCAGATGGCTTTGACGGATGCGTTCATTGAGATCCTCGATGCCCTCAAGAAGCGGGAGCGCGGTCTATTCATCAACATCACGACGGGAACGTGGCACAGCCCATGGTGGCTGAAGCATGCTGATTCGGTATGGATGCAGGGGAGCGACTACGGGCACGACGGGTGGGGGAGCGTGCGGCAGCGGTCCATAACGTACAAGGACTGGAGGATGCATATCGCCTTCCGGGAGAAGAAGGCGCAGTACCCGCTCAACGCGTTGATGACCGTGGGCATTGTCAAAGGAAGGCACAATATAGATGCGTACCGAACGCCGGAGGAGGATGAATCGGAGAAGGACTGGCAGGATCACGTGATGATGAATCTGGGGATGGGGACGATGCACTTGGAGCTTTACATCAGTCCTTCGATCATGTCGGAGAAGGAGCTGGCATTTCTGGGCCAGAAGATCAGGTGGTGGGTGGACAACGCGAGAGTGTTCGCGCATACGAAGATGATTCTGGGCAATCCGCACAAAGGCGAGGTGTACGGCTACGTGCACTTTCGGCAGGATGGTCAGCCCCCGCATAAAGGGTTCGTTTTCATTCGCAATCCTTCGCTGGAGAAGAAAAAGGCGGAGATTGTGTTCGATAATTCGGTTGATTTGCCGAGAGGCGCGCGGCATGTGAAGCTGGAGAAGATATATCCGGGTGGAGGGGGATCAGCTCGGCGGGTCGCGCGTGGCGAGGAGGTGTCGTTTGAGCTGGAACCGTTGGAGACGAGAGTTGTTGAAGTGCGGTGGGAAAACGAATAAGGAGCGGCGCTGCTGAATTGCCTGCTTTGTTGACCACATGGAATTCACGTGAGGAGGCAAATTGAAAGACTGGTTTTGTAATGTGTTCATGCTGGTTACGCTGGCAGTCGCCTCGTTTCTGGTTTCAGGGGTGAATGTCGCCTGTGGGGCTGTCAAGGCGCGGTGGATGGAGGCGGAGATTCTTCACGATCTCGTCGAGGAATTCGGTTCAGCGGAGGTCGCGAATTGTGCCGAGAGTTCCACCGGGGATGTTCGTGGGAACGAGCGGATGAACTACTCGCTGTTGAAGCGGTACGTGTTCCTCCATCCTCCCTCTGGCGAGGCAACGGCGGCGACGGTGACCTATTCTATGCTTTTTCCACGGCTGGGGAGGGAGGAAAGGCTGTTGTTCCTTTTCGCGGTGGGGCTGAGGCCGGGTTGGCGCGATGCGGACAAGACGGGTGCGGATGGCGTCATCTTCCGTGTTCTGGTCAACGGAGAGAAAACTTACGAGCAACGGTGGGACAGGGACGGTTGGTGTTACGCGGCTATTGATCTTAGCGAGTACTCGGCGGGGAGGGTTCGGCTGACGCTAGCCTGTGATCGAAACAAGAACAGTTCGGCTGACTGGGCACTGTGGGGGGATCCGAGGATCGTCTTGTTGCGTCGCGCTTCGAGGTCTTACGGGGTATCCCCGCGACCGAATTTGTTCGCCTTTCGGACCTCATCGGGCGAGGAGATCACGGCTGAATGGCCAGCCTTGGGCGAGAAGGGCGCCGGGGTCATCCAGGCAGCCAAGAGGAACTCGAGAAATGTGCTTGGTTGGTTTCCCGCGCCTGCTTCCCAGGAGGGATCGCCTCGCTTGCCTCGAATGAAACTGGCGAGCGGTTCTGACCCTGTCCTGGAGGACACTGCCGTTGTATCTTACAGGCCTGAAGTCGAACTTGCCTCCATCGGCCAGTCTCCCGCCGTTGTCACTCCACACGAGTCCTTCCGGGTCGTCGCCGCCTTGAAGAATACTGGGGAGGGTGCGCTCACTCCTGAACATGCTTTCAGAGTGCGGCTGGGCCTACCGAGAGGATTTCAGCTTGGCAAAGCCGAGACTGCGGAAAAAGTTCTTGGCGAGATCGCGCCTTCCGAGGAACAGCTAATTTCATGGAGACTAACCGGCCCTCCGGAGGGGGGGAAGTTCCGGTTCGGTTTGAGAATCGGTCTTGCCGTCCTGAGGACATTCGAGGTTGTTGTTTCCCCGCCGGCAAGAGGGATTCACTACGGCTTTGTGAGCCCGGAAGCGAGCGGCTTTCATGAAAAGGATGACTTCCTTCTTCTCGAAAAAGGGAATAAGCGGATCGCCTTTGTGCGGGACAATGGGCGGTTTCTATACGGGACGGTTCTTTTGAAGATGGGGGGACGGTGGAGGTCGTTTGGGCATCTGGCGCCGTTCGCGGAGCTTTCCATCAAACTTCGCAATGGAGGGACGCAGAAGATCGAGATTCAGCCCTCCAAACACGAGCGCCTTCGCACCGTGGACGGAAAAGCGCTCACGGATGATGAGCTTGCGATTCGCTTCACCGAGCGGTTCACGGACGGCGATTCGGTGAGATGGGGATTCAATCAGTCGTTCACATTGAGAAAGGAGTCGCTGTGGGTGGACGTCGAGACTTCGCTGGTGGCCGACGCGCCGAGAGAGATCGCTCTGTTTATCGCGCCGAAGCTGCTTGCGGGGGATGGAAGGAAAGATTTCGGGGCGTCGAAGGATCAGGCTCTTTTCCCTGGACTGGAATATCTTGGAAAGGACGAACCTTCCTCCAGCACGCGGGACATCGCGGCTCCGCACAACAAGCGGTTTACTCCTCATCCCCTTCGCGTCACGATTCCGCTGATGGCCGTTCGAGAAGGGGAGGCAATTGTGGGACTTTCCTGGGATGTGCACCAGAGGTGGTATCTTGAGAGGGAAATGCCGATGCCTCTCTTTTCGTCGCCGAACCAGTTTCCCTTGCAGGATAACCATCTAATGAGCATCGTGGTGCCGACAGTGCCGGAGTTCGTTGAGGAAGGGGCGCTTAGCAGCCAGCGCACTCTTTCTATTGCTGCGGGCATGGCCCTCCGTCTCAAGGCTTCGATTCTCCTGATGACCGGCGTGGCGGACATTGCGGACGCGGCTGTGGCCTGGGTTGAAAGGCATGGTCTGCCAGAGGTCAGGTACCCCCGGAGCCTCGAGGAGGAGATCGAGCTGTGCCGACACGGCTTTCTCGACAGCGTGTGGGACGGGGCTGATGGGGGTTGGAGCCATTGTGTCGGGTGGCAGGCCGGCCCATATCCCGGGTACTGCACGCTTCTCAATATGGACTATTTTCTGAGCGGTGACGATGAGGTGCGCAAAACCCTGCGCGAGCGGATAGACCTTGTCGTCCGCAAGTGCCTTGAGAAGTTCGGTCCGGGTAGTCTCTGGCGACCTGATGCCTGCCACATCCTAACGGGGGAACTGCCATTTCTTGAAGGGCGGGTGGTGCGGTGCGTCGAGAGTTGGGAGCGCGCTACGGACAGAATCACAGGGAGGCAATCGCCGGATGGCTCTTTCCGGTGGCGTCCGGATGCGAGGCGAGCGTCTCTCGGAAAGCCTGGCGACACCACGAGCGGGATGTGTGCCAGAGGCGCGAATCAGATTCTTAGAGAAGCCATTGTAACGGGTAACCGCAAGCACATCGAGGCGGCATTCAAGGCCCTCGAGTTCCTGGACAGATACACGATTCCAACGGGCGCTCAGGAATGGGAATGCCCGATTTATGCACCGGACGTTCTCGCCGCGGCGTACGCGGTTAGCGCCTTTGTTCACGCGTATGAGATAACCGGGGACAATCGCTATCTGGAAAATGCCAGGTTCTGGGCGAAGACCGGCATTCCTTTCAATTATCTGTGGGATCGTGGCGAAGACATGCCGCAGATGAGGTACGCGGGCATTCCGATCTTCGGCGCGACGTTCTACACGCATTCCTGGCTGGGGCGGCCTGTGCAATGGTGCTCGCTCGTTTACGCTTATGGTCTGATCCGGCTTTCCCAGTACGACAGTTCGTTCAACTGGCGGCGTCTCGCCGAGGGGATCACGGTCAGCGCGATGTGGCAGCAATACACCGAGGGGAAAAGCAAGGGCTGCTATCCGGATTCGTGGGACCTTCTTGAGAATCGCCCGAACCCGGCTGACCTCAACCCTGAGAACATTCTTGTCAACCTGCTTGCGCTGAATGGATACGATCCGGGTCTCAAGCACAGGGTTCTCAGGCAAAACGAGGATTCGATTTTCATCACGTCCATCGCGGAAATCCTCTCCGCCGACACCGACGGAAAGGGGACCATCAAGCTTCGGCTGAAGTTCTTCCCCAAAGCAAAGAGCTATATTCTCGTGGCCGGGCTTTCTTCGCGGCTGAAGCCTGAGGTCTTTCTCAATGGCAAGCCGCTCGCTTCGACAGAGGACGTTGACAGGGTGCCCGAGGGTTGGTTTTACGACTCTCGGAAAGGCTGGCTGGTGATAGCGCTGACGCATACGGCTGGAGAAGATACACTGCGGGTCCGTCTGCGTTCTTCGTGACGGTGGACGTTTCATTTCGCGAGCGGGTATGTGCCAGATTGGCCGTGTGACTGAGACTGTCGGTGCGGGGATGGCGCCAGGGTGTCGCAGAGGTTATTCTTCAGCAAGCATCTCGCCGGCTCCTGAGGGGCGGATGCGCAGGGATCGTGCAGCTCCTTGCCCGAAGAGGTGGTTCATCTTTGCTATGTACTGCGAGGTAATTTCGTGCGGCACGAAAGCGAGGATTGTTCCCGCGAATCCACCGCCATGCACCCGGCAGGCGCCTCTTCCTTTCAGAATCTGGTGGGTGGTGGCGAGGGCGACTGATAGCCCCTGTTCGGCGGATCGTTCCGGGGGATAGACGTTCTGGCAGAGCATCCAGGAACTCCGCCCCGATTCGTTCACCAGCCGGAGGAATTGTTTGAAATCTCCTTGCTCCAGTGCCTTGACCTGCTCCACCACCCTTTGGTTATCAGCGAAGAAATGGATTGCGCGAAGGATGGCTCTGTCGCCGACTTGTTCTCGCAGCTCCTTGAGAACACCGATGACCTGTTCGAGCGAGAATTCTCGCAACGCCTCACCACCCAGCACTTTTGCCACCGCTTTCATTTCTTCGGCGACTGAGGAATAGTGTTGGGTCAGGTCCGCGTGGCTTCCGCCGGTGTTCACCACGACAATATCGAATCCGCAGGAGTCGAGATCGAAATCAACTTTCTTAACGACGGGGTTCGTCGGCTGTTTGAAATCGATGCTCACCAGTCCGCCGACGGCACTGGCCATCTGGTCCATCAGGCCGCTCGGTTTGCCGAAATACTCGTTTTCTGCATACAGCCCCATCAAGGCGATGTCGTTTGGCGGGATCGCGCCGTCGTTGTACAGACAGTTCAGGATGGTCGCGATGAGAACTTCAAACGCGGCGGAAGAGCTCAGGCCGGACCCAACTGCCACGTCGCTGGTGACGCAGGCGTTGAATCCTCCCACTTTATATTCCTTCTCTCGGAAGGCACGGCAAATGCCACGGATCAATGCAGACGATGTTTCCTTCTCGGAGTCCTTTCTTTCGAGATCGGCAAGGTCAATAATGAAGGAGTGTTTGTAGCCCTGGGAGTAAACGGTCACCGCATTGCGGGAGGTGCGGTTAGCCACAGCTATGGCGTCCAGGTTTATGGCTGCGGCGAGGACTCTCCCGTGGTTGTGGTCGGTGTGATTGCCCCCGACCTCGACTCGCCCGGGGGCGCTGAAGAATCGAGCGCCCTGGCCTTGCGTCCCGAAGCGCTTGTCCTGTTCCTCGATCAGGCGTTCATACCGAGCGGCCTGTGCGGCGATAACATTCGCATCGTCACCATAGAGGCGTGATAGTTGACTCCTGGCACCCGGTATCTTCAGACGGTTGAGGAGTTCATGATGGGACGGCATCTATATATTCCTTTTGATACGGAGGTTTCTGTGTCTGGTTCGGATGATTCTACTAAAAACCCGGAAGACTTCAAACAGACCTGTATTGGGTTTTGGGCTGCTATTGCGGTTTGAGTTCGCAATAGCTTACACTTTGTTGAACGACAGATGTTATGGGGCAAGCGATTTGACCGAAGGGGCACACCGGTTTTGATCAAACGTCGGCTGCTCCATATGCCCGCTCGGCAGGAGGGCCAAGGGGTGCCGCGGAGGGCTCGAGGAATAGAACGATGATTTTAGCGCTGAAGATAGCTGTCGGACTGGTTATCGGGATGTTAGCCGTCGCATATCTTTTCTCGCGGCTGATGACGAAACCGCCGAGGGTTCGTGGGTCGTGGCCTATGGACTTCCCTGTGAAGTACCTGCATCAGGAATTCAAGAGCTTCGACGGGACGAGGCTTGCAGGCCTATTCATCCCCGTTGAGAAGACAAAAGGGACTGTGATCATAGTCCACGGCCTCGGAGACTGCAAGGAATCGTATGCCGATCACGCGGGATTCCTGGCCAGAAACGGGTACAGTGTTTTTCTCTTCGACCTTCGCGCGCATGGCCGCAGCGGCGGGAAGCACTGCACCATGGGTTACAAGGAGAGCAAAGACATTCTTGCCGCGATCAATTTCGTTCGGGAGAAGGGGTGGGATCAGGGGGGCATGTACCTGTGGGGCGTTTCGCTCGGGGCCACAGCTTCCCTCCTGGCCGCAGCCGAACATCAGGCAGTGAAGGGCATCATCGCTGAGAGCCCTTTTGTGTCTCTCGAGAAAACGGTTGCGCACCACGCGAAGCTATTGTTCCGTCTGCCGAGGTTCCCAATGGTTTATCTGATGCTGTTCATAACCAGGCTTCGGACAGGGGTGAGGCTGCCTGAGATTGATGTGGAGCGAGCCATGCCGCGACTTGAAGATGTTACCGTTCTCTTCATCGGGGGCTTGGCTGACCGAAGGATGCGGCCTGAGACCATCAGGAAGCTATACGATGCGAAGCGAGGTAAGAAATCGCTCTGGTTGGTCGCCGAGGCACGCCACTGCGAAGCTTATTCGATCGCGCGGGAAAAGTACGAGATAGAGGTGCTGAAATTCTTAGGCGAATGGCGCGCGGAATATGAATGAGAGGCCGCTGTACCGGGAGGTTGGCTGCCGCTTCGCTCATCGTGAAAGGTGTCTTCGTGTCTGTTAAGACTCTTTATTGTCGCGTGGCCATGCCTTGGACCTTCTCCTGAATGGAGTCAGCCATTGCGGACCGATTCCCCATCGATCAGCAGACGTCAATGCCAATTTCCCTGGCGTCATCCAGATTCTCAGCTCGGCTCAGTTCCCGGGTGAGGACTACGCTATTGAGGGAGGCGCCGGAAGAAGCTGTGATCAGTGTGATGTGTGGTTGGGTTCCGTTTCGGCCTTTCCGCGGCGTTCCACCAGCACCCACCGGGCGCAGTCGTTGAAACAGAACGAGCTACCTGACCGAGAGGAAAGGTGGTGAAGAGGACGTGCGGCAATCTCGTCTCTTTGTTCGATTATGCACAATGTACGGAGGGGGAGGAGACAGCGCACGAAGAGCGTGCTGGAGGGTAGCGAGGGCGGAAATCGCCGAAGATGGCTATCAGCAGACAAGCATAGGCTACCACCGTTAGCCCTGCCACGGATCGCCCGTATTGCAGTTTTCGAATTTCACGCGCCGTTAAGAAGCAAAAGCGCAAGAATCGCTTTTCATCACATGTTACATTCCGCATCTCGACCTTCGCCGGTCTGCTTCTCGCTCTTGCTGAACATGTTACGTGCTCTCCGAAGGGTCGCCTGCTTTCCCGTTTTCGAGATCAGTCGTTGCCTGGGAAGCGAGTCGCATGTTATGGTTTCCTTGGTCAGAAGTGCAGTTGTTGCCTTTCGGTGACACTATGCCGTAGGACTTTCTTACTGGCAATGCCTACGGGACGGAATGGGTGCTTGACGCTGGTCACAAAAAGGAAGTGGGCTAACATGATTGTGGGAGCTGTTTTTGTCGTCACATCCGTCCCTGTTCTTATCTCGTTTCTCTCGGGTGCGCACGCTGTCGAGTGGCATGTTGATGCTTCGGTCACAGTCTCCGGCGATGTGACTTCACCGGAAAGGGGATTCAAGACGATCCAAGACGGAATAGACGCCGCATCCGATGGAATGACTCGGGGCCGCTTATGGCGTGTATACTACGCCAGTCGGCATGACCGAGTGGGGTCTTCGGCGGCAACCATCCGGGAACATCTGATCCAACAAGGGAGGTAAGCTATGCGCAACGCGCGGACAACAAATATGTTGATTTTTCTGACGATAGCAGGCGTTGTCGTGGCCATGGGGACGCTGTCAAAGCAGAGCCCAGCACCGGCCGATCGGGCAGTGGCGGAGCAGCGCGCCCTCAAAGCCATTACGCTCAACACCAGCGCCTACAGTGTGGGACCGGGGAAGATCCATAAACGCTCGGTCAAAATCACCGCCAAAGAGCACATGCACATTGTTGCCCTGGAACACTTCGTGGGCGTCGCCAAAGGCTCGCTGAGCGACAATGGGCACATCCTTTCCACAAGTCCCGACAATCCCTGGGTGAAATGGGAAAAGGCCGGCACGGGAATGGAACCGAGCGGTACTATGGGGTACTTCGGTTACTGTGGACGTGATTACTACAGCGAAGTTGACGGAGTGGACGACGTGATGGCCTATGAATCCTTTCCGGCAGGTACGCACGTGCTGGTCCAGGGAGGCGAGGCACTCTACATGCACTGCTACGCGCATAATTTCTCGCCTGAAAACACGGGGGGGTTCCATCACATGGTTCGAGTTTTGTACTGGTGAGTCGAGAGGCCGGCTTGCCCTCCTTGGAGAACGGGGGCCTCAAGGGGTCAGGGCACCGTTGGCCATCAGGGATTGCACTTCGAGGGCAGATTTGTTGCGGTCCAGGCCAGCGATGATGCCAGCCGCGCCTCACCGGTTAGCATTGTATCGCTTAAGGGTCTCTATGCTGGCGCCCGTGGGATATCTGGCGGCCTTTGATATGTCGCCGTTGCTGCGTTCCAGCCCCTGCTTTCGCGCGGCGCCTGGCGACAGGAGTATGCGGTATGGTGGCTCCAACCCTGGTCTCGCTGCGGCGCCGTGATTCACAACAACTTGTTAGGCGAAATAGTGGGCTGAATCAACGATACACATAAGTAGAAGGACAACTATGAACACTGAAATCTATCGCTTCAAGGTAGGGAGTTTCGAATGCATGGCCGTCAGCGATGGCACTTTCACGTACCCTGACCCTACTACCCTTCTATTTGCCAACACGCCAAAAGGGGACCTTGAGCAGGCGCTTCACGAGCACAACCTCCAACTGGAGCGGTGGGCGCAGTGGGTGAGTCCGTACATCTGTCTGATGATTAACACCGGCAGGCACCATGTGCTGGTGGACACGGGCGCGGGTGGTATGGCAGCAACTACGGGAAGACTGATTCCCAATCTACAAGCCGAAGGAATCGCGCCCGATAACATTGACACGGTCATCCTCACACACGGCCACCCGGACCACATCGGTGGGAATACCGATAGTAAAGGCAAGCCAGCTTTCCCCAACGCTCGCTACGTTATGTGGAAAGACGAGTGGGATTTCTGGACCTCAGAGCCTGACCTGGCGCAACTGAAGGTTGACCAACACATCAAACAACTGCTGGTCACGTTCGCGCGCAACAACCTACCGCCGATTCAAGGCCAACTATACCCCGTTGACCATGAAATGGAAGTCGTGCCAGCCATTCGGGCCATCCGGGCTCCCGGGCACACACCAGGTCATATGGCAGTGGCCATTTGCTCGCGCGGCCAACAACTACTGTGCATCTCCGACGCGGCGCTCCATCCCATCCATCTGAAACAGCCCGACTGGCACTCCGTCTTCGACCTGGCGCCTGAACAGGCCTTGGCCAGCAGGCGTCGGCTTATGGACAAGGCCGCTGCCGAGAAAGCCCTGGTGCTTGCCTTTCATTTCCCCTTCCCAGGTCTGGGCCACGTCATCCAGAAGGAGGAGGCATGGCAGTGGCAGCCGATTGAGACGACAGGTTAGGACGTCGCCGAAGCCGTTTACGGGCCGGCCAGCGACATCATTACTTCCAAGTCAGAACGTGCCAGAAATGCCTCTTAACCATACCGCCATTTCTCAATGGATTTATCTTAGACCCCCCATTTCCTGATTTGGAAGTGGTCGCGCCGTACTCGAGATTTTCTGGCATTTCCCGGAGATCACGCACGTACAATGGAGGATCCAGCAGATAGTTCACTATGGCAAGGTAGGACTAAGCTCCTTATCGGCAGCTGATGGGGCCTGCATGGCCTTGCTGGCGGTCTCGGGCTTCTGTGCCGAGGCTTCGCACATCTTGTCTTTGTTCCCCCCCGAGCATCATCCTCTGCGAGAATGCCTCCTTCCTGGGTCGAGGCATTGTTGTCTCGAAGCCCAAACCAACCGTAGCCCCCAAGGAAGGAGGGATGCATGATGACCCCGTTACGCCAGAGGATGATCGAGGACATGCAGTTACGTTAGAGGCCCTCTTTGCCCCTACCACTGCATCCGCCTTGTCCCCAGCTTGGGCGAGAACAACCTGTCCTTCAGGTCAGGCGTTTGGCCGGAAAGGCATTATCGCCTCGGCGATGTCCGATGTCGCTTGGCTTTCTGCGGAACGGCACGCCTCCCTGCCCGCAAGTGCAGGAAACCGAACGCCGACCTTGGGTCTCGGGTCCACTGGCGATGGATGCCACGGAATGGCCAATGTGTAAATTCGGATACGACCCGATGACTATGCCGCATTTTTTAATCCGAGAGGGCCCGGCCATGACCTCTACGCAATCGCGGTAGACGCAGGCGTCAGCCATATCTTCGCTCTCGCCGCTTCGCCTACGGCTCGCAAGCTTGCGATGGTATCGTGTATGGGTCTTCTGGTATCATGAGCTGTTTTCTATTGAGGAGCATGTAGCCATGCGGCTCCGATTCGCCTCATTATTATTGACGATCAGCAGTATCCTCCGCGCTACCGCGGTTACGCCTGCTGGGGGCTTCCTCAACGGGCGGTGCGTTGCGCTCAACAGCAATAGGCTGTTGACGCACCGCGACGTGTACGCATGCCGTGAAGGTTCTGAAGTTGGTTTTCGAGCCAGAGCCATAGATGGGAGATTCGACTTCGGCGAAGTCCCCTCAGGCCGCTACAGTCTGGCCTTCATCAATCCCTGGTACAATTCGGGCGACGAGATGGAACGCACCGGCTGGGTCACAGGGATCGTGGTAGAAAAAGGCCGACGAACGACGGTGGATCTGTGCGGTCAGTGGGATGTCGGCCTGCTGCTGGGATCAAGACGGGGCAACGTCTGGAGTGACGGATACGCCGAACACGCCCAAAGTTTTGTCGCTCGCGGCGGGAATCTCATCAAACTCTCAGTTGGCGTGGCCTCGCGTCCTATGCCGATCGATGTGACCGTGCACCGGATAAGAGTGGACGGGCCACAGTTAGGTCCAGCGCGGTCTTTCAACACGACGCATGAAGGCCATGTGTTCTGGTCGGCTGGTGACGTGCCCCTCCTTCCCGGAGAACGGTACTTCGTAAGGCTTCGCTCGCGCGACGGAACGCCTTGGTCGGCATACCTGTGCGGCATAGGTGACGGCTATCCTTCTGGCCTGGCCCATTTTGACGGCCATGCCCAGCCGGGAACAGACTTGGCCATCAATATTTCGACGGATTGCGACGGACTGACGACCGCTTTCGCAGGACCTCCCCCGTTTGATTCCAAGGGCAGCAATCTCGGGGCCTGGGTGACCCAGAGTGCAGGCCAAACATTCGTGGCTTTGGGCACCAATATACTTCTGGCTGCAGTTCCGGTTGCCGTCGCTGGTACTAAACCGGAGTCGGAGACCATAGGTCAGGTAAGGTTGGGCTTGCGTGAGGACGGCCCTGATGGAGACCGAATCGCACCCCCTCGAGTGGTGCCTTTCGCCAACGATTGGCAGGCAGTGGCCCTCTGGTCTCCCGGCGAAGCCCGCACCGTCCCAGGGGATACCTATTACCTGGAGATATCCCTTGCCGGTGGCGCTGGGTTCTTCAGCTACGCCGGCTTTGACCGCTACTCGCTGGGATCCGCATTCCGCGACGGTAAGCCAGATATGGGAAGGGATATTTGTGGACGGGTTCTCTGTAATGGTGGGGGAGGTAAGCACTATGCCATATACAATGTGAGGATGGCGTCCGGCGATCTGTGCGATCACGGGGTCGTTAGCTTCAGCACCAATCAGCGGGTCACAGCGGAAGTGATTGTGGGCGGAGCCCGGTACACTGCCTCGCAGAAGCCCAGCTTGGAACACCAAGCAGACAACCCTTTGGCCGGCGCCAACAGTTTCAGGATCGAATGCGGCGACGGAGCGGTATCCCCTTGGTTCGCGGCCGGGACGGAAGGCACAGCGGAGCTGGCTACGACGGACTATCCCCCGCCTCCACTGGAGATGCGCAACCCGAGTTATCATCCTGGGCGGAACCTGCTGGTTAATGGATCATTCGAAGAAGCTGGGGAGTCGGGGATTCCTATGGGCTGGCAGATCGAGGGAGAACCGCACGGTTACACAACGGGGCCACAGCATGGGTTGTTTCCGCCTGACGGTGAGTGTATGTTCGGCTGGTCTCGCCGGCGTACGCCGGGGGCACCTCGGGCGGAAGTCCTGCGAACCGACCGCGTCTATCAGGAGGTGGCCACTCGGCCAGGCCAGTCATATATAACCGAGGCTTGGATTTACACCGCCGCGGTGCACGGCGACCCAAAGGACTTCTTCGATGGACGCGATGGGCAAGTGCGGGTCCGGCTTTTCGCCCAGCCCCAAGATAGCGGAAAAAGAGAACATGCGCACCGCACCCAGTTCTACTGCACTTGTAGCGAATGGCTACATATTAGGCACCTTTGGACGGCGCAATCATCCAGAACGCTGGTGGGGGCGGCTTTCTTCCAGTGGTACGATTTGGCGCGAGCTTCCGCCTATGTGGATAATATCCGTCTGACCGAGGTCGCTTCGCAGAGGGTGAGATATTCCAGTCGCACGTTGGGTATCTCGCGTTGACAGGTCATTTCCCCAAGCAATGTGCAGGCACAGTTTACGGAACGACGTCGGGGCGCTGAGGAAAGGGACTTCCAAGTGAAAGAGCCTCAAGGAGAAACGTGAATCGTTGTTTTTACCGGGCCCTCGTGGACCGCGGCTCAACTTCGATCGCGCCCAAACGCTTAACTCTGGGTCAAAGAGTGCATGGGCAAGGCGGCAGAAGTCCTCACAAGGGTCGTTCAGAAAATCAGAAGAAGGCAACGAATTATGTTAAAAAAACCGGAATACACTTCCCTCCCGGATCATGTTCGTCTCATTTGCAGCAGCCGTGCACGGCTCTCAGCCGGTGAGCTCGATGACCAAACAAAGGTGCCGCCTACGCAATTTGAGTAGTGACTGAATCGCGAGTTAAGCAAAGTCCCCAGTAAACCGGGGGAATCAATGACAACGTCAATACTAACATGTACAGTGGCCGGCGTGATCTTCGGTTGTTCTGTACCGATTGTTTGTTCGGGAGAGGAGTCGAAGCCAGGCGAGCTTGTGGTCTCTGATTGTTTCTGCGAATACGCGGCCAATCCGCTGGGCGTCGACGTGCCTCGGCCCAGGTTTAGCTGGGTGCTGGAATCGAGCCGTCGAGGACAAATGCAATCCGCGTATCAAATCCTTGTGGCCGGCAGTTGCCAGAAGCTGGATGCGGGTATCGGCGACAAGTGGGATAGCGGAAAAACCGCATCGGATCAGTCCGTCAATGTACCCTACGAGGGCAGTCCACTGACAAGCGGTGAAAAGTGCTGGTGGAAAGTCCGGTGCTGGGATAGGAACGGGAGCGTCAGCGCCTTCAGCGAACCGACTACGTTCGAAATGGGATTGCTGAACCAAGGAGACTGGCGAGGCCAATGGATTGGGATGCGTGCCAGCAACTCCATGAGATATGGGGAGGGCAGGTCTGGCAAGGCGCTTCTCCTCGACGGAGAAGGCGAGTCCGTACGAATCCCTCACTACGCAGAACTCAAGCCTGACCGGGCCATCACCATCAGTGCCTGGATTAGACCGACGCAGTGCAGTGAAACGTGGCGGGAGATCTATCGCAAGGAGGACGGACACGCCCGTCAACTTCTTGCGATTGGCAAAACCGGTGAGCTCTATGGGTTGTGGTGCGGCCTGGGGACTGGTGGGTTGTACATCGAACGCGGTGCGCCGCTGGCGGCTTCGCACCTACACGATGGGCGCTGGCATCATGTCGCCGCCACTTACGACGGGACCCACATCCGATTTTTCGCCGACGGCAAACAAATTGGCAGCCAGAAAGTAAACGGTTCGATCGACACCACTGGATCGAATCCTGCCTATGTTGGTTCGCTCAACGGCACCAGCGAATTCTTTGCCGGCGGAATCGACGACGTCCGAATCTATTGCCGGGCGCTCTCGGCAGCGCAAATCAAGGCGCTGACTGATGGGCCTCAAGCTGAAGACATCCCGGGCCTGGTGGGGTGGTGGAAATTCGACGGTAATCTTTCCAGTAGCGCTGGCGGCCTGGACGGTGAAGCGGTGGGCGGGTCTTGTGCTCCGTCTCCCCTCATGCGGAAGGAGTTCGAAATTGAGAAGGAAATCAAACGCGCCCGGGTATATTTCTCCGGCCTGGGTTGGTCCGAACTCTTCATCAACGGCCGGATGGTCGGCGACCATGTCCTCGACCCCGCTGCCACGGACTACGACAAGCGGGTCCTCTACGTAACCCACGACGTCACAAAACATCTCCGCCAGGGTCGCAATGCGATAGGCGTCATGTTGGGCAATGGATGGTACAGCGAACCCCCGTATCCCGGGTACGGCGACTCTCCCAGGCTGCTTTTACAGATAAATATCGAATTTGGCGACGACAGCAAGAGGAGCGTCGTAAGCGACCAATCTTGGAAGACCTCCAGCGGCCCAATTACCCGCAACGATATCTATGGCGGTGAATCTTACGACGCCCGGCTGGAGAAGCCGGGCTGGACTAAACCTGGCTATGACGATTCCGCCTGGGAATCGGCTGTGGTCAAGAAGAGCCCCGGTGGAAAAGTGGTGTCACAGCTTATGCCTCCGATCAAGGTGAACAAGACGATTAAGCCAGTGCGGCTCACCAATCCGAGACCCGGCGTCTACGTGTATGACATGGGCCAGCTGTTCGGCGGTTGGGCACGCCTTCGTGTCAAAGGCCCCAGCGGCACCAAGGTCACCATCAAGTATTCGGCCCGACTTCATAAGGATACTGGATTGATCGACAAGTCGCGACATCGCCGAGAGAACGAAACCGATTACTACACCTTGAAAGGGGACCCCGAAGGAGAGTTTTACCAGCCAAGGTTCACCTACCATCCTGTCCGATACGTTCAAATCGAGGGCTATCCCGGTCGGCCAACCCTTAAGGATCTTCAGGGCAGGGTGGTCTACTCGGCAGTTGACCTGTCCGGGGACTTCCACTGCTCGAATCCACTGTTAAACAACATTCATCGTAACGTCATATGGACGTTCACGAACGGCCTGTACGGCTTTCCCCTCGACTGCCTGCACCGAGAGCATTGGGCATGGCTGGACCCGGCAACGGTTGCCTCGACCTTGTATGCGAGAAAGTATATGCCGCTTTTCTGGATGAAGTGGCTCGATGATGCAAAGTACGCCCAGGATGATGACGGGGTCATCCCGGATGTTGTTCCGGCTTACCCCCTTAAGGGCAGAAGGAGAGGCGATCCTGCGTGGGCCACTAATTACGTGCTGCTGGTCTGGTATCTTCATCAATACTACGATGACAAACGCGTCCTTGAGGAACACTACTCCAGTATGAAGCGATGGATGGATCACCTCACCTCCATCGCTGAGAACCATCTCGTGAACAAAGGCCATTACGGTGACCATATGCTGCCAGGGGATGGCCCAGGCGAGGAACAATTTATCTCAAAGGAAACACCGCCTCCGTTGATCTGGACCGCCTATTACTATCGAGGCGCAGCCATCCTCGCTCATGCGGCCGAGCTGCTCGGCAAGAAGGAGGATGCCGGTCACTTCCGCCGCTTAGCCGAGGAAATTAAGAACGCGATCAATAGAAAGTGGCTCATCCGGGAAACCAATCAGTATGCCACTGGCTCGCAGACGGCCAACGTCTTCCCCCTGGCGTTGGGCATCGTACCCAAGGCGAATGTGGAAGGGGTTCTGCGCAACCTTGTCCGTGACATTGTAGAGAAGCGTCGCGGCCATCTTCATACAGGAAATACCGGCACCACCTGCCTGATTGACAAGCTCACCGAACACGGACGAGGGGACGTCATGTACACGATCGCCACGACGACTACCTACCCTGGCTGGGGCTACATGATTGGACAAGGAGCGACAACAATTTGGGAGAATTGGAGCCTCTCGAACGACGCCGAGAGTATGATCATGTGGGGTTCAATTGAGGGGTTTTTCTATAACGATCTGGCAGGCATCCAGGGCCCGGACTACTACGGGCCAGGTTACATGGTGCCCGGTTTCCGGCACATCCGCATCCAGCCTCATGTGCTCGGGGACCTGACCAGCGCCAGGGCTGCAATCCGGACGGTCCGCGGGCGGGTGGCGGTCGCCTGGGAAAAGGGCTGTTCATCCCTCACGATGAAGGTGACCATCCCGGTCAATAGCGATGCGAAGGTGGGTGTCCCGAAGGTGGGTCTCGCGGACGTCTTAGTCAAGGAAAGCGGCGAGACTGTTTGGCGCAAGGGGGCGTTCGTCGAAGGGGTCGCCGGAATAAACGCAGCTGAAGAGACCGACGAGTACGTAACTTTCGATGTCGGTTCGGGGGAGTACGCGTTTTGGCTGGCCGCTAGGCAGCGACAGGAATAACGCATCGCACAACAAAAAGTCAGCCGAGATGCTCATGGTGTGCGTAGTCAGTCGATCGGCGCCCTCACACGGAGGCAGACCGTGGCGTCAGGGGACCAGCTTGTCTGCTCGAAAGTGTTCGTCCGTATCTATTGAACGGGGAAGAACCTGAACGAGGCTGTCTACAATGTATGCGGCAACCCTTGCAGTCCGAATAGTACTGCCACGGATGATTGTGCTTCTCAAAGGACAAGCGGCATCGTCTCCCGCAAGAAAGGCGTCGGACCTTCTGGAAGCTACGTCCTTTCGACCCCCCTGGTCCATCCTGTCCATCTTCTCCCCACGCTTTTGCCTGTATCGCACCTTTAAATGCGTTTTTGGTTTTATCGCTTTCGTCCGCATGTTTAGCCTCCTTTTTGACCTTTTCGGGAACGTGGGTCGCAGCGTCAGGTCCTTTCGTGACCGGCGTCGGGTCTTTGCTTGACCTGCTGTCCCAGGTGCAGTAGCCTTCTTGTCGAATAATGATGGCGCACAAAAGGAGGTCAGACACGATTTGTCACCGGCTTCGTTTTGCTTGAAGGCAAGCGGGGAAACAGGGTTGATGAGGATTTAAGGATACTGCACTATGACGCTCCAGGGAGGCACGGGAGAGAGAATCAGCCAACTTTTTATCTTGTCTCCACTACACGAGGGCAGATAGAAGAAAACTTGTATTATGCTTTCATGGGAGAAAACGATGAGAAATCAATCGCTGCTCGGTGCAGTGATTGCGGCGCTTCTATTTACGATGGGTTCGGCGGCCAAGGGTGTCGAAGAGTCCGAAGGGGGTAAGACCGAAAATGCTAACCCCAGAGAAGCGTACGTCTTCAAAACTATCGGTGAAAAGAAACTGAAGATTCATTTCCATTATCCGTCTGACTGGAAGGCCACCGATCAACGTCCCGTTATTATCTTGTTTTTTGGAGGGGGTTGGACCAGCGGTGGGGTCGGCCAGTTTACACGCCAGGCAGAGTATTTTGCCAGCCGGGGTCTGGTGGCTGCCCGCGCGGATTATCGCGTGAAAAGCCGGGACGGCGTCACGCCCGACAAGTGCGCAGAAGATGCCCGCACCGCTGTGCGCTGGGTGCGCGCCAATGCCGGCAAACTGGGCATCGATCCTCAGCGGCTGATCACTTCGGGCGGATCGGCAGGCGGTCATCTGGCGGCATGCGCCATAATCGTCAAAAGCGTGGAGGCTGAGAACGACGACCTATCCATTTCCACCATTCCCCAGGCGATGGTGTTGTTCAATCCAGTCCTCGATTTGACCAAGGGGCCAATGGTCAAGCGCCTCGGCGGGGACAAGGAGCTCGCGCGAAAGATCTCACCGACGCTGCATCTGGACAAAAATACCCCGCCGGCAGTGATCTTCTTTGGCTCTGAAGATCGGTTGAAAATGCACGGCCATGAATATTGGGAGAAGGCCAAGTCGCTCGGGGTTCGGGCCGATAAGTTCATTGCGGAAGGCCAGGGCCACGGGTTCTTCAATCACTCTCCATGGCTGCAGCGGACCCTCATTGTCGCTGACAAATTCCTCGCTTCCCTTGGCCTCCTCGAAGGTGAGCCGACAATGCAGGCCCCAACTGGTGAGGCATCGCAGGCACAGGGGCAACAGAATAAGCGGCAGACCTGGCAGAGGCATCAACGGGCCGAACAGGCCAAGCGGCAGGCCCAACGATTCTTTGGGCAAAATGATCGCGACAATGACGGCAAACTCTCGCGCGCCGAGTTCCCCCAACGCCTGAGGCGATTTTTGATCGCGCTGACGCTAACAAGGACGGCGTGATCACGCTTCAGGAGGACATCACCTTTCGCGCCGCGCGTGCAAGGCGTCAGCGGCCGGACCGGCCCAGAATTCCCGCGCCCGATTTTACCGATATCAAATACGGTCCCCATGAGCGCAACGTCTTCGACCTTTGGCTTGCGAAAAGTGACAGCCCGACCCCGCTGGTCATCTATTACCATGGAGGCGGCTTCCGCGGCGGTGATAAACGTTCGGTCAACAGGGCACTTCTCAAACAACTGGTCGAGGGCGGCGTGTCTGTTGCCGCAGTAAATTACCGCCTCTCGGGGGTGGCTCCCTTCCCCGCGCAGATGCACGACTGCGCCACAGCCCTGCAGTTCATCCGACATCACGCGGCGAAGTACAACATTGATCCGAAACGTGTTGGAGCGACGGGCGGCTCGGCCGGTGCGGGCATCTCGCTGTGGCTCGCATTCCACGACGACCTTGCTGATCCGTCAAGCTCGGACCCGGTCGCCCGTGAGTCCACACGTCTTACCGCCGCAGTCGTGTACGCCGCGCAATCGTCATACGACCCACGCTTCATTAAGGAATTGTTCGAAACCAACCAGGTGGATGGCGCGCTGATTCCCCTCTTCGGCATGGCAGAGCCAAGGGATGTTGACGATCCCAAGTTTCATCCCCTTTTTGAGGAGGCGTCGCCGATCAACCACGTCACTTCCGACGATGCCCCAGTGATGCTGTTTTATCCTCAGGCGAACAGGCCCCTTCCGCCCAATTCGGATGGCAGACAGCACATCCACCATCCAAAATTCGGCTTCGTCCTGAAGGGAAAACTCGACAAAGTCGGCGTTGAATGCGTCCTGAAGCTGCGTGAGCAGTATCCCGATGGCGCCCCGATTGAGGAGTATGCGAAATTCTTTCTTGATAAATTCGGGATGACCTCAAGACAGTAACCGGGGAGTCGTTGTCTGTCTCGCCAAGACAGCAATCATTAGACCATCATTTTTGATTTTGGCAGGTCAAGTTGTCAATGAGAGTTGCAGCGAGCCGGTTTCGATCCAGCGACCAACCACTCCTGATCTTGTTTGAGACAACCGATATTGCAGTTTCGAAATTCACGCGCCGCATAGTTGACTTTCCAGAGGAAACGGGCCTATATGAAGGCTGTCTCTCGTTGTCCCTGCCGTGCTGGGGGGCAACGCTATGGTGGTCGGGGACAGGAGCAACGCGGTCTCGCATTTCCCACATCGCTCCAGATAGCAGCATGGGCCGCTGTGGCTCCATGATCGCAGAAACGTCTGACTTCACCGTTTTCGCACGGGCCCGGCAAGCCGACCTAAGGTCCGCCGTAAAACACGAGGTTATCGTATGTCCGTCTGTCGGCACGTTTCCGCTGATGCTCTTCGAGATCTCCCTGGTATTCGCAGTGAAAGAAGCGACCGTCGAAGACAGGAGGCGGGAGCATTGAGGACTTGCCCTCGATAGCTCCGGCGAGATGCAGGATAGCCAACGGGGCCTCGTCGCCGGTGCGGGCGTATTCCCGCCCTGGACGAGGGAACATACCGGTCGACGCCTGCGTTTCCAGAATGTTGTCGGCGATCCGGCGGGCAAGTCGCAGGATCGCGCGGTCATTCGTAACCCGGTAGAGCTCAAGAAGTGCGTAGATCGATTGCCAGCTGTTGTGATCCGTATCCAAGCGTAGTGACATCTCGGCACCGCTAGGCTGGCCTATGTCACCAAAACGGAACTGCTTGCCGATCTGTCGCACCATCCGCCAGTGCGCCTCATCACGCGTTAGGCGATAGGCCATGGCGTAGCTCCAGAGGATAAGGCCGTCTGGCCCGCGTGGGGCGAACGACTTCGGCACGTAATAGCCGGTGCCGGCCCGCCGCCACTTGATCGGTGTGGCATCGATCATCACGGCGATGAACTGCCCTTTTGTCGGGTCGTAGCTGTGCCGTGAGTACACCTTGAGGTCATCCGAGGCCCACTGAATAAACTCCCGCCCCACCTCGGCGCATTTGCCGCCAGCCTTGATCAGGTTCACGCCCGCCTGCATCTGCGCCAATGGCAAATTATGGTAGCGGTTCACCTGGTGGTAGGAGGCAACAATCTTCGCCTCGTTGATGTTTGGGTGCACGTGTCCGAGCGCATCTTGCGCGCGGTCATGTTTGCGATAGCTGAGTTGTCCGCCGCAGAGGCCTGTCTTCGGGTGCCTGCCTTGCTGCCACCGATAGATCAGGCGACGGGTCCACGTCAACGCTTTGGCGTTCTTATCCAGGAGAGCAAGCATTACTCCGCTGTGCATGAGCGGCGGCGTGACGTTGACAAAGGACAGGTTGTTGCCCCGCGCCGGGAATGGAACTTGAACGTCCTCATCGAAATCGTGATCCCATTGCGGACGAAATCGCTTCTTTGTGCTCGCATGGCGGTTGTAATCCAGGAGCGACCAGTCGAGGATGTGCGCAGCCCAGATCATCTCCATCAGACTGCGGGTGGCCTCGGCATTCACTCGCCACATGAGGCGATAGTACGGCTGGTGGCTCTTCAACTCGTGAACATCGGCGTACTGACCAACCGGCCTTTCCATCTCCAGGTCCCAAGCCAAGTGACCATTTCAGAACAGCAGCCCGTTTGGCGTGCGCAGATGTTGCAGCGTGCGACGCCCCGCCGCTTCCGCAGCCCGGCGGTACCTTCTCTCCCCTGTCAGCACCGTCAGCCCATCCAGCACGCGTAGCAGCGGCTGCTGGCTGGCGAAGTTCGACAGTACCCAAGTCTGACCCCGGCACTTCCACCTGACTGGCTCCAGGGTCTTCACATGCAGACCATCAACGAACAAAGGCGTTTTCTGTCCTCCGTAGACGTCCCGCCCGTGTTCGAGAACGGTGTCGGCGAAAGACCGAACGGCCTGGATATACCGCCCGCTGCTTGGATGCGCTTCCTCACATGCGCCCCGGGCTGCGAGCACGGCGAATATTCCGGCAACAAGCAAAAAATGCTCGTGCCACAGTTTCATTGTCGCTCGTTTCATGTTTTCCCTCTTTCTGATGATTTGAGTTCGGCCGCCTCGGGCGAGCCAACGAAGTATGGCAGCAGCGTCGGACATTCGACACCCGTAAAAAGATCCCGGACGGGACCGGTCACTGATATGATACAAACGAACCGTTTCTTATTGAAACCTCCTTCCCAGACTGGCAGACTCATTTATCTGGTCATTCAGCGAGAATCTGCACCTCTGGGACCAGCTTCTCGCGCCTGGGATTGGTTATAGCTTGGTGGCCAGCAGCATGTCACAATGCAAGGGTTGCGAAAAGGATTCTTGCTCATACATCGCATCAAGGTCAAACCGTTTCTATCGCAGGAGCGTTTGGGGGACGGACGTTCTCGGCGCCACCACGGTAACCTCGGCCTGAGTGCTACGATTTTCGACCGACCCCCGCCTCGCTTTTCAACCGACGTTCACACCTTAGCGACAAATGGAGGAAGAGCACGATGAAATTTCTGAAGTTCTGTCTGATCGGGATATTGGCCGGCATAGCGCTGTCAAGGGCAGGTCTCGGCGAGGACGAGGGGTTGGTCCCGTTGTTCAACGGCCGCGACCTTTCCGGTTGGGTCAATGTGAATTGTGGGCCAGGGACGTTCTCTGTTCGAGATGGCGTGATCTACTGTACGGGCATTCCAACCGGCCTGCTGAGGACCGACCGGCAGTACGAGAACTTCGTTCTTGAACTGGAGTGGCGCCATTTGAAGCCGCGCGGCAATGCCGGGTTGTTTGTGTGGAGCGCCCCGCTGACGGCCCCCGGTACGCCGTTCGCGCGGGCGATCAAAGTGCAGATTCTCGATGGACGCAACACCGAGAACTATACCAGCCATGGCGACGTCTTCGCCATTCACGGCTCGACCATGAAACCTGACCGGCCTCACCCGGCTGGATGGGAGCGGTGTCTCCCCAGCGAGCGCCGATGCAAGCCGGCCGGCCAGTGGAACCACTACCGCGTTACCTGCAATGACGGCACCATCAAGCTGGCCGTCAACGAGAAGGAGGTTTCCGGCGGAAGCGGCTGCAGCTACCGCAAAGGCTACATCTGTCTTGAATCGGAGGGCTCGCCGGTCGAGTTCCGCAACATCCGTATCAAGGAGCTTCCGTCCACCAGTCCCAGGACTGACGAAATCGCACCTGTAGCCGAAGGCTTTTGGCCCTTGTACAGCGGCGTCGACTTAGCTGGCTGGCGGGTGGAGCCCGGACAGGAAAAACACTGGCAGGCGAAGAACTGGTTTCTTGAGTTCGACGGCAAGGGCAAGACGATCTGGACTGAGCAAGAGTTCGGCGACTTGGTGCTTGTGTGCGATTGGCGATGGACGGCCAAACCCGTCAAGCGACAGCGGCCGATTGTCCTCGCCGACGGCAAGCTGGCCATGGACGAAGAAGGCAAGGTGAAGACGGTGGAAGTACTCGACGCGGGCGACAGCGGTATCTACCTCCGGGGAAGCAGCAAGAGCCAGGCGAACATCTGGTGCTGGCCCATTGGCTCAGGCGAGGTCTACGGCTATCGGACCGACAAGAGCATGCCGCCGGAGGTGCGGAAGGCTGTCACTCCGAGAGTCAAGGCTGATGCTCCGCTGGGCAAGTGGAATCGTTTCATGATCACCATGAAAGGAAATCGGCTCACTGTCGAGCTGAACGGCGAAACGGTGATCAACAACGCACGCCTGCCGGGAGTGCCGGAGCGTGGTCGGATTGCACTGCAAAGCCACGGGGCGCCGATACAATTTGCGAACCTGCTAATCAAAGAACTGGATTGACTCGACAATCCTGCTCCAGTGCGTGCGAAGTAGCGCGCCGACGTCACGTTGAACACGTCGTGGGCTTAAACACAAACCGCACTCTTGGACTGCCCAGACTTCGCTTTAGAGCGTACAGAAAAGCGCCGGTCATTCGCCCAAGTCATAGCGTCAACCCCGTCGCCGAATTCACTGCTTGGTGGCCGTAAGCGCCGTTAAGAAGCAGAAATGCAAAAAATGGAATTCAGGAAAGATTATCAGGCTTAATTGCGCCAGAGGGCGGGATCAGGGAACCAAAAAGCTTCGGCAAGAAGGCCTTGGAAGACTGTTGCCCCACAAGTTTTCATCGCCGACCGAGACCGCGTGGGGCCTTCACACTCGCCCTCACAATGCAACGCGGTAACGAGTACGTCGGCCGAGCATTTCAAGGTTTCCACTCGGAATGTATGCCTCTGAGCCAGCCAACAGGGGCGCGCCACTCGGGATAGCTGGAACAGCCGATTGATTGAGCCAAGAAGTCTCACTTCCCAAATGAGCTGGCAGGTTCAGCGACGATTCTATTTGCGAAGTTGGCATAGTATCCGGGAATGCGGATGCCTCCTCCCACTCCAGCTCTCCTGAATGTGATCTTTGTCTTGTCGATCGTGATGGTGACTTTCTGGCCTTCGATCCGTACGATCGCCTTTTCTGCGGAAGCGACGTTGGCATCAGCGGCCGTCAACACGTGGAGAAAGTAGTCGGTAGGCCTTTGTCGGGAGGGAGATATTTCGATACGACATTCCGGGGCAGGGCCGGTGTCTCGGTGGGGGAGGTATGTCTTGCCGCCGTAACTATAAAGGTTCGATCCGGAAACGAGCATTACCTGAGGGTTCCTTGGAAGCAGTGTTTGGATGAACAACCGCCCCTTGCCGTTGGTGATTACCAGGTGATCCGCAGTCCTAGTTGGGACCTTCATGGCTTGAAGCAGCCAGGTTTTTTTGAAGGTGGGGTTCCGGGAATGAACGCGATCGAAGATGATAAATGTATCCGGTCGAAGGAAGACGATCTGACGGGTAAAATGCGCCAGCTTTTGGGGCGAGTAAGACCTCGTGCAGTCACCCGCTACATACATGTAGGCCCCTCGATCTTCGAACGCCAGGATGTCAGCGATATCGTACAAGTCTCGTCCTTTTTGCCATTCGGCCAAATCTGAGACGGCACCGTTGTGATGTGGCCAGGAATGCGACTGCCCTCCGTCGTTTCCTGAGACGGGTCCGGCACGCATCCTGGGCCAGGTCTCGGAGGGGTCAAGGATCAGAATCGTGTTGTGAGCAATGGACCGCAAGTGATAGTTGACGTCATGGTTCGAGCCAAATGAGTCGTAGTGGCCACCATCCCCGACAAGCTCATCATACTTGTAAATGAGAAAATGTCCCACATCCAAGTGTTGATGTGCCGTAAACCGGTCTCCGCATTTGAAGAAGAAATACGTCGCGTCTTCATCCCACGAACTGCGGGCGTAGACGTAGCCGGGACCCACGCTGATGTGTGAGAGTTTGAAGCCTTTCAGATCCCCTTTGTTGACCGTGGTGTCGCGCCAGAGCAAGTCCTTGTAAGCGTAAACGCCGACACTGGAGCGTGGTGTCGTTTCATTGAACGTATGCACTGCCTGGTGGCTCGGGTCCTCACGGAAGTGGTTCACAACGATGCGCCGGGCGAATAAGGCTTTATCCCGATCGCCACCGAAAACACGCCCCCCACCGTCGCCCATAGGGATCGGCCGTCGGGAGTTGTACACGCTGATGCCAGGATAGGCTTCGAACATGCTCGCGATCGCACGGTTTTTGAAAAACCTTGGGGCCTGGGCGTAATAGTCGATGCCTTCGCAATTCCGTGCAACCTCACAGAAGAACAGCCACTCGTAAAGCCAATAGTTGACATAGTACCCTTCGGCCCAGCCGCCGCCATCCCCCGCCGTATTGAGGGCTGGTGCCGCCCGGGTGAGCCACTCTTGTTCAAGCGCCCTGAGAATTACGGGAGCGCGGTCATTTTCATAATAGGTTGCGTAACATGCAAGTCCGATCCCCCAGTTCTTGTAACCGTACCACCCATTGTGGAAAACATGAGTTTCGGAGGAGATGTTGGCATCAACGGTCTTGTTCATGTACTCGTGAAACCCCTCGCGCTGCTGTTGGGTCCAGTGCTCATGGCATAGATCGTAGACAATTGCACAACGCGCAAGGTCGTGGGCGAAGGGAACGTGCCCCTTTCGAACGGGCCCCTTGATGTATTTCATCGCCATGTGCACTGTGCGATTGCCGAGTTGCTCATCCCGCTCTATCGCGCAAACCAGAGCCATCGAGATCATTTTCGAGTGATCGTCAGCGTCGAGCTCGCGCGCGACCCTCACCACGCGCCCATATGCCCCGGGGCGTTCCTTCGCCAGCTTTTGCAGACGATGGCGGGAACCAAGTAGCCGCGGGTGTTCCACAGGAACGGGGCGTCTCACCTGCTGAGCAATAGAGGGGATGAGGCTCATCCAGAAGAGAAGCGCTCCTCCAATGTGGAGGGCACAGAGAAAACAGAACGAACGTTCTGATCTCCTCATCGCAAGAATCCTCCGCGTGTCCAACTATGCTATAGCCTTTATGAGTGTAAGCTTCAACCCGATGGAACACCACTCGAAATGTCCAGCCGCTGGCGATTAGAGAGGGATCGACCAGAGAAATCGCCGTTCGCAAGCTGGGACCCGGTGTTCGAAACCTATGCTGTTCTCATTCTCATGCAACGAGCCGGTCCTTAACGATAACTTCCTGCTTATAGGATAACACTCGCAGGTTCTTAGAGGTCAACAGAGGACGGTGTTCTGGACCTGTGGCGCCCTTAGGTGCGGGAGGTGCGTGGTTTGACATGGTGCGCACGTGTAGTTCCTGAAATACGGGATCTGCCTTTATGCATTGCTTTATCCAGCGGCCCAACATACTCCAATTCGGCTTGGCTCAGGCCGGTCGTCCGGGAATTGGAATGACGCCCTCCTTTGGGATCTCCACGTTGCCCGTCTCGAAGTCCTCTCCAGTTGGCTTAAGCGTGAGGTTGTAAAAGTCGGGCTTCTTGTTCGGATCAACCATGATCTCGTCCCACAAGACCCGCTGGCCGGTATAGGCCGAGATCCTTCCCAGGACCGCGGTCGCGGTGGATTCGGCGACAGCCCTCGCCTGGTCGAGCGGCTGCCTCTTCGACACGTAGTAAAGCGTGTCCACCTGTTCCTGCATGGAGTCATTGGGCGCTTTCGGCAGATCGGCGGGGATCGGCGATGCTTTCGGCTTCGGCCCGTTGGATCCGGACGTCCGGCCCTTCTCGTAGACGAAATCATGCCCTGTCCAGTTCCAGCATCCATTGATCTGGCGGCACATGCTGTGGATGTGGACGCCGTCACCGTAGTCATAGTCCACACTGAAGAAATCACACATATCCCCCGCTGGACGGCGTGCGCGCCCCGCGAAGCCAACCGCACTGACCGGTGGGCGGCCAACGAACCAGTTCGCAACGTCAATGTTATGGACGTGTTGCTCGACGATGTGATCTCCCGACAGCGCGATCCAGTTCTGCCACGACCGGACCAGGTCCGCCGGCTCCTTGGGGTTGATGGGGCCCCGCCAGAACATGTGCCCGATGCAAAAAGCAATCCGACCGCCATACAGCCGTCCCAGCGCCTTTTCGACGGCTATGGCCTGGTGCGTATGGATGAAGTTCCAGTTGTGGCGCATCTCGGTGCCGGAGGTGATGACCAGCCCTTTCTTCTTTGCCAGTTCGCCAGCCGCGATCACCCGTCGGCAGCCCGGTGGGTCCACGGCCACCGGCTTCTCAATGAAGGCGTGCCTCCCGGCCTCAATGCACGCTTCCAGGTGCAGCGGCCGGAACAGCGGCGCCGTCGCCATGAGCACGATCTCCACATCGGTCTCGAGGAGCTTCCTGTAGCAATCGGCCCCACCGAAGCACCGCTCCGGAGGCAAACGAAAGCGCCTGCCCGTCCGCAGGGCCCGGTCCTTAAAGTAGTCGGCCGTGCCGACCACCTCAACGTTGAACCCGAGCAACTTGCCCGCCTCGACACTGTCGGACAGGGCACGGTTGCCTCGGCCGCCACATCCGATCAGGCCAACTTTGAACGTTGTTCCCTGCCTCTTCACCTCTGCTCCGAGGATCAGGGGAGCTGCCAAACCCGCTCCCACGGTTCCGATGAACTGCCGCCTTGAAACACGTCGCTTGCCCATCGTCATTTTGCACCCTCCTTCCAGATCGCTTTGAATGTTCGGTTGTTTCCCTGATTTTCACCGATTGACTTGATAGTATCACATACCCAGTGCCGAGGAACCAAATCTAATGGCAAGCAACTACTTGGGGGAGAGCCCAACCGAACGGGGAAGGATGTGGGATATTGTTGAGTAGCGCCGTTTAAAAGCGAAAGCGCGCGATTTGGGCCTTAACAAAGCTTTAGAGGAAAATCTGTGCCTCAAGCTGTCCGCTTCGATTCGAACAGACGAGTGTATTCTGGGTCTGGAGTCATGTAGAATAGACGATGATGTTGTCTTGAGGATGTAGAGATGTGTGCGCTCCGAAATGCACCAGCCCAAATCAGACCAAGGAGATACCGATGAAAATGTGTCGCAGCATTCTGGTTGCTTTGTGTGTACCGTTGGTTGCTCCCTCGCCCACGCAGGCCGCCACCGGTGATATCGTCAGGCAACTGCCCACTCCCGGTCGTTGCCCGACGGGGTTGACTTTCGCTGGAGAATCTCTCTGGCTGGCGGACAGGAGGTCCGACCTCCTCTACCGGATTGACCCCAACGACGGCCACGTGATTGAATCACTCACGGCGCCCGGCTATCAGGTCGAGGGACTGACTACCGAAGGCGACTTCCTCTGGGTTCTCGACGCCGAGCAAAAGACGGCCTTCAAGCTGAACCGGAAAACCGGGATTGCCGAACGATCGATCACCGTCCCTTGCAGCATCCCACAGGGCTTGGCCTTCGACGGTGAGCACTTGTGGGTAGCGGATATCAAGCAGGCTCGTCTGCATCAGATTTCGACCGAGGACGGCACAACCATTACCGAGATTCCGTCACCCTCGGCCGATCCGCACGGTTTGACGTACGATGGGAAGTACCTTTGGGTGTCGGAACGATCCGACGACATGATTTACATGGTCTGCCCGGAAGACGGCAGCGTGATCGTGGCCTTCCCGTCGCCTTCCAAGTTCCCTCGCGGACTGGCGTTCGACGGCAGATGTCTGTGGAACGTTGACTACCAGACCGACACGATCTATCGGATAAAGCTGCGGGATGACGTGACGCACGTACGCTTCGAGGCAAAGAAGGAGACACTCGAGTTCGTGCATCAGGTCCGTAACTACGGCCCCGGCGAGTTGACTTCGCTCGACATCTACCTGGCCGTTCCTCACGACCTGGCGAGTCAGAAGCTACTTGGGCCGTTGACGTTCACCCCCGAGCCGGACCGTTTCGTCACCGATAAGTGGGGGCAGAAAATGGCCCACTATCACTACGAGAATGTTCCCGCCGGCCAGTTTGCCACGGTCTCCTGGGAGGCGAAGGTGGAATTGTACAAGATCCGGTATTTCCTCTTTCCCGAAAAAGTCGGCTCCCTTTCCGATATTCCTGTCAACATCAAGGAGCGTTATCTGCGCGACGGCTCGAAGTACTGGGTAGACGACCCGTACATTCAGAAGACGGCGCACGACGTGGTCGGCGATGAAACCAACTGCTATTGGATCGCCCGAAAGCTCTTCGAGCACGTGACCAAGAAGATACACTTCGAGCTGAGCGGCGGTTGGAACGTCGCGCCAACGGTCCTCAAACGGGGCAGCGGCTCCTGCTCGGAATCCTCGTTTGTGTTCATTGCCCTGTGCCGTGCCGCCGGGCTTCCCGCCCGATACGTCGGTTCAGTCGTCATCCGGGGCGACGACGCCTCGACCGACAACGGCGTCTTCCATCGCTGGCCGGAAGTCTATCTGCCCAACTACGGCTGGGTGCCGATGGATCCTTCCAGCGGGCGAGGCATCTTCGAGCATCCGGCAAAGAAGGCGGCTGCGATCGGGTACCGCGACAGCCGATATCTGATCACCACCATCGGCGGCGGCGGGTCTGAGTACCTTGAGTGGGACTACAATTCCAAAGCCACATGGAAATCGAAAGGACCCTGCAAAGTCGAAACCGAGCGATTCGGAGAATGGTCGCCGCTCGGCAAGGCCCACGGACAAAAAGACCTTCCCTGAAGTCGGCCAAATAGTCCAAACCCATTGGAAACAACAAGCCACGTCCTGAGAGGACTTGGCCTCCTGCGTCTCTACTGGATGGGGACGAGCATCACGGCGTCGATGCCGGCATAGTGTCCGGCCGACTCAAGATTCCGGCCGACGGCCTCCAGGCGGAAGACGTTCTGTCCGGACCGAACATCGACGTTGCCCAGCACGACCGACTTGGTGTCGATTCTCGGGGAATAAGTATCCACGGGCTGCCCCAGCGGCGTATCGTTGAACTTCACACGAACCACAGCGTAGTCCCAGGAGGTGACCAGGCGTACTTTCAAAAGGTATTTCCCCGGCTTGACGGAAGGCGGGATGCCCAGCTCGATGAAGTCTCCCTTCCCCCGCAGGCGAACGAAAAGCAGCCGCCCTTGGGAGAGCGGCGGAAACGATGCCACACCAACCTGCTGCTGCGATACAGATACATCCTCGCTCTTGGTTATGACTTGGAGCTCTTCGCCTTCCAGCGAGCCCCGGATGCGGAAGGGACTGGGCCAGTTGCCGATCCACCGGGCTGGATCTCTGCTGTTGCCGTGAACGGAATAGACGTCGAACAGGTCGGGATTGAACTTCCCGGGATGCTGATAGCGGTAGGCCTGTCCCCAGGGGTCAGCAGGAATCTCTGCAACGTACGGCCAGTTTCCCCTTTCTGCACGAATTCGCTGCGGACGCGTCAGGAGTTCCCTGAGATTGTTGGGGTATCCGCCCGTATCTTGCCGAAACCGCCTGATAGCCGCATCAAGCGCATCAACCGTTTGCTTCGCCCGGCGGATCATTTCCGCGGAACGTTTCTCTTCTTCGACAAGGTACCGCTGCATCCGGCCGTAGAGGTCGTCCCAGGGGAACCTGCGCAGGGATATGCCGTCCAGGCGGCAGTTCAAGCCGGGCTTGCCCGAATCTTCAGCTCGAGCCAGCGGATTTGATCCGACACATTCAAAGCGAAAGACATAATCACCCGGCGTCAGCTTATGCATCCCAACCTTCTTCTCAAACCAGGTTCCGTAGAGGAAGTTCTCCGGCCGATTCTCTTTCCAGGCCAGGTAAGGATCGTAGAAATCCATGGCCGGATCGAGCAGGGTCTCCCCGGACGGTCCCTTGAGCGTCACTTTCCAGATGCCTCCGGTTCTGTAAAGGCATTGAAAGATGGAAATCGAGTACTTGGCCTCTTCCTCGACGTGGCAGGGGACCTCAAACCAGCCACCGACCCGCGTATTGTCAACGTACAGCCCACGCTTGAGGTTGCAGACACGGTTGCTGTGACGTCTGGCCGTCACCCCGGGCGATGTCTTTATCTCGGGGACCATCTCCGCCGTTTCGAGGAAGATTTCCGGGTTGATCCGTTCCTGCACGGCCGGAAAGCGGTCGAAGGGCTTGGCGATCGTCTTCTGATACCAGAAGGCCACCGACGAGCAGAAGTCCGGCCGGTACTTAAAGTCGTAGAGCTTCCGCTGGCCGGTTTCCAGGTCCGTCACCAGGGCATAGCTGCGCCGTTCGACTTCGACTTTCAGCGATTTGCAGAAGGTAACCGGGGCCTGGATGTGCCACCGGTACGCGGTGAACCGGCAGTCCTCACCGTTGGGTTCCTTAATGGTCACGCCCGTGTTCGCATTGGTGAAGAGGCGGAGGTTCCAGGCATCGTTGAAGAAGTCCTCACAGCCGGTGCCCACGACGGAAGGCTCCATCTCTCCGTCAACGTAGAACCGGTCATCGGACTCACCGAACCAACTTCCATAGCTGCACTGGATGGAGAAGACCGTCCCCACGTAGTGGCCCTCACCTCGGCCATCAAAAATGACGTAAGGCGAAAATGGCTTGGCGGGAAACTCCTGCCGATTTTGCTTCTTTTTTGAAAAGAAGATTGCACTGCACCAATTTTGCTCGTTTTCGTAAAAGAAGATTCCTCTAACGTTCTTTTAGAAAAAGAACCAAAACCGATAGCGGGCATGGAAGTAAAGCATGTCGTCGGCAGCCTGGGGCAACTGCATCCAATCGAACTGCCAGTAAACGGTCAGCCTGTTCTTTCCCTCATTGGCCAGCTCGATTCGGGCCTTCTTGCGAAAGGGCATCCGCCAGTAGCAGTTCAGGGCGCGCCCATACGACGTTACCTGGATGGGCAAAGTATTCACGTTCGCTCGCATCCCGTTGCCAGCGGCAAAAAAGTCGCCGATGGGGGTCTCCACGGAGGGCACATCGGCACCGTCCCAGTAGATCCGCATCACCAGCGTGCGAGGATACCGCCGGTCGCGCCCGGCGATGGTAAACCACATATGGCGGATCTCACCGGGTCCTTGCAGAGTCGTCAAGACAACCGTCTCACCGGGCCCGATATGGTAGGCGTCCTGGTTCGATTCCGGATCGAACAGCCCGCTTGATGCACGGCGGGTCGTACCTTCGATGCTTCGCGCGATTTCCGCCAGCGGATCCGCGTCTGCCGCCGGCGCGGCCCCAATAGTCAACGAGACGACAAAGTACAGGATCGTCGTTCGCATAACAGTTGGCTCCTTTGAAGAAACAGTTCTTGTCGGAAACGGGCAGTGAGCAGTCCGTTCCTTCATCAAAACCCGAGGATCGGCGGGTCTACTGGGCCGGCTCCCAGAGACGCGGCCGCGAGCCCCTCGACCGCCGCTCGATCACCGTTGCATCCGTCAGTTTCTGCGGGGTACTGGTCTCGGCAGCTTTTTCCGCGAAGGAGGCTCTCGGCAGACCTTCATGTCAACCGAGTCAAGGCGAGCTCGCTCAGAGTGGTGCCAAGGCCTCAGGATAAGCAGTGACATAATGCATAACCCGGTCAGACAAACCGAAGACCTGCCAAACCGTCACTCGACGCCTTTTCATCGTTTTCCCCGTGCGAACGACAGGGTGAGCGGAGGCCATAGAGCGCCAGCAGAGTGGCCGTCCCACTCCACCTATTGGTTCGCACCCCCAGGGTGAGTATCATTTCCAACCACAGAGGGCACAGAGATCGGGATTGGCACTTCATGAACGCGACATAAAACGTGAAACGGCAACTTCCGCCCGCTTACCTTACCCTCATCGCTTCCTGTCCAGGTCTGCGAGGATTTCGCGGGCCAGTTGCCGGAACTCCTCCGTCTCCATTTCCGAATCGGCTACTGACCTCAAGTACGGACGGGATTTCTCTGTAGCCACCCCGCGCAGCGCTCGGAACTCCTGCGTCCGAGTGTACGTATTCGTCTCCTCCGGCAACGCCCCGAGCAAGCCCTCTTCAACTACGGACTTCGCCTCCTCGGCCACACCATAAGTCAAGCCCCACGCGGCTCGGCCGCTGTTGTTCCAGTCGGGATCGTCGAGTTCTTCGACCAATCGGCGACACACCGCGACGCTCTTATTTCGCATTGTACTGAGGCAGAAGTAGATCGTATTGCCATGGTAGCGTGTGTGCCGAGAGAGCTCGATGAGCTGTTCGTTGAACTCTGGCGAGGAGTACTGTCCCCACATCGAACGAATGGTTCGTTCGACAACGTTCGTATCCTTGTCCTGCAGGAGTTTCATCAGTGCCGGCACGACCTTTTCCTTCTCATCGCCCTTTCCGAGCTGGATCAATGCAAGTGCCACGTTCATTCGCACCCTGGGAGATGCGTCGTCGGCCAACGGAATAATCAGCGCCAGGTCCCGTGAGGTCGTACCGAACCCCGGGAGACAGCGCAGGGCCAGCATCCTGATCTCCTCGTCTTCTGACTTCAGCAGAGGCAAGACTAAAAGCCGAAAGGGATCGCGGTCAAACTTGGCACTCAGCGACGAGCAGAGCGTAGCCAATGCTGACCTCTTCTCGACGTCGGATGACTCGGGCGAGAGCATTTCTCTCAGCCTTTCCAGGCTTTTTTCTCGCAGCAGCTTGTCTTTGCGCTGCAAAACGGCTTTAGCGAGCTCCTTCGAGGGCACCACGCCTGCGACTTTCGGTTTCTGCCCGGAGGAAAGCTGCATATCCGCGGCAATCTTTTCCATCAGCTCAGGGTATTTGAGGCTGAACCCGTGGAGGATTTCTTTCAAGGTGTCTCGGCGTTCTGCGCCCCAGGTCTCGTGGGCCAGGCCGATGAAGAATCGTATGCCCTCCTCGATCCGGCCCGAATCGGTGTAGCATTCGGCGAGTTGGCGCAAAGCGGACTGGAACATCTTCTCGTTCGCACGATGCATCTCAACGACTGACTGGTACTTGGCAATGGCCCTTTCGACGCCTTCTGGTGTCTGGGCAAACTGGTCGGCGTCCTCGTAGATTTCTTGCAGTGATCCCTTATTGATGTCAGCAGAAGCCACCGCGGCGCACACCGAGAACAGAACAATCAGGACCGTACCGTAGCGCGAGATGAACATGAGTCGCCGTCCCTTTCTGACGTAGAACACTGGTTTACGATTCATGATCAGACTCCCATATCGATTGCGGGCTATCAACGATCTTATTCTGGGCAGTGAAGAAGTTCAAGTGCAAACATACAGATGCGCTTCTACCGCCAGACACGGCGACGACAGACTGCCTTGCCCGAACGCAGACGCTTTGCGTTTTTTGGCCTATCGCGCTGAATAGTAGAAAAAACGCGCGATTCGTCATTATGCGCATCTTACGCGTCGTTCTTCGTGCGTGGCAAACGTGTAAGCGTCGAAGAAACAACCAGTTGTCACCCTTTCAGTCTGGCACCAAGGCTTCAGTCTATTCCCTCCGGTCCGCCCGGACCAATTGAGGCTGCAGATTCTTCTTCTCGAGTGTAGCCACTTGGCAGCGGAGTTATCTGTTGTTGATCACAACATCCCTCCAACACTGGGAGGGAGAACACAGAGAATGTAGAATAGCTGTCAGCAGGCAGGGAAGTTTCTGGAGGATTGTGCACCATCCGGTCCAGGAGAGGGCAATGTGTCGACTCTGTGGCATTATCGGACATCTAATTTGGCGAGGGGCAGATAGGTGAGGTATAATGTTTTGGATAGAAGTAGCGCTTTTGGCGAAGGAGTATGGGGAAGTCCCATTTCATGAGACATTCAGGAAAAAAAAAGGGAGGGTTTGAGGCAATATCGTGATTGCAGCAAAACGCCGGTATTTCGCGTGGATTTTATCAGTCCTCCTGATTGGTATAGCTTCGGTCAGGTTCTGCAACGCCGACATTGTGATCACTGAGTTCATGGCCGCCAACGACTCGACGCTGCTGGACGGTGATGGGAACGCATCGGATTGGATCGAGATCCACAATACCTCTTCCACCGAGGCCGACCTCACGGGTTGGTATCTGACCGATGACGCCAACAACCCGCAGCGGTGGCCGTTTCCAGAAGTCAGTATCCCCGGCAATGGTTTTCTGGTCGTGTTCGCATCCGGCCAGGACGTTGACGACTATGTAGACGGCCTGGGGCATCTCCACACCAATTTCAGGCTGAGCAGAAACGACGATGATCAACATGAGAGCGTAGTGCTCGTTGAGCCTGACGGGGTGACCGTTGCCCATGCGTACCTGGACTATCCGGAGCAGGTGGAGGATGTCTCCTATGGCCTGGCCCGGGAGATGAAGTTTACCAGTCTTGTGATCGAGGGGGATGATGCCGCCGCACTGATACCCGACGGCCCTGTCGAGAACTGGATGGATGTCGCTTTCAATGATGCCGACTGGCCGCTGACTGGCGCCACCGGTGTAGGGTACGAGCGCGAAACCGGCTATGGGGACCTGATCAATCTCGATGTTGGCGACATGCAGGGACAAAACACCTCAGTCTACATTCGCATTGAGTTCGAAATCTGGGACCCGTCGGTTTTCGACCTTTTGACACTCCGCATGAAGTACGACGATGGCTTTGTTGCCTATCTGAACGGCCAGCAGGCTGCCAACACCCCCAATGCTCCGGCATCGCCGGAGTGGAATTCCGGGGCCAGTTACGGGCATGAGGCCAGTGTGACCGAGTACGAGGATTTCGACGTCACCGATAGGATTAGCGCCCTGCTCCCCGGCAAGAATGTTTTGGCGATCCACGGCCTCAACGTCACGCTCACCAGTTCAGACATGTTGATTCTGCCGGAGCTGATCGCTGTAGACATTGACGATGTTCAACAGAGTTCGGTGATGTTCTTCACGACGCCGACTCCTCGTGCGGCCAACGCGACCGGTGTTCTCGGCTACGTCGCCGACACGAGGTTCAGTGTCGACCGCGGATTTTACACCAAATCGTTCGACGTGATCATCACCACTGCCACCGAAGACGCCGAGATCTACTACACCCTCAACGGGAGTACACCGACCCCAGAGACAGGCATTTTCTACAGCGATCCAATTACGGTTTCCAAGACAACCGTGCTACGTGCTGCCGCATTCAAGCCGGGCTATCAGCCGAGCAATGTTGATACGCAGACCTATATCTTCGTCTCCGACGTGGTCAGGCAATCCTCCAGTGCACCGGGACCCGGCTGGCCGACAAGCTCCGTGAACGGCCAGGTCTTCGAATATGGCATGAATCCGGAGGTGACGGGCGATCCCCAGTACTCCAGGCTGATTGACGACGCGCTGCTTTCGATCCCCACGATATCGCTCGTGACGGACCTGGACAACCTGTTCGACCGCTCGATCGGAATTTATGTCAACGCCCAGCAGCATGGGCGAGGCTGGGAACGGCCGGCGTCGGTGGAACTGATCTATCCCCCTGGGGCCGAGGGCCCGGGGTTCCCCGATGGCGCCGACGAGGGATTTCAGATTGACGCGGGCGTGCGGATTCGAGGAGGTTACAGCCGCAGCGGCGGGAATCCCAAGCACGCCTTCCGGCTCTTCTTCCGCAGCGAGTATGGAGATGGCAAGCTCAACTATCCGCTCTTTGGCGACGAGGGCGTGGATAGCTTCGACAAAGTTGACCTCCGCACTGCCCAGAACTACTCGTGGAGCTTCGGGAACGACTCCGCCAATACGATGTGTCGCGAGGTCTGGGCGCGCGACAGCCAGGGGCTGACGGGTCAGGCCTACACACGCAGCCGGTATTATCACCTCTACATCAACGGTCACTATTGGGGCATCTTCCAGACCCAGGAGCGGTCAGAAGCGGCGTTCGGTGCGTCCTACTTCGGAGGCGATCGAGAAGAATACGACACCGTGAAGTCTGCCGGTTCGAGCGGCGGCTACACCACCGAGGTCACCGATGGCACGTTCGATTCCTGGCGCCGCCTGTGGGACCTGGCCAAACGGGGTTTCGCAAGCGATGCGAACTATTATCACGCCCAGGGTTTGGACCCGGTAACCCACGAGCGCGACCCAAAGTACGACGTTTTGCTGGACGTGGACAACCTCATTGACTACATGATCATGATCTTCTACGACGGGGACCGGGACGCCCCAATCTCCAGTTTCCTGGGTGACACCAGGACCAACAACTGGTTCGGCGTGCGCAACCGCAACGGTGAAGAAGGGTTCCGGTTCTTTGTTCACGACCCGGAACACATCCTGTCGAGGGGCGCTACGGACAGAACCGGGCCCTATCCCTGCGGCGACCAATTCCAATACAGCAACCCACAGTGGACCCATCAGCAACTGGTGGCCCACCCCGAGTACCGTCTACGATTCGCCGATCACGCCCACAAACACCTGTTCAACAACGGCCTTCTGACGGCAGACGCGGCCATCGCGCGCTTTCTGGCCCGCGCCGAGCAAATTGATATGGCGATTATCGCGGAGTCCGCACGCTGGGGCAGCGCCTCCCTTACCAAGGAGACCTGGCAGTCGGCGATCAACTATGAAGTCAACTACTTCTTTCCCCGGCGGTCCGAGGTTGTCCTTAATCAGTTCAAGAACAAAGACTGGTATCCGGATGTGGAGGCGCCGGTGTTCAGCCAGCACGGCGGCAGCTTCGCCAAAGGGTTTACACTGTCTATGTCAGCCTCCTCCCCTGTCTACTATACACTGGATGGGACCGATCCCAGGGAATACGGCACCGGCCGGACTGTCGGGAACTCATACGACAGCCCCATCGCGCTTGAGATGACGACGCTGGTCAAGGCGCGTGCTTGGGGCGGCAAGGACGGCTGGAGTGCGCTGAACGAAGCGCTGTTCGTGCCGGAGACACCTTCTCCGCTGCGCATCACCGAGATCATGTACCACCCGCGCGACCCGTCGGGGTCAGAAATGGAAGGGAACCGCAGCGCGGAGGATTTCGATTTCATCGAGCTTCGAAACACGGGCCCCGACACGATCGGGCTGGTTGGAGTTGGGTTCACGGCTGGAATTGCCTTTGATTTCACGAAGGGTGATATGCGCAGCCTGGCGCCGGGCGAATACCTCCTCGTGGTCAGGAACAGAGCCGCCTTCATGAGCCGGTACCCGGGCTGGGAAGACATGAACATCGCGGGCGAGTTCGAGTTTTTCGCCGGCTCCCTTGCCAACAATGGGGAACGAGTCACGCTAAAAGACGGGCTGGCTCGGACGATCCTATCTTTCACGTATGACGATGGTTGGTGCCCGACCACCGACGGACTCGGCTTCTCATTGGTTGTCCTGGACGAGAATGCTCCGCCGGAGACATGGGACAGGAAGGCCGGTTGGCGCCCGTCCACCCATGTTGACGGCTCTCCTGGAGCCGATGATCCTTCTCCGCCCGAGATTCCCGCCGTCGTCATCAACGAGGCGCTCACGAACAGCGATTTGCCGTTGAAAGACACCATTGAACTGTACAATCCGACCGATAGTAGTGCGAAGATCGGTGGCTGGTATCTCACGGACGACCGGAGGGCGCCTCGCAAATTCCGGATTCCGGACGGAACCGAAGTTCTTGCCGGTCATTACCTCGTGTTTGATGAGGACGATTTCAATGCCGATCCGGCCAGCCCCAGCAGTTTTCTGCTCAGTTCGTTGGGAGAGGAGGTCTATCTGTTCTCTGCCGACGCCGAAGGAAACCTAACCGCGTACGGTCACGGCTTTCGGTTCGGCCCGGCGGAGAGCGGCATCACGTTTGGTCGCTGGATCACCAGCACGGGAGAGGAACATTTCGTCGCCCAAGCCACGCCGAGCTTTAATGCGGTCAACGTGGGGCCGAAAGTCGGGCCGGTGGTGATCAACGAGATCATGTTTAATCCGTCCTCCGACGGTCCTGCCGACAACACCAGGGATGAATACCTCGAACTGCGAAACGTCTCCCTTCAGACTGTGCCCTTGTTCGATCCAGCGGTACCCGAGAACACCTGGCAGATTGACGGTGGAGTGGACTATTCCTTGCCAACGGGCGTGACCTTGCCCCCGGACGGTTACATATTGCTGATCAGCTTTGATCCCGAAGCGGATAGGAAAGCAACTACAATCTTCCGCAACAACTATGGCGTGGATACGAGCGTGCGGATTTTTGGCCCCTACAGTGGCACGTTGGACAATTCCGGCGAGCGAATTGCCTTGCTCAAACCCGAGGCACCGGTGTTGCCGTCGGATCCCGATGCCGGATTCGTTCCCTACGTTTTGGTCGACCAAGTGGACTATTCTAACTCCGATCCATGGCCGACCGGCGCAGACGGTACGGGTGAGTCTCTGCAGCGTATCATGAGCAGCGAATACGGCAACGACCCGATCAACTGGCAGGTCGCTGTTCCCACCCCCGGACGGGACAACCCCGGGGCCGGTGCTGAGGATGCCGATGGAGACGGGATGCCGGACGAGTGGGAGACCGAGCATTTCGGCGGCACGGACGTTCCAGGCGGTGGTGCTGCAGAGGACTGGGATGACGATGGCTTGTGCAATCTTGACGA